>ERZ1106973.154-NODE-154-length-94058-cov-7.707414_pt1 | contig 94058 bp, 92 predicted proteins | sample MGYA00403686_ERZ1106973 | MGnify/ENA primary metagenome ERZ1106973 (study PRJEB35170, sample SAMEA104062408) | human gut metagenome | biome: human gut; feature: human-associated habitat; material: faeces | place: Denmark | collected 2012-11-06 ...
GACAAATTTCACAAAAAGTTTTGCGAAATCTATATTTAGATGGGTTTTCGGCTGAAACAGGGTATAGGGACTATATGTAGTAGTTTTGTAACCGAATGAAGCAAAAAGTTACAATTTGTAATTCTTGATAACGGAATTTTTAACAATTTAACAAAATTTTAATTTAATACGCTAAAGCGCTAAAGAACAAAACCACAACATTTGGGATGACACTTGCCCAAATTGCGTATTTATTTTTCTGCTTTTGTGCAACTTGTACAAAATGTACTCGGATTGAAAATTGACATCTTGTTGATTTGTGCTATAATAGGCGACGCTTTGAGGCAACATAGATATGGAGCCACCTCGGCGCCAAATAAATTCTTGTTGTCAAAGAAGAAAAGGAGACTAAGATGACTAACCAATCAATAGCTGGCAAACGGTCGATAAGATCGATTATGACAGCAGTAATTGCGCTCGTCCTTATCGTTTCTACATTTGCAAGTACCGCTATCGCGGGAACCCTCGGTCAGTACGAGGTTTCTGTAGTAGACAACGGACAGAGTGTTACAGTTACTACCACTGAGACGGAACCTATCGAAATTCTCAAATCAGCAGGAATTACTCTCGATGACGATGACAAACTTGACATTTCATCATTTGAGGAGAGTAAAGGCGGCAAAATTATCATCCACAGAATGAACTCAATCAATGTTGAGTCCGACGGGAAAATCACAACCTATGATGTTTATTCCGAAAAGGTGGGTGACGCCCTTACCGAAGCGGGCGTAAAACTGAACAAGGGTGACAGAACTACTTATGATTTTGATGCCCCTGTCAAAGACGGTATGGTAATCGGAATTAAAAAAGCCTTTTCCGTATCTGTAACTGCAGACGGAAAGACAACAAAGTATTCTGTAGTAGACGGCTCCGTAAAGGATTTGCTCACAACAGCAGTAATTACTTTGGGCGAGGATGACTATACAAAGCCTAAGCTTTCACAGCCGGTCAAAGCAGGTATGAAGGTTAAGGTATACAGAGTAGAATATAAGACTGTCAAAAAGACAATCACTATGAAATATTCTACCAAAGAGCAAAAGGACAGCTCACTTGCACAAGGCAAGACAAAGACTGTCAAAGCCGGAAAAGACGGCGAGGCAGAGGTTACCTACAGAGTTAAGTATGTAAACTCTAAAGAAAAGTCACGCAAAGAAGAAAACAGAACCGTAAAGTCACAGCCTGTACAAAAGGTTGTAAAAGTCGGCACAAAGAAAACCGCCAATTCCGTAAAGCCTAACGGTGTTAAGTCTAAGAACGGCTACACTGTAGGTCAGGTAGTCAGCGGCAGATATACTCACTATTGTGCCTGCGCCACCTGTAACGGAAACTCAAGAGGTATCACCACTTCGGGCAGAAGAATATACAACGGAATGTCAAATCCGTACTATATCGCTTGTAACTGGTTGCCTTTGGGCAGTGTCGTAGAGGTCGGCGGAAAGAATTATACGGTAGTTGACCGTGGGGGCAGCGGATTGTCGAGACGAGGCCGTATCGACATCTTCACTCCGGAGGGTCACAGTGCCTGCTACAGATACGGTACAGGTTCATGCAACATCACTATCGTTCGTCTCGGTTGGTAATAAATAATCATTTTGACGGGAAGTTTGCTTCCCGTCTTTTTTATGCCGTTTTTGCTATATTACAAAATGTAATAATTTTTGTGTATATTTGTGTCAAACGGCGAATTTATGCCTTTTGTTAAGTTTTTGTAAATACTACATTTCGTATTATTATGTGCCATAGTTGGTGAGCGGACACAATATCTTGTATTTTTTGGCATAAACCTATTGACATTGACACTGCCATTTGGTATTATTGAAAAGGTCACGAAAAATTGATTGTTATTATTTTTAATTTTTTAGAAAAACGAAAAGAGAAGGGGTAAATTTTATGAAAATCATAAAGAGAAACGGCTCCGAAGCAGACTTTGATTTAAACAAAATCGTAATAGCCGTATCTAAAGCCAATCAGGCGTGCGAAAAGGAAGAGCTTACCCGTAGCCAAATTAACGACATTGCCGAATTTGTAGAGTTTAAGATTGCAAAGGCAAGCAGAGCACTCTCCGTAGAGGAGATTCAGGACATCGTTGAGGATCAGATTATGGCTCAGGGTGCATTTGAGGTAGCTAAGAGATATGTCAGATACCGCTATACCCGTTCTCTTATCAGAAAGGCTAATACTACAGATAACCAAATTCTCTCTCTTATTGAGTGCAATAACGAAGAAGTTAAGCAGGAGAACAGTAATAAGAACCCTACCGTAAATTCTGTTCAGCGTGATTATATGGCAGGTGAGGTATCTAAGGATATCACAAAGCGTATTCTTCTCCCACAGGACATTGTGGAGGCTCACGAGCAGGGACTTATCCATTTTCATGATGCAGACTATTTTGCACAGCATATGCACAACTGTGACCTCGTTAATCTTGAGGATATGCTCCAAAACGGAACTGTTATCAGTGAGACTATGATAGAAAAGCCACATTCATTTTCTACCGCTTGCAACATTGCTACTCAGATTATCGCACAGGTTGCTTCCAGCCAGTACGGCGGTCAGTCAATCTCTTTGGCTCACCTTGCACCTTTCGTCCAGGTCAGCAGAGAAAAGATAAGAAAGCAGGTTTTGGCAGAAAAAGAAGAATACGGACTCAATATGACTGACGATCAGGTCAGCAAACTTGCCGAAAAGCGTCTGCGTGATGAAGTATCCCGTGGCGTTCAGACCATTCAGTATCAGGTCGTTACTCTCCTTACAACTAACGGTCAGGCTCCGTTTGTTACTGTATTTATGTATCTTAATGAGGCTAAGAATGAGCAGGAGAAAAAGGACCTTGCTATGATTATTGAGGAAACCCTTACTCAGCGTATCAGAGGCGTTAAGAATGAGGAGGGCGTATGGATTACTCCGGCATTTCCTAAGCTTATTTATGTCCTTGAGGAAGACAATATTACAGAGGACTCACCATATTATTATTTGACCGAGCTTGCAGCAAAATGTACTGCAAAGCGTATGGTTCCCGACTATATCAGCGAAAAAGTTATGCACGAGCTCAAGGGTGATGTTTATACCTGTATGGGCTGCCGTTCATTCCTTACTCCCGACAGATTTACCGATGCAGGTATCGGCAATATTGCCAACGCCAAGAATTATGTTGAGGGCAAGCATAAGTATTACGGCAGATTCAACCAAGGAGTTGTTACCATTAACCTTGTCGATGTGGCTTGCTCCTCCGGCGGAGAAATGGAAAAGTTTTGGAAAATCTTTGATGAAAGACTTGACCTTTGCTATCGTGCACTTATGTGCCGTCACAACAGACTTAAGGGTACGGTCAGTGATGCCGCTCCTATTTTGTGGCAGCACGGTGCTCTCGCAAGATTAAAGAAAGGCGAGACTATCGACAGACTTCTTTTTGATGGCTATTCCACTATTTCACTCGGATATGCAGGACTCTATGAGTGTACAAAGTATATGACAGGCAAATCGCATACTGATGATAACGGCGGCAAGGAGTTTGCTCTCTCCGTTATGCAGCATATGAACGATATGTGCGACAAGTGGAAGAAAGACACCAACATAGATTTCAGCCTCTATGGCACACCTTTGGAGTCTACCACATATAAGTTTGCAAAATGTCTCCAAAAGAGATTTGGCATTATCCCGGGCGTTACCGACAGAAACTATATCACCAACTCCTATCATGTTAATGTAAGAGAGAAGATTGACGCCTTTACTAAACTCAAGTTTGAGAGTGAGTTCCAAAAGCTTTCTCCGGGCGGTGCTATCTCCTATGTAGAAGTACCTAATATGCAGGACAATATTCCGGCTGTGCTCCAGGTAATGAAATTCATTTATGATAACATTATGTATGCAGAGCTGAACACAAAGAGCGACTACTGCCAGGTTTGCGGCTATGACGGCGAAATCCAAATCGTCGAGAACGAACACGGCAAGCTCATTTGGCGTTGCCCTAAGTGCGGCAATGAGGACCAGGACAAGATGAATGTAGCTCGTCGTACCTGTGGCTATATCGGCACTCAGTTTTGGAATCAAGGCAGGACACAGGAAATTAAAGAGCGTGTACTGCATCTGTAAAAATCTATACACGGACAGTAGACCTACTGTCCGTGTTTGCAGATACGGAGGTATCTTATGAATTGGGCAGAAATTAAGACTAATGACATAGCTAACGGCGAGGGTGTTCGTACATCGCTGTTTGTGTCCGGCTGTCGTCACAGATGCAAAAATTGCTTTAATGAGATAGCGTGGGATTTCGGCTACGGTGAGCTTTTCACTGAGGAGACGATGAACAAAATTTTTGAGTCTGTGGACCACTATTGGATTAACGGAATTTCTCTTTTGGGCGGTGAGCCCTTTGAGCCTGAAAACCAAAAGGTTTTGTTGCCGTTTCTCGTTATGTTCCACGAAAAATTTCCGGACAAAAATGTTTGGTGCTATACCGGCTTTACCTTTGAGGAAATTATCGGAGCGGGGGAAAAGAAGTCCCGTGCCGCTACCGATATATCAAAAGAGATGGTGTCGCTGATAGATATTCTTGTCGACGGACCTTATGTAGAGGCGCTTCACGATGTCTCGCTGAAGTTCCGTGGCTCAAGCAATCAGCGTGTAATCGACATAAAAGAAACGATAAAGCAGAACAAAATAGTTCTCTATCTTGAATAACAAAATGCAGTGTAGATGTTGTGTCTGCACTGCATTTTTTATTATTCGTATTCTGTTATTGATTTCCCGTTTTTGAATGTGATTTTTGTAGAATCATCCTCGCCGTCGGTGTCGACATCACCTGTAGCGAATCGCTTTTCATACACAGTTCCGTCCTTTGCCGTGCCCAGCAGTTTGTCCATGGTAGTGTCGAAAAGTTCTGCTATTTCCGTTAGCTTTTTTAGGTCTGGCATAGCTGTGCCGTTTTCCCACTTAGATATTGTCTGGCGTGTTACGCCTAATCTTTCGGCAAGATATTCTTGGGAGTATTCTTTTTCTCGCCGCAGATTCCTAAGATTATCACTGAATTTCATAACAATCCTCCTTTTTTCAAATAGATGATAACAAATTCGAAAGATTTGTTCAATATAAAATGAGTTTTCATTATGTAAACTTTTGGTTGCACCCCATAAAAAATATCCCCCGTACTGCTGTACGAGGGACAAATAATCTAAGATTTATTCTGTTATGTTTCTGCGTTCTGCAAGTGCGGCAGAAATCTTTGCCTTCTTTTCGCCGAAGATGTCGTATTTGAACATTGGAATAATAGACAGGAGGGCGAGAATGCCGGGCAATGCGGTATAAGCAAAGAAGATAATATTCTTTGTGCTTGAGCTGAAGTCACCGCTGTTCAGTGATTCATAGTAGCCGGACTTTTGTACAAAGATGAGACCGACTGCTGTGCCGAGTGCGAGACAAACCTTGATTGTGAGGGTGAGAATAGAATATGCGGCACCCTCCATACGCTTGCCTGTTTCGTATTCGTATGCGTCTACACAGTCCGCTGTCATAATCATAGGCATGAGAGTTACTGCACCGAACTGCAAGCCAATGAGGAACAATGATGCGTAGAACAGAACCGTGAGCACCATATTCTTTGGATTTTCAAACCAAAAGTGACCGATGATAAATGAGAATATCGAAGCTGCAAATCCATATACTGAGAGCAAAATGTATGCGTTGCGCTCATTGAGCTTTTTGATGAGCAGAGGGCAGAGAGCCATACTTATCATAGAGCCTACGGCAGTTACAATACCGAGTACAGCCACAAGGTTCTGTGAGCCTAAGATAACTGTTGCTGCCTGTACCTGAATACCCATTGCCATCTGTCTGCCGAAGCCTAAGAAATAGGAGATGATTACCAGCATAAGCGGCTTGTTGTTCTTCAGCGCAATGAACATATCCTTTGCAGATGTGGTTTCTGACGAGGCGTTGGTTACTCTCTCTTTATTGATGAGCGGAATGAGAGCGAACAGCACACAGCCGAACAAAGCTGTCAGTATCGCTACGCCCAGATATTCGCCGGCTATCATAGGAGTATCGGTTTCGCCCGATTTAACAAATACCTTTGAGCCGCCCGGAACGATGAGACATACTATAGGTACAATTACTACACAAGCAGAAAATCCAACCTGCTTAAAGGTGTTTGAGATTGATACCACATTGGTACGCTCGGTAGGGTTAGGAGTCAAAGCTGCGGCTATACCCTGGCTTGGTACATCACCCATTGTCATGGCGATTGACCATATCAGGTATGTAACGAATATCCACGCATACAGACCGAACCCCTTGAACGGAACTTTAATGAATATTACTATCGTAAATATAAGCAGCGGCAATATAGAGTAGGTTATCATTGATTTGAATTTGCCCATTTTGCTCTTTGACCTGTCTACCAGATTACCTACAACAGGGTCGGCTACAGCTGATACAATCTTTGCCACCAAGATGATGATTGCTACTATGCTGACATTTGCACCCAATATTGAGCCGTCAAATTCGGCCTGGTATGAGTTCAGCAGTCCAACGATTGCCTGAAAACCAAAGAGACCTAAAGAATATGCGGCTATCTCTTTGAAATTCATATACTTTTGTTTTGTTATGTCTTCCATAATTACCTCCAAAAAACGCAAAAGGCAAAGACTACCGCCATTGATAGTCTTGCCTTTTGAAAAAATTTAATCAGTCTCTGAATACATCGTCGAACAGGTCAACCTTTGCAGCCTTCATAATTGCGCTGAAAAGCTCGGAGCCTGCTACAGGCATAAGTCTGTTGAAGATGCTCATTGCGTGCGCATCAAAGCCGTGAACCTGCATAGGCGCCCTGTGCTCGATGCCGAACATAATCATCTTTACCATAAGGTCGCAGTCGGTGGAAATCATATTGATTACCTTTGCACCCTTGTTGTTGGACTCTGTTTGACCTTGGTTGCGGAAAATGTCTGTCTTTGTGAAGCCGGGGCATACAAGACCTACATACATCTTGCCTTTGAACTCTGTACGGAGAGCCTCGGTGAATCCTTTGAGCGCTGCTTTTGATGCTGAGTACATAGAAGTACCTGCCAGTGTCATAAGAGCGGCAGAGGAGTCGATGTTTATGATACCCGGAGTTTCGGACTCAAGTATCATAGGCAAAAGAGTTTTTGTTGAATATACGCATGAATAGAAGTTGATATTCATTGCCTTATCAATCTCGTCATAAGAATATCTGTCGAATCTCTTGAATTTAGGAAGAATACCGGCATTGTTTACGAGAATGTCGATTTTTGTGCCGTTTGCCTTAAGCTCCTCGGCAAAGTTTTCCCAATTCTCTTTTACGGATACATCAAAAAGCTTGTATGAGAACTTGTGAGCATACGTATCTCCCAACTCCTCAATAAATTTTAGCATCTTAGGTTCGCTTCTTGCGACACCGATAACTGTACATCCGTGATTTTTGATAAGTGATGCGGCAATGCCGGCACCCATACCACCGGATGCGCCTGTAACAACGACGGTTTTTCCGTCAAGCCAATTAGCCATACTAACTGCCTCCATTTTTTCTAAAAAATATTACAAGTAAAATTATACAATAAAATCCAAATTATTACAACATATTTTTTCTATTTTTGACGAGCGATTTTTTCGTTGAAAATACTGCTGTGCTGTGATATAATGTAAAAAGTTTTTAATTGGGGTGTGATTTTTTGGACAAAAGAATAGTCAAAACAACCGGTTCCGTGTCGGACGCCCTTTTGGATTTACTTACCACAAAGGATTTGAAAAAGATTTCTGTAGTTGAGCTTTGCCAAAAGGCAGGAATAAACAAGAGTACATTTTATCTCCACTACAGCAGTCTCGATGATTGCTGCAAAAAGACATTTTATCGCTTTGCCGAGAGATTTTTCGATATCAGCGAAAAGATAGATTATACCGATATGGCGTATTCTCCCGAAAAAACTATTGATGTTATTCTCGATGCCGTAGAAGCTAATGTTGATTACATCAAAAAGTTTAAGGACTGCGTTCTCTACGACAGTGCCGTTTCTTCTTTGAAGAAAAAAATTGTGGATTCTATCTGCAAGGCGAATAACCTTACACTCCAAAACAATTATCACCAGGTAGCAAAGGTTACATTTGTTGTGGCAGGATGCTTTGATGTTTTTGATTCACTGCTTCCTAACTATAATCACGACGAAATCAGAGACCTTATGGTCAGCGTAATAAAAAGAAAATAATTGTTATAACAGCTCAAAAAACGGACAGCTTGACTTTCAGGCTGTTCGTTTATTTTTTGCTTTTTTGCACAAGATATAACGAGGTGATTTTTTGAAAAAGATAGGAAGAACCTGCCTTTTTGATGAGCCGCCTGTTATCGTCGGCAGTGCCGGAGTGGCAGGAAAAAAAGAGGGCGAGGGCCCGTTAGGTGCGGATTTTGATGCTGTGTATAATGACACCACCATGGGCGAAGACAGCTACGAACTTGCCGAGTCTGCCTTGCTGAAGGATGCAATAGTCAGAGCTATGTACAGTGCAAATGTGAGCGCCGGACAGATAGACTTTCTGTTGACCGGTGACTTGCTTGACCAGTGCGTTGGCTCTTGCTTTGCCGTAAAGGATTTGAACATTCCGTTTGTGGGAATGTACGGCGCCTGTTCGACTATGGCACTTACTCTTTGTACAGGTGCTATGCTCGTCGATTCGGGTGCGGAATATTGTATCGCCGGTGCCAGCAGTCACTTCGCTTCATCCGAGCGACAATTCAGGTATCCTCTTGAGTACGGCAGTCAGCGACCTCCTACAGCTCAGTGGACCGTTACAGGTGCCGGAGCGGCAGTAATAGGAAAAAATCGTCAGTCCGGAATAAAAATAAAAGCCGTCCATATCGGAACGGTTACTGACTTGGGCATAAAGGATGCTAACAATATGGGAGCGGCTATGGCTCCTGCTGCCGCAAGGACAATCAACGATTTTTTTGTTGATACAGGAACAGGAGCAGAGGATTATGATATGATTCTCACAGGTGATTTGGGATACACGGGCACTGAGCTGCTCCACGAGGTCTTGGAGCTTGAATATAAAACGGACATTCGCAGCAGGCATAATGACTGCGGCAAGCTGATATATAACCTAAAGGAGCAGGATGTTAATTCCGGCGGCTCCGGCTGTGGCTGCAGCGCTTCTGTCCTTTGTTCTCATATTTTCAAAAAGATGAATAGGGGAGAGCTCAACAAAATTCTCTTTGTTGCCACAGGCGCTTTGATGTCTCCTACATCTTCAAAACAAGGACGGACTATCCCCGGTATAGCCCATGCGGTCCTGCTCGAAAAATAAAAATCTCTATCAGGCACTTTTGCTTCAGTGCCTGATATACATATCGATTATAATATGCCTGCCAAAAAACTGTTGCAAACAGACAGTATTATTGATATAATGGTTACGTCTTAAAAAATCATTCATAATTAAAGGAGTAAAAATTATGGCAGACGAAAAGAAAAAAATCTCCCTCGGCGGTATCGATAACGCCGCAGAGGAAAAGGGTAGCTTTATCAAAACCCTTTGGCAGCTTGTTAAGTTCCTTGTAGTCAGCGGTCTTGTTACTATCATTCAGTTGGCTCTTGCAGCATTGTTGCCACTGGTATGTGACCAGATTCACACATTGCTTCCCGAATTTTTGAGAGGCATCTTCACACCGACAATGTTTACAGCAGGTTCAAAAGAAGCTACAAAGTATGTTATCGACGGCGTAGTTACTTGGGGTTATGTACTTCCATTCCTTCTTTCTAACCTTATTGCTAACATCTACGGCTTCTATCAGAACAAAAAGACAACATTTAAGTCTGACTCAGCATGGTACAACTTTGTTATCTACATAGTGCTGCTTCTTGCACTCATCCTTTTCTCAACTTGGATGCAGGGTGCTATCGTAGGCGCATTGCTCAAGGTTGCTCCGTCTAACTGGTTCCTTAAGATAATTACTAACGAATCTGTAGCTCGTCTCCTTGCTTCTATGGCAGCAGGATTTGTACAGATGGTAGTTCTCTTCCCTATGGAAAAGTTCGTTCTTATGAGAGAAAAGAAGGCAGACGATGCAGAGGCACCGGAGGCTGCTCCTGCAGAATAATCTGTGTTTTTACTGAAAACAAAAACCGTTTCGGATTGATTTCCGAAACGGTTTTCTTTTTGCTTTGTTACATAAGTTCGCAGATTGTGTCGGCGAGCTCTGTCGGATTTTCAATAGAAAGTCCTGCAATGAGTCTTGCTTGATTGTAGAGGATTGTGGTGTACTTTTTCAGCGTTTCGTCATCTGCATTTGCCAGCTTTTCGGCTACAGGGTTTTCACTGTTGATTTCCAGCACAAGTTCTGCCTTTACATTTTGATTTGCACCCGGCATCTGTGACAGTATCTTAGCCATTTCCAGACTTACATATCCCTCTGCCGAGAGGCATACTGCGTGGGAGCCTAATTTGTTTGTGAACTTAACCTCTTTCACTTCGTCGCCTAAGATGTTTTTCATCTTTTCCAGCAGTTCCTTTGAGTCCTCGTTTTTCTTTGTGAGGGCTTCTTTTTCTGCGTCGGTGTCAAGATTAAGATCGTCCTTGCATATGTTAGCGAACTTTTTGCCGTCATATTCCATCAGCATTTGGATAGCGAATTCGTCCACCTCATCAGTGAAATAGAGTATTTCGTATCCTTTGCTCTTGACTGCTTCGCATTGCGGCAGGAGAGCAATCTTTTGTACACTGTCACCGCAAGCATAGTAAATGGTATCCTGTGAGTCAGCCATTCTGTCTACGTATTCCTTTAGGGTGGTGTACTTTTCACCGTTAGAGGACTTGAACATAATCAGGTCTTTCAGTCCGTCCTTGTTCATACCGTAGTCGGAATATACGCCCCACTTCAGCTGTGTGCCGAATACAGAGAAGAATTCTTCGTACTTTTCTCTGTCGTTCTTGAGCATTTTTGCCAGCTCGCTCTTGATTTTTTTATCTATGGCTTTTGCAATGATTTTTACCTGTCTGTCGTGCTGAAGAACTTCACGAGAAATGTTCAGACTCAGGTCGGCACTGTCTACCAGACCTCTTACAAAGCTGAAGTAGTCCGGAAGCAAATCGGCACATTTGTCCATAATCAGTACGCCGTTAGAATACAGCTGTAAGCCTTTTTCGTAGTCCTTTGAGTAAAAGTCCATCGGCGCATTTTTAGGTATAAACATAAGCGCATCAAAGGTTGCCTGACCTTCTGTCTTTGTGTGAATAACAAGCTGTGGGTCGGTGTAGTCGTAGAATTTTGATTTGTAGAACTCGTTGTAGTCCTCCGGCTTAATTTCACTCTTGCTCTTGCGCCAAAGCGGTACCATCGAGTTGAGTATCTCATCGTTGACCTCTGTGATGTACTCGCCCTCTTTGTCGGGATTAGGTACCTGAGATGTCATTTGCATAACGATTGGGTATCTGATGTAATCGCTGTACTTCTTTACTAATTCGCTGATTCTGTACTGCTCCAGATAGTCGCTGTAGTGTTCGTCCTCTGTATCTTCTTTGAGATATAATGTTACGGTAGTGCCGACTTCTTCTTTTTCGCAAGGCTCGATTGTGTATCCGTCTGCACCTTCACTGATCCAGCGATTTGCACTGTCGGCACCTAATGCCTTTGATACAACCTCTACCTTGTCTGCTACCATAAACGCAGAATAGAAGCCTACGCCGAATTGTCCTATTACTTCTACATTATTTATATTCTCATCATCGGCATTGTTTTTTTTGAAGTTGAGCGAGTCGGATTTTGCGATGGTGCCAAGATTTTGCTCCAGCTCCTCTGCTGTCATTCCGATACCGTGATCGCTGATTTTTATTGTTCTTTCGTCTTTGTTCAGGTCGATACGGATTTTTAGCTCGTCCTTATTGGCGTCGATAGTCGTGTCTGTCAGAGACTTAAAGTATAACTTGTCTGTGGCATCGCTTGCGTTTGAAATAATCTCTCTCAAAAATATTTCCTTGTGGGTATAGATAGAATTTATCATCATATCAAGGAGTTTTTTTGATTCTGCTTTGAATTGCTTTTTTCTCAAAATAATCACCTCATATATAAATTTTTGTTGTAATTAGCACTCTCGCTCGCTGAGTGCTAATTACAATTATAACCCCTTTCCCAAAAATGTCAATGGGTATTTTTAATATTTTCTTTTTTGCGTTTCAAATTTGTCCACTTTCCGCAAATTCGCCAAATTCGTTGACATTTAATTTACAAATGCGACATCAATATTTCATTGACAAATAATTATCAAAGACCTATAATCAAGTTATGGAGAAATCCAAAAACACTACCATTTAAGGAGAGATTTATTATGGCAAACAGATTTGTTCTCAATGAAACTTCCTATCACGGAAAAGGTGCAATCCAGGAGATTGCTACAGAAGTAAAGGGCAGAGGATTCAAAAAAGCATTTGTATGCTCCGACCCCGACCTTATCAAGTTTAATGTTACTAAAAAGGTAACAGATGTACTTGATAATGCTTCCATAGATTATGAGATTTATTCAAAGATTAAGGCTAATCCTACTATAGAGAATGTACAGACAGGCGTTCAGGCATTTAAGGATTCCGGCGCAGACTGCATTATCGCTATCGGCGGCGGTTCATCAATGGATACAGCTAAGGCTATCGGTATTATTATCAAAAATCCTGACTTTGCTGATGTCGTATCTCTTGAGGGCGTGGCTCCTACAAAGAACAAGAGTGTGCCTATTATCGCAGTTCCTACCACAGCAGGTACAGCTGCAGAGGTTACCATTAACTATGTAATTACAGATACCTCTAAGAACAGAAAGATGGTATGCGTAGACCCTAAGGATATTCCTGTAGTAGCAGTGGTTGACCCCGATATGATGTCATCTATGCCTAAGGGACTTACAGCAGCTACCGGTATGGATGCTCTTACTCACGCTATCGAGGGTTACATCACAGCAGCAGCTTGGGAACTTTCGGATATGTTCCATCTCAAAGCTATTGAGATTATCTCAAAGTCACTTCGTGGCGCTGTAGAGAATACACCTGAGGGCAGAGAGGGTATGGCTCTCGGTCAGTACATAGCAGGTATGGGCTTCTCTAATGTCGGACTTGGTATTGTTCACTCAATGGCTCACCCACTCGGTGCTCTTTATGACACACCTCACGGTGTAGCTAATGCAATCATTCTTCCTACAGTTATGGAGTATAACGCTCCCGCTACCGGCGAAAAGTATCGTGATATAGCGAAAGCAATGGGCGTTCAGGGCGTTGACGATATGACTCTTGATGAGGCAAGAAAAGCAGCAGTAGACGCAGTTAAGCAGCTTTCGCAGGATGTAGGTATTCCTAAGGACCTTAAGGATATTGTTAAGCCTGAGGATGTAGACTTCCTCGCACAATCCGCATACGATGACGCTTGTAGACCGGGCAATCCGAGAGAAACAAGCGTCGAGGAAATTAAACAGCTCTATTTGTCTTTGATGTAAAAAAAGCAACGAGTTGCCCGGTCGCCACAAGACTCCAAATTTCGCAGAAATTTGGGAGAAACAGTCCGGTGGACTGTTTCGTAGTCGCGTGACCAACTGTGAAAAAATCTTAAGCACCCTAACGGCGGGCTCCGAGAGAAACAAGCGTCGAGGAAATTAAGCAGCTCTATCTGTCTTTGATGTAAAAAAAGCAACGAGTTGCCCGGTCGTGTGACCAACGGCGTTTTTCAAAAAAGAAACGGCGGCAGAAGTATTTTGTACTCCTGTCGCCGTTTTGCGTTCTGTTAATCCAGAGCGTCGGACACTGCGTCACCGGCTTTGTCTACCGCTCCGCCTACTCCGTCTGCCACATCGTCGGCACCCTTGCCTAAGTCATCGCCGATCTTGTCGGCTTTTTCTTTTGCTTTGGTTGCCATATCTGTTGCGTCTTTTTCCATTTTGTCAGTGGTGCTTTCAGTCGTGGATTGAGTGGTCGATTGTGTGGTGGAGTTTGTAGTGCTTTGCGTATTTCCGTTGCTGTTGCTTTTGCCGCAAGCAGCGAAAATTGCTCCGGCGAGACATACAGTCAGCACGCAGATAATTATTTTTTTGAACATAATATTATCATCCTTTCGCTTATAGTTTTGGATATATTTTTTTGTTTATTCATTTATTTTACCAAAGTGCCGTTGTCGGATTTCAGCAGGAGCATAATATCTTCCTCATCGCCGTTTTTGCAGTTGATATATACCAGTGCTTCTTCACCGGTATCTTTGCTTTGACAGGTAAACTCGTAGCATTGTTCCTCTTTGCCGTTTTCTTTTGGAATAATACAGCGTTTTGAGGATTTGATTTTTAAAAATTTTGATACTTTGCTTTCGGCATCTTTCAGATTTACCTTGGCTTTTTCCGTTTTTCTTTCGGTATGATTTGTCAGATAGGTTGTGGCATCCACCGTCAGGACAGTTCCGTCAGTCATAGAAATTCCTACTTTTATCAGGTCGCTGTAGCAGGTTATGCCGTCCTTTTGGTATGCACAGTTTACGGTGCAAATGTTGTCTGTGACTATGCAGTAGTTGTATGCCATATCGTCGTATCCCAGCTTTTTGAGATAATCCACTGCTATGTTGCAGGCGTTTTTTTTGGTGATGTTAGATTCCGATATGATTCCGGAATATAAAATGGATTTGATATATCCGCCCTGTTTTGTGACAGATACTGTGTACCTGCCGCAGTTAAAGGTGTAGCATGGAATCCGTCCCTTGTCGTCGGAGTCAAATGACATTTTGCCAACGGACACTCCTATAGCATTAGCGGCGATTTCTTTACATTCATCCTTGGTCATAACTTTTGCTTTTTGAATCATTTGTGATTTTTTGTTCAGCACTTGGTCAGAAAACGGACCGTCGTACAGCAGAGTAGGGAAGTTCTCAAAAATCTTTGCACTGCTCGAAAAACTATCCGACATTGCAGATACCGTGGAGAGTGATGTGTTCTTTACCTCTCCGGAGGTTATTTCTCCTCCTGCCTGCACAATACTTATCATATCTTCTGTGGAGTTTTTCAGTTTTTGGCTGTATTTCAGCAGCGAGTTTAGAGTCTTGTGCTCCTCTTGACTTATTTCTTCGCCGTTCTCTATTTTGTTTCCTATATATTGAGCGTAGTCTGCCGCTTGGCTCAAAAATTTGTACGCATTGTTCAGTTCCATCTGCTTTGCAGGCAGTCGGCTGATTGCGTTCTTGGCTGTGTTGCACTGTACATACAGGTCTCGGCTGACATCGTATATTTCTCCCGACGAATTTGAATATAGCTGTTTAGTCAAATCTGTGTTTACGCTGTCTAAGCTTTCACCCAGTTCCAGCAGTGACTGCTGGTATTCCAGCTCTAATTGTGCCTTGTATGCTTTTGAGCTGTTGGTGTTTACGAATACGGCGGCTATCAGTATTATCAGCGAAAACAGTATATAACTGCAAACTCTGATGTAACTTCTGTTTGTCATATGACCACTCCTTTTTCTTCATTGTCATTATGCCCGAATATTTAATAAAAATTCATTATTTGTTTGCAACGGCGTAACCCCTGTGCTATAATGTAATTTGGATTATTATAGACGGAGTATAACACTATGAAAAAGTTTGAAAAAAAGAGAATTGTGGTAAAAGTAGGCACCTCAACCCTTACTCACGCCAATACTCATAAGATAAATATTGCCCGTATGGCTAAGTTGGTGTCAGTGCTTGCGGACCTGCACAATATGGGACACGAGGTTGTTCTCGTTTCGTCCGGTGCTATAGCGGTTGGTACAGGCAAGCTCGGACTTAAAGAAAAACCGCAGGAGGACTGTGAGCTTCAGGCTGCCGCAGCTATCGGTCAGTGCGAGCTTATGTTTTTGTATGATAAGCTGTTCAGCGAATATAATGTAATCGTATCTCAGCTTTTGTTCACCACCGATGTCCTCAAATCCGAGGAGAGCAAGGGACACCTTCTCGATACCTTCAATCAGCTTTTGAAATATGATGTTATCCCTGTTATTAACGAAAACGACTCAATTTCCGTAGAAGAGCTGCGTTCCTCGGATAATGACTGTATGTCTGCTATTATTGCAGAGCTGATAGATGCGGATATGCTCATTATGTTTACCGACACAGACGGACTTTATGACAGCAATCCCCGTACCAATCCTAATGCAAAGCTCATTTCTATAGTCGAGGAGATTACTCACGAAATTAAGAAGATTGCCGGCGGTGCAGGCAAGATGGGTACAGGCGGTTTCAGCACTAAGGTAAAGGCGGCGGAAATTGCTACCGGTGCCGATATTCCCGTCATTGTTTGCAATGGTGAAAAGCCTACCCGCATATATAAGATTTTGGATGGCGAAAGCGTCGGAACACTGTTTTTACCTAAGAAAAAAGGAGAATGATTTATGACTGTTGTAGATATGGGAAAAAGAGCAAAGGGCACTATGCCTTTTTTGTCGCAGGTTACTGCCGAGCAAAAGAACAGCGCACTGCTCGCTATAGCCGATGCTCTTGAAAATAAAAAAAATGACATAATCGAAGCTAACAAAATTGATATGCTTGCCGGAGAAAAGGCAGGACTCAACAGCGGACTTCTTGACAGACTTTTGCTTGACAGCGACAGAATAGACGGTATAGCGTCTGCTGTCAGAGATGTTGCAGCTCTCGATGATCCTTGCGGAAAAACAGTCAGCGAGTACCATAAGGATAATGGACTCATAATAAAAAAAGTTACCGTGCCTATGGGTGTTATCGGCATAATTTTTGAGGCAAGACCTAATGTTACTGCCGACGCTGCCGCTCTGTGCCTAAAGAGCGGTAACGCCGTGATTCTTCGTGGCGGCAAGGAAGCGATAAATTCCAACACTGCCATTGCCGATATTATGCGTGATGCCGTTGAGTCGGCAGGCTTCCCTAAGGATGTTATTCAGCTTGTGCAGGATACATCCCGCCGGTCCTCTACAGACCTTATGCATCTCGATGAGTACCTCGATTGCCTTATTCCCCGTGGCGGAAAAGGACTTATCAGAGCTGTGGTAGAAAATTCTACCGTTCCTGTTATTGAGACCGGTTCCGGAAATTGTCACATTTTTGTTGATGAGAGTGCTGATGTTCAGATGGCTGCCGATATTATTTTTAATGCCAAAACTCAGCGTATAGGCGTCTGCAATGCTTGTGAGAGTTTGGTTATCCACAGCGGAATCATCAAAGATGCTCTGCCTGTCATAAAAGAAAAGCTCGATACTAAAAATGTTATTATCTACGGCGACGACAGAGCACGAGAGGCCTGCCCCGATATTCAGCCTGCTACCGAGGAGGATTTTTATACCGAATATCTCGACTACAAAATCAGTGTGAAAACCGTTGACAGTGTAGATGAGGCTATTGCTCATATCAATGAACATTCCACAGGTCACAGCGAGGCGATTATCACCTCCGACAGTGCCAATGCCGAAAAATTCTTAAAGTGCATTGACTCCTCGTCAGTGTATGTCAATGCGTCCACAAGATTTACCGACGGAGGCGAGTTCGGTTTGGGTGCAGAAATCGGAATTTCTACCCAAAAGCTCCACGCACGAGGACCTATGGGCATAGCGCAGCTCACTACGACTAAGTATCTTATTTACGGAAACGGACAAATCAGATAATGGCACAAAACTATTTTGATGACGAATTAGAAACGAGAAGAAAAAACAGAATAAAAAAGAAAAAGAAGAAAAAAGCCAAAAAGATTTTTGTCACGGTTATTGCTCTCATTGCAGCGGCAGTGGCGGCTTTTGCAATTACAATCAAAATTGCCGAGCCGGATTTTGACTTTTCATCACTGTTCCGTGAGAATACTGCCAAGGTTTCCGCTTATGTAAAGAATATTGGCGAAAAAGATACCTCAGCGCCGACTACGACAAAAAAGACCACCACCACGAAGTATTACTATAACTACGCGGATTCATCGGAGTTTAAGTTCGACAGCAGCAAAAAAGGCAATTTTGTCGGCAATCTCCTAAACGGCGGATTGGTAGCGAAAAGCCCGTCATATTTCTACAATATAAAAAAAGGCAAGGGCATCTACAGATTTGTGAATTCAACCGAGGATTATGGAATTTCCTACAAAACGGTTGATAATATCGGTTGTATGAATTTGGTAGGCGACTATATCTACTTTGTGGACAAGGATGATAACCGTTTGTATCAGCTCAAACGAGGCACCTCCGACATAAAGGTGATTGCGGACAATGTGGAGTTTGCCTATGTGTATGACAGCGATATTTATGTTTTCGGTGACGGCGGCGTAAGATATATTTCTGCCGACGGTACGGAAACAGAGTTGTACCGTTCATCAGGCAAGTTGACCTTTGTGGGCGTGTCATTAGACAGAGTTTTCTTTACCGACTTTTCCGACGGAAAGGTTCAGTACCTTTCGGCAGATAAGACTAAGAAAGGTGTAACAGCTCCTTTCTTTGACGATACGGATGAGGATGATATTAAATGCCTGACATTAGAAAACGGATTCTTCTATTATTATAAACAAAAGGATAACGGAAAATATAAGCTTGTGAGACAAAAATTCGGCTCAAAGGATACCGTTACCTTGGTCAAAAAAGCAAAGCCTATTGCGTATCCTGTCGTGGATGCAAACAAGGTCTATTATGCCGTGTTCAGTGACGGAAAATATGAGATGCGAGAGTACAATATGAACTCCGATACAAAGCGAACACTGATTTATGCCGACGATGTAGACAGCAGTGACGATGTTTGCTTCTATCACGGCGGCGAGTACGATTTTATTATCGGCAAAAAAGTTTATATTGCCGGCAGTATGTATTCTTCTTCCACTAATACTATGAAGTTTTCAGACGGAAAATGGAAATATTGATAAAACAAACTAAGAATATAAGAGGATTTTAGATTTGGACAAGTATAAAAAATTAGCAACCAATACCGTGATTTTTGCCATAGGTACATTTTCATCAAAGATACTCAGCTTTCTTTTGATGCCTTTTGTTACTCGTATGATGGGTACTGCCGATTACGGTGCGGCAGACTTGGTTCAGCAGACAGGTAATGTGCTCATTCCCATTGTGTTTTTGCAGATTAACAGTGCCGTTTTGAGATATGCTCTCGACAAAGGCACGGACAAGGCGAGCGTGTTTACCGTGGGTATCCGCACTACTCTCAAGGGGTATCTTGTGTTCCTGCTGTTTGCGTATCCGGTCAGCCTTATTACCATAAATGACTTTAGGCTCGGAGACTATATCATATTTATTTATGTATTCGTTTTGACCTCCGGCGCCCGTCAGCTTTGCCAAAACTTTGTGCGTGGTTGCGGCCATGTCAAGATATTTGCTGTCGACGGAATAATGACTACAGCAACTATGCTGCTGTTCAATATTCTGTTCCTCGGTCCTTTCCATTGGGGAGTTCAGGGCTACATTTTGGCTATTATTGCATCTGATTTCTGCTCTGTTATTTTCTTCTTTGTTACCTGCAAACTGTGGAAATATGTCAAACTCAAAGGCGTCAGTGTTGATTTGAAAAAAGAGATGCTCAAGTATGCTATCCCTATGATGCCTACGGTTATCCTTTGGTGGATTGTGAATGTGTCCGACAGATATATGGTAACAGGATTTATTTCTTCTTCCGCTAACGGACTATATACTGCCGCATCTAAGATACCTAACTTTGTGGTTATGTTTTCTTCTATATTCATTGATGCTTGGCAACTTTCGGCAGTGGATGAGTATGACAGCGACTCCAGAGCCGACTTCTTCTCAAAAGTAATCAGAGTTTATTCGGGCGGAATATTTGCTGTCGCATCAGGATTGATTCTCGGATGCCAAATTATTACGAGAGTGCTGGTATCTAAGTCTTATTTTGATTCTTGGCAGTATGTACCGGTGCTTATTATTGCCACCTCGTTCTCTTGCTTTGTAAACTTCTTAGGCTCTATCTATATGGCGGAGAAAAAGTCTGTTATGGCTATGATTACCGCTTTAGCGGGAGCAGGAACAAATGTTACACTCAATCTTATTCTTATACCTAAGATTGGCGCTATCGGTGCTGCTATCGCTACCGTTGTGGCATTCATAGTAGTATTTGTGTCTCGTGCAATTCATACGAGAAAATATATCAAGGTTGACCTTGATCCGCCTCTTTTGGCGCTCCAGACAGTTATTCTTATCATTCAATGTTGTGTAATGCTCAAGCTTAAGAGCGGTATGGTTATGTACGGCATTGAGGCTGTGCTGTTTGTTGTTATGCTCGTTGTGAACATTAAGCCGATTAAGGAGTTATTTGAGCTGATAATAACTCGATTCCTCAAGAGGTCGCCAAAAAAGAACAACTAACGAGTTATTAGTGGTTGCAAAACCGCATATTTTAGTGTATAATGTACAAATAGTACATAAAATACTTTGGCTATACAAAATTTTTTTGGAGGATTTGTATGAAATCTACAATATCTACAGCACAAGCAAAGAAACTTATCACCGACAAATTATCTCACTTTTTCGGTGTTACTGTTGAAGATGCTAATGACGAGCAGTTTTATAAGGCAGTGGCTATGATAGTCCGTGATCGTCTTTCGGAGATGAACAGCGACTTCCGTCACACCGCAGAGGGACAGGACTCAAAACAGATTTATTATCTCTGCATGGAATTCCTTATGGGCCGCTCGCTTAAAAATAATCTTTATAATCTCGGACTGACTAAGGTGTTTGACCAGGCTCTTTCGAGCATGGGCGTCAGCCTCGACAAGCTCTATGAGCAGGAGCCGGATGCAGGCCTCGGAAACGGTGGACTTGGCAGACTTGCTGCTTGCTACCTTGACGGCTTGGCTACTAACGGCTTTCAGTCTATGGGCTATTCTCTGCGCTATGAAGCAGGTATATTCAAGCAGAAGTTGGTTGACGGCTGGCAGACAGAGTTGCCTGACTTTTGGCTTCCCGGCGGCGATGTATGGCTCGTTCCTCGTGAGGAACGTTCCGTTGAGGTCAAGTTTGAGGGCAGAATAGAGGACAGCTGGGACGGCGACTACCACCATGTAAAGCATGTTGACGCTAATGTAGTTGAGGCTATCCCTTATGATATGTATGTTTCCGGTAAGGGCAAGGGCGTTTCTCGCCTTCGTCTTTGGGCCAGTAAAAAGCCTGAGCTGGATATGACACTGTTCAACCAGGGCTCTTATATCAAAGCTATGGAGCAGTCCGCTATGGCAGAGGCTATCACTAAGGTGCTTTATCCTGCCGACAACTCTCCGGAGGGCAAGTCTCTCAGACTTCGTCAGCAGTATTTCCTCGTTTCTGCATCTATTCAGGACATTATTCAGAGACATCTTACAAAATACGGTACACTCGACAATCTTCCGGATAAGATTGCTATTCATATCAATGACACACATCCTACTATGGCTATTCCCGAGATTATGCGTATTCTCTTGGACGAATGTGGCTACGGTTGGGATGAGGCGTGGTCTATCGTTACTCGCACAGTGGCTTATACTAACCACACTGTTATGAAAGAGGCACTTGAGTGCTGGAGTGAGGAACTCTATTCTCGACTTCTTCCTCGTATTTATCAGATTACAAAAGAGATTGACAATCGCTTTAGAGCATATGTTTGGTCTGTTACTCACGATGCAGACAAAGTTGAGCGTATGGCTATCGTGTCTAACGGCGTTGTCCGTATGGCAAACCTTTGCGTAGCCGGTTCTCACAGCGTAAATGGCGTGTCGGCTCTCCATAGTGAGATACTCAAGGATACCGTGTTCCACGATTTCTACACTCTCACACCCGAAAAATTCACAAATGTTACTAACGGTATTGCATTCCGTCGTTGGATTTGCCAGGCTAACCCTGAGCTTACCGATTATATTACAAGTCTTATCGGCGACAAGTTTATCACCAAGTCAGATGAGCTTCTTAAACTCCGTGACTATAAGGATGACAAAGAAGTCCTCAAAAAGCTTGCACAGATTAAGCGTGACAATAAGGTTAGATTTGCTAAGATTGTCAAAAAGCTTAACGGAGTAGATATTGACCCTGACTCAATCTTTGATGTGCAGGTCAAGAGACTCCATGAGTATAAGAGACAGCAGCTTAATATTCTCAACATTATCGCAGAGTATCAGATGCTCAAGGCTAATCCTAATGCTGATTATTATCCAAAGACATATATCTTTGCATCCAAAGCAGCTCCCGGCTACTTTATGGCTAAAAAGCTCATTGAGCTTATTGATGCTGTATCTAAAGTAGTAAATAATGACCCTGATGTAAACAAAAAGCTCAAGGTCGTATTTATGGAGGACTATAATGTTTCTCTTGCCGAGGTGCTTATGCCTGCGGCTGACATCAGTGAGCAGATTTCTCTCGCCGGCACAGAGGCTTCCGGTACAGGTAATATGAAACTTATGCTCAACGGTGCTCTCACTCTCGGTACTCTTGACGGTGCCAATGTGGAGATTCACGACGCAGTAGGCGACGACAACATTTTCATCTTCGGTATGAAAACTCCTGAGGTTGAGGAACTAAAGCGCAACGGATACAATCCACAGCAGTATATCCAGAACAACGAGACTCTCGCTAATGCCGTTGCATTTATCGGCAACGGTGTAAACGGAAAGAAATTTGACGAGGTTTATTATTCTCTCATTAACTCCGATCCGTATATGGCTCTTGCAGACTTTGCCGACTATCAGATGGCACAAAAGGCTGTGTCCGAGGCTTACAAGGACAGCGAAAAATTCTCTCGTATGTCACTTATGAACATCAGCGGAGCAGGTATTTTCTCTGCCGACCGTTCCATTATGGACTATGCTAACAATATTTGGCACACAAAGCCGGTACAGTTCGCTGAGGAAAAGCCTAAGGCAGCAAAAAAGCAAGCTCCTATGGCACCAAAGTCAACAGCAAAAACCACAAAAAAGACTGCTAAGAAGTCAACAAAATAATTTCATTTGCGTAGGGAGGACTTTGTTCTCCCTATGTTTTTCTACGAGCTATGACAGTATTTAATTCACGAAAAAAAGAATACAAATCTCTTATCAGTGCTATTGCAACCGAGCAAAAGGTTAAGCTGAGGATTGTGGTCCCTCGTTCTATGAGCTGCAGCGGCGCCACTCTTTGTGTTACTAAAGAGGGCGAGAGCCCTGCATATTACGGTATGTTTTGGGCAGGTATGTGCGGCGATGACAACGAGTATTGGGAACTGCATTTTTCTGCCACAACAGCCGGATTGTATTGGTATCACTTTGAGCTTGAGACGCCGTGGGGAAAGAGCTTTGTACGCAATGTAGGACACGGCATAGGTGACTTTGCCCCCGATGGTGACGAGTTTCAGCAGACCGTGTATGACAAGAATTTTGTCACTCCCGATTGGCTGAAAGGCGGCATTATATACCAGATTTTTCCCGACAGATTTTATAACTCCGGCAAAAAAAAGAGTGGCGTCCGTTCCTCTCGTGTAATGCGAAAATGGGGAGATGAGCCTTTTTGGCGTGAGGAGCAGATGAATGGTATTTGGAACAACGACTATTTTGGCGGTGACCTAAAAGGTATAGAAGAAAAACTGCCTTATATAGCCGATTTGGGCGTAAGCTGTATATACCTTAATCCGATTTTTGAGGCCAATTCCAACCACCGTTACGACACTGCGGACTATGAAAAAATTGATCCGCTTTTAGGTAACGAAAAGGATTTAAAAGCGTTGTGCCGTGTTGCCCGTGAGGAGTACGGAATTTCTATTATTCTTGACGGTGTGTTCAGCCATACGGGCTGTGACAGCAAGTATTTCAATATGTACGGTAACTACGATACCGTCGGCGCATATAACAGCAAGGAGAGTCCTTATTTCAGCTGGTACAAATTTATCAACTATCCCGATGACTACCATTCTTGGTGGGGTATAAAGCTACTTCCCGAAATAGAGGAGGAGAACGAAAGCTACCGTAAATATATTTGCGGCAAAGACGGAATTTTGCGCAAATGGCTAAGATGCGGCGTGAGAGGCTGGCGGCTTGATGTTGCGGACGAACTGCCGGATGTGTTTTTGGATGACCTCCGTACTGCCGTAAAAGCAGAAAAAAAGGATGCCGTTATTATCGGTGAGGTTTGGGAGGATGCCACCACAAAATTCGCATATAATCAGCGCAGACGATACCTTTTGGGCGAGCAGCTGGATTCTGTTATGAACTATCCATTTGCCGATGCGGTTCTTAATTTTGTTAGGTATGCAAACGGTGATGCGTTTTTCGATTCGGTTATGAGTGTGATAGAAAATTATCCTCCGCAGGTTACCAATGTGCTTATGAATCATATCGGCACTCATGATACCGAGCGTGCAATAACACGGCTAGTGGGCGAAAATCCCGATGGCTACGGCAGGCAGTGGCAGTATGAGCACAACAGGCTGCATGAGTATGACTATCTCCGTGGCATATCTATGATGAAGATTGCTTCGCTTATTCAGTTCACACTGCCCGGAGTTCCGTCGGTTTATTATGGTGATGAAATCGGTATGCAGGGTATGAAAGACCCGTTCAACCGAGAATGTATGGCTTGGGACAGTCCTAATGAGGAACTGCACAAGTGGTATAAACGCCTCGGCGAAATTCGCAGAGGCTCAAAGGTTTTTGCCGATGGTGAGTTTGTACCGTTCTATTGCAACTACAAAACCATTGCCTATGTCCGTGATGACGGCAATAACCAGATACTTGTTGCAATCAATCTCGACGACACCGAGGCAGATATTCCCGTAGACGACAGTTGGAATAATTCATACACATTTTTCGGAGATTCTGTGTGTGACGGCAATATTCATCTCGAGCCGTTCAGATATGCTATGTATTCAAAAATAAAATAATATCGTCAGTCCCGATGCGTTGCATCGGGATATTTTTTTGCAAACATTTATGAAAAATGATAAATAATTATTGACAAACGATAATATTGGGTGTATAACAAAGGTAAATTATGACAGGGAGGTACTCATATGAGCACTGAGTTATCAATCAAAATTACACACACCATTGTACGCATTTGCTACTTCTTTTTGGCAATTAGCGTTGTTGTTTTTCCTTTTGTTTATGACAAGATAGGCATTGCCGATGATATAGGTATGCTGTGGATATTCATACCGTATTGTCTTGTTGTTCCGGCTGGATATTGGGCGCTTCTTTCTCTCGACAGAATGTTGGACAATATCAAGCACGAGATTGTGTTTGATACTTCTAACACAAGAGCGCTTTCGCATATTGTATGGGCTTGTTTTTATGCAGCTTGGATAGGCATTATCGGTGGTATTGCATTGTTCTGCGTAACAAAATACTTTTGCATTTATTTCTTTGTTTTGGCAGCAGGCGAGCTGTTTATGTGCCTGATTTGTCAGATAGTCAAGTCCGTCTTTCAGTCAGCCATTGAGCTGAAGGAAGAAAACGACCTTACTATATAGGAGGACGATTATGAGTATTGTAGTTAATCTCGATGTTATGCTTGCAAAACGAAAAATGTCGTCTCTCGATTTGGCAAACAGAGTGGGTATTACTCAGGCTAACCTGTCTATACTCAAGACCGGAAAGGCAAAGGCTATACGCTTTTCCACTCTCGAGGCAATCTGCCGTGAGCTTGATTGCCAGCCCGGAGACCTGTTAGAGTTTAAGGAGGATTAGTTATGGCAGAGATGTATCCCTCACCGTCGCCGGTTGCGTACAAATATGAGCCCTATCCGGAGAAAAAATATCCACCATTTACTAAGAGGGACACATTATTCGCCGCTCTCTTTGGTGTGTCATCTTTTTTGCTGATTGATTTCGGTACAAAGGGATTTCATTTTGGATTTTCGATTTTTTACCTTTTTCATCTTTTGATTACAGCACTGTATGGGTATAAAAAAGGAAAAAAGCCTACCGCATTTACTGTGCTGTGCGGACTGCTGTCATTGGTTGCCGCTTTTACACTTACCGTCGGCAATGACACATTGGTTAATTTTTTGACCATAATTTTGGTTGGCGGCTTGTACGGTATGTTCACATTGGGCATTACACACACCTTTACTTCCGACCAGGGAAGTTTTAAGATTTGTATTGATTTTGCTAAAGATGCGTTTGCCGCAACCTTTTCGGACATAGGTCTTGTTTTTGGCTCGGTAAAGCATTCTTCTAAGAAAAACAAAAAGGCTGTCAGCTCGGCTGTAGGTGTGCTTGTAGCTTTGCCTGTTGTGGCTGTTATTGTTCCTTTGTTGATAAAATCCGATGCCGCCTTTGAGGGCTTGATGGACAACATTGCCGCCAATATCGGTATCTACCTTCTTGAGATTTTTGGCGCATTGATACTTTTGCCGTATGTTTTTGCCTATGTTTTCGGCAAAAATAACAGAAAGATTTCTGCTGATAAGAAAAAATGCACACACAGCAGACCTATACCGGCGTCGGGTTGTGTTTCGTTCTTAGCCGTTATCTCTGCTTTGTATCTCGTTTATCTGTTCTCTCAGCTTGCGTATTTTTTCAGTGCATTCAAGGGAATTTTGCCTGATGACTACCGGTACAGCGCATCTTCATTTGCGAGACGAGGATTTTTTGAGATGTTTGCCATCTGCCTTATCAACCTGACTGTTTTGTCCCTTGTGGGCGCTTTTTATAAGCGGGATAATAAGAAATCTATATTAGCTGTTAAGTGCCTGTCCCTGTTTATTTCGGCATTCACAGTTATGCTCATCGTTTGTGCTATGCAAAAAATGAGACTGAATATATCCATTTTCGGTTTGTCCGAAAACAGAGTTTTGGTGTCCGTATTTATGGTGATGCTGTTGGTTATTTCCGCATTTTTTGTACTCCATATTTTCCTGCCAAAACTGCCTTATATGCAGAGCATTATTATAATTTGCAGTGTGATATTTGTTGCAGTGGGTTTTGCCGATATAGACAGTCGTATAGCAGAGTATAATGTCGCGGCTTATACCTCCGGCAAGCTCGATACTATAGATGTGACAGAGTTGAAAAATTTGGGCGACGGCGGCATTGATGCTCTTGTAGAGCTCACTTCCGTTCCTGATAAAAAGGTGAGCCAAAAGGCTTTGGATACTCTTGCCTCCGCTGCAGTGAACGATTATGGCAACGATATAAAAATAGAAGAAAGAAAGGCGACGATTATTTACGGCAATTCAGACTTTAGGTCTTATTGCCAATCTCACGAAAAAGCTAAAAAATCTTTGGCAAATTACTATAACTCTATGTCTGAGGACAATAAGCTTGTGTTCAATAATCGCCTTATGGTTTTGGATAACACAAATTTCACTTACGATGAAGATTACGGTGCATATTATCGTTTCAGCGACGATGCACTTTTTAAGTTGGACAAATCAACAAACCTCTACAAAAAGCAGTCTTAGGACTGCTTTTTGTCCTATATTACCAAATATAGCTTATTTTATATAATATAAATATATAATTTTGGTATTGAACAATCCACACATTGTATGCTATAATACTAATCGTTAATTTGGATTTTTATATCCACTACAGAATTTTTCCGAAAGGACAAAAGATTATGGCATACAGAACACATAATTGTAATGAACTTACATTTGATAACTTGAATGAAAGAGTAAAGCTTGCCGGTTGGGTAGCTACTATCCGTGACCACGGCGGCGTTGCTTTTATCGACCTGCGTGATGAGTACGGCGTTACTCAGGTTGTAGTTAATGACGGCGACCTTATCAACCACCTGAAAAAAGAGAGCGTTATCTCCGTAGAGGGTGTTGTAGTAAAGCGTGATGAGGACACAATCAACAAGAAGATTGCCACAGGCGAGCTTGAGGTTAAGGTGGACACGCTGGATATACTCAACCCTTGTACAGAGAATCTTCCTTTTGAGATTGATGAGAGCAAGGATACCAGAGAGGATGTCCGTCTCACATATCGTTTCCTTGATTTAAGAAATAAGGCTGTGCACGATAACATTATTTTCCGCAGCCAGGTGGTTTCTTATCTTCGCCAAAAGATGACCTCTCTCGGATTTACAGAGATTACCACACCGATTCTTACTTGTTCTTCCCCCGAGGGTGCTCGTGACTACATTATTCCGTCCCGTAAGCACGAGGGCAAGTTTTATGCTCTGCCGCAGGCACCTCAGCAGTTTAAGCAGCTGCTTATGACTTCCGGATTTGACAGATATTTCCAGATTGCTCCTTGCTTTAGAGATGAGGATGCAAGAGCGGACAGATCACCCGGCGAGTTCTATCAGCTTGACTTTGAGATGGCTTTTGCTACTCAGGAGGATGTCTTTGAGGTAGCAGACGATGTGCTCTATGACACCTTTACAAAATTCGGCGGCGGCAAAGAGGTTTCGCCAAAGCCGTTTGTTAAGATTCCTTACGAGGAGGCTATGATGAAATACGGCACAGATAAGCCCGATCTTCGTAACCCTCTCGAAATTGTTGATTTGACCGACTTCTTCTCCGATGTCGAGTTTAAGGCATTTAAAGGCAGACCGGTTAGAGGTATCAATGTTCACGGCTGTGCTAAGCAGTCAAAGGGCTGGTTTGAAAAGATGCTCAAGTATGCTCTCGAAATCGGAATGAAGGGTCTCGGCTATATCGAAGTCCTTGAGGACGGCTCATACAAAGGCCCTATCGACAAATTCCTTCCTGACGAAAAGAAGCAGGAGCTTAGAGAAATATTCAATTTTGAGACCGATGATACTCTGTTCTTTATCTGCGATACACCTAAGGTAGTCAATGAACTTGCCGGTATGATTCGTACCGAGCTTGCTACCCGCCTTGACCTTATAGATAAGAACAAGTATGAGTTCTGCTATATCACAGATTTCCCTATGTTCGAAAAGGATGAGGACGGCAATCTCGCATTTACACACAATCCGTTTTCTATGCCGCAGGGCGAGATGGACGCATTGGAAAATCAAGATCCTCTTACTATCAAGGCTTATCAGTACGACATCGTATGTAACGGCGTAGAACTTTCTTCCGGCGCTGTTCGTAACCATCGCCCCGATGTTATGGTAAAAGCATTCAGTATGGTAGGCTATGACGAGAGCGTAGTAAAAGAAAAGTTCGGTGCTTTGTATAATGCTTTCCATTACGGTGCACCGCCGCACGCAGGTATGGCTCCCGGCGTTGACCGTATGATTATGCTCCTTCGTGATGAGGAAAACATTCGTGAGATTATTGCATTCCCGATGAACTCCAACGCTCAGGATATGCTTCTCGGTGCTCCTAACACAGTTAGCGAGATGCAGCTGAGAGAAACTCACATAAAACTTCGCAGACCTGTAGAAAAGAAATAAGAGGCAAAGAATATGCAGATTACTCCCGATTTAATAAAATATTTGGAGTCCCTGGCTCGCATTACTCTTACAGAAGAGCAAGAAAAGAAAGTGGGCACGGAGCTCCAGGATATACTCACCTATATAGATATGCTCAATGAACTGGATACCGACGGAGTAGAGGCTATGAGCCACTGCTTCCCTGTGACTAATGTTATGAGAGACGATATCGTTGAGCCGTCTATGACACCTGACGAAATTACAGCCAATGCTCCTGAGAGCCAGGACGGCTGCTTCGTAGTACCTAAGACTGTGGACTGAGGAGGGCATTATGGAAATATATGAAATGACAGCCCTCGAGGTTGCAGAAAAAATAAAAAACAAAGAAATTTCAGCAGCAGAGGCAGTTGAGAGCGTAGCAAAGTCGGTAGAACAAAAGGACGACACATATAATTGCTACACCTCTTTCGACAAGGAAAGTGCTCTCGCTCAAGCCAAGCTTGTACAAAAGAAGATTGACAGCGGCGAAAGTGTTTCGCCACTCGCAGGTGTTCCTGTGGGAATTAAGGATAATATCTGCACAAAAGGACAGATTACCTCCTGTGCGTCAAAAATTTTGTATAACTTTAAGCCGCCTTATGATGCTACTGTTATCAATAAGCTCAAAGCGGCTGATATGATTCCTCTCGGCAAGCTCAATATGGATGAGTTTGCAATGGGCTCCACCACAGAGACTTCATATTACGGCGAAACTAAGAATCCGTGGGACATTACTCGTGTTCCGGGCGGTTCCTCAGGCGGTGCCGCAGCTTCTGTAGCAGCCGATGAGAGTGTAATTGCTCTCGGATCAGATACAGGCGGCTCAATCAGACAGCCCTGTTCTTTCTGCGGAGTAACCGGACTCAAGCCTACCTACGGTGCTGTTTCTCGTTACGGCCTTATCGCTTACGCTTCATCCCTTGACCAAATCGGCCCTATCGGAAAGAATGTTCTCGATGTTGCGTCTGTATTTAATATAATCAAGGGTAAGGACAAAAAGGACGGAACATCTATGGAGAGCGAAATTTTCACTCTCGATGATATAAAAATCCCTGACCTTAAGGGTAAAAAAATCGGCATACCAACCGACTTCTTCGGTGAGGGTATCGATTCTCAGGTTGCCGACTCCGTAAAGGCTGCCGCAGATACACTCAAATCACTGGGCGCAGAGGTAGAAGAATTTTCTATGCCTATAGTCAAATATGCAATTCCTACCTACTACATCATTGCTTGTGCCGAGGCGTGCTCAAATCTTTCCCGCTTTGACGGAATCAAATATGGCTACAAGGCAGAGGATTGCAATAACCTCCGTGATGTTTACTTCAAATCCAGAAGTGAGGGCTTCGGTATGGAAGTCAAAAAGCGTATTATGCTCGGCAACTTTGTTTTGTCGTCAGGCTATTTTGACGCTTATTACAAAAAGGCATTGCAGGCTAAGGGCCTTATCTGCAAGGCTTTTGGTGAGGCATTCGAGAAGTACGATTTTCTTATCGGTCCCGTTGCACCAACTACTGCACTTAAAATGGGCGAAGGCTTGTCAGACCCGCTTGCTATGTATTTGGGCGACATCTATACGGTTATGATAAATATTGCCGGTCTTCCGTCTTTGGCTCTTCCTTGCGGATTTGACAGCAGCAATATGCCTATCGGTATGCAGCTTATCGGTAAGCCGTTTGATGAAAAAACAATTCTTTCGGCAGGCTATGTATATCAGAGTGCTACCGATTTTCATACTAAAAAACCGAGTTTGGTCTAAGGAGGTAGGTTAATATGGATTTTGTTACTGTTTGCGGTTTGGAAGTTCATACCGAGCTTGCCACTAAGACTAAGATTTTTTGTAATTGTACTACCGAATTTGGCGGCGAGCCAAATACCCATGTCTGCGAAATTTGTTCCGGTATGCCCGGTACTCTCCCTGTAGTGAACAAAAAGGTTGTAGAGTTCGCAGTTCGTACCGGTCTTGCTCTCAACTGTGAGATTACTCAGTACAATAAGTTTGACAGAAAGAACTACTTTTATCCCGATTTGCCTAAGGCTTATCAGATTTCTCAGCTTTATCTTCCTATATGCCGTAACGGCTGGGTTGAGATTAACGACAGCATCAACGGCGGCAAAAAGAAGGTCCGTATCCATGAGATTCATATGGAGGAGGACGCAGGCAAACTTGTGCACGATGAGTGGACAGATTCTACTCTCGTAAACTATAACAGATGCGGTGTTCCGCTTCTTGAGATTGTATCCGAGCCTGATATCGCCAGCGCAGACGAGGCTGTGGAGTATGTCGAAAAGCTCCGTGCCATTCTTCAGTTCTGCGGCGTGTCCGACTGTAAGATGCAGGAGGGCTCACTCCGTGCCGATGTTAATGTCTCTGTTATGGAAAAGGGCGCCACAGAGTTTGGTACCCGTACCGAGATGAAGAATATCAACTCCTTTAAGGCTATCCACAATGCCGTAGAGGCAGAGGCTCAGCGCCAAATTGAGCTTATTGAGGACGGCGAAAAGGTTGTTCAGCAGACTCGTCGTTGGGACGACAGCAAGGGTACTTCTTATTCTATGCGTTCTAAGGAGGACGCTCAGGATTATAAGTATTTTCCGGAGCCTGATCTTCCGCCTATAGAACTCAGTGACGAATATATCGAGGGCATAAGAGAGTCTCTCCCCGAATTGCCTGAGGCTAAAAAAGAGAGATATATGACCGAGTTCGGCCTCTCCGAGTACGACGCAAATATGATTTGCTCAGCTGTTGCTTATGCCGACCTTTTCGACAGAACAGTTGAGATTACCGACAGCCCTAAGGACTCTGCCCACTGGATTATGGGCGACCTTATGAAACTGCTCAATGATACTCAGACATTGCCCGAAAATATGAGATTTAACAAAGACTCTTTGGGTGAGATTATAAACCTTCTTAAAAATAATAAAATTTCTCGTGATTCTGCCAAAAAGGTGCTCACCGCCGTATTCAATGACGATGTTAATCCCGAGGAATATGTTAAGCAGAATAATATGGAAATGGTATCCGATACCGGCGCAATTAAAGCAATCGTTGAGGAAGTTGTTGCTTCTAACGAAAAGGCTGTGTCCGAATACCGTGAGGGCAAGGATAAGTCCTTTAACTTTCTTATCGGCCAGTGTATGCGTGCCCTAAAGGGCAAGGCTCCTGCCGCCGAGGTTACAAAGCTGCTTAAAGAAATTTTGGGCTGATATTTATGTACAAAGCTGACGAAAACAGATATAATATCCAAAAATATAATCGTTGCGGTCGCTCCGGATTGGTTTTGCCCCAGATTTCATTGGGCTTTTGGCAAAACTTCGGAGCAGATGCCGACTATGACACAATGAAAGATATTGTGCTCACTGCCTTTGACCACGGTGTTACATATTTTGATTTAGCCAATAATTACGGTCCTGAGCCCGGCAGAGCAGAAATAAATTTCGGCAGGATTTTCAAAGAAAACCTAAAACCCCACCGAGACGAAATTATCATTGCCACAAAAGCCGGTTATGAAATGTGGGACGGCCCCTACGGCGGCAGAGGAGGCAGCCGAAAATATTTGATTGCCTCTCTCGACCAATCTTTACAGCGTATGGGACTTGACTATGTCGATATTTTTTATCACCATTGTATGACTCCCGAAACAGGACTTAAAGAGACTGCTCTCTGTATGAGCGATATTGTCCGTCAGGGCAAGTCGCTGTATGTGGGTATGAGCAACTATGACGGCAAAACTATGCACCGTATGCACCATAAGTGCCACGATTTCAATGTTCCGTTTGTCGTTAATCAGAATAGATATAATATTCTCGACAGACAGATAGAAAAGGATGATTTGAAAAAAGAGTGCCACGACAAGCATAAGGGACTCGTTGCATTTTCACCGCTGGCGCAGGGTAGATTGTCCGATAAGTTCCGCCACGGAGTGCCGGAGGATTCCCGACTGTATGGCAGGGAGGATTATTGTAAAAGTATCGGACTCGATGACAGCCAGCTTGAGTACATTATGGCTCTCTATGATATTTCTCAGAGCCGAGATGAAACACTGTCACAGATGGCTATTCAGTGGCTGCTCCAAAAAGGTGTGACTTCGGTCCTTGTCGGTGCAAGAAACAAAACTCAGCTTTTGGAAAATCTTGATGCACTTAATAAGCCGCCCATATCTCACGACGATATGAAACGCATAGACAAGTACGCCAAGATTACCAAAAAGAATAATTAGATATTATAATAAAGACCTTTTGCTGTTTTAGCAAAAGGTCTTTTTGTGCTTATGTGTAGGAATGTTCTATTTTTATGTTCGGCCTTACATTGCTGTCGTAGGCCTCAAATAATTCCAGCAGTTCTTTCAGTATTCTGTCGGAGCTTTCTTTTTCTTCAAATGGAATGACAAGGTCAAATATGAGCTGTATTTTTCCATCGCAATCCACTACTCTGAAGTCGTGACAAGAATATTTTTCGTTGTATTTTTTTATAATTCTTTCTGCATCGGCTTTGTATTTTTCGTATTGTATATCATTTGTATATATGGGATCCATATGTATGCACATGGTTATACCCAATCGCTTTTCCACATTGCTTTCTGCTCTGTCGATAGCGTCGTGAACAGTGACTATGTTTCCGTCACTGGGCACCTCTGCGTGAGCCGAGGCAATTTTTCGTCCCGGACCGTAGTCGTGGACTATCAGGTCGTGGACACCCTTTATTGTGTCTTCTTCCATAATTATACTTTCGATTTCGTCAACTAATTGCTTAGACGGCGGTTGACCTAAGAGCGGACCGAGTATGTCTCTCACCATATTCACACCTGACCAAAATACTATGCCTGCGACGCATAAGCCGATTATGCCGTCGATTCGATAAAATTTTGTGAAATGCGAGATAATCAGCGACAGCATTGTCGCCCCTGTGGCTATGCAGTCGTTCAGACTGTCTGTGCCTACTGCTTTTAGGTTTATGTTGTTGCTGACCTTATACAGTCTGTTGTTAAAATATGCCATCCACAGTTTTATGCAGACAGAAATAATCAGTATTACTGTTGACAGCAGACTTAGCTTGACTTCCGACGGGTGAATGATTTTTCCTACAGAGGTTTTTGCCAACTCGAATCCCATTAGGAATATAATGGCTGACACTACCAGCGCAGAAATATACACCAGCCGTCCGTGACCGAAAGGGTGCTCCTTATCTCTGGGCTTTGCACTGAGCTTTGAGCCGGCTATTGTCACTATGTTAGAGGCACAATCCGATAGGTTGTTCATTGCGTCCGCCGTTACGGATACCGACCCTGTGATACTGCCTGCCAGCAGTTTTATTATTACGAGTATAAGATTGCATACTATGCCCACCTTACCGCTGAGTATGCCCGATTTTTCGCTGTATTCCATACTGCCGGCTTTGGCTTTTACGGTTTTTATCAGTATCTTAGTCACATTCTCATCTCCGATTTAGTATCATTATATATGATACTATCACAGACTATGCCAAAAATCAAAGAATATTTGAAAATGTGCTCCGTTGATTTTCGTAATAGACCTTTGTCATAGCTATTATTTCATTTAGCTGTTCCTCAAAATCATCACTTTCCGGGTCAAGTGCCTCTATCGCCGCAGCAAGTCCGTCCAGTGCATCGTGGTTTGACATTGCATACAGCGTATCATTGTGTGCACGCCAATACAGTTTCAGCGCATTTATTTCTTTTTTGTCCCTTTTAGCCTCAGTTGCCATTTGTACTATGCTGTCGTGCGCACTTTTTGTGTAGTATTGCTCTGCCGTACACAGCCCTGCCGAAATTACTAATAATACCGCCGCTATCCATATCCGTTTCATTTTTTATCCTTTCTTATTACATAGATGTTACCGTCTGCCGATACATTCATCAGCAGAATATCTTCCAATTTGTATTCTGTTGAGCGTACAAAAACTTCAATTTCGCTGTCGCTCAGCTTTGTGTCACCAAAATATTCCGTTACAGGTTTAGAGTCCATAACGACAGTGATAGGTACCTGCGCCTTTTCTACTTTTATACCCATATCATTAGGCGTGACAGGGGAGTATTCCGCTTTCGTCTGTACCGACAGGTTTCCGTTGGTTTCCACTATTGCATTTTCCACTTGGGATATGTCGAATACGCCCTGCTGCCTCACTGCGTCCACTATGTCGTCGGTTGTGAATCTCAGTCGCTCCATTTCCTCTTGTTGCAGTACGCCGTCCTTGATTATGAATATGGGCTTGCCCTGAAACAGATTGCGGAATTTCAGCGATTTTATCGATACTACCGACTGTATTATCTCAAAGCAGATGAATATTGATATAGGAATCAGCGAATTCGCCAAAGGCATTCCGGTGTCCTCCAGCGGAACGGTAGCCACTGCACTTATCAGTATTGTTATCACAAGCTCGTGAGGCTTTAGCTCGCCTACCTGCCGTTTTCCCATTATTCGCACTGCCGCCACAACAAAAATATAAATTATTATCGACCTTATTAGGATTATTGTCATAATATCACCATTGTTATTTTGCATATTTCTCTGAATAATATACCGTCGGCTTAAAATAATAAACTTGGTGATATTGTGAATAATTTGCTTTGTGACATAAAACTCAACAGAGATATTTTTGAACAGGATTTTTTGGATTGCTCAGATTTTTTGCTTCGCCCTGCCATTGTGAACGGTACAGAGGCTTTTTTCTGCGTAATGGATGGATTGGTTGACTCACTACAGCTTTCCCAAATGGTGACTGCTCCTATTTTGTCTCACAACATTGACTTTGACAATCCCGATGACCATTTTGAAAAAATCAAAAATGCCGTCGTCGGCTCGGTAGAATTAAATGAGGCTTGCACCTTTGACGATTGCTACTATTATCTTATGAGCGGCTTTGCCGTATTTATCCTCGATGGGTGCCCAAAGGCGCTGGCGTTAGGTATTCAGGGATGGAACAAGCGCAGTACCTCTCAGCCCGAAAATGAAGCCATGGTAAAGGGTGCAAAAGAGTGCTTTATTGAGGCGTTGAACGATAACAAAGCCCTCTTGCGAAAACGCCTAAAAACTCATCACCTAAAGACGAAACAGCTCAAACTCGGCAATGCCGCCGCCACTCCGGTGGTGCTTGCATATATAGACAACCGTGTCGATAAAAGCCTTGTAAAAGAAATTCAACACCGCCTTGAAAGTGCAGATTTGAACACAGTCCTTGACTATGGAGTTCTTGAGGCGTTCCTTAATTCTAATGTAAAGTCGCCTTTTTCGGCAGTAGGTAATACCGAGCGCCCCGATGTCCTTGCGTCAAAATTGCTTGAAGGCAGAGTTGCAATAATGGTGGAGGGCACACCTTTTGTGATGTACACGCCTTATCTTTTTTCGGATAATTTTTCTGCTCTCGACGATTATGATAATCCGCCGTTTTATGCCTCGTTTATGCGAGGGTTGAAGTATTTCAGCTTCATATTGTCTGTGTTTTTGCCGGGACTTTATGTTGCTGTGGGCACATTTAATCAGGAACTTATACCCACCACTATGCTCTATGTTGTTGCCACAAGTGAGGCTACCACTCCCTTTCCGCTGATGCTTGAGGCTGTTATGATTCACATTCTGTACGAAATAATGAGAGAGGCAGGTCTGCGTCTGCCGGCATCGATAGGACACGCAGTGTCTATCATCGGTGCTATAGTCATAGGCGATGCGACCGTTTCGGCAGGTATCATCGGTGCACCTATGCTCGTGGTGGTAGCGGTTACAGCCATTGCCTCCTATGTTGTATATCCGCTGTATGAAAGCATAGCGGTTTTGCGTATAGTGTTTATTATTATAGGCGGAACTATGGGAATATACGGCATTATGCTCGGTGCGGCAATGCTGTTTGTCAATATATGTGCCGTAAATCCTTACGGTGTTCCTTATTCCGCTCCGTTGTCGCCGCTGACCGTCGGCTCGCTGAAAGATTCACTTATTAGAGACAGCTGGAAAAAGCTGGCTCGTCGTAAGGTTAGAGTAAATAAGTTGGAGGGTGCTGCTGTTGACGAAAATCAGTCCTAAACGAGGTATGATTCCTCCCTATGCCCTTTGGTTTATTGTCTTTGTTTCGAGATTCGTCGTATCACTTACCTATGCACAGAGTGTGTCAGCAGGCAAGATAAGCACAGACCTTGTGTTTGCTATTGTCATAGCCGGCGCCGTTACTCTTTTGGTGTCGCTTCCTGCGTATTTTTGCGTGAAATGCGGCAAAAATCCTTTGGACAATAAGTATCTCAAATGGCTTTATTCAGCCTTTTTCGTGTGCTTTGCTTCGCTTAATATCAGTCGCTTTTCATATTTTGCCTCCTCCCGAATGAATAACAATATCAGTTCCGCTGTTTTTGTTGTTTTGGTGTCTGCCGCAGTGGCATATTGCGCCTCTATGGGTATCGAGGCTCTCGGAAGATTTTCCCTTTTCAGCGGCATTTTGATTTTGATTGCGGTGCTGAGTGTTACAGCGTTCAATATTAAGAATTTTCACTTCATAAATTTTTATCCCATTGTGCGTAATGAGACAAATAATCTCTTGTACAGCACTGCCGTATTCACCTCCAACTCCGTTGAGCCTGTCCTCCTTTTGTTTTTAGGCAAAAAAACTAACGGAAAAATCGAAAAGGCATATTTTTTAGGTATGACTGCTGCTTTTGTCAGTATTGCGTTGCTTATTTCTTTTTGCGTAGGTGTTATGGGCAGCGGTGCGGATTTGCAGTCATATCCGATTTTTACCTTGTTTCAGATGGCGTCTGTCGGCAGTATGTCTCGACTTGATATTGTTCATGCTTCTTTTTGGATTTTGGCTCTTGTGCTAAAGGGGGCTGTGCTTATTTCTGCCGCTGCCGACAGCATCGGTGCAAAAAATTATAGGCGCAATACAGCTCTGCTTACCGTGATTTCCGTAGCAATTTCTTTAGGTGCTCCTTATATTTTTCAGCATTTTTCCGGCGAAAAAGAAAAGCCGTTCGGTATGATTGCTTTTGTACTGTTCGCAGCTGTATTTCCGCTTGTTTACCTTTTTTTCGGCAGGAGGTGTGATGATGCAAAAAGCAATTAAATTATTGTTTGTTCTTGTGCTTGCAGGCGTTCTGATTGCAGGCTCGGGTGGTAACAAAAATCTTAGTGACTTGACTGTGGTTCAGGGACTCGCTGTGGATATGACGGAGAAGAATGTTTCCGTCACACTCCAGTATCTTAATTTAGCTAAGAGTACCGGAGGTACAGATACGTTGGCAAAAAACATTACTGCCACTGCCACCGGTGAGAGTGTCAATATCAGCGACGCAATCAGCTCGGTATCCAAAAACCTATCCCGTGCCGTTTTCTTCGGTCAAAACAAGGTTATTGTGATGGGTATGGATTATGCCAAATCCGGCGTATCAAAGGGCATGGACTATATGCTGCGCAGCGTTGACAGCCGTCCGGATGTGTATCTTGCTTTAGCCTCAAACAGCGGTGCCTCAATCATAAAAAACAGTGAAAGAGATGCTCGTGTTCCGGCAAAAAATATCTATGACCTTATTGATGTTTCTGCCGAAAACGGCAACGGTGTGTCCGTTACGGTAAATGATGTATTGAATCTATACAGCGACGAGACCTCCGACTTCTTTCTGCCTGTATTGACCGAAAAAGGGGACAGCGTTTATTGCGATGGCGTTGCCGTCTTTTCGGATGAAAAATATGCACTTACCCTTACCCCATACCAAACCTTTGGCTTTAATTTGCTAAACGGAAAAATTAAAAACGGCACCATGACCGTAAAAAACGACTCCTTAGGTATCGTCGGCATTCAGATAACTAAAGATAATGTAAAAAAATCAGTTACCGTAGACGGAAATAAGATTTATTTTAATTGTGACATTACCTTGAATTTTCTTCTTAATGATGTGGAAAAGGGTATAACCGTCAAAGTGAATGAAAAGAGTATTGCTGAGATAGAAAAATCTGTCGGCTCAAAGGCTGAGGAGCAGTGTCTGTCCGCTTTCGAGACTTGTTCTCAGGCAGGTACGGACCCCTTTGTAGTAGGAAAATATCTTGCAAAATCCAACAGTGCAGTGTATGAGTATTATAAAAAATCCCCGTCCGATAACATAAAAAAGGTGATACCGAATTTTAATGTTAGGGCTCGTCTGACAAAAATAAATGATAATTCTCTGCGCAGCTGATGTTCACTCTGCTCTCAAATATAGTTACAAGCTGACTGTCTGTTGATTTTTTTTCTTTCTTTGCTCCTATTCCGGTCAGCGACAGCATTGGTATCAGCAGCGTCATAATAAACAGTATTGTAAAGATAATCAGAGCCTTCTTCATTTTGCTCTCCTTGACTTTGTATAATTATTTTAGTATAATAATACTTCTAATAGTATATATTTACGGAGTTTTACTCCACTTGATAATATGCAGAAAGGGGCGCATAATATGCCATCCAGCTACATTTCACCTATTTCGATGGACGCTCTTTCCAGCTTGTGCGGAGAGCTTGGAAAAAATAATAAAATAAATCCTCACGATTTTGAGAGATATCATGTTAAGAGAGGCTTGCGTAACGAGGACGGTACCGGCGTTATGGCAGGACTTACTAGCATTTGTTCCGTAGAGGGCTACTACATTCTCGACGGTGAGCGTATCCCTAAGGAGGGCAAACTGTCCTACCGTGGATACGACATTAGAGATATTGTAAAGAACAGCGGCGATTCCGGCTGCTTTGGCTTTGAGGAGGTAGCGTGGCTTTTGATATTCGGCTCGCTCCCTACTATGTCTCAGCTTAATGCCATCAGAGAGGTGTTCGGCGAGTGCCGTTCACTGCCCGAAGAGTTCATTGAGGACAATATTATGAAGCATCCGTCTAAGGATATTATGAACAAAATGGCTCGTTGTGTTATGAACCTTTATTCCTTTGACGAAAATCCCGATGATATTTCCATTCCCAATGTGCTGAGACAGTCCTTGCAGCTTATTGCTCAGTTCCCGACTATTATGAACTCGGCATATCAGGTAAAGCGCAGAGCTTTTTATAACAAGACAATGTATCTCCATCCTATCAAAAAGGAGCTTTCCACAGCAGAATACATTCTTCGTCAGATTCGTTCCGACAAGCAGTATACTCAGGAGGAAGCAAAGCTCCTTGATATTTGTCTTATGCTCCACGCAGACCACGGCGGCGGTAATAACTCTACCTTCTCCACCCGTGTTCTTACTTCTTCGGGTACAGATACCTATTCTGCCATCACCGCAGGTTTAGGCTCATTAAAGGGACCCCGTCACGGCGGTGCAAACATCAGAGTCGCAAATCAGATGCATTACATTATGGAGAATTGTGCCGACTCTACCGATGATGACCAAATGAAAGATATGCTTGCCAAGATTTTGCGCAAAGAGGCAGGCGACGGCAGCGGACTTATTTATGGTATGGGCCATGCCGTATATACATTGTCCGATCCTCGTGCCGTTATACTTAAGGACAGCGCAAGAAAACTTGCTTATGAGCATGGATTCGAAAAAGAGTTTAAAACTCTTGAGGCTATCGAGAGACTCACTCCGCAGGTGTTTGCCGAAATCAAAGAAGACGACAAGCCTATGTGCGCCAATGTTGACCTGTACAGTGGGCTTGTTTATCAGGTTTTGGGCGTTCCCGAGGACTTGTATACACCGCTGTTCGCTACTGCTCGTATTGCCGGCTGGTGTGCTCACAGACTTGAGGAGCTTACTACCAGCAATCGTATTATGCGTCCTGCATATAAGAGTGTTGCAAAACCGAGAAAGTACGCACCTATCCAAGACAGATAATATTCGGAGGAAAAAATGGCAAAGAGGGGTTATTCATTTTTTGCTTTGCTGACTTTTTTTGTTGCCGTAGCGCTAAGGTTGTTTATGATTATCAGCGGACATATCGGCGGAACATCTACGGTTCTCTATTATTTGTCGGTTGCGGCAGGCATTATCTTGCTTGCTAAGGATACATTTGGCACAAAAACCTTTGGTTGTGCCTTTGAGTACAAAAACGGTTTTCACCTTAATTTGTTGGCACTGCTTTGTTCGGCAGGATTTTTTACGGATTTTGTCTACACGGCGGTACGACTGTTTATGATGGCTGACGATGGAATAAAAAAGTACACTCTCGCTGTGGTTGCTCCCATGATTTGCGGCGGCGTGTGTGCTCTGCTCTGCAGTTTTTATTTTATTATGATTTATCTGTCTTTTTCGTCGGCAACATATGATTTTAAAAAGCTGAAAATCATTCACATTGTGCCTATACTTTGGTCCGTGTCTAAGATTTTGGGCGTTCTTACACTGCCTGTTCAGTTGGGCAGCGATTTGGATGTGATACTTAAATACATAGTTCTCATTTCTGTTTTGTGTGCCTTCTATTGCTTTGCTACGGAGGTATCTAACGAAAAAGAGGCTATGCCTCTGTCGGTATTCACTTTCAGATGTTCTTTTTATACAGCTATCCTGTTCTTTTTTGACCGAATTATGCTCCTTATGGCAAAACAGGCAGAGCTCGGTTCAGAGGACGGAATGCTCAGTATTACCCTTTTAGGCATAGGTGTATTTTTGTATTTCTTCGAAAAAAATATTATTGCCCATTCCAACGACTTGATATAGGTGTAAATTTGTTTGTAGATTTTGTTTCTAATTTGAAAATTGTAGCGGTTCAGGTGCTCGTTCTGTATCTTATTGCCGCTGTAGGTTTTGTTGCCGATAAAACCAAGATATTCAGACAGGCTGACGGAAAAAAGCTGATTGACCTTGTGTTCAATATGATTTTGCCTGTTGCGATAATAAAGTCATTTGTCTCTATGGAGCGAACTCCGGAGCATATAAGAGGCTTGCTTGTCGCCTTTGCATTAGCACTTCTTACCCATTTGCTCGGCATTGCCGTAAGTGCTGTCACTTTCAAAAAGCGCAGCCTCTGTGAACAGGGAATTTATCATTATGCTATGACTTTTTCCAATGCCGCATTTCTTGCACTGCCTCTTGCGCAGAGCGTTGTGGGTGAGGAGGGAGTATTCTATTCCTCCTGCTATGTGGCTGTGTTTAATATTCTTGCTTTTACTTACGGTATTCGCCAAATTTCCGGCAAGACCGCCGAGATTAGCATAAAGCATATTATTTTCAATCCCGGCTCAATCAGTGTTATTATCGGTATTCCGCTGTTTTTGCTTCAGCCTAAGCTTCCGTTCTTTGTCAGCGAGACTATGACTCGCATCGCTGCCTGTAATTCACCGTTAGCTATGATTTTGTTCGGCACATTTTTTGCAAACTGCAATTTCAAAAATTTGTTCTTGAAGAAAGAGGTGTATTTTGTCTCTTTCATCAGACTGATATTTATTCCGCTTACGATGCTGCTTGTGTTCAGGCTTATTGGTGTTCGTGGCAATATGCTGACCGCCCTCACTGTTTCGGCGTCTGCACCGGTTGCTACTAATACTGCCATGTATGCCGCCAAGTATGATAACGATACAGCTTTGTCCTCAGAGCTTGTGGGACAGAGCAGTGTGCTCAGCGTGATAACTATGCCGGTCATAGTTGCACTTGCTGAAATTATGTAAATATTACTGACTGTATTATAAATATTTCCAAATTGTAAATTTTGGGCTGTGTATATTGTTGGATGCGTTTTTTTTAAGTATAATTACAGTCAGGTAAAAGTATTGTTGAAAGGTTTGATAGTATGAAACTTGTAATTGCTATAGTGTCCAACAAGGATAATGAGAATGTTATGGCTTCTGTTGCGCAGGCAGGATATTTTGCTACAAAAATATCCACCAAGGGCCAGTTTTTAGTAGACGGCCATACCGCTCTTCTCATATGTTGTGAGGAGGATATGGTACAGCCTTTGTTTGAGCTGATAAAAAATAATGTCACAAAGCGCAAAATCAAAACCGCCGGTGTAACCAGCACCGTAGACGGCTCTCTGCTCAATCAGGCAGTGGATGTAGAAGAAAACGGCGCTGTGGCATTTGTAATAAATGTAGAGGATTTCAAAAAGTTTTAGTATGCGTTTTTCTGATTTTGTCGGTAACGAAAAAGTTAAACAGTTGATTACATATCAGGCAGAAAGCGGCAGACTTCCTCACGCCATAATTATTGAGGGCGAGGAGGGACTCGGCAAGCGCACTTTCGCTCGTGAGATTGCACTTAATTTGCTGTGCCGCAGTGATGACCCGCCTTGTCGCAGCTGTGCTCAGTGCAGCAAGATGCTCCACGGAGTCCATCCGGATGTGTACGAATACAGTGCCTCCGGTGCGCCTCAATCTTTTAAGGTTAAGCAAATCAGAGATATTATTGACGATGTGTATGTCAGTCCTAATGAGGCTGACTATAAGATTTATATTTTAGGCAACTGTCAGGGAATGAATGCGTCGGCACAGAATGCTTTGCTCAAGATACTTGAGGAGCCGCCGTCATATGTTATCTTTATACTGACGGTTACCAACAAAGCGGCTTTGCTGCCTACTGTTTTGTCTCGCTGTGTTACATTCACCTTAGAGGGTGTTGAGCGTTCTCTCGCCACACAGTATGTCTGTGAGCATACCGAGAATGCGGACGAGTCGGCAGTCAGACGCCTTGCGGATGTGTTTGACGGCAATATCGGCAAAATGTTAGAGAGTGTCGAGGATGGCAAACTTGGCGAAATCAGCGGCTATGCCGAGAGCATTTGCTCTGCTTTGTTAGCCGACAATGAGTATGAACTGCTCAAAGCGTGCAGTGTGTTCAGAGGCGACAGGAATGCTATGCTCTCCACATTGGAATTGCTCAAAACCGTGTTCAGAGATGCACTTGTTTATTCTGACGGCAGTGCTGCATTGTCCGGTATGACCGACAGCGTAAAAATGCTTGCCTCCAGATTGAACAAAATGAAGCTTATCAGCTTGATAAATTCTTCCGACAATTTGCGTCTGCTTGCCGCAAAGAACGGAAATAACGCAATATTGATAACAAAAATTTGCTACGACTTCAGAAGAGCCGTTGGCAGATAGAGAGGACTTTATATGACAAGAATTGTTAGTGTCCGTTTTAAAGAAGCGGGTAAATCATATTATTTTGACCCCGGTGACATTGACGTACATAAGGGCGATACTGTTATCGTTACTACCGCTCAGGGTACAGAAAACGGTACCGCAGTTGATGATATAAAAGAAATTCCCGATGATGATGTTCCGAGACCGCTCAGACCGGTCAATAGACTTGCCAATGATTCGGATTTCAAAAAGATAGAAGAAAATAAGCAAAAAGAAAAAGAAGCCTATTCCATTTGCCTCGAAAAGATAGAAAAGCACAAGCTCGATATGAAATTGACTGAGGTTGTTTATACCTTTGACGGTTCAAAAATCCTGTTTTTCTACACTGCAGACGGCAGAGTGGATTTCAGAGAATTGGTCAGAGATCTTGCATCTACTTTCCACACTCGTATTGAGCTGAGACAGATTGGTGTCAGAGATGAGGCTAAGCTCTTGGGCGGTCTCGGTATCTGCGGCAGACCGTTTTGCTGTTCCACATTTCTCAACGATTTTCATTCGGTTGCCATCAAGATGGCTAAGGACCAGGGCATGTCGCTTAATCCCGGCAAAATCAGTGGAACCTGCGGCAGACTTATGTGTTGTCTTCAGTACGAACAAAATTCTTATGAGCATCTCATCAAGATTACTCCGCCAAAGGGCAGCATAGTTGATTGCCGTGATGGCAGAGGCGTCGTGATTGACAGCGCTGTGCTTACGGGCAAGCTTAAGATTCAGCTTGACAGCAATCCTGACGGAGCACCTGTTGTGGTTAACAGAAACGAAGTACGAGTAGTAAAAAAGCCACGTCACTAAACAATCAGGAAAATATTGTATAGCAAAAAGGACTTGATTTTTGTACTGTCGTTTGTTATATTAAGGTTAATAAGGAATACCGAATTTAGTTCATTCGGAGCCTTGATTACATAGTATTTGGAATTTATTAGGGAGGTATATGTTATGGCATACGCTATTTCTGACGATTGCATCGCTTGTGGTGCTTGCGCAGCAGAATGTCCTGTAGGTGCTATTTCCGAGGGCGACAACAAGTATGTTATCGACGCTGACACTTGCATCGAATGCGGCGCTTGCGAAGGCGTTTGTCCTGTTGGCGCACCTGCTCAGGCATAAGTAACAAGATAGAATAAACAGATGGTATTTATCATCTGTTTATTTTTTTTATTTTTATCTCTTGACATATACCCCCTACCCGTATATAATGGAATACGGATAGGGGGTATATTAAATGGAAAATAAAGAAAAGACAGAATGTTGTTGCTGCCACAAAACCAAGCAGCGCAGCGAGGAAGAATATAAGGCTTTGCTTAACAGATTGAATCGTATTGAAGGCCAAATCAGAGGTATAAAGCGTATGCTCCAGGAGAATGCTTATTGTACCGATATTATCAACCAGGTTGCAGCGGCTAACGCAGCTCTTAATGCTTTTAACAAAGAGTTGCTCTCCAATCACATAAAGACCTGTGTCACAGATGATATAAAAGCAGGCAAGGAAGATACTGTTGACGATCTGTTGAGGACATTGCAGAAGCTAATGAAATGAGGTATTGCTGATGACTCAGTATAATGTAACGGGTATGAGCTGTGCCGCCTGCTCTGCCCGAGTAGAAAAGGCGGTCAATTCCGTAGACGGTGTAACCTCTTGTGCAGTGAGCCTGCTCACTAATTCTATGGGAGTAGAGGGTACTGCGTCACCGGATGAAATAATAAAAGCGATCACAGCCGCAGGCTATGGTGCCTCCCTAAAGGACGGTACAAAAAAAGAGGCAACAAATTCAGATGAGCTAAAGGATACGGAAACGCCTAAGCTCATAAAACGCCTTGTGGCATCTGTGGTATTTTTAATTCCCTTGATGTATATTTCTATGGGGCATATGATGTGGGGTTGGCCGTTGCCGCATTTTATGGACAATAATCATGTTGCTATGGGTCTTGCCCAAATGCTTTTTGCCATAATAATTATGGTGATTAACCAAAAATTCTTTATCAGCGGCTTTAAGGGCTTAATTAACAAATCACCTAATATGGATACTCTCATTGCCATCGGCAGCGGTGCGTCTTTTTTGTACAGCACATATTCGCTGTTTGCTATGACTGTTGCGCAGACAGCAGGGGACAGCACTAAGGTGATGAGTTATATGGACGGCTTTTATTTTGAGTCAGCCGCAATGATTTTAACTCTCATTACCGTAGGCAAAACTCTTGAGTCGTATTCAAAGGGCAGGACTACCGACGCACTGAAAGGACTTTTGTCCATGGCTCCAAAAACGGCTACGATTATCCGTGACGGTGCAGAAACAGAGGTGCCTATCGAGAATGTGCAGATAGGTGACATTTTTGCCGTCAAACCCGGCGAGAGTATTCCTGTTGACGGAGTGATTATTGACGGCGAGACAGCGATAGATGAGTCAGCCATAACCGGCGAGAGTATTCCGGTAGATAAGACAGAGGGCGACAGTGTTACCGCCGCCACAATCAACAGCTCCGGCTATATCAAATGCCGTGCCGTCAGGGTAGGCGAGGATACAACATTTTCACAGATAATAAAAATGGTGTCCGATGCCTCTGCTACAAAAGCGCCTATCGCAAAGGTTGCGGATAAGGTGTCAGGTGTGTTTGTACCGGTGGTTATGTGTATAGCAGTGGTTACCTTTGTCGTTTGGCTTATTGTAGGCCAAAAATTCGGATATGCTCTCAGCAGAGGCGTATCTGTACTTGTTATAAGCTGTCCATGTGCTCTCGGATTGGCTACACCTGTTGCTGTTATGGTAGGTAACGGAATGGGCGCAAAGAACGGCATTTTGTTCAAAACTGCCGCTGCCTTGGAAGCAACGGGAAAAACCCAAATCGTCGCAGTAGATAAGACCGGCACAGTCACATTAGGTCAGCCTAAGGTTACCGACATTGTACCTTGCGGCAATATCAGCGATGATGAGCTTCTCAGTGTTGCCTATGCCTTAGAAAAAAAGAGCGAGCACCCTCTCGCAAAGGCAATAACAGATGCCGCACAGCAAAAAAATATTTCACTCAAAGAAACAGAAGAATTTTCAATTCTTGCAGGAAACGGCTTAAAGGGTATCATAGATAACAAAACCGTTATCGGCGGCAGCTATGCCTTTGTTTCGGGTGTTGTGGATTTTGACAATGCCGTAACGGAAAAATATAATGCTCTTGCGGAACAGGGCAAAACTCCTATGTTCTTCGCTCGTGATAATAAGCTGATGGGAATTATCGCCGTTGCCGATGTTATCAAAGAGGATAGCCCACGTGCAATAAAAGAGCTTCGTGATATGGGTATAAAGACCGTTATGCTCACCGGAGATAATAAGCGCACCGCCGATGCTATCGGCAGGCAGGTTGGAGTTGATACCGTTATTTCGGGAGTTTTGCCTAACGAAAAGGAGAGCGTTATCCGCCGCCTTTCAGAGTATGGCAAGGTGGCTATGGTAGGTGACGGCATAAATGATGCACCGGCACTTACCAGAGCCGATATAGGTATGGCAATAAATACAGGTACCGATATTGCCGCAGATGCCGCAGATGTGGTGCTGATGAACAGCAGGCTGTCAGATGTTTCGGCTGCCATAAGGCTCAGCCGTGCAACTTTGACCAATATCCACGAAAATCTGTTCTGGGCATTTATTTACAATATTATCGGAATACCTCTTGCAGCAGGTGTTTGGATTCCTATTTTCGGCTGGACTCTTAATCCGATGTTCGGCGCAGCGGCAATGAGTCTGTCCAGCTTTTGCGTTGTTACCAACGCACTGAGACTTAATCTTTTCAACATTCATAAAACTAAAAATGTGAAAAAAATAAAACCTGTTCAGGTTGATATAAAGGAGATTGTTACTATGAAAAAAACTGTAAAAATTGAAGGAATGATGTGCCCTCATTGTGAGGCTACGGTAAAGAAGGCTTTGGAGGCTGTTGACGGTGTAGAGACCGCAACTCCTAATCACGAAACTAACAGCGCCGAGATTACATTCACAACTTCTGTTGATGATGAAAAAATCAAAAAAGCAGTAGAAGATGCCGGTTACAAATATATCGGCTGATCAAACAAAAATGCCTTGCGGTTCACAAATACTGCAAGGCATTTTTCTTGTATTTACTTTGTCATTGCTACATATTCTCCGGGAGTTATGCCGTATTCTTTTTTGAATGATGAAATAAAATGGCTTTGGCTCGAAAATCCGAGAGTGTAGCAAATTTTTTCGTTGTCATATCCCTCCCACAGCAGAGTTTGGGACAGCTCTAACTTTTGGTGGTTTATGTAGCTGCTGAGGTTTATTCCCATTTCTGTTTTGAACAAGTGAGACAGGTAGTCCGGCGACAAATTACAATGCTCGGCTACAGAATTGACTGTCAGCTTTTTGCCGAGGTTTTTGTTGATATATGCGACACACTTGCGTATGTGCGGCGAATAGCTCAGCCTTTTCTGCTCGTTGCTGACTTTGTTTGTCAGTTCGATAGCGCCGTCTACTATTGCCGCATAGACAGCTGCTTTTGTTTTTGCTCGGTCTGTTTTCATAATAAAATCATCGGAAAAGCGGTAGGCAACATCTTCGTTCAGTCCGCCCTGTATTGCATATCTTGTGGCGAGAGTGATGAAACTGACTGCCATATACTTGTGCTGCTGCAGGTCATCGTCGGACATTTGACCGACCGTGATATTTTGTATTCCCAACTGTTTTAACTCGAATATCAGCTTTTTCAAATCGCCCTGCTTAACGCAGGAAAAAAGTCGTATTTCATCTCTGTAAGGTGTGTGGTATAACCCTTTTGCAAATGATTTTGACTGAGATTTTGCTATCTCTTTGGGTATGATTTTTATACTCATCAGTTCATCATAGTTCATAATATCACCCTAACCTAAGCATATAGTTATTGATGCCAAAAGTCAACAGCCGTCGCTTTTTATGTGCGGATTTTTAATATTATCACTGCTTTTTGATATACAAATCCCATTCAATATGCTACTATGATTGCAGAAAGGGTGGTCTGTATGAAAAGTAAAACAAAATATCTTCTGACCGAAGCAGATATAGAGAATGTGTTTTCTTCTCTCCGTATATCCGGCATAAAGTCTGCGTCGCCTTTGGGATTGGGTATGTTCAACGCAGTCTACAGCGTTGTCGCCGATAAAGAATATGTGCTCAAAATTGCTCCTAAATCCGATATTCCGGTAATGACATACGAAAAAGATATGCTCAAAACAGAGCTTTATTGGTACGATGTGATTAAGAAAAACACCGATATATCCGTCCCAAAAATTTACGGCAGTGATTTTTCTCACAGCGCAGTTGATGCCGATTGGTTCGTTATGGAAAAAATGGACGGCGTACACAGAAACAAGTTCAACGCACCTGATTGTGACAACCTTCTTGAGACAGTATCTATAGTATCAAAGCTGCATGGTATCAAGGGCGACCGCTACGGCTATGTTCAAAACGGACTGTATGATACTTGGGCAGATGCAATCACTGCTATGATTACAAACTTGCTGTCAGATGCAGAGCGTTGCGGCAAAAACAGTCGCCGTGGAAAAAGGCTCCTCGGATATGCCGAAAAATACAGGGACATTCTGTCATCGGCACCTTGTGTTGCAGTGAACTATGACTTGTGGGATACTAATATTATCTGCAAAAATACTGCCGACGGCGAGCCGCTTTTTTCGATTATTGATCCCGAGCGCAGTATGTGGGGCGATCCTGTTTTTGACTTTATTTGCCTTGAGAATTTTACCGCTCCGCTGGAGAAAAAATCAAAGTCAATCGAGTACTATAACCGTTTGAGCGATGTTAAGATAGAAATAAACAGAGAAACGAAAATTCGTTATGCCTTTGCTCAGGGATTGATGGCTCTCATTCAGGAGACAGAAAGATACTATCGTTTCAGACCTGTTGACAAAGGATGGATTTTTGACACCGTGTCAGCCAATGTGATGTACAAATCCGCCTTTAAGGTGTTGTCCGATGAATAATTCACTGAGCAAAACTAAACAGATGGGGACTGAAAGTATCCCTAAGCTGCTGTTTAAGTATTCATCGGTTACATTTTGCGCCTTGCTCTTTTCGTCACTTTACAACATTGTTGACACGCTTTTTGTCAGCTACGGTATAGGTGATGAGGCAATGGCAGGCGTTTCTGTAGTCTACCCCTTTATGATATTGCAGAGCGCTTTTGCACAGACGGTAGGCAGCGGAGCCGGCACAATCGTTTCAAAACTGCTGGGCGAAAAGAAATATGAAAAGGCCGGCGGCGTAACGGTGTCCGCTATGCTTGCATTTTATGTTACCACTGCCACGGTAGGCATTTTGTGTATTCTGTTTCATCCGTTTATACTTCGCATTTTGGGTGCGGAAGGAGAGATTTATTCATACGCTAAGGACTATCTGATTATTATTGCCGCCGGAAATGTTTTTTCTACCGGCTTTTCATCTCTGATCAGAGCCGAGGGCAGAATGGTTTACTCACTTATGATTTGGCTTGTTCCCACAGCATTTAATATTTTGGCTGATTATGTTTTTATTTTTCTGCTGAGTATGGGAGTCAGAGGTGCGGCGCTCGCTACAGTCGGCTCACAGTTTATCAGCTTTTTGATGAGCATAATTTTCTTTACAAAAATTTCCTGCCAATCTTTCAAAAAAGCAAAACCGCACCTAAATACAATTCGTGAGATTATAGCACTCGGCGTTCCTGTCCTTTTGCAAATGGGCGGAATGTCGGTTATATTTCTTGTGGTGAATAATTGTTTGTCACGCTTGCTGACCTCCGATTGGGTTTCGGTATTTGCGTATGTGGGAAAAATTGCAACATTTTTTATAATCCCGTTTAATGCTCTCATTCAGGCATCTTCGCCGATTGTCAGTTATAACTTCGGTGCAAAAAATCTATCGAGAATTTCAAAAACACTGAGATGTTGTTTTGTAACTCTTTATGCTTATTCTGCCGTTGCAGTTTTGATTATCGAGCTTGTATCGCCGCAGCTTATGAGCATCTTTACCAAGAGCGACACCGTGATTTCTATAGGTGCGGGAGCGTTGAACATAATATCTTTGTCTGCCGCTTTTCTTCCGCCGATTTTGATTTTCAGTGCATATTATCAAGCGATAGGGGATAAGAAAAAATCAGTTTTAATTAACGCATTGCTAATATTCATACTGTCTGTGTGCATAGTTTTTGTTTCACTTTTGGATTGTAAAAGAATATGGCTGTCGATACCGCTGGGTTGCTTTGTTGTTCTTCTGCCGACAATTGTTATTTTTAAGAAGAACGGAACATCCCACAGTAATTTTACATAGCAAAAAAGCATCAAAGGCGAATTAACCTTTGATGCTTTTTGTCATACTGTTTCTTTTTCTTTGATTTCATCGGGGACAACCTCGTATTGTTCGGCTATCTCGTCCGGTGCAAGCTGAATGGTGTCCGTTGCCATTCTGTATGTCGCCTCTGTGAATCCTAAGAGCATAAAGAATATCATCAGCTCCTTGGCTGATTGGAGTGTAAATTCAAATACGGACATAATTACAAAGCCTACTAAGCACGCCGTGTACAGTATGCCGTAATTTTTGTATTTCCTGTCTTTCAGTGTGCATATTTTGTATATGTTTTTTGCTGTTATAACTATAATTGCAATCACAAATATTCCGCCGATTATACCGCCCTCAACCAGCATTTCCAAAAACAGATTATGAGCGTGAGTTCTTTGGATATTATAGTCGTTAATCAGTGATTGGTGAATGTTCTCCGTTCCTGCGCCTAATCCGAAAATCGGATGCTTAAAGAACATATCGAGACAGCTTTGCCAAATATGGAATCTTTGGCTGTCCGACTCCAAAAAGTCAGTTGACTTCGTATTTTTGAATCTTAGGAATAATGCCATCGGCACCGCAGCCGCCAAAATAATCAAAAACGGTGCGAGCTTTTTCAGCGATTTTTTACTGCTCAAAATCATAATCAGTATTGCGACTCCGATTGCGATAAAAGAGCCTCTCGATGAGGTGCACACCAGTCCGCCCAAAGCAAACAGGAGGCAGATTCTGCTGATTTTTCTGTGCTTGCCTTTTTCGAAAAATACAGAGCCAAAGGCACAGAACGGTGTGGCGACTACCAGATATGTGGCGAGTATCAGCGGATTATCAAATGTAGCTGATGCTCTCGAACGGAATTTGTAGTTTATTATGTCTATAGGCAACAGATCGAATACCTTATCGTTCAGCTCCCAATAGAACGGGTTGGGGAACAGCCACTCTCTCTTGTACCAGTCACAGTGCATAAAGAGATTGTATGTGATTATTCCGAGCATAGCCATAAGTCCGATTATTCCCGCAGATATGTTCATTGCGGTTATGGCGCTTTTTATCTTATCCTCTGTGTTGACCGTGTTTGCGATTAGTATGTATGTCAGCAGACATCCCATCCACAGCAGCGACACAAGAGCAGACATAAGGTGTGCTTTGCTCCATATGGATGACACCAGCATATACACTGTGTAGACAAAGAATACTTTGCCCAGGTCACCCATTTTTGCGTTGCGTCCCGATTTTTTAAAGGTTCGCATAAACACAATGTACAGCACGAATACGAATATCGGCGCTATGTACTCAGGCATAAGCATTGATACGCCCAGCGTTATTATCAGACCTAAAAATAACTTTCGGTCGGTTTTATCCTTAGTTAAAGGTAACATTCGTTCACTTCCTCAAATCCATCACCTTTAGAGTGATACGATAATACCACATAGATTATATTTATGCAAGTGTTAATTTTTGTTATAACTATATAACAAACAGTTTTACTTCCTTTTTGTTATAAAAAGTTCACATTTTGGGGTGTTGCATTATTAACCTGCTTATAGTATAATTATAAATATTATACTTACTAAATTAAGGAGTATTTGTATGAGCGAAAAGTTTAACGAAAACGGTCTCGGCGAAAACAATAACGAAAATGTTGACGAGCCTGCCGTATCTAAAGACGAAACAAAAACAGAATCCGGCTACGAACAGAACGATAATTGGGAGTTCGAGGCTAAGGCGTTCACTCTTGATGATACTGTCGTTGAGAGCGATGAGTACGAGATTACTATTCCCGAAAAGTTAGAGGATGACACTATCCCTGAGCCTAAAAAGTCATACGAACCTCTCGATAAGCCAAAGAGAGCTGCTAAAGAAGAACCGGAGACTGCCGGCAAAAAAGAAAAGAAACCGCATAATCCCGACAAGCCTAAGTTTATCCTTGCGGCGATTTTTACGGTTATCATTATTGCTGTTCTTGTGTTCTTGGGCGTGCGCTATTACACAGTGCCTAACAGCGACGAAAAGATGAATCCCGGCAATGTAGCTGTCACAGTAGGCGATACCGATGTTTCTATCGGTATGTACAACTACTACTATACCTGCATTTCACAGAACTATATCAGCTATGCAAGCTACGGATATTATGACCTTGATACCACCAAGGATTATTCCAAGCAGACATACACCGACGATAACGGAAAGACTGTTACATGGGCACAAAAGTTTAAGGATGATACCATTGACCAAATTCAATATATCACTTCTTATTACGAAAAAGCAGTTGCAGCAGGTACAAAACTTACTTCTGCTCAAGAAAAGGCTATTAACTCCAACCTCAGCTCAATCAAGAGCAGTGCTTCGGAGAAAAATGAGTCTGTAGACAAATATATCAGCGACACCTACGGCGATTATTGCGGTTATGCCACAATTAAAAAGATGCTCCAGCAGGCATACCTTGCAGAGAATTATTACCAAAGATCGCAGGTAGAAGCAAAGGCTACCGATGCCGAAATCAACGCTTACTACAAAAAGCATTCCGACAATTATCAGTCAGTCGGCTTTGCTTATCTCCAGATGCAGTATTCAGACAAGACAAAGTCTAAGGTTATCGCTCAGGCAAAAAAATATGCCTCCGAAATCAAGTCCGTAAAGGACATCAAGAAATTAGTTCCAAAGGCATATTCAGACCTTATTACTCAGTATGTAAATGCTGGCTACTATGAGAGCGAAGAAGAGTGTGCACAGGCTTTGGCAGACAATGTTGAGACCACAGTCACAAAGAATGAGGAGAGCTTCCTCGACGGCGCAATGGCTTGGCTTTTCTCATCAGACACAAAGAAGGGCTCTTGCAGCTATTTCAATGACAGCGACAACAAGGCTGTTTATATTATCCTCAAGACAACGGAGCCTAAGCTCCTTGATGACGAGGTTTACTCCGTAAGACATATTCTCGTTATGCCGGGCGACAGCAAAAATTCCGACGGTAATTCTGCCGATAACAAAAAGAAGTATTCCAAAAAAGAATGGGCTGCCGCAAAAGCAAAGGCAGAAAAGATTCTCGCTGAGTACAAAAAGGGCGACAAAACAGAGTATTCATTTGCCCTCCTTGCAGAAAAATACAGTGATGATACAGAGTCTACCTCTGCAGGTTCATCAGGACTTTACGGCGGACTTTATGCCGGTACTCCTCTCGGACAGATGGTAAAGAGCTTTGAAAATTGGGCTACCGATAAGTCCAGAAAATACGGCGATGTTGGTATCGTACAGTCAGAGCACGGCTATCACATTATGTATTTTGTAGGCGACTATAAGGAATATCAATACGATTGTGCAAAAGAAGTTATTACCGAAAAGGAAAATAACATTGTCAGCAGCGCTAAGGTAAAGCAGCACAAGTCTGCCGCATCAAAGCTGAAGGTTGCAAAGGCTGAGAAAAAGACTTCCTCAAGCAGCAGCTCAACAGATGACAACGATGTGAGCGCATCCGACAGCACCACTACTACCTCCACCGGCAAATAATCGCCGAAGAATAATAGGGGTTGTAATATTTTGCAAAATAGTGTAGAATATTTCAGGTTGACACAAATTCACAAAAAGGATGAAAAAAATGGCTAAAGAAGAAAAACAAAAATTGTCAAAGGAAGAAAAGAAGCAGGCTAAGCTTGATGCTAAACAAGAAAAAGCCGATGCAAAAAAAGAAGAACTTGTTTCCGAGATTGACAAGATTAGAACTCAAATATTAGAAGAAAAGGACGAGAAGCAGAAGAAAAAGCTTCGCCGTCAGCGTGATGATCTTACTGCGCAGTACGAGGGTATCAAGCACAGCAAGGACGGCATGACAATCCCTATGGCGAGAAAGACTAAGAAGATTGTCAATTCCGTTATCGCAGTAATCGTTGTTATTGCATTGCTCTTTGCATACATCGGCACAGGCGTTTGCAGACACGGACTGTTCAGCAGCTTCGGCGTTCCGCAGTCCACACTGACTGCATTCACTCTTACCGACGGAAAAGGCAAGAGCCATAACATTAAGGTCAGCACATACAACTATTACTTCGCTATGAAGTATAATACACTCCAAAATCAAAAGAAACAGTATGAGCAGTACGGTATAGACCTCAGTACAGCAAATCTCAATGTTGATTTTGACAAAAAGCTTTCTAAGCAGACCGTAAAGAACGACGACGGAAAGACTGTTACTTGGGCTGAGTATATTGAGGAGCAGGTTATAGATTCCATCAAGTCGACTTATCTGTACTACTATGAGGCTGTTGCCGCTAACAAGGGCAAAGAGCCTTCCATCACCGACGACCAAAAGTCAGAGCTTAAGGATACACTCAAAGAGTACAATGATTCTGCCAAGAAGTACGGCTATACACTCAGCGGCTACCTTACCGCAGCTATGGGCAAGGGCGTAACCGAAGATGTTTTCCGCAGAGAAGCTAAGATTTCTTATATTGCAGAAAATTATCAGTCCGATTACAAAAATGAGCTGAACTCCAAAAAGTACAGCAACGAAAAATATGAAGAATACAAAAAGGATAACTACGACGACCTTAAGTCTGTTGATGTAAAGATGTTTGAGTGCGACAGCGAGGACGATGCAAAAGCTTTTGCAAAGGCACTTAAAGCAGACGGCTCAAACTTTGCAGACCTTGCGTCTAAGTATTCTTCTTCCGATTGGGACAAGGAGCATAACAAAGACGCTGTAGAGACTACATATAAGGATATTACTCCTGCCACTCTTAAGAATCTCAGCTATGCTATCGCTACCGCTGACGAAAAGAATGACAAAAAATATTCAGGTCTCGATTGGCTCTATGCTAAGTCAAGAAAAGCCGGCGACATTAAGCAGTATTCTACTACCGTAGTATATGTTCTTAAGCCTGTATATTTCTCTAACCAAAAGACTGTTAATGTGAGACACATTCTCATCAAGCCTGAGACAAGCTCAAGCTCAAGCAGCACTTCTTCTACATCCGACGCTACTACCGCTACATCTAAGCAGTGGAAAGCAGCCAAAAAGAAGGCAGACAAGATTCTCAAAGAATTTAACGACGGCAAAAAGACAGAAGAAGCTTTTGCGGATTTGGCAAAAGAAAATTCAGAGGACAGCAATAAGGACGACGGCGGTCTTTACGAAAATGTCACTCCTCATCAGATGGTAAACACATTTGACGCTTGGTGCTTCGACAGCTCCAGAAAAGCAGGCGACACCGCTATAGTTCAGACCAAGTACGGCTATCATATTATGTACTTCTCCGGTTACGGTGACCTTAAGGTTTGGGAGTACACCGCTCAGCAGGCCCTTGCATCAAAGGACAGCACAACTACCCAAAAAGAGCTTGAGGACTCATATAAGATTAAAACAAATTGGCTCGGCTCTCGTTTCTTCGAAAAAGATACTGATATCGATTCATAACATATTATTCTCAGAGGTCGCCGACAGGTGACCTCTTGAGTCTTTTTGCGGTACAGGAGGTTGTATATGCAGCTTACACCCAAAAGTAAAGAAGTTGAACAGCTAAAAAAAGAGAACGCACGACTTATGGCAGCACTCAACGAGGCAGAGTTTGAGTGTCAGCGACTGACTATTATGAACTCAAATTTGGAAACTCAGCTAAAAGAGTCCAATCGTGAGTTAGAAAAAAATATCTCAGTCCTTCAGTCACTAAAAGCCGAAATCGGCGCCCTCGTCGACAGCCTAAAAAAATAAAAACGCATTGAACCATCAATGCGTTTTTTCTGTGCTAAAGAATAACAAAAGCCGGCCAATACTTATGTATCGGTCGGCTTTTTAACAGTGCAATGACGAAGCACGGGAAGCTCAATCAATTACTTCCTTATGCATCCGTGCCAAATTGCAAAATCTTTTAGTTGTTGATTACTGCTCAACAGGGTAAACAGAAACTTTCTTTCTGTCCTTGCCCATCTTTTCGAACTTAACTGTTCCGTCAACAAGTGCGAAAAGAGTATCGTCCTTGCCGATACCTACATTGGTACCAGGATGGATGTGAGTTCCTCTCTGACGATAGAGAATGTTGCCTGCCAATACGAACTGACCGTCAGCTCTCTTAGCACCGAGACGCTTTGACTCGCTGTCTCTGCCGTTCTTGGTAGAACCCATACCTTTTTTATGAGCAAAAAGTTGTAAATCAAGCTTGAGCATTTGTTACACCTCCGAAATGGTTACTTTTATGTTGTCGGGGTATTCCTTTTGGAGCTCGTTCATGTGAAGGAGCAGTCCTCTCAGAATATCCTGAGCCGGTGTCGGTGAGCCTTTTATTTGCAAACGCATATATCCGTTTGTGCTCGCTGCGTCCGCCTCTAACTTAATTACATCTGTAATTGTGTTAGCCGTCATAAAGCACGCACTCGATACAAATGCGCACAGTATGTCGTCGCCGGACTCGACGAGTCCCGAATGACCTTTGCATACGAAACCTGTGATTTCACCGCTCACTTCTGAAAATTCAATTCTTATCATTATGCCTTGATAGAGGTAATCTCAACCTTAGTGTATGGCTGACGATGACCCATCTTGCGCTTTTCGTTCTTTTTTGGCTTGTAGGTGAAAACTGTGATTTTCTTACCCTTGCCGTTCTTAAGAACCTTAGCCTTTACAGCAGATTTAGCACAATCCTTGCCTGCCTTGAAGCCCTTTTCGTTGCTTACTGCAAGAACTTCGTCAAAGGTGATTTCGCTGTCAGCTTCTGCGTCGAGCTTCTCGATATAGAGAACATCGCCTTCGGATACCTTGTACTGCTTTCCGCCTGTTACGATTACTGCGTACATAGTCTTTTCTCCTTATCCAAGTCTCGCTACGATAGGCGCATACCTGTGTATGTCTTAGGTGCCCATAATATGCGGCTTAATGATTATACCATATATATGTCATTTGTCAAGGATTATTTGCTGATTTTCGGATTGTTTGTTCTGCCGAGTATATAGTCCGTAGACACATCATAGTAGTCGGCGAGTGCTATGAGTATTGACGTAGGTATATCCCTTTGACCTAATTCGTAGTTAGAGTAAACTTGTTGAGAGCAGTTTAGAACCTTGGCTATCTGTGTTTGTTTTAAATCGTTGTCTTCTCTTAAATCTCGTATTCTTTGAAACATATTATATCACCAAGATTTATTATATGTTACCGCAAATTGTTGTATTGACAAATACCGCAAAATGCGGTATGATATTTTTGCAAATTATTTTAGAAAGAGGAGAGTTTTATGAAACTTAAGAAAATCATCAGTGTAATTACAGTAATTGCTGTAATAGCTACCGTCTTTATTGGTTGCGGAAAAGGTAAAAATCTTGAATGGCCGACTTCCGGATTGGCTAAAGAATTACCAACACCTGTTTCAACGAAAGGTGAAATAACCGATGACAGTGCTGACCACTTTGCAGTTAAGTTATATAAGGTCGAAAAAAGTGACTACGACTCTTATATTTCAGATGTAAAGAAAAAAGGATTTTCCACAGAACCAGCCGAAGAAGGAGACAATTACTCTGCATTTAATAAATCCGGCTACAAATTCGAGGGAAAGTTCAATGCCGATGATAAAGAAATGACGATAGAACTTTATGCCCCGAGAGGTAATGGCGAATTAGTTTGGCCGACTTCTGGATTGGCAGAAATGTTACCTGAACCATATAGCTCTAAAGGCGAAATAAAAACAGATTCATCTGACAAATTTTTAGCATATGTCGGAGACACAACCATGGAAGATTATGGATATTATGTTGAAGATTGTATAAATGAATACGGCTTTAAGGTGGATTATCAAAAAGAAAAGAAATCATTTTCGGCAAAGAACAAAAAAGGCTATTCTCTTACAGTGAAGTACGAAGGAGTTAATGTTATGTCGGTTGAGTTGGATGCCCCATTTGAGAATGAATCCGAAACAACAAGTGCAACTGCTCAAAAGGCTACTGAAAAAGCCAAAACAACTAAAAAAGATACTGCCTCAAAATCTAAAGATAAGTCTGATGATGAAGATTGGTCAAATGTTACACCTGAATTTAAAGAAACGATGGATAAGTATGAAGAATTTTTTGATGAGTACATTGCTTTTATGAAAAAATATGAAAAAAGCAATAACACGGCAGCTATGATGAAAGAATATGCTAAATACATGAAAAAGTATTCCGAAGTCATGGAAAAGATAAACGAAATTGACCAAGACGAATTATCAGCTGATGATTTAGCTTACTATACATATGTATGGGCACGAATCAGCGAAAAGCTCGAAAAAGTCTAAGTTTTTGTAATAATAAAAAATACTTTACTTTTGTATGCGATTGTGTTATAATCTTTTTGCTTTGAACGGATTTCTCGGTTGCGGGTGCAAGCCCTATGGGTGTTCACCGTCCCGCTACTGCGATTTTCGCAATGCAAATATTTTTATGAGGTGAAATTATGACACAGGAAGAAAAGCAAGCAATTATCAAAGAATACGCTACTCACGAGGGCGACACAGGTTCTGCTCAGGTACAGGTTGCTGTTCTCACAAAGAGAATTAACGAGCTCACCGAGCACCTTAAGGTTCACAAGAAGGACCACCACTCCCGTCGTGGACTTCTTAAGATGGTAGGTCACAGAAGAAACCTTCTCGCTTACATCTACAAGAAGGATGTTAACGAGTATCGTCAGCTTATCGCTAAGCTCGGTATCCGTAACACTCTTGAGCGTGGTATGGTCGAAGAGACTAACGAGGACTAATTGTTTACGGCAGGTGATTCCTACGGGCATCACTTGCCTTTTTGACTGTTAAAACCCGATATTCAAAGGGGGCCGAAAAATAGTAGTAAATTGAGAGCGTATCATTTTGTGCGCTTTGACTTTATTACTATTGCCTCCTTTTGATATAAATAAAAAGAAAGAGGTAAAATTATGTTTTTCAAGAATTTTAAAGTATGGGAAACAGAGCTTGCCGGCAGAAAGCTGACACTTGAGACCGGCAAAATGGCAGGTCTTGCCAATGCATCCATTATGGCACGCTACGGCGAGACAGAAGTATTGTGTAATGTTACTGCATCGGCTAAGCCGAGAGAGGGCGTAGACTTTTTCCCTCTCAGCGTTGACTACGAGGAGAAGATGTATTCTGTAGGCCGTATCCCCGGCTCATTCCAGAGGAGAGAGGGCAGAGCATCAGAAAAGGCTATCCTTACTTCTCGTTGCATCGACCGTCCTATACGTCCTTTGTTCCCTAAGGACTTGCGCAATGACTGCAGCGTTGTTGCTACAGTAATGTCGGTTGATCCTGACTGTTCACCCGAAATCACTGCTATGATCGGTGTTTCCGCTGCTATCGCTATCAGCGATATTCCGTGGGACGGCCCCATCAGTGGTGTTAATGTAGGTCTTGTTGACGGCGAAATCGTTATTAACCCTACTCTCGAGCAGAGAGCAAAGAGCGACCTTGTTCTTACAGTTGCTTCTACTGCTGACCTTGTAGCTATGATTGAGGCAGGCGGTAACGAGATTGATGACGAGACTATGTTCAATGCTATCATGGCAGGTCACGAAGAAAATAAGAAGATTGTTAAGTTCATTCAAGGCATAGTTGACGAAATCGGCAAGCCTAAGTTTGAGTACGAGTCATCAAATCCCGATCCGGAAATTATGGCTCAGATTGAAGATTTCTGCATCGAAGATGTCAAAAAGGCACTTGATACAGACGACAAAAAGGTTCGTGACGAGGCTCTCCTTCCTATATATGCCGCTGTTCACGAAAAGTTTGACGAGCAGTTTGAGGGCAACGAGGCTAAGATTGACGAGATTATGTATCTTGTGCAAAAGCATGTTGTTCGTTCTTGGCTCAAGGATGAGCATAAGCGTGTAGACGGCAGAGGTATCGACGAGATTCGTCCTCTTAACGCAGAGGTTGACCTCCTTGCCAGAGCACACGGCTCGGGCTTGTTCACCAGAGGACAGACTCAGGTTCTTTCTGTTGCAACACTCGGCCCTATGAGCGACGCACAGCAGCTTGACGGCCTCGATGAGCAGACCGAAAAGAGATATATCCATCACTACAACTTCCCATCATATTCTGTAGGCGAAACAAAGCCGAGCAGAGGTCCGGGCAGAAGAGAAATCGGCCACGGCGCTTTGGCAGAAAAAGCTTTGCTCCCTGTTATTCCGTCAGTAGATGAGTTCCCATATGCTATTCGTGTTGTATCCGAGGTTCTTTCTTCAAACGGCTCTACATCACAGGGCTCAATCTGCGGCTCTACTCTTGCTCTTATGGCAGCAGGTGTTCCTATCAAAGCTCCTGTAGCAGGTATTTCATGCGGTCTTATCACCGGCGACGAAGGCGTTTACGGCGACTTTATGACAATGGTAGATATCCAAGGTCTTGAGGACTTCTACGGCGATATGGACTTTAAGGTTGCAGGTACTAAGAAGGGTATTACTGCTATCCAGATGGACCTTAAGGTACACGGCCTTACTCCTGAGATTATCAAAGAGGCTTTTGCTAAGACACATAAAGCAAGAAATTATATCCTCGACGAGATTATGCTCCCTGTTATCAGTGAGCCTCGTAAGGAGCTCTCAAAGTACGCTCCTAAGATGTACACCCTTACCATTAATCCGGACAAGATTGGCGATGTTATCGGCAAGGGCGGCAAGGTTATTCAAGAAATCCAGGCAGACTATGATGTCAAAATCAATATCGAAGAAGACGGTAGAGTGTTCGTTTCCGGTATCGACGCAGACAAGTGTGAGGCTGCTGTGGGCGTAGTTAAGCTCATTGCTACCGATCCTGAGGTCGGCGCTTTCTACAACGGTATCGTTACCCGTATTATGAGCTTTGGCGCATTCGTTGAGATTGCTCCGGGCAAGGAAGGCCTCGTTCACATTTCTCGCCTCGATGTTAAGAGAACAGAAAAGGTAGAGGATGTAGTCAATGTCGGCGACTCCGTAATCGTAAAATGTATCGAAATCGACGATCAGGGCAGAATTAACCTTTCTCGTCGTGACGCACTTATCGAGCTCGAGGGTATGACTCCCGAGAACGAAATAGACGATACTCCTCGCAAGCCTCGCAGAGACGGCAGAGGTCCTCGTCGTCACCACAACGACTGATTTATTTTAGCAGACAATACAGCGTTTTCTTTCGAGAACGCTGTATTTTTTTGTTGACAATTTTCTATTTCATTGTATAATTAACTTGCACTGTATCCGTGAGAAAAATAGCTTTCTCGGGCTTGTGTTTTGCCTAGGAACAGTAGCAGAAAGGAAAATTGAATATGAAAACAAACACTAAAAAAATTGTCGGCACAGGACTGTTCACGGCGATAGTTGTAGTGCTCCAGCTTGTAGCCAGTGCCATCAAGTTTGGACCGTTCTCCATCACCCTTGTTCTCGCCCCGATAATCATCGGCGCCGCTATGTACGGCATCGGCGCAGGCGCATGGCTCGGCTTTGCTTTCGGCGTTACCGTCTTGATTTCCGGCGACGCAGCAGCATTCCTGACCATCAATCCGGCAGGCACAGTCATCACTGTATTGCTAAAGGGAACTTTGGCAGGCTTAGCAGCAGCCGCTGTGTTCAAAGCGTTAAAGAATGTTAACACCCTTTTGGCTGTCATTTTGGCAGGTATCGCTTGCCCCCTTGTGAACACCGGCATATTCCTCATCGGTTGCCGCCTGTTCTTCTACTCCACCATTCAGCAGTGGGCAGCAGGTATGGGTATCGAAAATGCAGCTGTCTATATGATTACCGTCCTCGTAGGCGTGAACTTCATTATCGAACTCCTCGTTAATCTCGTTCTCTCCTCAGCGATAGTAAAAATTATCGACATCGGTATAAAAAAGAATAAAATCCATGCATAAATATTTGCACCCTTCCATAGAGGCGACCCTTGGCCGCCTCTTATTTTTTTATGCCCCTGCGTATTTTGATTGTGGACGATACAAAACAAATCGTGGTTTAATATCACTGTTGCGTTTTATTCTGTCTTGAAAAAATCGTCCTTTTGTGATATTATATAGTTGCCAAACAAAAACTGAATTATTTTCACAGGAGAAGTATGTGTTTTTAACTTTATAAAAATGCATGCTCTGTTCTGCATATTTCTCTGTGAAGTGTGTTCAGTTTTTGTTTGGCGACAATCGGAGCTATGTGTTTTATTGCGTAGCTTCGGCTGCGCATTTTTTATTATTACAGGAGGAGAATTTTATGTCAGAATCTAAAATCACAAAAGTAATCGCCGAAAAATTTTTGTCCGATTTCAAAGCAAATCAAAAGACGAATCAAAAAGACGGAACCGAAAATCAAAAGTGGGAAAATACATTTATCTTCCGTCAGATAAATGAGCGAAAAGAAGGTCACAAATATACTCCTCAGGAGCATATGAGAGCTGCCGTCTATTCTATCATAAGCGGCGGAGCAAAGTGGGACAAGTATTTGGATAATATCGACCAAGTAGAAAAAACGATTACCAATGTCGAAAAATGTTTCGGAAATTTTTCCGATATGGAAACTGTCAGAAAAATTTTAGATGAACAACCTAATTCGTATTTTCAGGAGCATATCGAAGGCTGGCGCTTTTCTAAGCGGAATATCGAGGAGCTGAAATTATTTGCCGACAGCCTCGACGCCGATGTTAATGATAGATATGATGAGATTAACAACGGCGACAAAACTTATTTCACTTTGGTGAATGCATTGTCGGACCCGAACAGCTGCTACAAAGTCAAAGGCTTCGGTATCCCTTTAGCGTGTGAGTATCTTCGCAATCTCGGCTACGATATTCCAAAACCGGACAGCCATATCTGCGATATCCTTTTCGACTATTCGTTTATACCGTCAAGGTCTGCCCAAGAGGAAGCGTACTATGTTATGCTCGATTTGGCACAAGCTCTTGATTGTTCTCCTGCCAAGTTGGATTACTATTTGTGGTCAAGTTGTGCTTTCGGCTATTTGCAGGAGGAATTGTTATGAAAAGATGCTTGAGCATATTTCTTTCACTTTCATTGATTTTTTCCATATTCACCGTATCCGACTTCTCCGCCTTTGCGGACAATACAAACGGTAATTTTTCTTATTCCGTCAGTAGCTTAGGAGGAGTTAGAATTGATCGTTGCAATGATTATAATAGTACCGAGATAATTATCCCTTCCGAAATTGACGGCTATCCGGTAACTGAAATATGTTCATATGCTTTTAGTGATTGCACCAGTCTAATGAGTGTAACGATACCTAATAGCGTAATAAGCATAGATGGTTTTGCTTTTCGTGGCTGTAGCAGTCTAACGAGTGTAACAATACCTAATGGCGTAACAAGTATAGGTGATTCTACTTTTTATGGTTGCAGCAGCCTAAAGAGTGCGGCAATACCCGACAGTGCAACAAGTATAGGTAATTCTGCTTTTTATGGTTGCAGCAGTCTAACGAGCGTAACAATACCCGATAGTGTAACAAGTATAGGTGAATCTGCTTTTTATGGTTGCACCGGTCTAACGAGCGTAAAAATACCTGACAGCGTAACAAGTATAGGTAAAACTACTTTTTATGGTTGCACCGGTCTAACGAGCGTAAAAATACCTGACAGTGTAACAAGTATAGGTAGTTATGCTTTTAGAGGTTGTACCAGTCTGACGAGCGTAAAAATACCTGACACCGTAACAAGTATAGGGCTGGGTGCTTTTTATAGTGAACGCAAAAATTTGACTGTATATTATTTGGGAAATTTTGTTGATTGGAATAATATAGACATTCGTCAGTATGGGCAATTTGGTGATGATTGTTATGCTTTCCCTTGTGAATTTACGCTTTATCTTAATGATAAAAAGGTGATGGATGATTTAGTTATTCCTAAAGGTGTTACAAATATTTCGTGGAACTTAAGAGGCGTTAAGGGCATAACAAGTGTAACAATACCTAATAGTGTAAAAAGCATAGGTGGTTCTGCTTTTTATGGTTGCAGCAGCCTAACGAGTGTAAAAATATCTGACAGTGTAACAAGTATAGGCGGTTCTGCTTTTTATGGCTGCAAAAATTTGAAAAATGTTTCGATACCCGACGGTGTAGAAACTATCGGCGACAATGCGTTCTATGATTGCCGAAAGTTCACTGAGATTACTCTGCCAAAGAGTGTAAAGAGTGTCGGCAGCGGTGCTTTTTGGAACTGTATCAATTTGAATAAGGTCAAGGTGCTTAATCCGGATTGCAGTATTTCTGTCAATTTGTCCAGCAATACTATGCCGTTTCCAAAGTGTGCAACTATCTATGGATATTCCGGCTCCACCGCCGAGGTGTTCGCAAAGAATAACGGCTACAACTTTTTGGATATGACCAAAAATTGTTACCACCACAGCTATAAGCTGACAGAAACTAAGCCCTCAACCTGTACTAATAAGGGATATAAAAAATATACCTGCACCGTCTGCAACGACAGCTACACAGAGTCACTGCCGCTCGTACCTCACCGCTATGAAAACAAAAAGAAAAAAGCCGGCATCGGCACAAACGGCTACGTGTCCGATGAGTGCACAGTCTGCGGCGATGTTGAGTCTAAATCGGTTATTTATGGCGTAAACAGAATAACACTCGGCAGCACGACCTACTCCTACACCGGCAAGAGTCAAAAGCCTTCTGTTACGGTAAAGGACAGCAAAGGCAAGACTGTTCCCGCTTCGTCATATACCGTGTCATATTCTAAGGATACAAAGAGTGTGGGCAAGCACAGCGTAAAGATTACGCTAAAGGGCAATTACACCGGCTCAAAGACCTTGTACTATACTGTTATTCCTAAGAATACAAGCCTGTCAAAGTTGACAGCAGGTAAGAAGTCATTTACGGTAACTATAAAGAAGTACAGGACTCAGACTACAGGCTACCAAATTCAGTACAGCACCTCGTCAAACTTTAAGGGTACAAAGACTGTCACCCTCTCTAACAAGACGACTGCAAAGAAAGTAAAGGGCTTGAAGTCCAAGAAAAAGTATTATGTTCGTGTTCGTACTTATAAGACCGTTGACGGCAAAAAGTATTGCTCCAAATGGTCAAAGGTTAAAACCGTAAAAACAAAATAATTTTCAGAAGGATTGTTTTCAATTTCATTCCGCAGAGGCGACCTTTGGCCGCCTCTGTTTTTATGCATCTTTCCGTGCGTTACGGAATATAAAAAATGCGTGTCCGTCGGGACACGCATTTGTCTTTAGTAATGTTCGTCGTCTAACACGGCGTGGGCACACTTTATTCCGTCCACTGCGGCGGATACTATTCCGCCGGCATATCCTGCGCCTTCGCCGCAAGGATAAACACCGCAAATATTGCATTGGAAAAATTCGTTTCGCAGTATTCTCACCGAGCTTGAACTTCTCGTCTCAGGTGCTGTCAGCACTGCGTCGTAGAGATTAAAGCCCTTTAGCTTTTGGTCCATTTGGACTATAGCCGATTTCATCGTTTTTGACACCTTAGCCGGCAGACATTCGTCCAGATTGGTCAGCGTCACGCCGGTAGGGCAGGTGGGCTCTACCTCGCCTAATTGTTTTGATTCTGTTCCTTTTAGAAAATCTCCCACAAGCTGTGCCGGTGCTCTGTAGTCACTGCCTGCCAGCACATATGCCTTGTGCTCGATTTCTCGCTGATAATATATTCCTGCCAGCGGATGTTCCGACGGAAAATCCGCCGTGTCGATTCCTACCAGCAGTGCGCTGTTCGCATTCTTTCCGTCACGGGCGAGAGAGCTCATACCGTTTACTATTACGCCCTCTTTTTCGCTTGCGGCGGCAACTACCGTACCGCCCGGGCACATACAAAATGTGTACGCACCTCTTTCGTGCAGACCGTGACAGGACAGCTTGTAGTCTGCGGCGCCCAGCTTTGGGTGACCTGCAAATTTGCCGTATTGTGCTTTGTTAATCAGGCTTTGAGGATGCTCTATTCTTGCACCCACCGAGAACGGCTTTTGGATAATTTCCACTCCGAGATTGTACAGCATTTCCACCGTATCTCTCGCACTGTGACCGATTGCCATAATCACGCTGTCAGTCTCTATGTCTGTGATTTCGCCGTTGTGCAGACAGGTTATCCCTTGCACAAATCCATTGGCGACTATGAGCTTTTCCGCTTTCCATTCTAATCGAACTTCGCCGCCTAATGACTCTATTTTTTTGCGAATATTTTTTACTACCACTGCCAGACGGTCGGTGCCGATATGCGGCTTTGAGGAATAGAGTATTTCCTCCGGTGCTCCCGCTTTGTACAGCTCCTCCAGAACTTTTCTGATATATGGGCTCTTTATTCCCGTGGTCAGCTTACCGTCTGAGAATGTACCTGCTCCGCCCTCGCCGAACTGTACATTTGACTCCTCGTTCAACTTCCGTTTTGTCCAAAACTCGTTTACATCTTTTGTGCGAGCGTCAATATCCTTGCCTCGTTCGAGGATAATCGGCCTCAGCCCTGCTTCCGCAAGGATAATTCCTGCCAGCATTCCTGCCGGACCGAAGCCTACTATTATCGGTCTGAACTTAGACTGCCTTTTGTTCTCCGGCAGCTCATAGACATACTTTTTTACTACTGATACCTTGTTCGATTTGCACTTCTTTACTATCTGTTCTTCGTCCAAAGAAATTTCTGCATCCACAGTGTAGCTGAAGTGCACATCGTCCTTGTGCCGTGCGTCTACGCTCTTTTTGAATATGCTCAGGTTTGATATATATTTTTCGTTTATTCGCAGTATCTTAGCTGCCTTTTGCTTGAGCTCACTCTCCTCTTGGTCGAGAGCGAGCTTTATTTCGTTAATTCTTATCATATTTTTCTTTTATGCTGTCTGCAGCAATGATTCCGCTTGAAAATGCGTAGTCGAGATTGAATCCGCCGCAGTCAAATTGCTTGTCTGTAAGCTCTCCTACTATATATAGTTTGTTGTGCAGCCTCGTTTCACCCGATGGCAGCAGCTGTTCTGATGTAACTCCGCCCTTTGTGATTTGGGCAAAATCGAATCCTTTGGTGCCGGTGATAATGAATCTTTGGTGCTTGATATATTTTGCCGCCTTTTCTGCATCTCCGCCTGCCTGCCGCATAACTATGGAGCACAGCCTCGATGGCAGTATTCCGTCAAAGCCGCCGAATTGTTTGTAGTGCTCGGTGAGTTGTGCCTCACTGCAATCAGGTACAAAGTCTATTATTGTGCACGCTCTGTCGATTCCTTTTTTGATTCTGTCATCGTCAATGTACTTTGCCAGATTCATCGTTGCTATTCCCGACAGTCCGTAGTCCGTAAACAATACCTCGCCGTATTCTTCGCCGACGATATCCCCGTTTATTTCTGCAAAAATTTTGCATTTTGCTCTGACGCCTTTCAGCGCACGGCAGTTTTTGTTAGATGATTTCAGCTGAACGAGGGCAGGGGACAGCTTGCTGATTTTCAGCCCTAAATCCATAGCTAATTTGTATCCGCTGCCGTCGGAGCCTAATGAGCTTTGGCTCATGCCGCCGGTTGCCAACACTACCGTATCGGCTGAGAATATTCCTTTGTCGGTATATACATTATATATATAGCCGCTTTTTTCTGCTCTTTCTGCGTTGCAGCTTGTGACGACATTCACTCCCAGACGGTCACATTCCCTTTTTAGTGTCTCTGCGACAGTCCCCGCCTGGTTGGAGTACGGATATACTCTGCCTGCGTGGTCGGTCCTCAGCATAACTCCCAGCGACTCAAAAAAGTCTTTTGTTATATCATAGTGCTCTGCCTTGTTGTTAGTCAGATTACATCTTCCGTTGCCGGTTGCATATATTTTTTTGCACAGCTCACCCAGATGTTCCAGTATCGTAACATCGCACTGTGGATTATTCTGTTTTAAGCGTATGGCGCACGCCGTACCTGCGGCTCCGCCTCCGATAATCAGAACTTTCATATTCTTTTCTGTTCCTTCTGAATTTCCTATTTACTTATTGTCCTATATATGGTAATATAAAAAAAGCAAAAAAGCAATATAAATTTTTCGTGTTTTATTCAAAAAGCCCTTGACTAAAGTTGACAGTTATGGTATATTCTTTATACCTCGTAAAAGGGCTTTATTTTTTTGCCCGTTTATCGTCCCGTAAGCGTTGCGTGGACAGCGAGGGAGATTGTTATCGAAATTTATTAGGAGGTGCCACAATGAGAGTTAAAGTTACTTTAGCTTGCACTGAATGCAAACAACGCAATTACAACACAATGAAAAACAAGAAGAACACACCTGACAGACTTGAAATGAACAAGTATTGTCCGTTCTGCAAAAAACACACTCTCCACAGAGAAACAAAGTAACAGGAGGAGTACGATGGCTGACGAAAAAAAGACTTCAAATGCAAAAGCAGACAAAAAAGCAGACAAGAAGTCAAAAGAAAAAAAGGCAAGAAAAAATCCTTTTAAGTCATTAGCATCTTACTTCAAAAGTGTCGGCAAAGAGGGCAAAAAAGTTATTTGGCCTACCGCAAAAGAGGTACTCAAGAACACACTTGTCGTTCTCGTAGTTATCATCATCGTAGGCGTAGCTATTTATGTTGTTGACCTCGGTCTTACTCAAGGTATGAAGGGCATCAAGAGCCTTGCTACCACTTCTACAACCGAGAGCACCACATCCACCACCGCCGCTCAGACACTGGAAAAGACCACTGTTGCAGACAGCACAACTACCACAACAACTGCTTCTACTACAAAAGCAGCCAAATAACTAAGGAGGCTCGTTTAATGGAAGAAGCAAAATGGTATGTTGCCCATACATTTTCCGGATACGAAAATAAGGTAGCAAGTGACCTAAAGATAAAGGTAGAAAATCAAAATTTGACCGATCTCATTCAGGACATTGTTATCCCTACCGAGACTGTGGTCGAGATTAAGGATGACGGTACAAAGAAGGAAGTCGAGAGAAAGATTTTCCCAAGTTACATTCTTGTAAAGATGGTTATGACCGATGACACATGGTATATCGTCCGCAACACACGTGGATGTGCAGGATTTGTCGGTCCCGAGGGCAAGCCAGTTGCTCTCACAAAAGAAGAAATTGAGCGTCTCGGAGTAGACAAGGTCAGCGTTGAGGTTGCTTACGCAGTAGGCGATACCGTAAATGTTATTGACGGTCCTCTCGAGGGATTCTCCGGCACAGTCGAAGAAATCGACACTGCCGCTAACAGCGTGAAGGTTAATGTTTCGATGTTCGGTCGAGATACTTCCGTTGATTTTGAACTTGACCAGTTAGAAAAGGTTAAGGATTAGTTTCAGTAATTCGCAGCAGTGCGCTGCATTTTACCACGTGCCGCTATTTATATCGGCGTGTGAGTGGGAGGAGATATCTTCTCCGCCAAATACCACATTTTTAGGAGGAAAAAATCATGGCTCAAAAGGTAGTAGGCTTAATTAAACTACAAATTCCTGCCGGCAAAGCAACTCCGGCACCACCGGTTGGTCCCGCACTCGGTCAGCACGGTGTAAACATCGTTGCATTCACAAAAGAATTTAATGACCGTACAAAGAATGACGCAGGTCTTATCATTCCTGTTGTTATCACTGTGTACGAGGATCGTTCTTTCACATTCGTAACAAAGACTCCACCTGCAGCTGTTCTTATTAAGAAGGCTTGCGGTATCGACAAGGCATCAGGCGTTCCTAACAAGAACAAGGTTGCTACAATCTCCAAGGCAGATGTTCAGAAGATTGCAGAAACAAAGATGCCCGACCTTAACGCAGCCAGCCTTGATGCCGCTATCTCAATGATCGCAGGCACAGCACGCAGCATGGGTATAGTAGTAGAAGACTAATTCCCCGTGTGGGAGGAAAAATCCGTTTAACCACTGGAGGTAATTTAATATGAAACACGGAAAGAAATATACAGACGGCGCAAAACTTATTGACCGCGCTAATTTATACACATCAAAAGAGGCTCTTGACCTCGTTACTCAGACAGCTAAAGCTAAGTTTGACGAAACAGTAGAAGTTCATGTTCGTCTCGGTGTTGACTCTCGTCACGCTGACCAGCAGGTTCGTGGCGCTGTTGTTCTTCCAAACGGAACAGGTAAGGACGTTAAGGTTGCTGTTTTCGCTAAGGGTGACCTCGCTAAAGCTGCTCAAGAGGCAGGCGCTGATTTCGTAGGTGACGCTGACCTTGTACAGAAGATTCAGGGCGGCTGGATGGACTTCGACGTAGCTATCGCATCTCCTGATATGATGGGCTTCGTTGGTCGTCTCGGTAAGGTTCTTGGTCCTCGTGGACTTATGCCTTCACCAAAAGCCGGTACTGTTACTATGGACGTTGCTAAGGCTGTTCAAGAGGCTAAGGCAGGTAAGATTGAGTACCGTCTCGACAAAACAAATATTATTCACTGCCCAATCGGCAAGGCTTCTTTCGGCACAGACAAGTTGCTCGAAAACTTCAACGCTCTCCTTGATGCAATCCTTAAGGCAAAGCCTGAGGCATCAAAGGGTCAGTACATCAAGTCTTGTGCTGTTGCATCAACAATGGGCCCCGGCATCAAGATCAATCCTAACAAGGTTGGTTCCGCTGCTGCCGCAGAATAATTTTTTTGGTATTGACAGGGCATATGTCCTGTGATATAATACTATCGCTGTTCAACCAAAGACAGTAGGTGTCGCAATGCGACGTAAGTGTATCGCCTACCGAGGAATGAGCATTATGTGACACGTTTGTGTAATTATGTAATGTCGTGCATCCTCATCTTTGGGGATGCACTTTTTATTTGGATAACAGCCATAAAAGTCCGCTTTTGCGGCAAATAATTATGGAGGTAAACTAAATGCCAAGTACAGTAGTTCTTGAAAAGAAAAAGCAACAGGTTGCTGATCTTTCTGCCAGAATCAAAGAGTCTTGCGCAGGTGTTATTGTTGATTACAAGGGTATCAGCGTAGAAGATGACACAAAGCTCAGAAAAGAGTTGCGTGAGGCAGGCGTTGTTTATACTGTTGTAAAGAACAGTATTCTTCAGCGTGCAGCAGAAGATGCAGGTCTCGCTATCGACGAGTCTGTGGTAGAAGGTACAACCGCAGTTGCAACAAGTGTTGAAGATTATGTAGCAGCAGCTCGTATTCTCAACAAGTATGCAGAGTCACATGATAACTTTAACATCAAGACAGGTTATCTTGATGGCGAAATCATTGACGACGCAAAAATCATTTCTCTCGCAAAATTGCCTTCGAGAGATGTTCTCCTCGCTACAGTTTGCAGCGTATTCAATGCTCCTATCGCAGCTTTTGCTCGTGCAGTACAAGCTATCGTAGATAAGGGTGACGCAGCAGACGAGTCAGCAGAAGCTCCTGCAGAAGAGGCTCCGGCTGAAGCACCGGCAGAGGAAAAGGCTGAAGAATCAGCAGAATAATTTATTACTTTTAGATTTACATTATTATGGAGGAAATCACAATGGCATCAGAAAAAGTTACAGCAATTGTTGAGGAGCTCAAAGACCTCACAGTTCTTGAGTTGTCAGAACTCGTATCAGCAGTAGAAGAAGAATTCGGCGTAAGCGCTGCAGCAGCAGTAGCAGTAGCAGCACCGGCAGAAGGCGGCGCAGCAGCAGCTGAAGAAAAGACAGAATTCGACGTTGTTCTTACAGAAGTAGGTGCAAACAAGATTCAGGTTATCAAGGCAGTTCGTGAAGCAACAGGTCTTGGTCTTAAGGAAGCAAAGGCTATCGTTGACGGTGCTCCTGCAACAGTTAAGGAAGCTATGCCAACAGCTGACGCTGAGGCTCTTAAGGAAGCTCTCACAGCAGCAGGCGCTACAGCAGAACTTAAGTAATTTAGTTTACCATACAGACAGACCGTATTTTTACGGTCTGTTTTTTTCTGCCTGTTGCATAGATTGACCTTTGATGATATAATATTATAATGAATAATTGTGTTAGGAGCGATACTATGCTTAAGGAAATATCCGCATCTGAGGTAAAAGAAAATTTTGTTGACCTGATTGCTCATCAATGGGCACTCGTTACCGCAGGCGACGAAAAAAAATATAACACCATGACTGTATCTTGGGGCGCTGTCGGAGAACTTTGGGGCAAGGATTGTGCCACAATCTATATCAGACCTCAGAGATATACAAAGGAGTTTTTGGACGCTAACGACCATTTTACCGTGTCCTTTTATCCCGAAAATATGAAATCCATTCATTCCGTATGCGGAAGCAAGAGCGGCAGAGATTGCGACAAGGCTGCCGAAACCGGTCTTGTCCCTGTGTTTGACGAAAAAGCACCGTATTTTCAGCAAGCTAAGCTTGTGCTTGTTTGCAAAAAAATGGCTGTGTCAAAAATGGAACCCGACCAATTTCTTGATCCTACCATTGCAGAAAAGTGGTATCCCGACAATGACTTCCACTATATCTATTACGGCGAGATAGAAAAAGTCCTAATCGCAGAATAACCCCTTAAACGCTGATACAATTCCGTATCAGCGTTCTTTTTTGCTCAATGTTAAATTCTCTATATAGGTTCATAAAACAATTAGCTTATATGCGGTATTTTGTGCGTTTTCAACAATTTTCTTTCTCATTATTTTATATTCGCCAACCAAAAATGACCGAAAAATATACCATTTTTGCTATAGCTATTGCATTTTTTATAAAAAATTATATCTTATAGTTAATCAGCATTATACTTATAAAAACTATAAAATGGGGGATGAGTTTGCTATAAAACTATTAAAAGGAAAATCAATTAAAGATATTTGAACAAGAAAAGAAATAAAAAATGAGAAAAATAAGGAGACATGAAAAAATTATGGAACGGGTAAAGATTGGTAATTTTAGTTTTATTGTGCTTGAGAATTGGGGTGACAAACTGCTTTGTCTTGCGGAAAAAATATTAGTAACAATGCAGTTTGACAGCTTTAACAACGAATTTTGCGGCTCGGATATAGACGACTTATTGAACGGATTTTTGTATAATGAGCTGAAAAACAATGCAGAGTTTGTGAGCCTAAATGAAATAGGCTTAGACAATAAGTGCTTTGGTCTGCTTACTGAAAAAATGTACGAAAAGCACAGAGAAAAGGTTGCACCCGAGGAATTCTGGTGGTGGCTGTCAACACAGGCGGACAATCCCAACGACAGCAGAAAATACATAACTTGCGTTACCGAAACCGGCGACACCTTTCCGGCTGTGTGTACAAACAACCAAATCGGTGTCAGACCTATATGTATAATAAAGGTGTAGCACCGATAATATTAACAACTTATTTTGAATCGCAGAATAATGCAAAATACAATTTATGCATTGTTTAGAAAGAACTTGAAAAGCAAATTAAGGCATTGTATAATGTAAACTATACAGTGCCTTTTTGTTATGTATAAGCGCTGCTTAAAAACAGTAATAGACGATGATGCGGTAAAATACAGCCGTTTTATTTTTATATTGTAATGAATACTCATAGGTTTCCTAATATATAGCTATTAAAACAGCGAGACTTTGTTCCCAATGGAACATATTATTTCTACATGACAAATCAAACAGGCATATTCTTGCGATTACCAATACTGATGATAGCACAGAAAAGTATCTAACAAAGTTGTTAAAAAAATTTTTACTGCTATCGTCTCCAAGCTACAAGAACGAATTAGGGAACTTTTTGGTTATAGAACTAGTAATAAGTTTTTAAAAATAATACTTTTGGCGGGGTTAAGATGATTATTAAAACTATATTTATCACTATTTGTATTCCCTGTATAATATCTATTCTTTTCTCATTGGCATTATATGAAAAAGATGAATCCAATATGGTACATAATTCTAAACTGTTGAATCTTTATATTCCCTGTGGTGGATGTTTGCTTTTGAGTGTGGGAGCAACTCTTAATTTCAAATCTTTTGTAGACGGACAATACACTTCAAAGGACGAACTTATTTTCTCGATTATCTTGTTTTTAGGTTCAATTATGTGTTTGATTATTTTATTTATATATAAACTCACAATAATAAGATATGATGACGAAAAATTGTTATATCAAAGAAAGTGGTATAGATATGATGAGATAAGTACACTCGGCAGTGAAAAAAATGATTATGTGTTTGTTCTGAAAAATGGTAAAAAGATTCGCTTTTCAATATTGGCATCTGGCTCAAATGAATTATGCAAAGCATATCTTAACTATAAAAAGCAAAAGTAGCATTGAAATATGGAATTTTAAAAATTTTTTAACGATAACATCATTCTTTGATAGTTATGAAATTCAGTACAACTGTTAAAAATTATGGGATAGTATCATTAGAATTAAACTTAGATGAGGTGTGCTACATGAATATTTGATTTATGCAGTCACATTGCTAATTTCTTTTGTATTAGGACTCATTGCAATAAAGCTTATTTTTATTTGATTTGTTTTACATTTTTGAGTAGAATTCGCTGAAAATACACTTTTCAATTCACATAATAAAAAACTAAACAAGTGATACGCTAAAGAACCATAAATAATACAAGAAATTTTATGGAAATAAAGACATTATGTCTGCCCCTACCATAATTTGCTGTATTTGTGCGTTATTTGGTGAGTTTGAGTAAAAATGAGGAAAAGTTCCGAATTCAAAATAAAAACGAGTTACAGGCGAATTTGGAGAAACTGTGGGCAATCGAAACGAAAGCAAAGACAAAATAATAAGCAATAGATAAAATAAGCGGAAATCGATCCGAACTTTTGTCTGATAAAAAGAAAATCCGAAACTGTTACAATGATAACAAGTTTCGGATTATTCTTTGGTGGTGGAGATGACGAGAGTCGAACTCGTGTCCAAAATTGTCTTGCCGGGGGCTCTACGAGTGTAGTTTGTTATTTATGATTCCCCTCGCCGGTCGGCAACAAACAGCCTACGGGGTACGGTAGTCTCTGATACCTGACGGGAGCCGAGACGCTCTCCCGTTCATGTTCGCCACTAAGTCGACGCTCTCAAAGGGTCCGTGGCACTACCCAAGGAGAACGAAGGCGCACTTAGGCAGCCTTAAGAACTGTTTTATTATTGTCAGTTAATATTTAAGGTGTTACTTTTTAAGCGGTGCAACTCCGCTACTCGCTGACCGAGGTTCAACAACCCTGTCGAAAGCCTTTCATCCCCAAATCTTATTGTTTTAAATAATGCTTATAATTTGTGCGATAGTAGCTGCGGATATAGCCTGCCCTTGACAGCACAACATAGTCGCCGGTGTTCAAATTATAATATATTACATCACCGCTCTGAGCGGTTTTGTGTATGGAATTTTTGTCTGATATAACTCGGTTTGCATTACGGAGATAGGTCTCCAAATCCTTGCAATCCACATCATATCTGTGTTTATAATAATGACTTACAAATGACTTTGCGTCATAGAATCTGTATGTATATTTATTGCTGAAAGAGACATCAATAACTGTTCGCTTTTTTCGGGTGAGAAAAAAGGTGATAAATGCCGCAATCGATATGCCAATCAGCACATTCGCAAAAGTGCCTGTGAAAACATTGGCTGCAAAATCAAAGTATGCTACAGCCACGCCAACCACAAGAAAGATAATAGCCAGTGCGTAGTTCAGCGGTTTTGGCTTAGCATAAGATACAGTATATTTTCCGCTGTTTTTGTCTCGGCAGTTCTTGCATCGTTTCGGCAATGATAAACCCTTTGACCTAAAAAATTCTGCCTCATCAGCAGTTATTTCGAACTTTTTGCCACACTGAACACAAGTGCGTTTCATCAGTAATTGCCTTTCATAGCACGCTCGATAGCTCTGTCAGAATCTTTTTTAGCCTGAACAGCACGCTTGTCATACATCTTTTTACCTTTGCACAAGCCTATTTGGAGCTTGGCTCTGCCCTTGCGAATATATAGCTGAAGGGGGATTATAGACAAGCCTTGTTGCTGACTCTCTGCAAAAAGCTTGTTGATTTCTTTTTTGTGGAGTAGCAACTTCTTTTTTCGCATAGGGTCACGATTGAATCTGTTACCTTGTTCGTATGGCGAAATGTGCATACCTATAGCGTACATCTCGCCGTCATCTACAGAACAAAACGAATCCTTCAGGTTCACTCTGCCGGCACGAATAGACTTTATTTCTGTGCCGAAAAGTTCTATTCCTGCCTCGTATGTTTCTAAAACAAAATAGTCGTGATAGGCTTTTCTGTTTTGCGCTATAGTTTTTGATTCATCTGTCATACCTATCACTCCTTTGGCTGATTTGATTAAATAAGGCTTCTGCCCTCTAAAGCACGGCTGAGAGTAACCTCGTCGGCATACTCCAAATCGGCGCCTACAGGCACGCCGTATGCGAGACGGCTGACGGTAATACCCATCGGTTTAAGCAAGCGAGAGATATACATAGCCGTCGCTTCGCCCTCAACAGTAGGATTGGTTGCCATAATGACTTCTTCTACTGTACCGTCATTCAGTCGGGCGAGCAATTCCTTTATTCTGATTTGGTCAGGTCCGATATTATCCATAGGTGATATAGCCCCGTGGAGAACATGGTAGGTGCCTTTGTACTCGTGGGTACGCTCTATAGCCGCTACATCTCTGGGGTCCTCTACCACACAGATAACACTTTTGTCTCTGTCGTTAGATTTACAAATAGGGCACAAATCATCGTCAGCAAGGTCACAGCAGATTTTGCACTGTTTTATCTTAGTATGAGCGTCCGTAATAGCTTTAGCAAAATCATTAGCCTCGCTGTCGGATAATCCCAATACATAGAATGCCATACGCTGCGCAGTTTTGTGTCCGATACCCTGCATACGCTCGAACTGGTCTATTAAGTTTTGGAGCGGTGCAAGATTATATGCCATAATTTACCTCTATATTATAAGTCGAAAATCTAAATTTTATTCGTGATTTACAGTCCGGGGATATTAAGTCCGCCTGTAACTCCGTCCAGCTCTCTCTCTGCTTCTTCGTCTATTTGACGGATAGTCTCATTGAGAGCGGCAACCAGCATATCCTCCAGCATTTCTACATCCTCCGGGTCTACAACCTCGGGGTTAATGCCGATTGATTTAACTTGATGGGAGCCGGTCATAGTAACCTCAACCATTCCGCCGCCGGAAGAAACTACATATTCTTTTTCATCGAGCTCTGCCTTTTTTTGTTCTATGTCAGCCTGCATTTTTTGTGCCTGACGGAGCATTGCCTGCATATTTTGCGGTCCTCCGCCGCCCATTCCTTTTGGTAATCTTGCTTTCATAATTTATACTGCCTTTCTGACTACAAAGTATCACGCTGCTCCCTGTCGTAGTCAAACAAGGCGTGTTAGGATTATTTCAAATCTATATTGAGCGTTCCGCCTGCCTGAGAAATAAAATCTTCGAGAGGGTCACGCTTTTGTGCAGTCTCTTGTGTATGCTTGAAAAGACCTAATTTGTACTTTTTGCCTGTAACCTCGTACAGCGATTTTTTGATAGCTTTTGCGTGGGTGGAAATTCGGATGAAATCACGGACTGTTTCGTTTTGGCTGTCAATTAGGAAAAAGTCACCACGAGTGTAGCCCTTAGCTCCGCTCAAAATTCCAAACAGAGCAATATCTTCTTTGTGGATAGCATCCATAAAATCGCCCCAACCCATAAATTCAACTGTTTCGTCAGATTCCGGTTGTGGTGCTGTCGGCTGTGACTGAACAGCAGGAGCGTCCACATGAGGTTCAGCGTTCTGCATCGGTTTTGGCTGAGCAGGCTTATCCTCGGTTATATCGTAAGAAGCATGTGCCGGCTCAGATTTCTTTTCCGGCTGTACAGGCTTATGTTCAGTAACGGGTACGGGCTTAGGTTCGCTTTCGGTATAATCCGATTTGACCGTAATGCCTGTTTTTATCGCTGTCTCAAGAGCTGAAATTCTGCTGATGAGAGAATCATTGGTTTGTTCGAGCTTAGGCTCACACAACTTTACAAATGCGAGTTCAGTCTCGATTCTTGCGGTAGCTCCGCCTTTTATAGCCACAAGAGTGTTTTGGAACAAATCGAGGGCATAAATTACATTTTCAAGAGTGAATTTTTTTGCACCCGCCAAAATACTGTTGTACTCGTCATCGGTACAAACGATAAGTTCTAGGCTTTTTTTTACTGTTTTTACCACAAGAAAATTGCGGAAGTGATTTATCATCTCTACGCACAGTCGTTCCATATCAAAGCTGTTTTGGTACAGCTCGCTGATAATAGCCATAGCTCCGGCGCTGTCTTTCTCGGCGATACAGTCGGAGAGCTTGTACAGAGATTCTCTGCCTGCGAGTCCGGCAACATCAGATACCAGAGCGGTATCTATATCGTTGCTTCTGCCTGCACATTGGTCAAGGATTGACAAACCGTCACGGAGTGCTCCGTCTGCGATACGAGCGATGAGCACAGCCGCATCATCGTGGAGGGTAAAGCCCTCTTTATCTGCAACCTCTTTCAGTCGGACTGCCATGGTTTCCGGCTGAATACGCTTAAAATCAAAGCGTTGGCAACGAGAAAGAATAGTGGCAGGCAATTTGTGTACCTCGGTTGTGGCGAGGATGAATATAACATGAGCAGGCGGCTCCTCCAAAGTCTTTAGCAGAGCATTGAATGCACCCGGTGACAGCATATGCACCTCGTCGATGATATAAACTCTGTATTTTCCACGAGCAGGAGAATAATTAGTATCTTCTCTCAAATCACGGATATTATCAACGCCGTTATTGGAGGCGGCATCAATTTCCACTACATCGTAGATAGAGCCGTTATCAAGTCCTTTGCATACCTCACATTCGTTACATGGCTCGCCGTCAACACTGTTTTCGCAGTTCACGGCTTTAGCAAGAATTTTGGCGCAGGTCGTTTTGCCTGTGCCACGAGAGCCGGTAAAGAGATATGCGTGGCTGATTCTGCCGTTTTTTATCTCATTTTTAAGGGTGGAGGTAACATGATCCTGACCGTACACATCGGCAAAAACCTTAGGTCTGTATTTTCTGTACAAAACTTGGTACATAGTATTCCTCCGTCCTAATAAATAATTAGTGCCCTTGCGCCCTTTATGTAACGTACAGACTTGTCTGAGGCACACAGAATAATCCACTTATTGCTGCTCGGTTCCCCGCCTGACAAGGTTCGTAGCATCCCGTCGCACAGGGCCCATACGCTACACAAAAAGCACAAAAGCACTCTTCGCTAAAGTATTATACAATAAAACCAATATAAAATCAATACTTTTATATTATAAAATATTCTTGAATAACTACCACTCTAAATTTCAAAATAAATACTCTAATGTTTAAAAATTATTGTTGTCACAAACTGCTTTTTATCTTTTTCATACAGCCATTCGTATTCTGCATTATTCTTTTTGGCATATTTTTCTATGATTCTTGTGCCAAAACCATGCTCTGCTTTTGATTCCTTTGTCGTTAATAATTTATGACCTTTGTCAATAGGCGGAACATCGCAGCTGTTTGTTACTTTTAGAATATCAAAATTATTGACACATATAAGCGAAAATTCGATATATCTTTCATCACTTTGTTTGGCTGCTTCAAAGGCGTTGTCCATTAGGTTATTGATTATCATTGAAAGATCCGACTCCGGAATGTAGTCGAGATTGGCGGTTCTGACTTCAATACTCAGTTTGACGCTGCTGTTAATGCATAGTGCATTATATTTGCTTAGTAATACATCAAGAAGTTTGTTATTTGTCAGCTGAATAATATCATATTTTTGAATGTCGCCGATAACTCCCTGAACATATGAGTCTATTTCTTCAATATTGTCTATACCTACTATTGTTAAAAAATGATTTTTTGTATCGTGAAACAGCATACGCATTTCATTGTTTTGGTGCTTGAGAACTTCCAAGTAATCAGTATTGATTTCGAGCAATTTGTTTTCTGTCTGCAGCTCATTCAGATATGCATCATTTTTTGCAAGTCGTTGATAGTAAATGAATATGTAGATACTTGCAATAATCATCAATATGTTAAGTACCATAAAACCGATGTTATATGAGGTGCTGTAGTTATTGGCAAATGACATTCTCAAAAACAGATATGCTATTGCTATGGACAAAACAGGAAACATAAAGAGAGGTATATAGCGTGTAGAATTATTATTTCTGAATTTTAGCTTGTTGATAATGAATGCAATAAGCTGCGAAATAACAAAATACATTACCTTACTTATAGTTGATAATATATGGAAAGTGATTATATCTGTTTTGTATGTATTCGTTGGAATTTTCATTATGTAAGAGGCAAAATATATAGTTATCATTTCTGTACCAAACATAATTGCATCCAAAAGAACGGAGTATATTACAGCTTCTTTAAGCTTTATTTTGAAACACAGCATAAAGAAAGTGAAATTTATTATCAAGAATACTGCAAGGTTCAGTATGTCGTTATTTACAAATTTTAAAATAAGAGCCCCTGTTATAAAAATACAAAATCCTATTAAGAGAGATTTGTAGACTTTGTTTTGTTTAGAATCATAATTATGTGAAATGAACAAAAACGCTATAATCATCTCAAATGCGTACAGATAAATATCAAATATCAGTTTCATATTACATACCTGTCATATATCTAATAAAAGCTTTGTGTACTGCGGATTGGTAATTTCTCGATACAGGCAGATTATACTTGTTGTCGAGCTGAATGGTATCATTTTCATATTTAGTCAGATATTCCATATTTACAATATAGCTTTTGTGCGTTTTAACAAACAGCGAGCTTATCAGATGGTCCTCCCAAAAGGCCATTTTATTTGATGATATGTAGATTTTGTTTTCTGTTACCACCTTGGTTTTTCTGTGACCTATTGGCTCTATTTCGATATATATAATATCGTTTGCGTTTATTCTTACTGCTGCGTTATCTTCTTTCAAAAAGAATTTGATTGTGGTATTATCGATTCTTTTTAGTGCGTTATCAAAGCCATCGTAGAACCTTTTTGAATCAATAGGTTTTTCAAAAAATCTTGCAGCGTTGAGATTTAATGCCTCATCGAGATACTTTTTGTGGGAGGTAATGTACATTAGTACAATATGACGATTCTTTTCTCGGAGAATTTTGCCGACTTCAATTCCGTTGCATCCGGGCATCTCAACATCGAGTATGGCAATGTTAAATTTGATGTTGCTGTCAATAAGATCTTTACTGTCACTGAAGGTATGTACTTCAAAATCAGTATTATGTTCTCCCGAATAGAATGACAGATGCTCTTTTACATTTTTAATGAAGTTTGAATCATCATCACAAATTGCAATTAACAAAAATGTTACCTCCTTACAAATTAAAACGGCATATTTCACATATATACAATAATATTAGCATACTATTGCGAATGTTGCAAATAAAATTCGGCAGTAAAAACTGCCGATGAAAACTATCTGTTCATTCTGTTACTGATGAGCGATTTTGCAGTATCGTACAAAACGGATATTTCATAATCGTCACATAATTTTATCAAATCGATAAAATCTTCGGACGGAGTATCTCTTATAGTTCCTAAGAGCAAATAGTCCGGCGTTATTTTTAATGCTTCGCATAAGTCTAATAATACTTCCAGACTGACAGATCCACCGTTTTCAAATTGAGATATATGATTTTTTGAAATTCCGACAATTTCTGCTAATTGCGGTTGTGTATATTTTAACTCTTTTCGTCTTTTTGCAAGGCGAATTCCTATTTTATCGTATTTTATATTCATTTCATCACCGAATATAATATTATCACTCATATTGCATAAAGAACACAAACTATTATTGAACAAGTTAACTCACAGTGGGAAATACACAATAAATATATGATTAGTTAAGAAAAGGATTGCTTTATTACACAAATTGAATGATAAATATACCTGTTTTGATTATTCTATTGAAATTTTTCATTTAACAGTTATGATGAATATGTAAATGCTGATTATCATAAAATGAAAGGAGTTGCTAATATGCAGATTAAGAATAAGTTTGTTGAGTCTGTGAAAAAAGCTGTTGAAACTGAAATGAAGCATTCGGCTAACAGCACTACTTGCGGCGTTCTGTTTCAACCGAGCTGTCCGGAAGCATTAAAGAAGTTCAACAAGATTGACAATGATTAGTAAATTATCTGTTAGTCTTACGGACAAGCTTATTGCAAGAGGAAATGTTTCTGAAAGTGAGCGAGAATTATACATTTATGGATTCTTTATGTTTTTGTCGCATTTAATGTATCTTGTTCTCGCTTGCGTTTTTGGATTGGTATTTGGATGCTTTTTAGAGAGTATAATTTTCTATATTGCGTTTCAGCTGATAAGAAGATATGCCGGAGGCTACCATGCTGATAAGGAAATCAAATGTGAAATTTTTTCTGCTCTTTCGGTAATAGCCAGTGTTGCAATTATTAAATTAACAAAAGTATATAGCTTTGGATCAGCATTGTTGGGCACAGCGCTATTGTGTGCAGTTTTAATATTTGTTTTTTGTCCGCTTGATACTCCGGAAAAGCCTTTGTCAAAAAAAGAATTCAAGTATTATCGCAAAGTATCACTAACGATTTTATTGTTTATTTTAATTGCAATAATAGTATCTTTTTGCTTTAATTTGAACATTGTATTTGCACCTTGTTGTGTAAGTATTATTCTCGAAGGTGTATTAGTTGGCGTTGGCCAAATCAAAAAATTATGCACCAAAAAGAGAGCAAGCTCCGATATATAAGGAGCTTGCTCTTAAATTTTTTGTATGATAATTTATTATTGCTTTAGGCATTTTTGGGAATATGGTAAAGGTATAGCCTACATTTTCGCATTATTAAAGTCCGAACATATTTTTGCAAATTCTTTTGCCGCAAGAGGTGCTGAAAATTTTGTTATAGGCGTTTTTTACAGCTTGCTTAGGGAGATTGTCCTCCATCATATTTACGAGAAAATCTGCCTCCACAAGTATTTGGTGGTCAATACAGTTTATGTCATCATATGTATGGTGATGAGCTATCAAATACTGCACTCTGTCGGATATTTCGGTATCAAATCCTAATTTGCTCAGCAGCTTCTTTGCTATAGCAGGACCTTCCTTTTCTTGCAGCTTTCCGCCGCAGCTGCCGTATTTTTCTTCGCAGGTGTGGATTCCTATGTCGTGAGTAAGTGCGGCAGTCTCAATTATGAACAATGTTCTGTCGTCGACTTTTTCCGTTTCTGCTATCAACTTTGCATAGCTGTGTACCTTGCAAAAATGCTGTATCCTTTTTGCATCGCCGCTGTACAAGTCAATCATAGCCAAATGTAATTTATTTATCATCTACTGTACCTCTATGCTTTTTATTAAATCAAGGTCTTTAGTAATGCCGCACACCCTTTATGAATATCATTGTAGCATTTGTCAAAATCTCTTGTGTACCATGGGTCCGAAATGTCAGCGGTGCTGTCAGTGTATTCTGTCAGCTTATGTATTTTGCCCTTGTTGTCGCCGCTGAAAATGTGCCTCATATTTCTGATGTTTGCACTGTCCATGCCTATGAACAGGTCGTATTTGTCATAGTCGCTTTTTTGTAGTTGAACAGCACGCTTGCCGGTGGGGTTAATACCATGACTTTCGAGTACAGCCCTTGCCGGAGGATAAACAGGATTGCCTACGCCGTTCCAAATTTCTTCCGTGCTTGTTGCGCTCGAACAGATTAAAAAATTATCCTGCAATCCGGTTTGCATTACCATATCTTTAAGTATGAATTCAGCCATCGGCGACCGACAAATATTGCCGTGGCAAACGAACATTATTTTTATCATTTTGCAGACCTTTCAGAAATTTATTGATTTAAAATCCATTCTACCCATTTTTCATTTCTTAAAAATACACTGACGAGCTTGTGAGCATATTTGTCAGGTCGGGTATATTTTACATTGCCGTTATGTTCCTTTAGTTTTTGATAAAATTTATCATCACTTTCTATGCTGACAACATTATCATCAACCGAATGTGCCATCCAAATTGGTACTTTGGCTATTTTATCAAAATCAATTTCATCAACAGATTTGTATCCATAGTATTCGCCCATAAGTTCAATTGCACCGGCTATTATATCATAGTGATTGGCTAACATATTCCATGTTAAGCCACCGCCAAATGAGCAACCGTATATGTAAATTCGGTTTGAATCAATATCATTTTCGCTTTGTAATTCGGCTATTAAATTTGTAACGGCATCTGTATATATTTCTCTGCAATAAGACTCGTTGATATATTTTTGCATTGTAAATTGCGGCACAAGAATATTGCAGTCGGCTTTAATTAGTTTTAATGTTTGACCGAGTGTAAAATGTTCAAAAAATTGCTTGAAGTTGTCGTGACCGATTGTACCTGCCCCGCCGAAATAAACTATCAACGGCTGATTTTTTCTGTGCGCTTTTCTGAAACGATAGGGAATTACTCTGTCGGAGCGTTTGTCAATAAATACATATTTGTCATACCCTGCAAAGCCTTTTCCGGTTTTGTTTATTTTGTTAGGCTCGTATTTACTGATAATATTTTGTCTATAATCTTCGCCTATTTTAATAATCTTTGAGAATTTATAAGTGTTTTGAATGTATTTTTCAAGTGTGATTGTATTCTTTGGATTTTCGATTTTTTCAAATCCGTCAGCTGAAAGCCTGTATAAATTATTGTCCTCGCCAAGTACAATAATGTAGTTATCTCTTTCAGTAAAATGTTCGCCGATTCCCGATTTTTCTAAAAAATCAATATAGTTGTTATCGTTAAAACTCAATTTTATAATGTCAATTCCGTTTTTAACTATGTGCTCGGATATAAACGAATCGATTTTATTGAAGTCAATTACTATCATTTTACTGACGCAATAACAGTATTTCATAGTTTTCTCCTTGAATTTTGTTTAGCCGTTCAGTGTTTGTAACTTTTAATCTTCGGTTGGTTAGTGTTGCGTGTTCCGATGTTTTTTCATTCTGTCCTCAAATTCGGCGAGGGTAGGGGAGTTGTACTCAAATGTAATTGCCGTGTTTTTTACATAATAATTATATATTTTTAAGATACTTTCGGCATCGCCTAAAGTTGCGTCACGAACTTCTGTCATATTATCCCTTCTTTGATTTTGATTATATTATCGTGCTGAATTTATGTCAAGAATTTTGGCACAGGATATTTTCATATTGACTGCAGACAGACCAAAATAAGCCGAGAGGGTGTATCTCTCGACTTGTTTTAGCTATCGGTGTGTTATCAATTTTTTGCTAACGATAGTTTTATTATGTTTCCGGCGGTGCTGTTCTTTTTTATCATGCACACGGGGCGGACACCGATTTGATTGTTTGTGCATACAGCAGGATATGTGTCGCCGGTTTCGGTCACGCAGGTTATGTATTTTCTGTCATCGTCGGGATTATCTGCTTGAGTTGACAGCCACCACCAATATCCTTCCGACTTAACCTTTTCTCTGTACCTTTTGTACATTTTTTCGGTGAGCAGACCGAAATACTTTTCACTTAAACCTGTTTCTTTCAGACTGACAAAGTCGGCGTCGTTTTTTAGTTGGTTATATAAAAATTCGTTCAGCAGCTCGTCCACTTCCGAACCGTCAAAAATATTACTCTCGCTGTCAAATCCCATTGTAACTAAAATTTTTTCTGCCAGACAAAGCAGTCTGTCACCAAAATTATCAAGTACAATAAAGCTAAAATTGCCTATCATTATTCTTTTGTTCATCATTACATTTCTCCTTATTTTGCTCATTATTTTATTTCCGTATTTATTCAAAAACTTATCTCAAATATATCATAGCACAAAGCCTAATAATAATTTGTCGTACATTGTCGAATATTTCAAAAATTTTAAAAAATTTATCGGTAATTTTCATTTGCTCTGTTTGGCATTTTTCACACTCGACAGTCAACCTGCGGTTTTCTATAATGCCCGATATATAATTTATGACAACAAAAAGCCGCATAGCCGTCAGCTATGCGGTAAAAAACTATGTGCCGTTAGACGATTACAAAACGCCCTTGGTAAAACCGTTAAAAACAATTACTGGTTTTAACTCATTAGCTGAAGAATATTCAACGCAATAATCTGCACTGTTATACCATAAATCAAAACCAAAATGCTTAAGAAAAATCACCAAATAATTTACATATTCTGCTATTAATGCAAATCCAATATTTCTTATGTACGAAATACAGTACATCGTATATTGTATAATTATTTTGTAGCTAATAAAAGAGATCCCTTTGCATAAGGTCATCCGGTGATTCGTAAACAAGGCGGTACAAAAAATCAAAGGCGAGATAAAAATCAACACACCGAAAACAAAAAGCTCTATCAGAACGATAAGACTATGTGATGAGTGTATTCGGTTATTAAGCGAATTAAAAGCAAATCAAATACCGAAATCGAAGTACATATTTCCGTCATCTGTAACAGGAGAGATACGAGATACTTCAGCAGTCACAAGAAGATTACACAGAATACAAGACAGAGCAGGCGTGCCTAGAATACGCTTCCACGACTTACGACACAGTTTTGCAACCTTATCGCTTGAACAAGGAATGGACATTAAAACAGTATCGCACATGTTAGGTCACACAGACGCAGGATTTACAATGAACACCTATATGCATGTAACGGATTCCATGCAAGAAAATGTTGCAAACACAATGGGTAATTTACTCGGTGGAAATGCGGCAAATTCATAAATGGTCAATAGATGGTCTTGAGCGAAAAATCGAATAAACGAACAAAATCTCACTTTGTAAAAAAGAGTGAGATTTTTTATTGCGTAATGAATTTTGAAATTCTTTTCTGAAAAAGAAAAAACCTGCGAAAACGCCGTGTTTACGCAGGTTTTGGAGCTGATAGTCGGACTCGAACCGACGGCCTGCTCATTACGAAACAGATGAAAAAATATAAAATACTCCCAAACTAACGAAAAACAGCCATTTCTTTTATACATTGAAATGACTGTTTTTTAATTTAGCGCTGTATTTTCATCCCGCTTTCCGTTCGTAAGTGGTCAATAAATGGTCAAAATTGTTTTAATGAATAGCAGAAATTCACATTCTATATCACACTTGGTTCGCTCTATACAACATACATTTGTGAGTTTTGTATATTTCACTTTTTTAATCACTCCATATACTCATGTTTAGTCGGAGTGTAATTTTTTGACTTGTATTTTTCGTACTTATCTGTCTTATCTTTGGATTCTATATTGTCATTAACATAATCAACAGACTCGATACAAATCGTTCATAAACTCACCTATGATATTTTCTTATGTTTTGCTATAAGAGCAGCTTTCATATCTGCACCTGTAATTTCGCCTTTTGCCCATTTTGCAGAAAGTTCCTTTGCAAAGGCTGATACAGGCACGTCTTCAATGCTATTCAACGCATCTGCAACTTTGATTGCAGTCGTTCTTTTTGTTTCAATCGGGGACATTGTATCACTCCTTTACATATTTATTTTATAATATAGTATGGATAATTACAATAAATTTATTTTGACACCTAAGTTTAGCAAAAAAATTTATAGTAAAAACAACAGCATACAAAAATCAGAATAAGTTTATCGTTTTTAACAGGCTATATAGTTTATAATAAACTATGAACAAACAGAACCTAAAAGAACATATCCTTTTTGGTTCTGTTGAGCGGCAATTTGTAGTATTTTCTGTATGTGTTCAGTGGTTTATACTCATGTTTGGTATTTTTAAAAAAGCATCAATTATTTGAATTTGCTTGCTTTTCGATTAACAACTTTTCTTTTACGTCCGGACTGTCAAAATATTCCCGTAGCTTATCATATATTTCATCCGTTGTATGCTCTTGCGAAAAAATATAGCAAGTAGGATCATAACCGGAGTATGGACCTTTTCCGGAAAAGCCGCCAATAGAGGCAAAGTCTGAAAAAACTTTTTCTTCTCCATATGCACCGCCATTGGCACCGTCACCATCATCTGTGTCGGTTTTTTCATTTAATGTGATAAACAAAGCGTAGTAACTATATGCATCACACCCTATGTCCGGATAGATCTTTTTTTCGCTGTAAAAGTCCTTTGCAGCGGTGAGATTTGAAAGCTTATATTGAAAACCGAGAACATAGCGGCTGTTAGGAATTTCAAAGCGACCATAACTGTTACAATCGGTTTGCACTAATGAATTATCGCTGTAATATACATATTTAGACTTTTTTTCACTTGCTTTAAGGTACGCATCTTCTTCCTTGAATCCAACTTCCAACATAAGCGGCTTTAGATATTCCTCATAAAATGCTTCGCTTTGGAGCGATTCATAAGGAATTACTTTAGACGTTATCTTTGTTTCCTTAATTGTGAACGGCTTGTCTGTTTGCAGCTTACATCCTGTTAAACTGATAAACATGGTTATTAAAACCACGCCCAGTACTATCCTTTTAAACCTCATTGATTTTCAATGCCTCCTTCTTGTAAATTCTAACCAGAGCGTTTCACTGTGGGTTGTTGTCAATCCAAAACAGGCAATAACAGCTTTTGTCCCATGCTAATAGTATTAGGATTTTCGATTCCGTTAAGTGAACAAATGATTCCCCTGTTCGCCTCGTAATCTATATTGTATTGCCGGCAAATATCTGTCAATGTCTCACCCTTTTTCACGGTATGAACAATGTATTTGATCTGGGAATCGGAAACTTCAGTAACCGTTTTTTCAAGACTACTTATTATTTTGCTTTGACTATATACAAGCGAGGACTGTTCTTTGTTTTTTTTCTTCCAAACTATGAACCTCTCTCTTCAAACCTACGAAATTTATTCCAAGCATAACGGCCTGTACAATGAAGAGCACCGTCAGAACCCATGCAATGCTCTTGATTGCTTTACTTGCACTGGTTCTATTTATATCCATTCTTTCTGCAAGGTTGGTTACTTCTTTTTTTAGATCATTTATTTCTGTTTCCGGTGATGGTACTGTGGTATAGATTTTTTCTTTGTCAGATTTAGAAATCAGATTTTCGGTAAGTTTAGGTTTTTCATCTTGAATGCTTGTTTCGCTCCAATCTTTTACACAACTCTCTTTTTCACAATGCGTACAAATGTATGCATCAGTCATTTTCCCGCAATTCATGCAGCGCCACATATGAACAATTCTCTTTCCCATAGTCTTCTCCATTCAATTATAAAGTTTCACTTATACAAATAGCGTATCGTCATTATATTTAATGATTTATTTTATTCACTCTGTTTTTACGTTTTTTAATACTTCTTAGGATGATAAATAAGACAACTGCTACCACGGCAACACCTGCCACGATAATAATGGGAACAAGGTGCAAATAATTATCTGAACTATGTGCATGCTTGGTGATTATATCATTTCCTTCACCGGTATTAATAACACTGCTCGGTATTGTAATGCTACTCGGATTTTTGCAATTGGAAAAGACATCATCTGCGATTACTTTTGTGCCGTTCCTTATGTTGTAAATATCTGATTCATTGTATTTAATACCGATCAAATAATTCCCGAGATATAGTATATTTCCATCCCAGTTTTTCTCATCATTATAATAAGCCGTTAAATTAAAAGCATCACTGCCGATACTTATTATAGAGTCCGGAACGATAATTTCGCTTAGATTTTCGCAACATAAAAATGCCTCGTCACCGATGTTTGTTACGCTGTCCGGAATTGTAATACTTTGTAAGTTAATGCAACCTATAAATGCACACGATGCAATAGCTTTTGTACCATTTTTCACAGTGTAAGCACCTGCTATAGATATAGCCTTTATCAGATAATTTCCAAGATATAGCACATTTTCCTCCCAGTTTCTCACGTCATTATAATAGGCTGTATCATAAAAGGCATCATCAGGAATACCCGTTAGGCCATCTGAAATTGTAATACAGCTTAGTCTCTCACAATACTTGAATATATCTCTGCCAATGTTTGTTACACTGTCTGGAATTGTAACACTGGCTAAACACTTACAATTCTCAAATGCACTAGCGCCAATGCTTGTAACGCTGTCAGGAATGGTAATTTTAGTTAGTCCGGTGCAGTAGAAAAAAGCATGATCTCCTATGCTTATTACACTGCTCGGAATAATAACCTCACTTAGATGTTCACAGTTGGAAAAAGCAGAACCTGCAATAACTTTTGTACCGGGCTTTATCGCACAAATGCCATCTATTGTATTTTCGGATTTAATGAGGTAATCATCAATAAAAAGCATTCCATCTTTCCAGTTACCCTCATTATTTAAAAAGGGGGTTTTATCAAATGCATCAGAGCCAATGCTTGTTACACTGTCCGGAATTTTAACGCTACTTAGGTTTTTACAATTCTCGAATGCCCTAGTGCCGATACTTGTTACCCCATCTTTAATTTTGACCTCGGTTATTTTATCTCTTTTGTCATTCCATGGTTTGAAAGCGTATTCGTAATCGCCCATCTTCCCTTTTCCATCGATTGTAAGCACCGTTCCGGTAAGATTCCATGTGCACTCCCCGGTAGTTCCATTTTCAGTATTAGTTTCTTTTTCTGTAGCAGCAGTAACCACCACTGTGGGATTAAGTACAAGTATAAGACACAAAATCAGAACATAAGAAATAACTTTTTTCATCGACAATACCACTCCTTTCACTCAATCTCTTGTACAACGGTTATATTATCAATTAAAGAAATAATCGTTGTGATGTATTCCATAAATTCATCAGGACTACCTACAGAATAGCTTTCCAAGCCAAAATATGGCGGTGTGTATGGTCCAAATTTTTGACACAGTATTTTCCTTAGTCCCATCTCCACATCTGCCACATTGCCCTTGCAAGAAAACGTATACATTCTTACGAGAGAAATATTCGTGTCCGGATGTTCATGCCGAACTTGCTCCTCCAGTTCTTTCCTTGACTGCTCTGCTCTGACGGCAACAAAACATTTTGCCTTTATCCCGTCCTCATCGACAAATACGCCGATAACGCCTCGATTTTCCATAACTTTTTCTCCTCACTTATGTGTGGTGCAACATAATCCACATTATGTTGTATTAAATTACATAACTGATACAATAAACCTAATTTTACATATTAAATTGTATCATAACAAGGATAGATTGTAAAGCACTTTGCTTGCGAAAAGCATGAAAAACTGAAATTTGTCGAAAATTGAACATGACAATAAAGCCCTTTCTGCTTATCTTTTTCGGCAAATTTGAAAAGGCTTGATTTTCTATGTTCTTTTTTAGTCTGTCAATTATGTGGCAGGCTTTTTTATTGCTCTATGTACAACATAATGTGGATTATGTCATTCGCCGCCGATTCTGGCGGATTTTTTGTTTTTAAGCTAAATAATTAAGTGCATATTTTCCATTCTTTTGCGATGTTCCGTGCCGGTGGAAATGATATAAATTCGTGTTGTGTTGATACTGCTGTGACCAAGAATATCTGCAAGCTTCGCAATATCTTTTTCAATCCCATAAAATGTGCGTGCAAACAGGTGTCGAAGATTATGCGGAAATACCTTTTGCGGATTTACATTTGCATCTTTGCACAAGGCTTTCATCTCTCTCCAAATGTTCGTGCGGTTTACGGGTTTGTCGTTTTTTGTTACAAAAATCATACCGCTTTTTATTTCTTGCTCTGCTGCATAGCGGAGCAATTTTTGTTTCAGTTCTTTCACGATAAAAACCGAGCGTGTCTTTGCCTTGCAGTTTACGATTGCCTCGCCACACTTTACCGCCTCAACGGTGATATATTGCAACTCGCTGACACGAATACCTGTGGCACAAATCGTTTGAATAATTAAATTCAATCGTTCATTTTTCTTTTGCTTTGCCGCTTGACACAAGCGTTTGTATTCTGCTCTTGTCAGTTCTTTTTCTTCTGAACAAAATACTTGCTGTTGAAGTTTTAGCGATTTAACTCTCAAATCAAACCAATTCAAAAATGCAAACAGGCTGTTGATGCTTGCAAGCATTGAGTTCACACTGCGAACAGCATAGTTTTCCTGCAAATGATTTTTGTAGGCAATTACGGTTTCTTTAGTTATCGCTTTGGAATTTGCATAAATTGAAAACGCTTTCACATCACGAATATATTTTTCAATCGTTACCGTGCTTTTCTCTTGCAACTCTAAATTTTTTCTAAAATCATTAATAATATCTGCCGTTAAAATTCGTCCTTCCATTGTATTTACCTCCGAGTAAGTGTTAATCATATTGTACCCGAAAAGTATGAAAACAAAATTGTCGCCCTAAAAGGTTGTGGTATATTACCTTGAACGAAGCGACATTGCAAGTACGATTTTCTATATTTACCTTTGCAATTTTGATGGATAAACAATATAAAAGATGAGGTTCACCCTACATTTTAGGGCGAACCTCTTTTTGCGTGAAAATAATTTATAAATTTTTTCTGAAAACACATCAACAAAACTTGAATTTTTCTCCGTATTATAGAGGGGTATTTTTTCTATGGTGAAATGAAATGTAAACAAGGTGTAAAGAATTTCGAAAAACACCCGAACAAAACAGGAATTTTTCTCCGTATAGTAGAG
>ERZ1106973.155-NODE-155-length-93104-cov-7.815248_pt1 | contig 93104 bp, 80 predicted proteins | sample MGYA00403686_ERZ1106973 | MGnify/ENA primary metagenome ERZ1106973 (study PRJEB35170, sample SAMEA104062408) | human gut metagenome | biome: human gut; feature: human-associated habitat; material: faeces | place: Denmark | collected 2012-11-06 ...
ATATAATATACATTATATTATAAAAAATTTCAATACTAAATTTCAAAACTAACTGATTTTAATGTTGACTGACCGACAGTTTTCCACTATAATTAGAATATCAAAACAGTAAAGGAAAATGTTTATGCCATTTTATGACATCGCCGGACTTACGGTAAGAATGAACAACTGTGGCGGAAGAAGTGAGAAGCAAGCTATACCCTATCTTGCAAAAAATCAGGATCCCGAACAACATTTTGACATCGACATAAATGTCGACAAAAAGCGTGTAGAAATCGCTATGAGGGAACATCCGGAGCTAAATGCAAACGACTGGGAGTATATGCTGACAGGTTCTGATTTTTATACAGACCTAATCAAGTTTAACGGAATTTTGCTCCATAGCTCCTGCGTGGTAGTGGACGGAGTCGCATATGCCTTTTCGGCAGACAGCGGCACAGGAAAATCCACACATACTCAGCTGTGGCTGAAGCATTTTGGCGACAGAGCATACATACTCAACGACGACAAGCCTGCAATCAGAGAAATCGACGGAAAAATTTACGCCTGCGGCACACCGTGGAGCGGAAAATACGACTACTCCGTACCTAAGGTAGTACCTCTTGCCGGAATTTGTTTCTTAGAGCGCAGTGAAGATAACTGGATAAAGCCGGCCGAAACCTCTAAGGCGATATTCAACATATTCAGTCAGACGATACGAAAATTAGGCACCAACGCAATGGAGGACCTATTTGACGTATTAGAAACCATATTCAAAAAAGTGCCTATCTACAGTCTCGGCTGCAATATGAGCGATGAGGCTGTGATGACGTCGTACAATGCTATGAAAAAGGATTTGGACGAACTGACAAAATGATAAAAACGAAAAGCATACAAAAAACAGTTGCCGCCGTACTGATTGCTGCGGCACTTTTCGGTTGTGCAAAAAGCGGCAACAATCCGCCGACAACTGAAAGAAATTCGGTCACGCAATCAACATATGCCGACAAAAGCACTACTGTCTCCGGCAGTACAAAAGCCGAGGCTGCTTCCGATAACGGCAAAACGACCGCATCGACTTCCGATGCAAAAAGCAGTGACAAAAGCACCACCGACACAACCGTAGGCAGTACGATAAAAGAAAATAACAAAACCACCGAAAAAAGCGGTGGCTCCGTATCCGGTACAGTAACAGCCACAACAAAATACAAGACCGCAAAAAAGCAACATACAAAATCCAACAAACCAACAGTACGAACAACTACTGCAACAACAAAAAGTAAAAGCTACGCTTACCTGACCGTTGAGTGCAAGGTTCTGCTCAGTGCTAAAAACAAAAAGCATTTAGCACCGGGTCATTCAAGATTTGTTCCGAGTGACGGTTATATCATAAAGGATTATGCCTGCAAACCAAACGGCGACAGTGTATATGATGTGTTATCAAAAGCTTGCAAAAGCAAAAACATACATTTGACTGCAAAAAATTCGCTATACGGAATATATGTATCCGGCATAAACAATCTCGACGAAAAAGACTGCGGCTCGTACAGTGGCTGGAAATACAAAGTAAACGGCAAATACCCACTCTACACCTGCGAACGATACAAAGTATCAGCCGGAGATGAAATAGTCTGGGAATATGTAACCGAAGCATAAATCACAACTGAATAATACATATAAAACAACCTCAACATTGGGGTTGTTTTTTTGTTCGCTATGGTATATAATATCCCCGTCAGTTCGCAAAATCCTGACCAGGCAGGTGACCACCTGCCTTCTAAAAACAAAACTAAGGAGACAATTTAATTATGAAAAACAAAAAGGTAACTTTTATTGTTCAGGCGGCTGTTATTGCCGCAATGTACGCAGTGTTGACCTACGCTCAGAATTTTATTTTTCCGGGTACGACATCGGCAGCGGTGCAATTCAGAGTGTCCGAGGCACTTAATGTTTTGGCACTGTTCACTCCGGCAGCTATCCCCGGTCTCACAGTAGGGTGTGTACTGTCTAACATAGTCAATATCGGCTCCGGCTTACCGCTCGATATGATATTCGGCTCGTTGGCTACACTGGGTGCAACGGCTTGCATCTACGCACTGCGTAATGTTAAAATCGGCTCATACCCAATCGCATCTATGCTTATGCCGGCAGTGTTTAACGGTGTAATCGTAGGATGGGAAATTGAGCAGTTTTTTGTGGACGGTCCATTCCACTTTGCAGACTTTTTGGTACAGGGCGGATTGGTAGCCCTCGGCGAATTAGCCGTTATGGCAGTTCTCGGCACAATCCTCTACTACACAATGATAAAAAGAAAACTGAACAAAAAACTGTTTTCCACAAAATAACAAAACAGAGAGCAACAAGCTTTTTAGGCTTACGCTCTCTGTTTTTTTATTTGCAATTTTGCTTTATGTCATCCAAAACTTTCTTTTCTATACGAGAAACATAGGAGCGACTTATGTTGAGCAGTTCCGCCACTTCTCGCTGTGTCAATGGTTTTTTGTTGTTAAGTCCGTAGCGCAAAACGATTATCTTTTGCTCTCTCGGGTCAGTCATATTTTCGATATACTTTTTTACCTTAAGCCAGCGCACCTTTGTCTCAAGATTTTCTGCAAGGTCGCAGTCATCGCTGATTATATCCTCGATAGTAAGAGGATTTCCGTCCTTGTCGGTATCTATTGTATCGCCCAAAAAGACATCGCCGTCCTGCTTTTTTTGACTGCGAAAGTACATCAATATTTCGTTTTCTATACAGCGTGCGGCATAGGTGGCGAGTCGTGTACCCTTTGTGTAATCAAAGGAATCTATGGCTTTTATCAGTCCGATAGTACCTATTGAAATAAGCTCGTCAGTATCATTCGTCTTGCTGTAGTATTTTTTCACTATATGCGACACAAGGCGCAGATTGTGCTCAATGAGTATCTGCCTTGCCGCAGGGTCTCCTGCCGCCATTTTTTCGAGCTGCTCCTGCTGTTGTTTTGCGGAAAGTGGCTTTGGAAATCCGGAGCCGTTTTGGATATGCAGGATAAACAGTAATAAGTTTGTACCTAAAAAAGAAAGTAGTGCAGACAGCATTTTCATCACCGCTAATAACTATGCGGTGCAATGCTTGTATAATAACCTCTAAATGCTGATTAAAACCAATCCGCCCGCACACACTGCTATACCTCTATTACTCCTATACCAATACCGAGCTTTTTGCCGGAAAGGATATACTTTTTTGCATTTCTTTGGAGCGTAGTATTTTCGGGATATGATGATTTGATTATCCTACGCTTACCAAAAATTCGCTCTATAGCCTGTCGGTCGTCCTGTGAGCTGTAGACAATGTCGAACATGGATTGAAACTGCAAAATATTACAGCCGGACTCCATAAACAAATAGTTATTGTCATACATAAGCCAACTTTCGCAGACCATATACTCGTATGTGAAATCGGGAAAATATTTTTTCAAAAACTCTTTGCCGTTTTCTACAGATTCAACACAGGCGGAAAAGGAAAGCGGCTCGCCCTGCGGGATATGAATATTGACTATATTGTCACCGAAATTGAACGGCAGGCAATCATAATCAAAGGTTACATTGCGTGCTTTGTCAATCTGGTACTGCAATCTGCCTACTTTGAACAACTCACAGCACAGATGATTTTTTATCCAGCCAATATTTTTCAGCCCTTTGTTGTTATTATTTTCGCACCAAATGACAATATCTGCCATAGTATCAAAAAAGATTTTTTCATCTATGCCGAGGTCATGGTACATGGGCAAAGTGTGACGCTCGGCATAAACGAGAGATACGGCAAGCCTTGTCATATCGTCCTTTTTTTGCATAAAAGCAAAACCGTTTTGCTTGCACTTATCTGCCAAGCGGTTAATTTTTTCTTCGTTGTGGGCATAATAGTCTTCTAATGCCGACCTGAGATTTTTATTTAGTTTTATTTCATCTAATATTCTGTTCATATCGGTATTGTAACATTTTGGGCACGGCAGGTCAAATGCCTGTTGTAATCACCGACAAATATATGTATAATACAAGTATGAAAAAAATAGTTGTATCAAAAAATGACGCAGGCAAAAGGCTGGACAAACTGCTGATGCAGACCTTTTCTACTCTGCCAAAATCAATGATGTTCAAGCAAATACGGAAAAAGAACATTAAGGTGAATAAAAAGAGGTGTAAAGGTGAACAGCTTGTCAGTGAAGGAGATATTATTGAACTGTATCTTCCCGACGATATGCTGACAAAAAAGGCAGTGCACTATGACTTTTTGGAAGCGCCTAAAGAGCTGAATATCATCTACGAGGATGACAACATAATCCTTTTAGACAAGCGGGTTGGGCAGCTTTGTCACCCTGACGGAAAAGAGTATGTAAACACTCTGACAGCGGCACTGAAAAGATATCTGTACGAGAAGGGCAAATGGGTGCCTGACAAGGAGAACACCTTTACGCCTGCGCTTGCTAACAGAATAGACAGAAACACAGGCGGAATAGTAATCGGTGCCAAAAACTATCAGGCGCTAAAGATATTAGGTCAAAAAATCAAGGACCGAGAAATCTCAAAATACTATCTCACTGTAGTGACAGGAATATTTAAGGTACCGTCAGCCACTCTGACAGGCTATCTGACGAAAGATGAAAAGAAAAATATGGTAACTGTCACCAAGCAAAGCCGTGAAGGTGCCAAGAAAATAGTAACAAAGTACACGGTACTCGACAGCTATGATAATCTGTCTCTGTTAGAGATAGAACTGCTCACAGGCAGAACTCACCAAATAAGAGCACATATGGCAAGCATAGGCCATCCCCTTTTAGGTGACGGAAAATACGGCAAAACTCACGGAAGGTACCGTCAGGAGCTGTATTCCTACAAACTGCGATTCAACTTTTCTACCGATGCGGGAATTTTGAACTACCTAAACGGAAAGGAATTTGAATCGAAAAACTGCAAAATGCTAAAACAATTTAAGGAAAGAAAATATGAAGAATAAACTGATAAGAACGCTGTCACCCATCACATTAAGCGTAGTTTTGATTTTGGATGCAGCATCGATATGGTTCACCTACATCGCTGTACAAAAGATGATGAATAAGGAATATGATGCCTACAGCATAATGTTTTTGATAATAGTAGTATGCGTACTGATACTCGGTACATTTTTAACAAAGAATGTACTGACAACAGGTGTAAAATTCTATGAGGACAAATTTGTTTTTACCGGATTGGATGAAAACAATGAATTTTCATACACTGATGTAGTAAAAGTCGAAACTCAAAAGGATGAAAAGGCAAGCCTGAAAAAGAACTTTGTAGACCGATATTCAATAATAATTTTGCATTTGGCAGATGACTCTGTGGTATCAATAGAATTAGGTCTTACCACACGAAAAACTCTGAACAAAATAAAGAATGAAATCGAAAGCAGAATGTCGAAAAGCTAAATAATCTCAGCGTTTTATACAAAATATCAGAATCATTTATTTCGTTTTTGTGAACATTTCACTTTTTCGGTTGAAATGCTATCAATGTATATGATATAATTGTTTCAACATAAATCAGTGGCACAACTGACGCTGATATAATTTTACGGAGGAATATTATGGCAAGAAAGAAAAAAACAATGGATGGCAACAGTGCTGCCGCTCATGTCAGCTACGCATTCACTGAAGTTGCCGCCATCTATCCGATTACACCATCTTCTCCAATGGCGGAGGAAACAGACGCTATGTCTGCAAGAGGAGTCAAAAATCTGTTCGGCCAAACAGTAAAAGTTGCCGAGCTTGAGTCGGAGGCAGGTGCCGCCGGTGCTGTTCACGGCTCGCTGTCAGCAGGCGCTCTCACCACAACATACACAGCATCACAGGGCTTACTCCTTATGATACCCAATATGTTCAAGATTGCAGGCGAACTTATTCCAAGTGTTATTCATGTATCTGCGAGAGCGGTATCAACACACGCACTTAATATTTTTGGTGACCACAGCGATGTTATGGCGTGTCGTCAAACGGGATATGCCATGCTCTGCTCGTCCAATGTTCAGGAAGTTATGGACTTAGGCGCTGTAGCTCATCTCTCAACACTAAAAAGCAGAGTGCCGTTTTTGCACTTCTTTGACGGATTCCGCACCTCCCACGAGGTACAAAAAATTGAGACCTGGGACTACGAGGATTTGCGTGATATGCTGGATATGCAGGATGTTGCCGATTTCAGAGCGAGAGCGCTCAATCCGGAACACCCCGTACTGAGAGGTTCTGCAGAAAACAGTGATATTTTCTTCCAGCACAGAGAGGCTTGTAACAGATATTATGCCGATGCCGTTGCCGCTACAGAAATGTACATGAACAAGGTGAACGAAAAAATCGGCACAAACTACAAATTATTCAACTATTACGGAGCCCCCGATGCTGACAGAGTAATCATAGCTATGGGCTCTGTATGCGATACAATAAAAGAGACTGTAGACTTTCTGAATGCAAGAGGCGAAAAAGTCGGAATGGTATGTGTACATCTCTACAGACCGTTTTCGGCAAAGCATCTCATCAGTGTAATCCCCGACAGCGTAAAAGCTATCAGCGTTATTGACAGAACAAAGGAGCCGGGTTCCCTCGGCGAGCCGCTCTATCTTGATGTTGTGGCTGCACTTAAAAATTCAAAATTTGACGCTGTTTCTATTCTCGGCGGACGCTACGGCCTCGGCTCAAAGGACACGCTCCCTGCACACATTATCGCAGTGTACGCAAATATGAACTCACCGGAGCCTAAGAAAGAATTCACTCTGTCTATCACCGACGATGTAACCAATCTTTCGCTCCCTGTTACCGAAGCACCGGATACTACACCTAAAGGCACAACCTCTTGTAAATTCTGGGGACTCGGCTCTGACGGTACAGTAGGTGCAAATAAAGATTCTATCAAAATTATCGGCGACCACACAGATATGTACGCACAGGGATATTTCTTCTATGATTCAAAGAAATCGGGCGGAATCACGGTATCTCACCTGCGTTTTGGCTCATCGCCGATCACGTCAACATACCTAATCAACAAGGCTAACTTTGTCGCCTGCCATAATCCGTCCTATGTGACTAAATATGATATGGTTCAGGATCTCCTCCCAGGCGGAACATTCTTGCTCAACTGCATTTGGACTCCGGAAGAATTGGACAAAGAACTGCCTGCAAGCATGAAAAAATATATCGCAGAAAACGATATTAAGTTCTACACAATCAACGGTATCAAAATCGCAGAAGAAGTCGGACTCCCCGGCCGTGCCTCTACAATACTCCAATCGGCATTCTTTGCTATCAGCGGAATTCTGCCTGTTGACGATGCTATCAAATATATGAAAGAAAAGGTAGTAGCTAAGTTCTCAAGAAAAGGCGAAGCTGTAGTGAATGCAAACTGCAACGGTATCGACAGAGGCGCAAAGGAAGTAGTCAAAATCAATGTGCCTGACTCATGGAAAAATGCAGAAGATGCACCGTCTGAGGCAGAAATACCTACCGACAGACCGGAAATGAAAAAGTTTGTAAAGGATATTCTCAATCCGGTAGGCAGACTTCACGGCGATGATCTTCCTGTTTCATCATTTATAAACAGTGCAGACGGCGTATATCCGTCGGGCTCCGCTGCCTTTGAAAAGCGTGGCATCGCTATCGCTGTTCCGGAATGGAATGCAACCAAATGTGCCCAGTGTAATCTCTGCTCGATGGTATGTCCTCACGCTGTAATCAGACCTATCTGTATGACAGATGAAGAGGCGGCTGCCGCACCTGATGGCACAACTATGACTAAGCACAAGAGATCGGACTATCAGTACGCTCTGATAGTATCGACTCTCGACTGTACAGGTTGCGGCTCCTGCGCTAATGTTTGTCCGACAAAATCACTGACTATGAAGCCTATCGCTACACAGCTGGAAAAGCAAAAGTCATTTGACGCTCTTGTGGACACTCCTATTAAGCCTGAAGTAGTAAATAATACTACAATCGGCGTTCAGTTCAAAAAGCCGTATCTTGAATTTTCCGGTGCCTGCGCCGGTTGCGGCGAAACACCATATGCTAAGCTGGCAACTCAGCTCTACGGTGACAGAATGTATATAGCTAACGCAACCGGATGCTCATCTATTTGGGGTGGCTCCGCTCCGTCAACACCGTACACTGTTGACAAAAACGGACACGGCCCTGCTTGGTCAAACTCATTATTCGAGGACAATGCAGAGTTCGGCTACGGTATGTATCTGGCACAAAAGCAAATCAGAGAAAGACTTGCCGCAGATGCTGATGTTCTGTCTAAGGCAGGAATCAAAGAGGCTGACGCATGGCTGGAAACATATAACGACGCCGCAACAAATGATAAGGACGCTTACGCTCTTATTGAAAAGCTGAAGGGCACACAATTAGACGGTGACGCAAAGGCTGCCGCTGAGGACTTCCTAAAAGATGCAGACTATGCCGCTAAGAAATATCAGTTCATCTTCGGCGGTGACGGCTGGGCATATGACATAGGCTTTGGCGGTCTCGACCATGTAATCGCATCTAATGAGGATGTTAATATAGTAGTATTCGACACAGAGGTTTACTCAAACACAGGCGGTCAGGCATCTAAGGCTACTCCTACCGGTGCTGTTGCAAAATTCGCAGCATCAGGCAAGGTGGTAAAGAAAAAGGATCTCGCCCAAATCGCAATGTCCTATGGATATGTGTATGTAGCACAGGTAGCTATGGGCGCCAATCCTGCACAGTGCCTAAAGGCATTTCAGGAGGCTGCAGCATATGACGGTCCATCAATAATCATCTGCTACGCACCTTGTATCAATCACGGTATAAAGATGCCGTTTAACCAAGCAGAGCAAAAGAAAGCTGTTGCCGCAGGATATTGGAATCTGTTCCGCTACAATCCTGCGCTCATTGAGCAAGGCAAAAATCCATTCTCTTTGGACAGCAAAGCTCCTACTGCGGACTACATTCAGTTCATTGAGGGTGAAACAAGATACTCTGCACTGTTAAGGTCATTCCCCGGCAAAGCAGAAAAGTTGTTCGGCATAGCGGCAGAAAATTCTATCGAAAAGTACAACAAGCTCGCACGCTTAGTTGACTACTATGCACCGGAAGAGAAACAGTAAATAACCACAACAAACCCTCGGCAGAAATGTCGAGGGTTTATTAGTATATAAAAATACAGACAGGCAAATGCCTATCTGTATTTTTTGTTCAAATCAGACTGTAACGGAATCTGAGGTGAAAATTTTGTTCCAATTTTCATAATACTCAACCTGTTTCATTAGCTTGCGAGCGACGATATAGTCGTAGGCTTTTTTATTGAAATTATCCAGTTCCTTTTGTGCCTCCTTGAGCGCTGTCTTTTTCATTTTAGCTTCTTCTGCGGTAGACTCGGGCATTGCATTTGCGGCGTTATATCTGTCCATAGTAGGCTCAGAAATGCCATACAATTCTTCTACAGTGTGGGACAAAAGCTCTTTCGCCGCCTCGATTTTATTTATCATCTTAGGCTGTTCGAAACGCTTATGTTCCTCGGCAATCAGCGTGAGAGCCTTAAGCCGACGCTGTTCTTTTTTGCTGAGCTTATCGGCAGATGAAAGCTGTTTATATTCTTCTATAGCCTCGGCGTAGCTCGTTTTAGCCGCTTCAAGCTCACCGTCGGACAGTGCGTCTGTGGCGTAGTCCTCAAGTGCGGCACGAATCTTAAGAATAGTAATGTGTGCGTCGTGCTCCTCCTCGGTAAGAGTGTACATAGTCACAAACGGAATAAGGGACAACAAATAACCGACAATACCTATGACAATCATACCCTTTGACAGCGGCTCTCTAAATGCCGACTGATACAGGTCGTCGTAGTTATCTACCAAACCGAAATGGTTTTGCATAACAATCGTCTGCAAGAAATAAGTAATACCCATCGATATGAATGTGCCGATTATACCAACAAACTGTCCCATAAGGCCCTCGAGTCTGTCGCCGGTCTTATACTGCTGATAGTCCAAAATATCGGCATTGATAGCGCCGTCAGTGATTAGCGGAAATGCTGCAAAAAATCCTCTCAACCATACAAATGCAAACAGCACCCATATATTCTCAATAAAGAGGTACATACCCGCCATACACAAGGTATTGCACACCAAATAGAAAATAACCAAATTACGCTTGCCCATTTTTCTAATCAAAATAGGAGCAAGAAACATAGCCGGAGTGGCAGCCGCACCGAGAACGGTCATAAGAGTACCGTTCAGCGCACCCTGCTTTGCAGTAGTGAGATTGAGCATCTCTTTTATACCGTAGTAGAAATACCAAGTGGTAATATTGCCAACACCGGAGGCGAGGAGAATAAACCATGAGTTAATTGACTTAGCCCACTGATATTTGTTTTGGATACCGGCAACTATTCCTTTAAAGAAAGGAACCTTAGGCACATAGTCCTTAGATACAATAATACGCTCCTTAGTACCGGTATAGCTGAATATACCTATCAGTGCACCGCCGATACCAAACACAGGCATAATGATACGGTAGGCGTCAATATTATCAAGTCCGCCTGTAAAGCCTGCAATAAGCGGCACAACAAAGCCTTTTATCGTAGGTGCAAGTGAATAAATAAATGTAGATACTGTTATTATGTCGGCACGCTCGGTAGAGTTAGGGCTCATAACCTGCACCAATGTGGAATATGCCTGGTCATAAAAAGGATAACATAGCTGTAACAGCATATATGTTATGAACAATGAATACAACCGCTGGTTGTAGCTCATTGTCTCAAAAGGCAGCAACGCAAAAACAGCGGTAATCGCAGCTGACGGTATGCCTGTATAAAGCAGATACGGTCTAAACTTTCCCTTGCTGCTGCGTGTGTTGTCGATAATCAAGCCACGAATAGGTCCTAAGAAAATACCGATTATGGTAGCAATGATGCTCAGTTTGACCAAATCGCCGTTTTTAAGTCCCAATGCTGCACCTGCCAAAAGGCTGGTAGCAGAAAGTCCTATGTCATAAATGGTATAGACCAAAAACTTTACGCCTATACCGCCCACACTGTAGGACAGAATCTCTTTGTACGGAACATATCTGCCCTCGGGCGGAGTATTCCAATGTTCTTTTACTGACGATACTACACCCTTAACCTTTGAAATTGCTCTATTCATATTAAAACCCCTTTATGTTCTAATTATATCATACGAACATCTGAGGTATCAACAAAAAAGCCCGACAAATGTCGGGCTGAAAGTAGAATGTTTACTCTGTTTTTTGTGCAACTTTTTCTTCTGTTATTTCTTCTGCACAATCTGCTATTGCGTCGGTTTCATCTCCGTCATCATAGGAGAACTGTCCCTCTGCCTTACGGCGTGCGATAATATCCTTCATCATCTTTCTGTGGGACTCACCTGTTATGTTATAGAAATGCATAGGAATAAGCATAAGTGCATAACCGATAACCGGGAATATTGTTGTCATAAGGAACAAGCCTAAGAGAGTGCTGTGATTCTGCACGGTGGAAACATCCGCAGTGTGCTCCACATATCCTGTATGAGCAAGCACTTGGAGACAAATGAATGATGAAAGTGTACCCTCAAGCTTGCCTGTGAATGACATAATAGAAAGCATTGTGCCCTCTACTCTCTTGCCCGATTTCCACTCAACATAGTCTACAGTCTCTGCCTCCATCTCTTTTTGCATAAGATTCTTAAACTCAAGCGGGAATGTAACGAGCATAGAAAAAGCAAGAACCACTATACCGGTGATGGTAGAAACAGGTTTATCTGCCGGCTTATTCATAATACCGTTGTAGGTACAAAGGGCAAACAGTCCGTTGAGCACGATACCTAACACACAACAAACCTGATAGAATTTTTTGCTATCCGACTTTGCACCCAGGCGCTCTACAATAATAGGAACAAGAATACCTGCAAGCACAGAACCTGGAGCTTTCATAATATCCAAAAATCCGTTGTACTTAGCATTGAACAACGAGTCATAAGCAAAGTAGAAAGAGCACTGCTCCGAAACCTTGATTACAACGAAGAAAATATTGCAAAGGAAAAGCATCAAGAGCGGTCTGTTAGTGAGCAGAAGATGAATACATTCGTTCAGCGACGGTGTATCCTCGTGGTGCTCCATACGCTCACGACAATTTGCAAATGTAAATCGTGTAAAAATTATAATGAATACAGCGGACATAATAGCCGCAGTGAGATATGCCTTGTCCAAATGAGAGTTAAAATACGGCAGCCAAGCTGCAAACGCAACGAGTGCGGCAGGAATGGCACCGAGTATCATTCGTCCTATAGAGGCGATGCCGTACAGCTTCGTTCGTTCCGTACCGTTCGGCGTCATAGAAAATGCAATAGCGCCCATAGGCACATCAAACGCCGTATATGTAACATCAAGACCGACAAATGCAAATACTGTCAGAGCCATCTTTGCACCGTAAGACAAGTCGTTGTTGCCTACAAAGAACAAAATCATAAACAGCGAGACAAGATACGGAGCAAATTTTATATATCCTCTCATCTTGCCCCAACGGGAGCGTGTCTTGTCCACAATTACACCCATAATCGGGTCATTGATTGCATCAAAAATACCGCAATAAAGTCTGATATTACTTGCGTGACGAGCTTTGATATGGAGCACATCCGTAATAAAAAAGTTTACATACTTAGATGCGGTCATACTGGTACTCATACCCTGAGCGCCACGGCCCATAGCATAGGACAAAGCCTCACGCCAGGTGATATAGGTTTTTTCTCCTACATCCTTTGTAACAATTTTTTTGTCCAAAAATCGTTTTACAAATCCCATATTTTCACTGCCTTTCCAAATTCCAAGGGATGAAAAATTTTCTTGTATAATATATGCTCGAAATGTTAAATCAAGATTAAATACAAGTTATCCTTATGCCAAATTATTTAAAATACATATAGTACTGACACTTTATCATACCGTTATAGAGCTTGCGCCGTTTGTCCGCTCTTTTGCCAAAGCATTTTTCAAATTCTTCGTCAGGCGAAATTATACCGTAGGACCAGCCTCTCTTGGATACGAATTTTTTGCCCATAATGCGATAGATATTCTCAGCCGATTTCAAATCCAACATTCTCTCGCCATAAGGTGGATTAGTAATAAGAGTTCCTGTCTCTGTTTCAGGCTCAAAGAATTTTATATCCTGTCTTTTTACGCTGAAAAACTTGTCTACGCCGGCGTTTTTTGCATTATGGAGAGTAAGCTCCACCGCTTTTTTGTCGATATCGCTGCCTATGGCTCTAAAATCGGTATCTTTTTTTTGGAGGTCATAACATCTGTCTCTCTCCGATGCCCAAACACTCTCGGGTATGAAGTCCCATCGCTCCACATCAAAGTGTCTGTGCAAGCCGGGGGCAATATTGTTTGCAAACAGTGCACCCTCCACAAGTATCGTGCCGCTGCCGCAGCATGGGTCATACAGAGTATGATAGTGCTTCAGTTTGGACAAACTGCACATAGCGGCAGCAAGAGTCTCTCGGATAGGTGCATCATTTCCCTGCGGTCTGTATCCACGCTTGTGCAGTCCTGCTCCGGAGGTATCTATCATAAGGGTAACCTCGTCCTTCATTATGGAAAACTGAATTTGATGCACCGGACCGGACTCCTCAAACCAGGATATTCCATAGTCTTCCTTTAGCGATTCCACTACTGCTTTTTTTATTATTTTTTGGCAATCGGGCACAGAATGGAGTGCCGATCCGATAGAAAATCCCTTAACGGGAAAGGTATCGGTACTGCCTATAAATTCGGACCAAGGTAACTCCTTAGTGCCCACAAAAAGCTCCTCAAAGGTGCCGGCAAAAAATCTGTCAACCACAATAAGTATTCTCTCACTGAATCGTGACCAAAGATCAGCACGGGCCAATATGGTTTCGTCGCCCTCAAAAAACACCCTTCCGTTTTCGGCTACAACATTTTGTGCCTCCATTTGTTTCAGTTCATCTGCCACAAGTCCTTCTACACCTAACAGACAAGTGGCTGCCATCATCATTTGCATACTTTTTCCTACCTGTTTTTTAAAAAATATAGAGCGATGAAATCCATCGCTCTGCATACGACATTTATTTACTTTCCGAAATATCGTAAAAAACGACCTCGCCGTCCTTTACATATCCCTTTTCTCTTGCTTTTTGTTCTATATATTCGTCCTTATCGTCGGAATTGAGGATGCTCTTAAGATTTTCGTTATCCTCGGTCTGCTGTGCATACTGTGTGTCGTACTCGGCAGCCTGTGCCTTAAGTCTGCTGATGTCCGAAGTATTCTTTATCAGCATTACTGCGCAGTACAACGCCAATACAGAAACAAGAACAGCCACGATAATTTTCTTTACAGTCTTTTTGCTTTTTACCTTTTCTGCTTTAGCATTCATAGGACATAACTCCAAAAATTATAATATAAAATTATTATAGATTATAGTTATTTCAAATGCAATACTTTTTTGAGATAATTTTTACTGTTTTTTAACTTTTTTGTTATATTAGCGTTAATGTTTTGGAACATATGTATTATTTTGTCCGTTATGGACAAAAACAACCTGTGCACCGACCAATAATACAGCACAAAGCCTGTCAGCATCAGCACAAAAAATAAGCCTCTGACATTACCGTTGTTGTATGCAATTATGCAAGAATATACCACCGTGCCGAACGCCGACAGCATAAGAGTATCAAAAACGAATGTAAATATCTTAGACGAAAATATCTTCTCAATCACATCTGCGGCAAAGAACGCAAAACCAAATCCAAAGCCCAGCAGAACAAACACAAAAAAATTAAGGCTCATGAGAACAACCTTTTGAAAAATCCCTTTGCATTACTTTTTTCTGTATATATAACAGCAATAATCTTGCCGTTAATTTTCAATCTGCCGCAGTCTAAGTCAAGCACCTCGACCGACAAACCTTCTCCCCTGATAACGATATTTCCGCAAGAGGAGTCCGCCGTTATTTCTTCTTCATTAAACGACTCCACATCACTGATTCCGGTCAGCTCGAGCACATTCCTGTTTTCCATCAAGAGCGTATGTCTTGTAATTTCATTATTATCTGCCATAATGCACAGCCTTTCATACCGACTACAGAGAAAAAACCTCCATACAAAATAGTATGGAGGGAAATAATATTTTATTACAAAACCATAAGCAATGTGCCTGCCACGATGAGAACTAAACCGCCGATAGATTTTGGCGTAAATTGTTCGTGCAAAAATATTGCGGCAAATACCATAGTGATGACAACACTGAGCTTGTCGATAGGTACAACAACAGAAACCGTTCCGTTTTGCAACGCCTTGTAGTAGCACAGCCAAGACAAGCCTGTAGCCACGCCTGAGAGAATAAGGAATATCCAACTCTTTTTGCTGATTTGGGTAATTCCGCTCTGGGCGTTGGTAATGAACACCATACCCCATGCCATTATCACAACAACTACTGTACGAATGGCAGTAGCCAAATTACTGTCGATATTCTCTATACCTATTTTTGCCAAAATCGATGTTGCCGCAGCGAACACACTGGACAGAATTGCAAAGACAATCCACATAACTGTCACCTCTGCGATTCATTATAGTCCTGTTGCATCAATCAGTCAATCACATAGCGGAATTTTCCACCAAAAAGCAACACCTTTTTCGGTATTGTGCACGCCGTATGTGCCACCGTGCTTTTCAATAATTGTACGAACAATGTACAGACCGAGGCCTACATTATTTTTTCCGTTTCTTGTTCTGGCTTTATCACTCTTATAAAAAGCATCCCAGAGATGTTCCATATCTCTTTCTTCAATTTTCTTTCCGAAATTTTCTACAGACAGCTTTGCACAGTCTTCATCTTTGGTCAAAGATATAGTAATAGGCTTATCATCGGCAGTATGACTGATTGCATTCTGCACATAATTATTAACCGTTTGCGCCAAGTGTTTTTTGTCACCGGTAACAAAAATTCCGTCCTCTGCGTTAAGCCGAATATCCAAATCACGATAGCCGTTTCTGAACTTTTCCGTCACCTCACGGCACATTTCACTGACATCCACGGGAGCAAAATTCATATTGCCGATACCGCTTTCTATAGACGAAATATCAAGCATACTGCTGACCATATCGCTGAGATTTTCGGTCTCCTCGGCAATGACGGAGCAGTAATAGTCCTTGTCCACACCTTCTATATTATCCTTTAGGCTTTCGGAATAAATACGCAAAAGTGCGAGAGGTGTTTTCATCTCGTGGGACGCATTAGCCACAAAGCGCCGGCGCATTTCCTCCGCTTGATTTTTATATTCAATATCCGACTTCAGCTTACTGTTAGCCTGCTGCAGCTCATCTATGTTCCTGCGCAATGTATCGCTCATACTGTTTATGCTCTGTGCAAGGGAGTCGAGCTCCACCGAGCCTGTGTGCTCATCCGCAGCGGCAGAAAAATCAAGATTACTGAGATTCTTCGTTACATTCTCAACAGATATAATCGGCTTTGTTATACTCCGGCTGAGATATACCGCTATGATTATTCCCAAAATCAGCACGAAAACCGAAACCGCTATATTAACCTTTGTGAACAGAGACACACTGCTGTCTATGCTCTCAATAGGCAGCATCATAACCACATAAACATACTTTCCGTCCGACTTAAACTTGCCTGTAAGCTCAAGCCTTTGAGTCTTGTCGTGCTCGGTCTTTGTGATAACCTTAGGAGTTGTACTGACCTTTGAGCTGTCTATGCCAAAAAAGCTGTCATTAGGCTTATCATCAGGTGCATTTTGATTTTTCCGAGGCTTAAAATTTTCCTTACTGCTAAAGCCTGTGCTGTATATTATTTTGTCGCCGCTAAACAGCACAACCTTAATACCATGCTTATTTTGCAGTTTTTCGGCTATAGTCTCAACTTCTTTTAGGTCGGAGCTGTAGTCACTTTTAAGCTCGGCAAAGGCATTTTGGATAATTTGTGTTTTGGAATAAACCACGAGAGGTTTCAGCAAAAACAAATTGAACACCGACTCAATAACCACTACAAGCAGAATAAGTCCAACAAAAAATTTGATTAACTTTGTTTTTATACTTTGACTTTTAGTCGCAAAATTCATAGCCGACACAGTGCACCGTCCTTATATGATCGCTTTCGTCGCCAAGCTTTATTCTCAGCTGTTTTATGTGGGTATCAACGGTACGGAGACTGCCGTCAAAGTCGTAGCCCCAGACATTATTGAGCAGCTGCTCTCTTGTAAAAATCATACCCTTGTTAATAATCAAAAAGTACAAAAGCTCATATTCTCTGCGAGTAAGCTCTACATTCTCACCTGCTACCTCAACTGTTCTTTGGGTACTGTTCAGCTTAATATTGCCGACAGTAATAATACTGTTTTCGCAATTACCTACTCTACGCAAAAGAGCGTCAACTCTCGCCAGCAAAACAGATGGTGAAAACGGCTTAGATACATAGTCATCCACACCTACGCTAAAGCCTTTTAGCTGGTCGTATTCTTCACCCCTTGCAGTAATAAGAATAATCGGCACAAGGCTCGCAGAACGCCTAATCTCATCGGCTACCTCAAAGCCGTCCATCTCAGGCATCATAACATCGAGAAGTACAATATCAACTTTTGTATTGTTCTTGCAATACTCATCCAGTGCCTGCTTGCCGTCATATGCTTTGATTACCTCAAAGCCCTTAGCTCTGAAAAGATCAGACAATGCTCTGACCATCTTTTCTTCATCATCAGCAATAAGCACACATTTTTCCGTTAATTATAAAAGTGTCCTCCCACATTTTTTTAATAAGATACAACACATTTGTGATTTCTTTGTGATATTTTACCGCATAAATATTAAAAAAACAATTTTTACCAAAAACTCCCACGGAATACATATCCGTGGGAGAGAATGACTCATTATTTATTCGTCGCTTTCTTCGACTATGGTAGCGTCGGTCTCTATATCGCCTACATCATCTACAGCCTTTTTTACTGAGCCAAAGAGATTCTTAACCTCAAAATATGTTACTGCATCTACCACAGCGTAAACAATCAATGCGACCCCGATAAACTGTATTATTCCGTCGGTCAGTGCAGCCGATTTTGTGATAGCAACAATACCGAATATTATTGATATAACCGACATCACAACGGTAGTTATACCGGCAACTCTGGATATTACCGCCGCCTTCAGTCCCGTAACCAAGTCTACGATACCCGATGCTAATATAAATATGCCGAAAATCATAACAATCAAATTGATTATTTCTCGATATTTGGCACATATGACTATACCGCATATCAGAACAATGACACCCAGCACAAGAGTAAATTTGGCTCGCTTGTCAATGCAATACGAAACCACTGCGGCTATGCCAATGGCAATAAGTCCGATACCAACTATCAATGACAGGTATTTTATGCTCTGGCTCGGAAAGGCTATAAACAGTATTCCAAGAACGGCAGAAACAATAATAGTCGCCAATGACAGTTTTTTTACTTCCTGTAAAAATTTCATTATTTCACCTTAATCTGCATTTTCTGCCTCGGCAATCACCTTTTGGGCAATATGCTCAGGACATTTTTCGTATCTCGCAAAGCGTGTTACAAAAGAGCCTCTGCCCTGTGTAATCTGACGCATAGCGGTGGAGAATGTGGTCATCTCAGATTCGGGAACCTCTGCAATGATTTCCTGCATACCGTCTGCGTTCGGTGACATACCGAGAACACGACCTCTGCGCTTGTTTATATCACCGATAATGTCACCCATTGCCTCATCATTGCAGGTGGCAATGAGAGTGTTAATAGGCTCCAACAAAACAGGTCCTGCCTGTGGGATACCATTCTTATACGCAAGAGATGCAGCAGTCTTAAATGACATCTCGGAGGAATCCACAGGGTGATACGAGCCGTCATAAAGAGTAGCCTTTACTCCAACCATAGGATAACCGGCCAAAACGCCTTTAGTCATACTGTCACGCAATCCCTTTTCTACAGCCGGGAAGAAGTTTTTAGGTACAGAACCGCCCACAACTCTCTCATCAAAAATCAAATCCTCGGTATCATACGGCTCAAACTCAATGAATACATCACCGAACTGACCGTGACCGCCTGACTGCTTTTTGTGTCTGCCCTGTGCAGAAACTTTCTTTGTAATAGTCTCTCTGTAGGCAACACGAGGTTGGCTGAGTACAGCCTCCACATTATATTTTGCCTTAAGTTTTGACAAACATACATCAAGCTGCTGCTCACCGAGTCCGGAGATGACAGACTGATGCGTTTCGTTATTAACCTTATATGACAATGACGGGTCTTCTTCAATCATCTTTGATACTGCATTGGCAATTTTTTCCTCATCGCCCTTCTTCACGGCACTTACAGCCATGGAATATGACGGTTCGGGAACAGGTACGCTGTCGAGAGATACAACCTTTTGGGCAGTACACATTGTATCACCGGTCTTAAAGGTATTGAGCTTTGCAACAGCACAAATGTCGCCTGCATCAACCTCTTTTTCATCAGTCTGCTTAGCACCTAAGGTAGATACGAGCTTGCCTACTCTTTCTTCCTCGCCGGTGCGTGAATTCTTGACAGTCATACCCTGCGTAATTTGGCCGGATATAACCTTAAAGTAATTCAGCTTGCCGATGAATGGGTCTGCTACGGTCTTAAAGCATACTGCGGCGAGAGGAGCGTCGGAATTTATCGAAAGTTCTACAGGCTCGCCGTCTGCATCAGTGGCATACTCAGCCTTAGGGGCAGGACAGCAATCCCTTATGAAATCGAGAAGCATATCTACACCCTCACCGGTGAGACCCGACAATGCAAACACCGGCACGATACTGCCGTCTGCCACACCTAATGACAAGCCCTTTATCTTATCCTCTACAGTGAGGGGCTCACCCTCAAAATATTTTTCCATAAGCTCGTCATCGGTACCTGCAACAGCCTCGGCAAATACCTCTTTGATTGCATCAAAACGAGGAGTATCGTCGTGAACTATATCATTCTCCGTAGCTTTAACACCATCGTATGTAAATGCTTTTTCGCTAATCATATTGTAATAGCCGGCAACCTTGCCGTTCTGAATAACAGGAACAACTACAGGACACATAGCGGTGCCGAATTTGGCTACCAAGCCGTTAAATGACTTATAAAAATCTGCACGCTCATCGTCCATCTTTGTGGTAACTATCAGACGAGCCATACCCTTTTTGCCGGCATTGCGGAATGCCTTTTCTGCTCCAGCCGCAAGGCCTGAACGGGCAGAAACAACTACAATGGCACTGTCTGCCGCTCTCAATCCCTCGGCACTGCCCATAGCAAAATCAAAAAGTCCCGGAGTGTCTATAATATTTATCTTTGCATCCTTATATCCAAACTGAAGAACCGATGAAGAAATGCTGACGCCTCTCTTTTTTTCTTCTGCGTCATTATCCGATACTGTGTTTCCGTCGGCAATTTTACCCATTCTCTCCACCACACCGGCAACGCCAAGCATAGCCTCGGAAAGAGTGGTTTTTCCCTTTGAAGCGTGTCCGACAATCGCTACATTTTTGATTATGCCCATATAAGAACATCCTTTCTAATCGTCTTTGTTCAAATTGTACAATACTTTTCAACATAAGTCAATAACATTTATGCACTTTTAATATTTTAGATACAATTTGACTTTAAAGCCTATGCAAGAACAGTCGGGCATATTCAAAAGCCACGGCAACTTTATATTGTCGTGGCTTTCAAGTTAAATTTCTTTTTCTATTTCTTTCATCAATTCGTCGTGATACTTGCTTTGCTTATCCCTAACCATTTTGCCGGGAATCAGACAAAGCAGCATAACCGCTGCGGCGCCTAAAAACAGCTCCATAGGATAACTGATATTTTCGGCTGCAACGCCCTTATTGTATCCGTTGATAATCAACTGGGAAATCACGGGGCCGATAATCATAGGCACGAGAACATACATAACCATACGACATCCCTGGAATACGCCTTCCTTTCCCTTAGGAATGTAATCACGGTAGGAGGCGGTAAACAACCCTGCCATAATAAGATTTACGCCGATAACAAGTATTCCGCCTATAATGACAATGGCCATCTCAGCTTTTGCGTTTTTGTCGATAAAGAATTTTGCACTCCACATAACGACACAGCCCAAAACGCCGGCAATAACAGTCGGGTAGTAAAAATTACGCTTGCCGTGCTTATCCATAGCCGCACCGACGATTACGGAAACTACTGCCGCAACCACCATAATTATACCGATAGGTATTATGTAGTCCTTAATTTTAAGTGTGCCCTCTACTATGTTGAACAAATAGTTCACATAAATTTGGTACGATATTGCGGCTATCATATTACCGGAAAGGCATATGTACAGCATCTTGTTCTCTTTGACAGTCTTAGGCGAAAGCGAATACAGCAGATCCGACATAAATCCTGCCTCGGCATTAGGCACTATCCCCTCTTTATCTTTCATAACAAACAGTCCGATAAGTCCGCCTACAGTAGGGATTATACCCATAATCACGAAAAACTTTTTCCAATCGTCAACAGTAGCGTCGGCATTAGTCAAGCTGTCAAAACCGCCGAACACCACAGCGAGTGCCAGCAAAGGCATAACGGCAAGAATGGTATCAACCTTGCTTCTGTTGGCAGTGTTGGTTACATCCGTAATCCAAGTATTATAACTTGCGTCATTGCTGATTGAGCCGATTACACTCATTATGCAGTCCATGGCAACAACGAGTATAACCATAGGCAGAACCTTGTCTGCAGATGGTTTCATCGGAACGAGAGCAAAAGCGGCGATAGTGAAGCCCCATATCACATAGCCCCAACAAATAAACACCTTACGCTTGCCCTTTCTGTCGCAAAGTGCGCCGCCGATAAGTGTTGAAATCGTGGCAAAAATCGCACTGAAAGCCACAAGCAAGGTGGTGGCATACGGTTTTCGTGTAATCTCATTTTGCATAAATCGGGAGAAGTACATATTCTCCACTGCCCAAGCAATCTGTCCGATAATACCGAACAAAAATATGCTTATCCAAGTTTTTGCGGACAAAGCGCCTGCTTTTTTTGTTTTCATAACAAACACCCCTTTTTGTTTGCATGAATTATTTATATTTGTAGAACAGCATACAGTGGCAGTAGCCCTCAAAATTCGGGTCTGCTATCTGGTCTCTGAACTCCTTGCACATACACTTATTCTCGGGAGTACGCTCAAGACGACAGGGGCAGTAGCCGTCCTTAGCCTTCAGTGCCTCCTCAAGCTTTGTTCTTATTTTTTCATCAGGATTTTTTATAATTTTCATAACACACCTCCTGTGATAATTTTTTGTTATTCTTAGTTTATTATACCACCTAAAAATCTCTCGGTCAACAAAGCACTGTTGATACCTAACGATAAAAATGATATAATCTGTTTGGTGATGAAAATGAAAAAGACGACGGCAGCCTTTACTGCTATCGCAATCATATACACAATATGGTATATGCACTATGGCAATCCGCTGACAAATGACGGTGCACTGTCAAAAATAGGACTTGAGCACAGAATACTGTTTGCAATTTGGGGTGTAGCTACATACTTGGCATTAGCCGCAAACATCGTTCTTGCGTACAAGAGATACACAAAGACAAGGGTGCATATTCCGTTGCTGATTATATCCGGCATAGGCATGGCTCTTACTCTCGGTTGCAGATTTGATTTTGATATAAAAGCAGAATATTATCTCCACTGCACAGGAAGTCTGTTGTTCTCTGCAATTATGGGTATATCGGTATTTTTGCTTTTTTTCCTATGCAGAAAGCGAAAAAGAATTTTCAAAGTGTTTATGTATCTGAGCGGAGGAATACTGCTGACAGATTTTGTGCTGCTGTTGATATATAAAGAAACAGGACTGATAGAGGCAGTGCCGATAATCTGCGGCTATATAATGCTGACAGCAATAAACTTACGAAAGGGTGACGAGTATGAAGCTGCACGAAAAGCTGAACAATCTGAACAAATATCCCCTGCATATGCCGGGGCACAAAAGAAACGCTAAGTTCGGCATAACAGGGGCGGAAAGAGACATAACCGAAATAGACGGCTATGACAATCTCCACGACGCAAGAGACAGCATACTCGAAATAGAACTTTCGCTGAAAAAAATATACAAGTCTCATCGTTCTTTTTTGCTCATAAACGGTACTACAGCGGGAATTTTGGCGAGCATATTCGCAATATGCAACGAAGGGGACAAAATACTGATAGCCCCAAACTGCCACAAAAGCGTCTACAGTGCCTGCCTGCTGCGGAAGCTGAGAGTAGTATTCATACCGTCAATGTTTGACTGCTCAGACGGATACTACACCAGAATAACCCAGCAGCAATATGACGAAACTCTGCGACAAAATCCCGATGCAAAAGCAGCGGTAATAACAAGCCCGTCATACGAGGGCAACATCAGCAGAATAAAATCCAAAATACCGCTGATTACCGACTGTGCCCACGGAGCACATCTGGGAATCTCATATTTTCCCGAATATCCAAAGAGTGATATAGTCATATCCTCACTGCACAAAACTCTGCCCGCATTGACACAAGTATCTGTCTGCAATGTGTACAACAAAAAATACGAGCAGCGAGTTAAATTCTTTTTGGATATATTCCAAACCAGCTCGCCGTCATACATACTGATGGACAGTGCGGACATATGCTGTGACTATGTGCTGAATAACAAGAAAGCCTTTGACGACTATTACTCAGCTCTTATGGACTTTAGGTGCGAATTAGAGCTGCACAGAATGAATCTCAAATACTCCGATGACCCGTCCAAAATCCTTATATCCGTGGCAGACACAAACATCACCGGAGCACAGCTCGGCAATATATTAAGAAACGAATATAACTTTGAGCCTGAAATGTGCAGTATTACCTATGTTATACTGATGACCTCCGTAGGTGATGAGCCCGAAATGTTCGCAAAGCTGAAAGCAGCACTGGAGGAAATCGACAGCAACATTCTCCAAAAATACGCTCCGGCAAGATTCAATGAACCCAAGATAAGCAGTGAATGGGAACCTTATGAAATACAATCCGCAAAAGAAACTCCGCTAAATGACTCGGTAGGAAAAGTATCAGCCGAATTTGTTTATGCTTATCCTCCGGATATACCCATACTTATGCCAAACAAAATAATAACTGCCGAAGATACGGCGATTATCAAAAAATCGAGCGAAACAGGAGTAACTCTCGTATCCGACAGCGGAATGATACCAAACAAGATATTGACAAAAGCAGAGTAATATTTTATAATAACAAAGAAATAAAGCAAAAGAGGTGTTCTTTTATGAAGAGAATTAACACATTATCATCTCGCAATCTTTGCGAATCTGCTAAAAAAGGCGGTTGCGGTGAGTGCCAGACTTCCTGCCAGTCAGCAGCAAAAACTTCTTGTGCAGTAGCTAACCAGAAGTGTGAGCAACTCAAGAAGTAATAAAATTATTTTTTGAGATTTACGGCGGTAGGCGTACCGCCGTTTTTCTTTGTGAAAAATTGTGAGGAAGAATATGATACACAGCTACAAGATGAACGGCTATAACATTATCCTGGACCAAAACAGCGGATGTGTCCACAGCGTAGATGATGTAGCCTATGACATAATCAATATGTACGAAAGCCGTACAAAAGACGAAATCAAAAAAGAAATACTCTCAAAATATTCTAACCGTGCAGATGTGACCGAAGAAGATATTGACCTTTGCTTTGAGGACATACAGTCGCTTATCGATGACGGAAGACTTTTCTCCGAGGACACATTTGAGCAAACCGCAAAAGAATTCAAGCGTCGTCAGGGTGTACTGAAAGCAATCTGTCTCCATGTGGCTCACGGCTGTAACCTCAACTGCGAATACTGCTTTGCCGGCAAGGGTGAATACGGCGGTGCCGACAAAGGACTTATGAGCCTCGAGGTAGGCAAAAAGGCGCTCGACTTTTTAGTAGAGCAAAGCGGCACAAGAAAAAATCTCGAAGTTGACTTTTTCGGCGGCGAGCCGCTGCTGAATTGGGATGTATGCAAAGAATTGGTAAAATACGGCAGAGAGCTCGAAAAAACTCATGACAAAAACTTTAGGTTCACTCTCACCACTAACGGTGTTTTGGTAGATGATGATGTAATAGATTTTTGTGACAAAGAGATGAGCAATGTTGTGCTCTCCCTCGACGGCAGAAAAGATGTTCACGACAGTCTGCGCAAAACTCCAAACGGAAAAGGCAGCTACGACCTGATAGTAGATAAATTCAAAAAATTTGCAGACGCACGAGGACAGCAAAATTATTACATGAGAGGCACCTACACTCATTTCAATACAGATTTTTCTAAAGATGTTTTGTCCATGGCGGACTTAGGTTTTAAGGAATTATCTATGGAACCGGTTGTATGTGACCCCAAAGAGCCGTGGGCTCTCACTTCGGATGACCTGCCAAAGCTCAAAGAGCAGTACCAAATTCTCGCAGACGAAATGCTGCGGAGGTACAGAAACGGAAGCGGCTTTACTTTTTATCACTATATGATAGACCTTGACCACGGTCCTTGCATCGTAAAGAGAGTAAGCGGTTGCGGCGTAGGCACTGAATATATGGCTGTCACCCCGTCAGGCGACCTATACCCCTGCCACCAATTCGTAGGTGATGACAAATTCAAACTTGGCAACATTTACGACGGTGTGACTAACGGAAAAATTTTGGAGCAATTCGAGCAATGCAATATCTATTCTCACAAGGAATGTAAGGATTGCTTTGCAAAGCTGTATTGCAGCGGCGGATGTGCCGCAAACGCATACCACACTACCGGCAGCGTGAACGGTGTGTACGAGTTCGGCTGTGAGCTCCACCGCAAGCGCATAGAATGTGCAATTATGCTGAAAGTGGCAGAAGCAGAAGAAAACTTAAAAGTTGAATATTAACAAAAAGCACCGAGCTGAATAATCAGTTCGGTGTATTTTATGCTAATATTTCTTTTATTTGCCAAAGATTATTTATAGAATAATCTATATCTTTCGGCTTAGGATTATCATTAGGGTTATACCAACAGGTTTTTATTCCCGAATTTATTCCGCCCTGCATATCGCTTGTGAGTGAGTCGCCTACGATAATCACCTCGTCCTTTGTGCAGTCTGTATCGGACAGCACAGCGTCAAAGAATTTTTTATTAGGCTTTTCATATCCCACAGAATCCGATATATACACGCCGTCAACAATTTTATCCAATCCCGAACGGCTGAGCTTTTTGTTTTGCACTCGCTCTGCGCCGTTAGTAACTATATATTGCTCATAATCCGCAGACAATTCTGTCAGCAAATCGATACAATCATCTATCGGTGCAACCACTTCGGTGAGTCCGCTCTCGTACTGTGCACAAAAATCCTCCGGCGTCACACTGTCGATACCGCAGTACTCCAAAAATTCTACAAATCTGCCGGTCAAAACCTGTGCCTTGGTCACCTCGCCACGCTCTAACATTTCCCAATGCTTTAGGTTAATCTTAGAATATTCTGCCACCAGCTCATCGGGACACTCACCTAAATTAAAATGCAAAAACGCTTTTTTCAGCGAATGTCGCTCGGAGGGCAAAAAGTCCAGCAGTGTTCCGTCAACATCCCATAGTATAGCCTTTATCATAAATCAATCTCCAATTCTACAGGACAATGGTCGGAACCGAAAATGTCAGTATGGATTTTTGCGTCAATCAATTTTTTGTCCAAAGATTTTGAGGTGACGAAATAGTCAATTCTCCAGCCGGCGTTCTTTTCTCTCGCCTTGAACATATATGACCACCAGGAATATATACCTGTGGCGTCGGGATAAAAATATCTGAATGTGTCTGTGTAGCCGCTGTCCAAAAGCTGAGTGAACTTGTTACGCTCCTGGTCTGTAAAGCCTGCATTGTTATGATTAGTCTTTGGGTTCTTCAAGTCTATTTCACAATGAGCGACATTCAAATCGCCGCAAAATACAACGGGTTTCTTTTCGTTCAGTCTGTTTATATAATCTCTGAAAGCGTCCTCCCACTCCATACGATAATCGAGTCGGAGCAGCTCACGCTTAGAATTAGGTACATACACTGTGATAAAATAAAAGTCATCAAACTCAAGGGTAATAAGTCTGCCCTCTTTGTCGTGTTCCTCGATACCCATACCATATGTTACGGATATAGGTTCTTTTTTGGTGAAAATCGCAGTGCCGGAATAACCTTTCTTTTCGGCATAATTCCAATAGCAAAAATATCCGTCGGGGGCAAAGTCAATCTGTCCCTCCTGCAATTTTGTCTCCTGGACACAAAATATGTCTGCATCAGCCGACTGAAAGAAATCGGCAAATCCCTTTTGCATACAAGCACGGAGTCCGTTTACATTCCAAGAAATAAATTTCATTATCTGTTCTCTCTATTCTTCATTTTTTCTTACTTCTGCAAGCTGTGCTCTCATTTCTTCCAGCTTCTTTTTGGACAAATCGTAGCCAAAGAAAAGTATAAGCGCCATAATGCCGAGAACTATCGCCGGCACAAGAGTAGAAATATCATACAACTTTGCCATTACATCCTCCGGCAGTGCCCTACCGTACTTAGAAGCGTCGCTGTCATAGTTAATCAATGCCAGCAATGCGTTCAGTCCCACACCTGCCAAGGTTTGACCTATCTTTCTTGCAAAAGAAATCAGGGCATATCCGGAGCCTTCCTCTCGTCTGTGAGTACGCAGCTCGTGGCAGTCGATTACATCCATAACCAAAGCCCAAATCTCAAGCACAAGGAAGGTTTGACCCAATCCGGACAGGAATGTAAAGCCTAAGAATACATATGGGTTGTCTGTCTTGATGAAATACAGCACAAATGCAGATACGGAGGCAAAAGCCATACCCACTGCGCAAAGCTCTTTTTTGCCAAAGCGATCAATGAGCTTGTTCATAACAGGAATAAATATCGCCATAGGCAAATAAGTGCACACAGTAACCATAGCATAGAGCCCCGGCTTGTGATAATAGTCGGTAAAGAGATATGTATAGGTGGACTGATAGTAGAACTGAAAGGCGATAATCAACATAGAAACAATGGCGAGCATAACGAACGACCTGTTTTTGAACAAATCTCCGATTGCCTTAAAGGCACTGTAGTCGCCCTTCTTCTTTTCGATAGGAGCAACACGCTCCTTAGTCAATTTGAAATGGAAAAAGAATATAACCACTGAGAGCACTGCAAGAACAGCTACGAACATAGTGAGCTTATGACCGTCAAGAGCCTTTATGCTGGTTCCGTTTGCATAAGTACCGGTGGTTGTGTACACAAACATAGGCAGCAGCACAGTGCCCGGCAATCCGCCGATACCTGCACCGATAGAACGCCACATAGACAGTGACGAACGCTCTTTTTCGTCATCGGTAATAACCGAAGCAAGCGAGCCGTACGGAATGTTCACCGCTGTGTACATCATGCCGTAAAAGATATATGTTATGTACGCAAACAGCAGATATTTTGCAGAGCTGAGATTAGGTATGACAGTAAACATCAGCACAGCCGACACTGCAAGCGGAATAGAAAACCAAAAGATATACGGTCTGAATTTTCCGTACTTAGTAGGCTTCCGTGAATCTATAAATGCTCCCCACATAGGGTCGTTGATTGCGTCCCAAAGTCTTGCAACCAAAATCAGCACGGCAATCTTTGCCGGATCAATATTCAATACATCGGTATAAAACTTGTTTTGGAAGGCACCTACCAACGAAAAGGTCAGCAAACCGCCCATATCGCCTAAAGCATAGCCGATTTTGTCCTTCATCTTTATACCGTGAGTCAACGCTTTTGTTTCCATAATAACCCCTTTCGGCAACAAATGCTGTCACTGTAATATAAGTATATTATCATTGATTTTTATACAAATGTCAATATGCAAAAGTAATAACAAAATAGAATTGTTTTTGTTTATTATTTTGGTGTGATATAGAAACTAAACGTTGTCCGCATAGTGAATAAATAATAAGCAGGACGGGACTTTCTCCTGTTTTTTCTCAGCAACTTCGTTGCACAGAAAAAACAGATGCTCGTTTCAAGTCCCTTCTTCCTTGATTGTACTAAAAAACACGGTATCCCTGATGGGATACCGTGTTTTTTGGTGCAGAAGAAGGGACTTGAACCCTCATGAATTTGCATTCACTAGAACCTGAATCTAGCGCGTCTGCCGATTCCGCCACTTCTGCGTTTGCTTTGATATATTAACACAGACAAAACTGTTTGTCAATATCTAAAACAACATTATTATAGCTCCACTGTCTGCGGTTCGCCGCCGTTTTCACGGGATTGGTCTGCGAGATAAACGCTGAGATGACCTGCTACGCTGTCAAAAATGGAGGTGCAAGCGAGAGAATGTTCTTCGCCACGGATGAATTTTACAAAATCTGCGGCAAGCCTTTCGTCACCGCCGCCGTGTCCGCCGTATGCGCCCACCATATCGCCTGTTACTCTGAGGTCGTGCTCCTCTACATCACACTCTTCATTGTGAGCGTCCGGAGATGGATTTATCTTCAGCACAGTGAACTTGCTGTCCTCAAAATTGCCGAAAATCTCGCCCTTTGTACCGATGATATGTATGTCACGACGAGGCTCGGAAGAACCGCCCACCATGTTGTGAGTACCTGTTGCACCGCTCTCAAACTCTACCATAACAGATTGGTGATCCACTACATCATTGTCGCACTTATAGATACATCTTGCGTATGGGCTGTCGCTCTTCATAAGATTTATTTTATCCTCGATAGTAGGATTCTTAATACCCTCGAGAGCATCCCAAACATAGAAAGCCCATCTGTCAGGATGGTCAATATAGAGTCTCTTTGTACTGTAGACGCAGGTGTCCACAAGAGGACAATCCTTCATACAAATTGTACCGGCACCTGCGGGTGCATTCTCCGGCTTAAATTGGAACTTTCCGCCAAAGGAAGAAATCTTCTTTGGCTTAGTCTCGCTCATCATCCACATCATAATATCAAGGTCGTGACAACATTTAGCCAGGAGCATACTTGTGTGGCACTTTTTGCTGTTAGCCCACTTGCCTCTGATATAAGAAGTGGAAAGATGGTGATAGCTGACATGCTCCGTAGTCTGAATGTTTATTATATCGCCGATTTCGCCGCTGTTCACAATTTCTTTTATGCCATAATAAAACGGAGTATATCTCAGCACGTGGCAAATCATAACCTTAGAGTTATTCTTTTTTGCACAAGCAACGAGCTCACGCATTTCTTTTTCGTTAACTGCAAATGGTTTTTCCAGCAGCATATCGTAACCTGCGTTGAGGAGCGGAACGGAAGTAACAAGGTGTTGTTCGTCCATAGTACCGTTGATTATTGCATCTGCAAGCTTTCCCCTCTCAGCCAGCTCATCTGCACTCTCAAAGCACATATCCTCACCAAAGCCGAACTCCTCCATAGCCTTTTGGCGACGGACAGGATTAGGGTCTGCAACGCCTACAATTTTTAGCTTATCAGGGTCGGTTTTAGCGAGCTTGCTGTAAACGAAGGCTCTGTGACCTGCGCCTACTATTATCGCTGTAACAGGTTTTTGTTCCATAATAATCACCAATCTCTTTTCCGTAAAATTCAATAGAATTATATCACACAAAAATATAATTTCAATACCTAATTTGACTTATTAAAAAATTAGTGTATAATATTTTAGTTAAAATTTATAATTGAGGAATATATATGAAAAAACTACTGATTTTTCTAAAGAAGTATAAAAAAGAATCTGTTATGGCACCGCTGTTCAAAATGCTGGAGGCAATCTTTGAACTGATAGTTCCCCTCGTGGTAGCATCAATAATAGACAACGGTATCAAGACAGGCAACTCAAAATTTGTAGTATCGAGAGCACTGATACTTGTACTCCTTGCGGTTATTGGAATGACTGCGGCAATCACAGCACAATATTTTGCCGCAAAAGCCGCTACGGGATTTGCCACAGGTGTACGAAAGGCGCTGTACGAAAAGATACAGTCATTCTCATTTACAGAGCTTGACAATGTGGGAATATCCACCCTCATCACCCGAATGACGAATGATGTGAACCAATCTCAAAGTGCAGTCAATATGGCACTCCGACTGCTGCTGCGCTCGCCGTTTATTGTGGCCGGAGCTTTTGTTATGGCTATGACCATCGATATAAAGGCAAGTATGATATTTTTGGCAGTAATCGCACTGCTGTCCATAGTAATCGTGTCTATCATGAAATGGACTGTGCCTATGTATCGAAATGTACAAAACACACTTGACGGTGTAACCCTCTCCACGAGAGAAAACCTCGCCGGTGCGAGAGTAATCAGAGCCTTTACCGAAGAGGAACAAGAGTATAATATATTTTCAAAAAAGAACAATCTGCTGGCACATTTTCAGCGACAGGTTGGAAGAATTTCCGCACTTATGAATCCGGTGACATATGTCATAATCAATCTGGGCATAGTCGGACTGATATATTTCGGCGGAGTGAGAGTAAACAACGGCACACTTACACAAGGCAATTTGGTAGCACTCTACAACTATATGAGCCAAATACTCGTTGAACTGATAAAGTTTGCTAACCTTATTGTAACCATAACAAAGGGATTTGCCTCCGGTGACAGAGTGGCACAAATACTCGATATGGATTGCACTCTCCAAAAAGATGGCAACACAGAAATCATAGACAATCACACAGTGTCATTCGACAATGTATCGCTGACATACAGTAACGCAGGCGACGAAAGCCTGACCGACATCAGTTTTTGTGCAGATAAAGGACAGGTAATAGGCATTATTGGTTCAACAGGCAGCGGAAAGTCTTCTCTCGTCAGTCTTATACCCCACTACTATGACTGCACAAAGGGTACAGTAACCGTGATGGGCAGAGATGTAAAAAGCTACGACAAAGAGGACTTGAGGCAGCATATAGGATTTGTTATGCAAAAGGCTATATTGTTTTCCGGAACTGTCAGAGACAATATAAAATGGGGCAAAAAAGATGCCACTGATGATGAAATAAACGAGGCACTGAAGGTAGCCCAAATATATGACTCAATATATGAAAAAGACGGACTGGACACAATTATAGAGCATAATGGCGGAAATCTGTCCGGCGGACAAAAGCAAAGATTGTCAATAGCTCGTGCCATCGTATCAAAGCCGGAAATTATCGTACTTGACGACAGTGCATCGGCTCTGGACTTTGCCACAGAAAAAGCATTGCGAGAAGCTATTTTAAATCTCGACTACAAACCGACGCTGTTTATAGTATCACAGCGTTGCTCCTCCATTTTGGGTGCAGACAAAATAATCGTACTTGAGGACGGTGTATGCGTAGGTCAAGGCACCAACAAAGAGCTGCTGAATTCCTGCGAAACATACCGAGAAATATATTCCTCCCAATTTTCTGATGACGAGGAGGCGGCAAAATGAAAAACAAAGAAGTATTGAAAAAGGTATCAAAATATGTAGGCAACTACAAAATATATCTGATACTGTCTATGGTGTTCGCCGTAATCAGTGTAGCGGGCACTCTCTATGTACCGGTTTTGATAGGTAATGTAATCGACTTTATCATATCAAAAAACCATGTAGATTTTGCGGCAATCACACCGATACTGATACGGGTGTGCATAATAGTGGCCGGTGTGGCACTGTGCCAATGGCTGATGAATGTGTGCAACAATAAAATAACATTCAATGTAGTAAGAGATATGAGAGACAGAGCGTTCCGCAAAATAGAGACTCTCCCGATTTCATACATTGACTCTCACCCAAGCGGCGAAATAGTATCCAGAGTAATAGCGGATGTAGACCAATTCGCAGACGGTCTGCTGATGGGTTTCACCCAATTCTTTACAGGCATAGTGACTATCCTCGGCACCCTTGGGTTCATGCTCAGCATAAATGTGTGGATAACCATAGTGGTCGTTGTGGTAACTCCAATGTCATTTTTGATTGCTAATTTTGTAGCAAAGAAAACTCATAAGATGTTCATGCTGCAAAGTGAAACTCGAGGCGAGCAAACCGCTTTTATCGACGAAATGATAGGCAACCAAAAGGTTGTGGATGCGTACTCTCACGGCAAAGAGAACCAAGAGATATTTGACGAAATAAACAATCGTCTCCAAAAATATTCGCTCAAGGCAACATTCTTTTCATCTATCACAAATCCCGCAACACGATTTGTAAATGCTATTGTTTATGCCGCTGTTGCGCTGTTCGGTGCACTGCTGGCAATAAAAACAAATGAGACCACAATCACAGTAGGTGTGCTCACTTGCTTCTTATCATATGCAAATCAGTACACAAAGCCGTTTAATGAAATCAGCGGTGTAGTAACAGAACTGCAAAATGCTATGGCTTGTGCAGAAAGACTGTTTGAGCTTTTGGAAGAAAAAAGTGTTGAACCGGACCCGAAGGACGCAATAGAAATAAAAGATGCAGACGGAAAGCTAACACTGTCTCACATAAACTTTTCTTATACAGAAAACAAAAAGCTAATAGAGGACTTTAACCTTTCTGTAGCACCCGGACAAAGAGTCGCTATAGTCGGCCCTACCGGTTGCGGCAAAACAACTCTTATCAATTTGCTGATGCGCTTTTACGATCCAATCAGCGGCACAATAAGTCTTGATGACCGAACATACAGCCAAATCACACGCAAATCACTGCGTCAAAACTTCGGTATGGTTCTCCAAGACACTTGGCTCAAATCCGGCACAATAAGAGATAACATAAAAATGGGAGCACCCGATGCAACCGACGAAGAAGTGATAAATGCCGCAAAAAAGGCACACTCTCACTCCTTCATAAAGCGTTTGCCAAAGGGATATGATACCGAAATCGGCGAGGACGGCGGCAGCTTGTCTGCAGGTCAAAAGCAGCTGCTATGCATAACCCGACTTATGCTGTGCAGACCGCCGATGCTTATTCTTGACGAAGCTACATCTTCAATAGATACAAGGACAGAAATTAGAATTCAAAAAGCATTTGCTACTCTTATGAACGGCAGAACAACATTTATTGTTGCTCACAGACTCGCCACCATCAAAGAGGCAGACATTATCCTCGTTATGAGAGACGGAAATATAGTAGAACAAGGCAAGCACAAGGAACTGCTTGCAAAAAAAGGTTTCTACTACGAACTGTACAATTCACAATTTCCAAAAAAGCAATAAGATAAAACGGTACAAAAAAGCCTTGCAGACTACTTAATCTGCAAGGCTTCTTTATTTATCCAAACACTGCATTTATCCAAACACTGCATTTCCCACAAATAAGGACAATACGGTAATAATCAATCCGGCTATAAACACGCCGATAGAAATAACAAAAAATGATTTCTTTTTGTCCAAATGCAACAATGAGGCAAGCAAAGCACCGGTCCATCCGCCCGTACCCGGCAATGGTATAGCGACAAATATGAGCAGTCCCCACACGCCGTACTTGTCTATCTTGTCTCGCTTTTTCAGCGTTTTGTCCTCCAGCCAATAAACGAGTTTGTTTATTCCCGGAACTTTTTTAAGCACATCAAAAATCCAATTTATCAATAACAAAATAAACGGAATAGGTAATATATTGCCTAAAAAGCTGATTATAAATCCCGCAAACGGATTCATTCTCAACAGCACGATAGCTGTAAACATACCCAATCTGCACTCCAGAATGGGACAAACCGAAATGATGAATACCACCAGCCAATTAGGTATTCCGTGGGAGGTAAGAAACTCCTGTAGCTGTCTGCAAACTTCTTGCATAAATAACCCCTCAGTATATTTATATTTAAAACATTATTAGAATTATACATAGTCCTGTGATTTTTGTCAAGGAATATAACACAGCACCGTTCTTCTACTCTTGATTATTCTCTCCAAAATGTTATAATATCCTGTACACAACAAAAACATATGAGAGGGAAATATGGAGTATAACAAAAAAGCAACATTTATGTTTGCTCTAAAGAAATCGTTGCCTGTTCTGTTTGGTTACCTATTCTTAGGCTCGGCATTCGGCATTATGTTATATAAAGCCGGTTATAATTGGCTGTGGGCAATATTTATTTCAATAACTGTATACGCAGGCTCCGGTCAGTTTTTGCTCGTTTCATTGATTAGTTCCGGAGCGAGCATTGCTACCACGGCGATGATGACATTTTTTATAAACACAAGGCATATGTTCTACGGCTTGTCTTATATCGAAAAATTTAAGGCAGGCGGATGGCGCTATCCTTTTATGATATTCACGCTGACAGACGAAACTTATTCAGTCAACTCATCAATAACGGTAGTACCGAAAAATGTTGACGAACCAAAGGCGAGATTCATCATAGGCGAGCTGGACCATCTGTATTGGATAATAGGTTCTGCTTTAGGCTCACTGTTGAGCCAGCTGATACCTATTGATTTTACGGGCATAGATTTTTCTATGACAGCACTGTTTGTAGTAATATTCATTGATCTGATACGAAATCAAAAGGGCAAATCGGGACTTATAGGTGCGATAGGCGTATTTTGCGGAATATTGTGTCTGATAATATTCGGCGCAAAAAATTTTTTACTCCCTGCCCTAATACTGACAGTAGCAATACTCTCCGGATTCAAAAAGCAATTTGAAAGGAGGGCAAGCATATGACCACTACTCATCTAATTATTATGATTGTTGCGGCAGCGGTCTGCACCTTTGCCACTCGTCTCTTTCCCTTTGCATTGTTCGGCGGAAAAAAGGAAGTACCAAAGTTTATTAAGTACTTAGGTGATGTCCTTCCGGTAGCGATACTCGGTATACTAATTGTCTACTGCCTAAAGGACTTTGAAAACGGCGATATAAATTACATTTTGCCCCAAATAATTTGCGTCGCTCTGACAGCACTGATTCACCTGTGGAAGCGCAACACCCTCCTGAGCATAGCCGTTGGCACAATAACCTATATGCTATTGATTCATTTTGTATTTGTATAAAGCATAATATTATACACTTGTTGATAACCCAAATCAACAAGTGTATTTTTTATGTACAATTTTTCGGACAGCTAAAAGAACTAATGATTTATTGTGACAAAATCCTTTACAAACCGACAAAAGTATGATATAGTGAACTTGTTCTTATGACATACCAAGAACAATTAGGTTACTACAAAAAGGTAGAAAACCGAAAAGCTCTGGCGACTCCTTTTTGGAGTCGTCATCTTTTTTTGGAGGAATTAGATTAGTATGAAATACGGTATCGGTCTCGACTGCGGTATAAACTCAGTAGGTTATTCGGTAATGGAATTGGGCATCGATGATGAGCCAAGAAAAATAGATATGCTAAGCTCAAGAATATTTACTGCCGCCGAAAATGCCAAAGACGGATCTTCTCTCGCTGCGCCTCGCAGAGACAGCAGAGGTCTGCGCAGAACGACAAGACGACACAACCACAGAATATTCAGAATCAAGCATCTACTGATACAAAACAATATTGTAACTCCCGAAGAAATAGGTGTTGACGGCAAAACAGGCACTATATTCAAAGGGCAAATATCCGACATATATGAGCTGCGCACCAAGGCATTAGACCGCCCCGTAAACAACATTGAGTTTGCAAGAATACTGATTAATTTAGCACAAAGAAGAGGTTTTAAATCCAACAGAAAGGCTGATGAAAAGAAGGATAAGGAAGCAGGCAAGCTGCTAACCGCTATAGAGGATAATAAAAAGAGAATAGAAAACAACAACTACAGAACTGTAGGCGAAATGCTATATAAGGATCCCGAATACAGCGACCACAAGCGCAACAAAGGAGAAGCATACAAAAACACTGTCTCGAGAGCTATGATTGAAAAAGAAATGAAAATGATATTCTCTGCTCAAAGAGACTTTGGTATGCCTTTTGCCACAAAGGAAATAGAAGAAAAGTATCTCGACATTGCGTTGTCGCAAAGACCGTTTGACTTAGGTCCCGGCAGAGGACCCGAAAATTGCAGAAGTCCATATTATTCGGAAAATCTTATCGGAGACAGAATGGGAAAGTGCGTCTTTTATCCCGAGGAAACAAGGGCGTCAAAAGCTACATATTCTTTCCAATACTTCACTCTGCTCCAAAATATAAACAGTATAAAACTTACTGATGAATTCGGAAACAAAAGATTCTTAACAGCAGATGAAAGAAAAGAAATAAAAAATCTTTGCTTCAAAAAAGCAACAATGAACTACGCATCTATACGCAAGGCACTGTCTCTGCCGGAAAGCATCAAGTTTAATACCGTCAGCTATGGTGACAAAGACCCTGCCGAAGTTGAAAAGAAAACTAAATTTGAATATCTAAAGCCATACCACCAAATAAAAAAAGCTCTCGGAGATGCGATAAGCACTTTATCAACCGATGAACTCGACGAAATAGGTCGCATATTGACTGTATATAAAAATGACGAAAAAATCATCGAAGCATTAGGCAAAGCAAATATAGACAAATCGCTCTATGAACCACTGCTGACACTGCCATCATTCTCAAAAACAGGTCATTTGTCTGTCAAAGCGTTAAAAAAGATTATTCCGTTCTTAGAAAACGGTGATATCTACAGTGATGCATGCAAAAATGCAGGCTTTGACCACAAAGGTCATTTGGGCGAAAAAACTATGTTCCTTCCGGCAAAGGATCCCCGACTTGACGACATCACCAATCCTGTAGTCAGACGAGCTGTATCTCAGACTATAAAGGTGGTAAATACTATTATACGCCAAATGGGGTGCAGCCCAACATATATCAATATTGAGCTTGCCCGTGAACTGTCAAAGTCATTCAATGAACGTAATGAAATCAAAAAGCAAAATCAAGCCAACGAAGAACGCAACAACAAAATAATCGAAGAAATCCAAGAAAACTTCCATATTAAGCCTAACGGTCAGGATATTGTAAAATTAAAACTGTGGCACGAACAAAACGGCATTGACCCATATTCTATAAAAAATATAGAGTACAGCCGCCTGTTCGAGACAGGATATGTTGATATTGACCATATTATCCCCTACAGCATTTCTTTTGACGACAGTTATTCCAACAAGATATTGACTTTTGCAAAGGAAAATAGGCAAAAGGGCAACCGCATACCAATGTACTATCTCAGCGATGACAAAAAGGGTCCGTACCAAGTGTGGGTAAATAGTAACATAAAAGGCTACAAAAAGCGTCAAAATCTGTTGAAGCAAAAGTTGACCAAAGAGGATACGGACGGATTTAAGGAAAGAAATCTAAACGATACTAAATATCTGAGCAAGTTTCTCTACAACTATATCAATGACAGTCTGCTCTTTGAAGACTATTCTACAGACAAAAAACTGCATGTAATGTCTGTAAACGGTGCCGTAACTGCATATATGCGCAAAAGATGGGGCATCAAAAAGATACGAGAAGACGGTGACCTTCATCACGCAGTAGATGCCACGGTAATAGCCTGTGTAACCAGAGGCATGGTAAAACAAATATCTAACTATGCTAACAGGCGTGAAACAATCTATGATGACGTGGATTTGTCTACAGGGGAGCTGAAAGCAGACAGATTTCCTATGCCCTACCCTACATTCAGAAAAGAGCTTGAATGCAGAGCAACTATTGATGATAAAAACAGACTGAAGGAGGAACTTATTAAACTGCCTAACTACACCTATGACGATGCAGAAAGGGCAAAGCCATGCTTTGTGTCCCGTATGCAAAATCATAAGGCTACCGGCTCTATCCACGAGCAAACTATACGCTCCGGCAAGGTAGAGGGTTATACTATCTCAAAGGTTCCTCTCACTAAGTTGAAATTAGAAAAAGATAAAAGCGGAATACAAAACTATTATAATCCAAAAGACGATGCACTTCTGTACAATGCACTATACAAAAGATTGCTTGAGTTTGGCGGTAATGCAGAAAAAGCATTTGCCGACGGATTCCACAAGCCAAAGTCTGACGGCACCCCCGGTCCTATTGTTAAGAAGGTCAAAATTATTGAAAAATCTACAAACACATTACCTGTGCGTAATGGAGGTGTGGCTAACAATGATAATGGCTCTATGATTAGAATAGATGTGTTCTATGTAGACGGTGACGGCTACTACTTTGTACCGATATATGTAAAAGATACAATCAAAGCAGAATTACCTATGTTTGCCTGTACACGAGACAAAAAAGGATGGAAAAAAATGGATGACAGAGATTTCATTTTTTCACTCTATCCCAATGACCTAATAAAAATAAAATCTAAAAAAGGCATCACTTTATCTGTCAGCCAAAAGGACAGTACATTACAACCAAAAATCGTTAAGAACAATGTATTTATGTACTTTAAAAGTGCAGACATATCTACAGCATCGATAAAATGTATTCTTAATGATAATTCTTATTACTGCAAGGGATTAGGTATAAAATCTCTCCTCAGCATAGAAAAATATGTAGTAGACCCAATAGGTAATATCCACAAGGTGAAAAAGGAAAAGCGAATGGGCTTTAAATAATTATGGCGTATCGTAACATTTTTATTGCTAATGAGGCAAAGATGAGTCTGCGCAGCAACCAACTGATTGTAGATAACGGAGAGGCGTATTCCTTTCCTATAGAGGATATACGCTCCATAGTAATCGACAACTGCTATGCCACATTCAGCGGAAAGCTGCTCAGCAAATTAGCGGACGAAGGTGTATGCGTAATCGTTTGTGACGAAAAGCATATGCCCTCCTCCACTCTGCTCCCTGTCGGTACATATTGCAGACAAAACAAGCGTATTCAGCTCCAATTTGCACAATCTGTACCAAAACTGAAGCGCATATGGCAATCTATAGTTATATCCAAAATACAGAACCAAGCAAAGTGCTTAGAGCTAAACAGCATTGAACAGGCAGCACAGCTAATGTCGATATCAAAAAGTGTCCTCTCCGGTGACACAACCAACCGAGAAGGATATGCAGCGAGAGTGTATTTTAAATCACTGTTCGGCGAAAATTTTACACGGGATGCCGAAAACAATATCAATGCCGGATTGAACTATGGATATGCAATTCTGAGGTCATTCATATCAAAAACGCTCATAGCATACGGACTTGAATCCAGCTGCGGAATCCATCACAAAAGTCAGCTGAATCAGTTCAACTTAGCCGATGATATAATCGAACCGTACAGACCGATTATCGACAACTATGTATATCAAAATCAAAAAGAATGGGGTGATAATTTCTACACTCCACACAAAGCAGAGTTACAACTGTTGCTTAATTCCGCCACCTCGATAGACGGAAAGCGACACTCTGTAGCAAACGCAATAGAGCTTACCGTCCAAAGTATAATCTATTCATTTGAGCACGAGGAAACGAATCTTAAGCTCCCGCAGCTGTTAGACACAGCCTATTTTGATTATGACTAAATTTATGAGAATGATTGTGTTATTCGACCTACCGGTAAAAGAAAAAGCAGCCCAAAAGGCTGCGACAAAATTCAGAAAATTTCTCATTGACGATGGATATTTGATGCTCCAATATTCCGTCTACACAAGAGTGTGCAATGGGTATGACGCTGTAAAAACTCACGAAAAAAGATTAAAAGCGCACCTGCCGGAAAATGGCTCTGTTCGACTGCTTACTATTACCGAAAAACAGTACGAATCTATGCAAATTCTCTTAGGAGAATTTAAGCAATCCGACACTCCTGTATCATACGAACAATTAACATTACTCTAAAAAAAGATAAAATCGCAGTAGAAAAATTAAATTCTACTGCGATTTTTATATTCCAAATTTTCTCGGAATGCCCCATTTCTCAAGCCTTTTGTGTCCCTATATTATAACATACCAAGAAAAATTAGGGAACTACAACCCTTATCTCTCCTTTTTTTATGCACCACCAATTATAACATACCAAGAAAAATTAGGGAACTACAACGTCTTGCAGAAAAATACAAGTCAAGTTATAATTATAACATACCAAGAAAAATTAGGGAACTACAACCTGCTTACCACTTTCAAGCATTGATAGTTTATTATAACATACCAAGAAAAATTAGGGAACTACAACTGTTATTTGTCAAAACAATATCGGAGGGGTATTATAACATACCAAGAAAAATTAGGGAACTACAACGATTTGTCAAATTAGACCATAATATTTTTATTATAACATACCAAGAAAAATTAGGGAACTACAACAAATGTTATTAACAGAATACCAAAAAACGCATTATAACATACCAAGAAAAATTAGGGAACTACAACAAACACGACAATATTATCTGTGACTATTGATTATAACATACCAAGAAAAATTAGGGAACTACAACTATCATTCGAGAGTATAAAGATATATACGAATTATAACATACCAAGAAAAATTAGGGAACTACAACAAACACGACAATACTCTCCGTCACTATTGATTATAACATACCAAGAAAAATTAGGGAACTACAACATTCTGCTATCGGTATCGGCGAAACTTTGGATTATAACATACCAAGAAAAATTAGGGAACTACAACAAAAGAGTATCAAGACCAAGTACCTGCACTATTATAACATACCAAGAAAAATTAGGGAACTACAACAATATAGCTGGTTGTACATTTGCGTTTTTTATTATAACATACCAAGAAAAATTAGGGAACTACAACGCACAGCGTACTTGTCAAACTCACATATGCATTATAACATACCAAGAAAAATTAGGGAACTACAACCAAAATGATAGCGATATCTCAGATGAATATATTATAACATACCAAGAAAAATTAGGGAACTACAACGCGTTTTGTATAGTCGCAAATTATCCAAATATTATAACATACCAAGAAAAATTAGGGAACTACAACACATATAGTTTATGATGACGGCACACACGATTATAACATACCAAGAAAAATTAGGGAACTACAACCTCAATAAACATAAGTTCTATATTGATTGAATTATAACATACCAAGAAAAATTAGGGAACTACAACGGACTCTGCTGAGTTTGTACCGGTAGAGTTATTATAACATACCAAGAAAAATTAGGGAACTACAACCTCGCAGAGTTTTCCATATTCTGCTCCGGAATTATAACATACCAAGAAAAATTAGGGAACTACAACCATATCTTGGCGAGTTTCTGCTTGTTTTCTATTATAACATACCAAGAAAAATTAGGGAACTACAACGTCATTCCAAAATGTTGGGTTGAAATTTTATTATAACATACCAAGAAAAATTAGGGAACTACAACAGAATACTAAAGATATTCCGCTAACCTCTAATTATAACATACCAAGAAAAATTAGGGAACTACAACGACAGTCTGAATATGATAAGCCGGAAGAAATTATAACATACCGAGAAAAATTAAAATAATTTTCAATTCACTATGATTAAGATATCACTATTCGATATAAAAAGCAATAGACAAATGTATGATGGTACAATTTTTTTAATCAATACAACACTTGTATCTATCCTTTATGCCTCGTAAAAAATTTTATAAGGCGGGGGCGGTTATATCTTTGCATGATTACAAAAATCATATCAAAAGCCGATGATATTATTGAAGTGATAAGGAACACCCAAAACTCGCCGAGCCATATAGAAAACAACAATGGAACATAGCTCAAAACTGCAATCACCCAATGAATAACCTCATTGCGACAGGTATTGTCAGCCAACAGCTCAAAGTCTGTATTTTTGTCCACAAAGTATGAGGCAGGATTATATGTGGGCATATATTTTTTCCATTTTTTTACTCTTAATAATTTATAGAGTTTTTTCTCAAATTTTCTTTCGGCGAACCACGGCTGACTGTATCTAAAGTTTTTTGGAGTAACAGCGCCTACAAAGAGTCGCATAACAAAATGGTATAATATTGTGCCAAAAGTTATGGCTGCGGCAGTGACAGCGGAATTTCCATACACAACGGACAGAACAGAAAATGCAACTGTCAACACACAAAAAAGGGCGGTCAAGCGCCAAATCAACTTTTTCATACTTCACCCAAAACATAAAATATAAAAAGATTATATCATACGAAAAATCAAAAGGCAACAAAGCAATCAACATACGGTCCTAATGTCATCAATATAATCATCCGCCTCCTTGTGAGAGTGAAAAGTGACAACTTTAGGCTTATACTCGTTCAACATATATTGTATGCGTGGCATAACATCAATATTAAAACTCTTAATAAATTCTATCAAATCGTCATTAGATGGCAACTGACAGGGCCTCTCGGGTCTATGTCCCCTCCTGTTTTTTGCACCCTGTATGCAATTTGTAACTGAACATAAAAATCCCTCTCGGCACTTTAGTAACCGAGAGGGAAAATCATTTATATCTTATGCTTCTTGTGGCTGGAGAGAAATATTTTTCTTTTCCTTTGACTTCTCAATAAATCTTGCAATACCGCCGAGAACAAGGAATCCTACTGTAAATGCTGCAATTACTGCTGCATTCTTAGCTGCCCAGCTGCCTGCTGTGCCGCTGATAGCCTCTTTGAAGAGCTGAGTAGAATATGTCATCGGCAAGAACTTGTTGATAAACTGGAAGAAACCGTTTTGTGTCTCAAGTGGGAATGTACCTGCACAAGATGTCAGCTGAAGAATCAGCAGCAGCAGTGAGATAAACTTGCCCACATTGCCCGTGTACATTATGAAGAACTGAATAATCAACATAAAGCATAGCGATACGAGAACACAGGAGCCGATAAGCATTGCAAAGTTATTGACCACAATACCGAGAGCAAACTTGATGATGAATGCAAGAGCTACACCTTGAGCAGCGCTGATTCCGCCGAATGCAAGACATTTCTTTCTGAAACTCTTGCCATCCTTTGTGAGTGACTTAATCTTCTTAGTATAATCAAGATAGATACCGAAGAATATCATCAATCCGCCAACCCACAGTGACAAGCCCATGAAGTATGGAGCGAATGCTGAGCCATAGTTTTCAACCGGTTGAACAAACTCTGTCTTTACGCTTGCAGGCTCTTCGGCATAATCTGCCAAGCCGTCAAGTGCTTTGAGCTGTTTATTAGTATCCTTAACAGAATCATCAACGCCGTCCTTTGCGGTATCGATACCATCTTTAAGGGTATTTGCACCACTGTTGAGCTTTGAGGTACCTGCCTTAAGTGAAAGGACACCATTGTAGAGTGATACAGAACCGTCTGCTACCTGCTTAGCACCACTGTAGAGTGCCTTTGAACCGGTAAGAAGCTGGCTTGCACCCGAATCAAGTTTTGTTACACCGTTTGACAATGTAGGTACATTTGCATTAAGTGTGCTTGTGCCGTCTGCAAGCTGCTTAGCACCGCCTGCAACCTGAGATGCACCGCCTGTGAGTGTGCTGTTGTTAGCCTTAAGTGTATCAAGACCTGCGCTGAGCTGTGATGCTCCGCCTGTGAGTGTGCTGTTGTTAGCCTTAAGTGTATCAAGACCTGCACTAAGCTGTGATACGCCGCCATTGAGTGTAGCATTGTTTGCAGCAAGAGTCTGGAGACCGAGTTCAAGCTGAGCAGCGCCGCCCTTGAGAACTGCGTTGTTGTCAGTCAACTGCTTAAGTCCTGCGTTGATTGCATAAGCACCGTTAATCAAAGTGTTCTCTGTGCGCTCATCACCGAAGGAACTCTGAAGCAGAGCGAGTCCGTCCTTGAGGTCCTTTGTGTTTGTCTTAACCTCTTTCATACCTGCGATAAGCTGAAGTGTACCGGCGTTAACCTGCTGTGATCCTTGGTTAAGAGCAGTAAGCTGATCGCTTGTAATCATATTAAGTACAGAATTGAGCTGAGTCAAATACTTGCTGTCGCCTGTTGCATTGTATGCTTTGATAAGAGTCTGAGCATTTTCGATAATCTTTACTGCGCTCTGTGTGCTGGATGAAACAGACTTTGAACCTGCCTCAAGAGTACCGAGAACAGTATCGCTTGCAGTTGTGTTCAGCTTATCGATAGATTCATCTACAGATGACTGAATGGTGGAAACGCCCTTTGATGCTTTCTTAACACCGTTATACAAATCAGTAGAACCGCTGTAAAGCTTTGATGCTCCGGCAGTGTATGTGTTGATGCCTGCGCTAAGTGTGCTTGAGCCATCCTTTGCAGAAGAAACGCCTGCAGTGTATGTTGCAACACCTGATTTAAGTGTACCTGCACCGTCTGCTGCAGTTGCAACACCATCTGTATAAGTAGTAAGTCCCGAACTCAATGTGCTTGCACCGTCTGCTGCAGAAGCAACGCCGTTGGTGTAAGTTGTAAGTCCTGTACTGAGTGTGCCTGCACCGTTAGCTGCAGTAGCAACACCGTTTGTATAAGTTGTAAGACCTGCACTCAGAGAATCTGCACCGAGGCTGAGTTTCTTGGCGCCTGTATCGAGAGCACCTACACCTGATGCTAAAGTAGGAACAGCTGACTTAAGTTGAGCTGTACCGGTCTTAAGTGTAGAGATACCGTTGTTAAGTGTTTTTGAACCATCGGCAACCTGAGTAGCACCACCGGACAATGTCTTAGAGCCGTCCTTAAGAGTGGTAGCACCCTTATCCAAATCGGAAGTACCGTTAGCCAATGTCTTTGAGCCGTCGGACAACTGCTGAAGTCCGTCCTGAAGTTCGCCCATCTGATCCGGTACACTGTTGAGCTTATCGGATAAAGTAGTAATAATTTCTTTATCTATACTCGAATTAACAGTTTCCTTAATAGTAGGCATTGCGTTCTCTAAGATTTGAGCCGCAAGGTAGTTTTTCTTTTGGTTAGCAGAATAAACTATTTGGCTGTGCAACTTTTCGGTATCCTCTGTAATAGTGGATACATTAGAAGAAAAGTCAGCCGGAATAGTAATTGATGCGTAATAATCTTGGTTAAGAACGCCGTCCTTTGCATTCTTATCAGATACAAATCTGAAGTCAAGTGAACCGTCTTCCTTAAGATTATCACAAATCTCCTGGCCTATGTTTCTGTTTTTGCCATTGATGTTTGCGCCTTTGTCGAGATTTACTACAGCGACAGGAACATCGTCCAGTCTTGCATATGGATCCCAGAAGGCTTCGAGATAGAAGAAGCTATATAATAATGGTATAATAATTACACCTATAATTACTACAGCTTTTGCTATCCACTTGTTTTTGCTTTTAGCAGCCATAATATCCTCTCCTTTGCCGCATTAAGACTATTTGTATATTTCTGTATTACTCATTGTAATCTCTTTGAGCCAAAAAGTAACTATACAAGCATATACACTTGTATAGTTTTCTTATTTTTGTTACAAATGTATATATTGCACAGCCAAAACCGACATTCATTTGTGCAAATGTTATCTTGGTTTTGCAGCGCATATTGTAAAGTGAATTACTTTACGACGATTTAACTATGTGTAAAGCACTTTTCTTTACGCAAAAAAGCAGACAGAAAAACTGTCTGCTTTTTAATACTATTATATAATAGGTTAGATTGCTTTGAGCAATGCCGGGAGACGGGTAAGTGCACCGCCCAGTCTCCAGAAAATCTTGTTGAATCCTACGAAGCTCGACTCGTCATCATTGAGCATCATAAGGAGTCCGTCTGCCATATCCTCAGAGAATACACCCATAGACATCTGTACAAAGTTGCGGATAGGAATTTGTGTAGCCATAGCTGCAAGCATCTTTCCGTCACCGTTTTCGGCAGAGCCGAACTTAACCATAACCTTATTGATAAGTCTGCAAAGCTTGCCGCCCCACTTTGTATGAGCTGCGTCGTTGAGACAGCAGTAGCGGTCAATCTTCTTGCTCTTATCAATCTCAGGATTAGGAAGTTCACCGTAAACTGCAGCAAAATCATCACGAGTGATATTGGCAACATCGTTGTAATAAGCAGGAGCAGTAGCTCTGTAATCAGGAATGTCAACCTGTGGAGCATCTACTGTGAGTGTAGCAGTCAATCTGATATCTCTTGAGGATGCACCTACAAGAATATCAAAGTCGCCGGACTCAACACACCAATCATTTGTATTCACATTGAAGAATGCAAATGCACGCTTTGAAAGCTCAAGGGAAACCTCGACTGTTTCGCCTGCTTTGATAAATACTTTCTTGAATGCACGAAGTTCTTTTTCCGGACGGAAGATAGTAGACTCCTTGTCTGCTACATAAACCTCAGCAACTTCGGCACCGTCTACTGAGCCGGTGTTCTTAATCTTAAATGAAACAGTAACTGTATCAGTATCTTTAATCTTATCTGCGGAAAGCTTAATATCACTATACTCAAATGTGGTATATGAAAGGCCGTAACCGAATGGGAAGAGTACATCTTTCTTGGCTGCATCATAATATCTGTAGCCGATATATACGCCTTCTCTGTGCTCAGATGTAACAGGGCCGCCCGGATAATTACCGTAAGTCGGGTTATCCTGGAAAGTGATAGGATAGGTCTCGGAGGTCTTACCTGACGGATTAACTGCGCCTGTGAGAATTCTTGCTACAGCTGCGCCGCCTGCCTGACCGCCCAAACCGCTGTTAAGGAGAGCCTTAACCTCATTGAGCCAAGGAATATATACTACAGAACCGCCTGCCAGAACAACAACTGTGTTCGGGTTAGCTTTTGAAATTCTGTCAACAAGAGCATTGTGAGACTGCGGCATATTGATATCAACTCTGTCATAGCCCTCGCCCTCAAACTCTTCTGTAAGGCCTACGAATACTACTGCTACATCAGCAGCGGAAGCAACCTTTTCTGCTTCGGCAAAGAGAGTTTCGTTAACCTCGTCCTTGCTCTTTTCGTATGCCTGAGCGTATGTCATATCTACGCCAAGCTTCTTAAGCTCGTCATATGCGTTGTCAAGTTTGGTTGGGTTAATAACAGATGAACCTGCACCCTGGAAACGAGGTGACTTAGCCATTTCACCGATAACTGCAACCTTTTGACCTGCCTTAAGAGGAAGGATTGACTCCTCATTCTTAAGGAGAACCATTGAGCCTTCTGCAACCTTTTGAGCAATTCTGTGATGCTCCTCAGGATCATATGTATGCTCTTTTTCGAGAGCAGGCTTTGATTTAATGATAAGCTCAACAACATTATCTACTCTCTCATTAAGGATTTCTTCATCGAGAGAACCGTCTTTTACTGCGGCAATAATACGCTGTGTGTTGAGAGCGCCCGATGACGGCATCTCAAGGTCGGTACCGTTCTTCAATCCGGGAACTCTGTCTACCGATGAGCCCCAGTCGGTAACGAATAAGCCCTTGAATCCCCACTCACCTCTGGCAATTTCCTGCTGGGTGTGAGCGTTTTCCGAACCGTAAACGCCGTTGATTTTATTATAAGAGTTCATCACTGTCCAAGGCTGTGCCTCTTTGATAGCAATCTCAAATGCTGTAAGATAAATCTCACGCATAGCACGCTCGTCGATAACCTCGTTGATTACCATACGGAATGCCTCCTGTGAGTTACAGCAGAAGTGCTTGAGCGAAGTACCTACGCCCTTTGACTGAACGCCGTTGATAACAGCTGCCGAGCACTTACCTGCAAGGAGCGGATCCTCGCTGAAATACTCAAAGTTACGGCCGCAAACCGGTGAACGCTTAATGTTAGTACCGGGACCGAGGATGGTAGAAACCTTTTCCTTAAGACATTCCTTGCCCATTGCCTCACCCTCTTGGAACAACAAATCAGGATCCCAAGAGCAAGAAGATGTAGCGGCTGGTGGGAAACAGGTAGCAGGCACAGAGTTGCCCAATCCGATACCACCGGATGATTTTTTATCGGTATTTTGTTTACGCAGACCGTGAGGGCCATCGGTAATCATAATTTTAGGCAATCCGAGTTCCGGTGCTTCCTCAAGATGCCAATAGTCAAAGCCGGAAACAAATGCAGCCTTTTGCTCCAGGCTCATTTTTCCAACGATTTCAGGGTGTTTCATAAAGAACTCCTTTCGTTTTTTCAAATATAGCAGATATATTATACTATAAAAAGAATTATATATCAACCATTATTTTTGTGCATTTTTTACAAACAAAACGGAGACCGACGAAAATCAATCCGAAAGTCTCCGTTTTTATTAAATCCTGCCATTATTTATGGCTCTTTGACAATTCTTTTAGGTCGTGATTCTTTTCTGCAAAATAAGCACGGGTTTCTTTTCCGACAACTCCGCTGAGTGCAAACAGAGCGATAAGGTTCGGAAAAGCCATAAGTCCGTTGAATATATCTGCGATATTCCACACAGCCGAAACTGTAAGATAGGGACCGAAGAACACTGCAAGGATATAAATGTATCTGTACACCTTAACAGCCTTTTGGGAATGAGTAAGATACTCAAGGCAGCGCTCGCTGTAGTAATCCCAACCGAGAATAGTGGTAAATGCAAAGAAAGTAAGACACAACATAAGAATAAATGCAGATACAGGCTCGCTCCAGGGCAGTCCCTTTTGCCAAGCAACTGTAGTTATGCTGACGCCCTCTACCTTGCCGGGAACATAAGAATTCTGCGCACCGGTAACTATGATAGAGAGACCTGTCAGTGTACAAATAACTATAGTATCAATAAATGTACCTGTCATGGTAACAAGTCCTTGACGGACGGTATCGTTAGTCTTAGCAGCTGCGGCAGCTATAGGAGCGGAGCCGAGACCTGCCTCGTTTGAAAAGATACCTCTGCCGATACCCTTTTGCATAGCAAGCTTAAGCGTTACGCCTGCACCAGCACCGAGTACAGCCTTAGGAACAAAAGCACTCTTTACTATGAGAGCTATTGCAGACGGAAGCTCCTTTATGTTGCAAATGACAATGATAAGAACAATTACAACATAAGTAACAGCCATAAACGGAACGATAACCTGGCTGATTTTTGAAATACGCTTAATTCCGCCGATAACAACAAGCGCTACACAAACGGTAATGAAAAGACCGCCGATAACAGTAGCCCATGTGTAGCTGTAATCACCGATAGTAAAAGCGATATGCTCACTGTTTTCATCAAAGAAATTATTGATAGCTGTTGTAATACCGTTAATCTGAGTAAAGGTACCGATACCGAACAGACCTGCGAACACGCCGAAAGCAGCAAACAACTTAGCCAGCCACTTCCACTTTGGTCCCATACCCTTTTCAATATAATAGAACGGGCCGCCCAAGTAGTGACCTTGCTCGGTTTTTTCTCTAAACCTAACTGCCAAAAAGCCCTCGCTGTACTTAGTCGCCATACCAAAGAAGGCTGCCACAAGCATCCAGAACAGTGCGCCCGGACCGCCGAGGCAAATAGCAGTCGCAACACCTACGATATTACCGGTACCTATAGTAGCTGACAATGCAGTACACAGTGCACCGAAAGATGTAACCTCGCCCTCGCCCTCTTCTTCATTTTTAATCATAAATTTGAGCGCTTTACCGAGATGCTTCACCTGAACAAAACCTGTGCGTACGGTGAGCCACAATCCTGCCGCAAGAATAAGGACAATAAGAGTCCATCCCCATACCCAGTTGTCTATCTTAGAAATAATTTCGTCCACTGACATAGCTAAGAGTATATTTTGCATATTCACTCCTCTTTCCGAAAAAACAAAGATATGGTATTATACCACAAGTTGAGTGACTATGCAAGAAAAATACTGCTATTCCTGTAGGCTTTTGCGCATTTTTAGTAGTATATTTTTTTCTTTTCGTGATACTTGAACCTGAGAAATACCCAAAAGTTCGGCAGTATCGCTCTGTGTCTTTCCGTCAAAAAATCTGTACTGAACGAGCATCTTTTCTTCATAGCTCAAGTTGGATACAGCTCCGATTATGGCAAGTCGGTCAAACAGTCTGTCGCTGTCATCAATAGGAATATCCGACTCCTCGTCATCATCACTGCTGCCACTGAGGGACAATGTAGGCGCAAGGACTCCGAGTGCTTCGGGGATTTCTTCTGCAGGCACTCCCGACAGTTCTGCAAGCTCGGACACTGTCGGCTCTCTCATATATTTATGCTGAAATTCGTCTCTGGCGATTTGGATTTTTTGCGACTTTTCCTTTAGCGAACGAGACACCTTTATCAATCCGCCGTCACGAAAAATTCTTTTTATCTCACCCATAATAACGGGAACGGCATAGGTAGAAAAAGCAAATCCCTTTGTTTCGTCAAAATTATCCACAGCTTTTATCAGCCCTACACATCCTGCCTGGAACAGATCATCATAGTCTGCTCCTCTGCCACGAAATTTGTTTGCAACAGAATGAACGAGGCCTATGTTCTCTGTTATCTTTCGGTCACGGTCGCTTACCATCTTGTTCTGCCCGATATTCTTTTAGTCAAAACAACAGTGGTACCCTTTCCGACAGAAGATGTAACTTTCACTCTGTCACAAAACGACTGCATAACAGTAAATCCGAGACCGGCTCTGTCGCTGCCTCCGGTGGTAAAAAGCGGCATCATGGCCTTGTCCAAATTGTCAATGCCTATACCCTTGTCCCTGATTTTGATACGAACAGTGTTATCATCTGTTATCTGTCCTGTTATGTATATACTGCCGCAAGTGTCGGCATAGCCGTGGACAATACAATTCGTCACAGCCTCCGACACAGCGGTTTTTAGGTCAGAAACCTCCTCTACAGTAGGGTCAAGAGGTGTAACAAACGCAGACACGACCACCCTGCAAAAGCTCTCATTTGTGCTCCTGCTGTCTACAGTCAACTTAAATTCGTTTACTACTTTCATATCAAAACTCCTTTATTATGGCGATAGAGCCGAGGCCGGCAAGCTCCATCAACTTTTTTGTCCGTGGAGAAACATTGCGTATTTCCACAGTACCTTTAAAATTTTGCATAAGGCGGTATCTGCCCATAACAAGCCCTATACCCGAAGAATCCATAAAAGTAACATTCTTAAAATCCAAAATCAAATGGCTGGGCTTTTTGAAGCTGATGGTGTTGTCTATTTTTTCTCTGATCAGTGACGCTGTGTGATGGTCTATCTCACCTATGAGATAAGCGACGATAAGGCTACCGCTGGACTCTATTGTAACGCTCATTATTTTCACTCCAATAAAAAATACCAATCTGCTAATAACAATAACAGATTGGTATAAAGAATTTTGTAGAAATATGAAAGATGCTAAATTAAATTTCTGACATCTCGAACCAGGTAGAAAGAACCGCACACTAATGTCAGTCCGCTGTCCTTTGCGGCACTGAGTCCGGATAACAAATCATCGGCAAAAATGACATCCGTACAATATTCTTTAGCAATGTTCGCCAATTCGGCAGCAGGCATTGAACGAGGATTGGCAGGGGTAACGGCTATAATCTTTTTGCATCTCGGAGCAACATATGACAAATATCCGTCCGCATCCTTGTCACGCATCATACCTATCAGTGCAACCTCGTCACTCAATATAGGAGCCAGCCCTTTGCCGCCCTCTCGATTATGAGCACCGTCCAAAAGAACGCCGTGTATCTTTTCCTGACGGGCAGGAAGCGAAACATATTCAGCAGTACAATCTATACCTAATTCGTCCAGCACTGCTTGTGCCGTTGCAAGATTATTACGCTTAAAATCACCTTGTTCCTTTACGCAAACGAGTTTTTTGCACTTAGGGACAAATATATCACTGAGATTTGTATTAGGATACAAAACGCAGGTACAATTTTTTCGCAATATGCCGCTCTTTTCTTCGGCAATTTTTTCGACAGTATCGCCGAGGAAATCCGTGTGGTCGAGAGATACGGAAGTAATAACCGAAATATTTTCATTTTCGACATTGGTGCTGTCACCTTTTCCGCCCATTCCGCATTCTACCACTGCATAATCAACACCGCAGTCTGCAAAATACTTATACATAATCGCAGTCAACAGTTCAAACTCTGTGCAGTCGTTATTATGCCATTTCTCAACATAGTCGGCAAAGACCTGCTCCGGTATAAATTCGCCGTTAATTTGGATTTGTTCTCTGTAATCTATAATCCAAGGGGAAGAAAATGTGCCTACCCTCTTGCCCGATTTCATCAATTCGTTAGATATTATCGCCGCCACAGTACCTTTTCCGTTAGTGCCTGCAATATGAATAATTTTCAAATCATTTTGGGGATTACCCATAGATTCCAACAACTTGAAAATACGAGTAAGCCCCGGCTTTATGCCGAGGCTTTGCTTTTTTGTGATTATATTTTTTGCTTCTTGATAGGTCATCAGCCTATTTCCTCTATAGATTTTTTGATAGCGGAAATCTTTTCTTCCAGCTTAACAGCGTCCTCACGGTTTTGGTTTACTACCTTTTCGGGTGCTTTGTTTACAAATCCGGGATTAGAGAGCTTTTTGTTAATAAATGCGAGCTTGTCCTCTGCTGCGGCAAGTTCTTTTTGGAGGCGTTTCTTTTCTGCCTCAAAGTCTACCAAATCGCCGAGCGGAATATAAATCTTGGCACTGTCTGTAATTATGGTAACGACATTGCCCAAATCGCCATATGACTGAGCAATCTCAACATCATTTGCATAAGCGAGACGCTTTACAAAATCTACGCCCTTCTCAAACACTGCGGACTCTGCGGTCTCAATATATACCTTAGACTTCTTGCTGGGAGGAATATTCATTTCTGCACGGCGGTTACGGATAGCACGGATAGCGGTCATAATCTTTTCCATCTGTGCCTCATCGTCTGCAAAATTTAGGCTCTCGTCATATACACACCACTTTGAAATCATAATAGACTCGGTGTCGTGAGGTATTGCCTGGTAAATTTCCTCTGTAATGAAAGGCATAAACGGATGGAGCAACTTAAGAATATAAGTAAGAACGAATACAAGAACCGACTTTGCATCATTCTTAGCGTTTTCGTCTTCGCCTTGAAGTCTGATTTTTGCTATCTCGATATACCAATCACAAAATACATCCCAGATAAAGTCATACAGCTTTTGAACTGCGATACCCAACTCGAACTTGTCGAGATTTTCGGTAACCTCTTTTGCGAGAGAATTAACTTTAGAAACAATCCACTTGTCCTCAAGGAGCAAATTCTTTGGAAGTCCCTGATAATCGTAGTCGTCACCGAGATACATAAGTACAAAACGGGCAGCATTCCAAAGCTTGTTTGCAAAGTTACGGGATGCCTTTACTCTGTCATCGGAAAAACGCATATCATTTCCGGGTGAGTTGCCTGTAGCAAGAGTAAATCTTAGAGCGTCGGCACCGTACTCATCTATAACAAGGAGCGGGTCAATACCATTACCTAATGATTTGCTCATCTTTCTGCCTTGGGCGTCACGGACAAGACCGTGGATAAGTACGGTATTGAACGGAACCTTGCCGGTTTGCTCGATGCCGGAGAACATCATACGCATAACCCAAAACGGAATAATATCATAGCCGGTAACAAGTGTATCGGTAGGATAATATTTTTTGAAATCCGCTGTCTCATCAGGCCAGCCCATAGTGGAGAAAGGCCAAAGAGCAGACGAAAACCAGGTATCGAGAGTATCGGGATCCTGATGAATATGGGTACTGCCGCATTTGCAGCACTTTTCGGGAGTTGTACGGCTGACAGTAATCTCTCCGCAGTCGTCACAATACCATGCAGGGATACGGTGTCCCCACCACAGCTGACGGGAAATACACCAATCTCTTATATTTTCAAGCCAATGGAAATATGTTTTTTCATATCTCTTAGGTACGAACTTTGTTTCGCCGTTCTTTACAGCGTCTATTGCAGGGCCGGCAAGCGGTTTCATACTAACGAACCACTGCTTTGATACCTTAGGCTCTATAGTGGTACCACAGCGATAGCAGGTGCCTACATTATGTGAATAATCCTCAACCTCAAGGAGCGCACCCTCTGCTTTAAGGTCCTCTACGATAGCGTCACGGCACTCATAGCGATCCATGCCGCTGTATTTGCCCCAGCCTTCTTTAATGTGGGCATCGTCAGTCATAACATCAATAACTTCAAGGTTATGTCTGAGTCCTACCTCAAAGTCGTTAGGGTCATGGGCAGGTGTAATCTTAACTACGCCTGTACCGAATTCGATATCAACATAGCTGTCTGCAATAACAGGAATCTGACGGTGTACGATAGGAAGGTCAAGCATTTTGCCTACCATATCCTTATATCTCTCATCATCGGGATTGACTGCTACTGCGGTATCGCCGAGAAGTGTCTCAGGTCTTGTGGTAGCAAGTTCAAGATAGCCCGATCCGTCTGCAAACGGATATTTAAGATGCCAAAAATGACCTGCCTGATCCTCATATTCTACCTCTGCATCAGAAATAGAAGTAAGACAATGCGGACACCAGTTTACTATTCTTTTGCCTCGATAAATAAGGCCCTTTTCATACAGGTTATTGAATACCTCAACAACTGCTTTGTTGCAGCCCTCATCGAGAGTAAAGCGCTCTCTGTCCCAATCGCATGATGAGCCCATTTTTTTGAGCTGCTCGATAATTCTGCCGCCGTACTGCTTTTTCCATTCCCAAGCACGCTCAAGGAACTTTTCTCTGCCGATATCCTCTTTCGTGATACCCTCCTTGCGCATAGCCTCAACAATCTTTGCCTCGGTAGCAATAGACGCATGGTCTGTGCCGGGAAGCCAAAGAGTATCATAGCCGTTCATACGGTGATAACGGATAAGAATATCCTGCAGTGTGTTATCAAGGGCATGTCCCATATGGAGCTGTCCCGTGATATTCGGAGGCGGTATAACTATAGTATAAGGTTTTTTGTCAGACTTGACATCAGCGTGGAAGTAGCCGTTGTCAACCCAAAATTTGTATGTTCTGTCCTCAAATGACGAGGGATCATACTGCTTTTCCAATTCTTTTGACATTTTTTCATCTCCTAAAAAATAAAAAAGCCTTCGTCTCCTATGAGACGAAAGCAAATCTTCCGTGGTACCACTCAAATTGCACAACAAATACATTGTGCCGCTCAAATCCTTAACGCAGATATACGGGTCGGACTACATATTCACCCGACCGGCTCCCGAGCTACCTTCGACCGTTCTCCTATCGGCTCACACCTACCGCCGACTCTCTGAAAAAAATACAGGTCTACTCCTCTCGTTCATTGCCGTTGAAGTATGGAAATATATTAACAAAATACCGCCTAAATGTCAAGTCAATTAAACTCAACGCTTATGTCTTTATCAGGCAAAATCAATTTGTCTAATGAATTATCGTCCTTTTGGTACAAAGTGAAAACTCCGTAATCGGTTTTGCCGCTGTATTGATAGCCGGATTCTACCTTTTTGACGGTATAAGACTTGCTGTCGCACAGGGCATAAAAAACAGAGTAAAGAACTGCGGCAGGATTTTTTGGTGACGCCTCCGACAGAGGAAGAGACTTTTTCATTCCATTCCGGACAAATAACACATTCGTGCCGTCACATGATATTTTCATATCCGAGGCATATGTATCGGTAGGCATAACGGTAACTGTCTTTTCTTTCCGTGATATTATACACGAAAAAGAATAATCCCCCGTTACAAACCGAGCTCCGTAATCGAATTCGCTGTTTATAACAGGAGAGTAAGTCTTAGTGCCGCACCCCGAAAGCAAAATCAAAAGTGCTGTCATAGTTAGACATATTATTTTTTTCATATAACCAACTCTACTGTTCAAATTCGGACATTAAAGCACCGAGTCGGTCTATCATATCAAACACAGTAATCCCTCTGCTGCTGATTTGGGCAGCGGCAGTATCACCGCAAAGTCCGTGTATATAAACTCCGGCAACTGCCGCATCAAAGGGAGAAACGCCCTGAGCAACAAACGCACCTATCATACCGGACAGCATATCACCGCTGCCTCCCATAGCCATAGCAGGATTGCCGGTAGTGTTGACAAATACCTTTTCTCCGTCCGTAACCACTGTATTTGCACCCTTCAGCACAAGAACGACTCCGTAGGATTTTGCAAAATTCTTAGCAATACCTATCCTGTCGGCCTGCACCTCGGCAACTGATTTTGATACTAACCTGCTCATCTCGCCCGGATGAGGCGTAAGAACAACCGGCACCTTAATATCCTTAAGAATATCTATGCTCCGATTTATACAATTTATACCATCGGCATCGAGAATAACAGGCGAATTTGCATTTTTTAGTACATAACGGACAAAAGCTTCGGTATCATCATTTTTTCCGATACCGCAACCCATAACTATACTGTCGCAGCGATTCAAGTCGTCATCTATTTCTTCTGCAGTATCGGCAGAAAAGGTTCCCGATTTATTTTCGCAAACAGGGTGAAACACCGGCTGGCAGGTGTGACATTCAACGAGAGGATAAGCCGATTCGGGCACAGTAACCCTAACTAATCCGGCACCGCTCCTGATTGCAGACTCGGCAGCGAACACTGCCGCACCGGGCATAGTATAGCTGCCGCACAGCGAAAGAACTGTTCCCCTGCTGCCTTTGTTGACATTAGTATTTTGACGAGGGAATAGAGAACGAACGAAAGTCTTTTCTATAGTATTAGTATCACAAGGCTCGTAGCAGTCGTCGGGGATACCGATATCGACTATTACAGTCTCACCACAATAATCATTGGCAGGCGGAAGAATATGAGCATACTTAAGTGTAGAAATCGCTATAGTAAAATCTGCCTTGATGCAGTCGGTGCATACCGAGCCCAGTGTAGAATCTGTTCCGCTGGGTGTATCTACCGAAATTACGACAGCACCGGCATCATTCACAGCCGAAAATATTTTGTCAAACGGTGAACGAGGCTCTCCGTGGAAGCCTATGCCGAACATACAGTCCACAATATAATCACAATCCAGCGCTTTTTCTGTAAAGCTAACCGACTTTACACCGCTGCTGAGTGCCTGCTCATAATACATCACCGGCTCGGCAATGATCGGCGTCTTGTCACAAAGAACAATAGAGGCGTCTGCGCCGTAGCAATAGAGCAAACGGGCAATAACAAAGCCGTCTCCGGCATTTTTTCCGTTTCCGCAAAGCACGGAAACTTTAGAATTTTTTAGGCTGTCCCCATATTTTTTTACTATCTCATTATAGCAGGCGGTGCCTGCTTTCAGCATCAATTCAGCTTCAGTGCTGTAAAGTTCAAAACATTTACACTCAGTTTTCTTAATTTCATCAGCAGTCAGAATCTTCATAACTCCGTCACTCCAAAATTATTTCAAGAATTCATCAAAAGATGCGTCACTCGGCATTCGCCAATCTCCTCTGGGACTGAGCGAAACAGAGCCTACCTTAGGCGAGTCCGGAATACACGAGCGTTTGAATTGGCTGATGAAAAATCTCTTAAGAAATACATTCAGCCATCTTGCAATAACAAGGCTGTCGTATTTTCCGTCAAAAGCTTTTTCTGCAAGGCGTTGCAATTTTTCCTTAGAAAAGCCGAAACGCACAAAATTGTACAAAAAGAAATCGTGCAGTTCGTACGGTCCGATATTATCCTCTGTTTTTTGCGCAATCTTTCCGTCCTTATCGGGTGGAAGAAGCTCCGGCGAAACAGGGGTATCAAGCACATCTAACAAAATCGCTTTTGTTCTCTCATCACTGACCGAGGCAACATAGTCCACAAGATAGCGCACAAGAGTCTTTGGAACAGAGGCATTTACGCCATACATACTCATATGGTCTCCGTTATAGGTACACCAGCCCATAGCAAGCTCGCTCAAATCACCTGTACCTACCAACAAGCAGCCGGTCTTGTTAGCCAAATCGAACAAAATTTGGGTGCGCTCTCTCGCTTGAGTATTTTCGTAGGTTATGTCTTTTATGCTCTCATCGTGGCCTATATCTGCCATATGCTGACGGCACGCCGCCTTAATATCAATTTCTCTGACAGTAACACCCAGTGAATTCATAAGGTCGAGAGCATTATTATATGTTCTGTCCGTAGTTCCGAATCCCGGCATAGTAACACCGATAATATCCGACGGTGCTTTGCCTACAAGTCGCATAGCCTCAACGCTGACAAGCAGTGCCAGGGTGGAATCCAAACCACCGCTGATACCTACGACACATCCCTTTGAGCCTACGTGCTCAAGCCTTTTGGCAAGGCCGGACGCCTGAATTGCGAATATTTCCTCGCATCTTTCTCTGACTGCGGTCTTATCGGCAGGCACAAACGGGTGTGAGTCAACATACCTGTACTTTAGGTCATTAAAATATTCCGGCGGTGCGAACTGCTCGTCATCTTCGTCAAAGCTCTCCTCCGAGTCAAACTCATCGCAGTCAGAATCATCAATGATAAATATTGACGAAACACCATCGGAAGTGCCTATTACTCCGTCATAATATATATCAATAATTTCAAATTCATTATCCTTGTTGTATTCAAAGCTCATATTCTTTTGGCGGAGTGTATTCAGCTTTTCTACATCTATATCGGCAATAGTAATTACATTGTCACGCTGAAATCTCTTTCCCTCTGCCAAAATCGTACCATTTTCGGCTATTACGGTGGCACCGCTGAAGACCAAATCGGTACTGCTTTCCCCTACGCCCGCACCTGCATAGATATATGCTCCGATACAGCGTGCAGACTGACCCGAAATCAAGTCACGACGATACTGTGCCTTAGATACATACTCATCGCTGGCAGACAAATTGACAATAATCTGTGCTCCGGCGAGAGACGCTTTTCCTGACGGTGGCTCTGTAACCCACAAATCCTCGCACATCTCAAAACCGATAACAATATCGTCGGTAGTTCTCACGAGGCATTGAGAGTTGACAGTAAACTCTCTGCGGTCATCGTAATCATCAAGTCCTTTTCCCGACTCGAACCAGCGTTTTTCATAAAATTCATTATAGTTAGCCAAATTCTGCTTAGGCACAGCACAAACAATTCTGCCGCTATACAATACAAAAGCACAGTTATACAGCTTAGAATGGCTTTGATAAGGTGCACCTACCACAACTATAATATCCTTGTCAAAGGTGTATTCTGCCAGCTCCTGCAGTGCCTTGTCCGAAGCGGCAAGAAGCGTGCGTGAAAAGAACAAATCAGCACAGGTGTAGCCGGTAACGGACAGCTCCGGTGTAACTAACAGGCGGACATTTTCTGCCACTGCCTTGTCGATAACAGATTTTATTTGAGTCGTATTATATGTTGTGTCTGCGACTTTTAGTTTTGGCGAAGCCGCAGCCGCTCTAAACATTCCGTAATCCATATTTACCTCTTATATTAAAGTAATCTTAAACTTAAAGCTCGCCTCGTCATCAGGCTCAAGCACAGTCATACCACGCTTTTTTTCTATCTCATCTGTTTCGTCCGAGCAATTAGCAATACCGGTCCACGGCTCAAGTGCCACAAAGTCGGCATTGTTGCAGGCGGACCAAACAAGCAGATTGTTCATATCCTGATATTCAATCCTTACGCCGTTACCATTCGGTCCCATCAGAGTAGCTGTCTTAGGAGCAACACAGTCAAAAATCATTGCGTCCTTTTCTTCGAACAAATCGTGGCGAAGTGATATGGCGGTGTTGTCCTCCAAATCATATCTTCTGTCAACATCCACAAGTCCTGTGTGGTGGTCCGGACGCAAATATGCCTTTTTGATAGGCTTATCAAAAATCACCTTATAATCTTCAAAGTGCTCATCGGAATTAAGCGGGCAATTAAAAGCAGGATGACCGCCAATAACGAATGGAAATTTTTCACTGCCGGTGTTAATAACTGTGTACTCTGTTGTAACGGTTTTGCCAACGACAGTATATTTTATTCTCAACTCATAATCGAATGGAAATAATTTCTTTGTATCCTCAGACGAATGTTGTACAAAAGTAATACTGTTTTTGTGCTGTTCGAGAACAGAAAACGGAGAGATACGAGCTACTCCGTGCCGTTTCATAAAACAAGGCTTACCGAAAGCGGTTCCCATATTATTAGGTATTACACCGTTAATCGGAAAGCAAACAGGAGCTTGGCCGGACCAATGGAGTTCATCTCCCTGCCACAAATACTCTCTGCCGTCACAGTTCAGAGAATTGAGCATAGCGCCCTCTGAGCCGACTACGACTTGTGCCTCGTTGCTAAAGATTTTGTACTTCACAAAAACACCTCTTATAACTAATTATATATAAAAGCATTATAACCGAAAATATTATATAATGCAATATTGAAAATACTGCCCATATGATATAGAATATAGATAACGAAAACAAAGCGGAGGAAACAAAATGAACTTAGAATCCTACATTCACGAAGCAATATTTGAGGAAAAAGAAAAGTACACTCTGCTGTACGAACTTATATGGGAAAACTTCAGCGAGGACGGATTTGTTATCACCGACGAGCCGGGCCACGAAATTGATGCTATACTAAAGGCGGTTGCTATCCAAAACCTTATAGGTGAATTTGTGTACAGGGTATATGACGAGGTGAACGAAACCGGCTATGAGGATGTGGTAGAATATCTCGCCAATATTGGTATAGACGAGGACGAGCTGGTAGAATACTGCGAAAATGACGAAAACATAGACACCGATGACGGCGATAACGAAGTAAAGATAAAAAATGCTTTGGACTACACCACCGAAATTGTGGCAGACAAGCTGTTGGAGTTGTTCTCGGCAGACGATTTGTTCGACTATTTCTTTGCGGCAACATATGATTTTGAGCAAGACTTTACCTACGCGTTTGAGGATGTGGATGAGTTCCTCGCTTTCGTCGACAGCAACACCGAAAAGCTCGATGAGTACAAGGAAGAATATCCCGGCGTAATGACTTGGATAGAATCCGGAATGATTGTATAATAATCCGAACAGATAATATTAGCAAAAAACAAAAAGCCCGTTGGGCTTTTTGTTTTTTTACTGTTATTTACATTTTACAGATTTAACCTTGGACCAGGAGCTGTAGTATTTTTTGCCGTCTATTGTTTTGTAGGCTCTGACTTTTACATAATACTTTTTGCCTCGAGTCATATTCTTGCCGGTATAGGAAGTAGAGGACTGTTTCTTAACAGTAGTTTTTGCTACCACCTTTTTGAACTTGCTGTCACGGGCCCAATAGATTTGGTATCCTGTGGCAGAGCCGCCAACCTTTTTCCAAGTGACCTTAATTTTTTTCTTCTGTGTGGATTTTACGGAAGAAAGAGTAGGCGTTTTCGGCTTGGTTACAGCAGTAACCTTGGAACTTTTAGGTCCTACCTTTGTACTGCTGCCCTTTGAATAAGCAGTTACATAGAAGCTGTAGGATTTTCCTGCTGACAGTGAGCTGATTTTCTTGGAGACTGTAGAGCCGCTGCTGACTGTTGCAATCTTCTTAGATTTGCTGTCATAGATATAGTATCCGTTTGCGTCAGCGGTCTTTGACCACTTCAGTGTAACGGACGAGGTTGAGGTGCCGGTAACTTTTACACCGCTTACTTTTTTTGGTGTAACCTGCGAAGCGGTCACGGTACACTTTGATGACGGCATACCGCTGAACACCGGAATGTAAAAGGTCTTTTTATCCTTCATCATTCCTGCACTGCTATATGCAGAATATGTAATTGAAGACTCCTGTGCGGCGCCCTGTACATTGGTCATATACTCGTGGGTATAGAGATTGCCGGAGGCTTTGCTGACATTAAACTTTTGGAGATAGCCGGTGTTCTGTGCACCGAACATATCCTTTATTCTCTGTGCACCGCCGACAATAGCTTTGTACGGATTTGTCCACGGTCTTTCCAAATTAAAATATCTTGTGCGCAATGCGGACTTGAGCACATAGCCGCTCTTGCCCTCGGAGAAGGAGTTGCTTCCGTTCCTGGTGTACAATCTGACATAGTAATAATCGCCATATTCTCCACGATATGTCATATACTGATTGTCATTTAGGTCGGCGATTTTTCCGCTTGCCTTTTTGGTAGAAGAATCATACTTTGAATACAGCGATGCGGTAGTACCATCGTTTACCTTTAGGTAGCCTGCCGCCCATTCGAGACCGTCGCTTGCACCTGTATTTGCACCGATATTATAGTAATTATATATACCCTGAAACGGTGCTTTCGTTCCGCATACTGCTGTGGCAGATGCAGTTGCGCCCCCGTTTTCTTGCTTTATTTTAGAGGCAAGATAGTATGCACTCATTCCACTGCTCTTTGCAGCTGCGAGTATAGCATCGGAATACTTAGTCTTAGAGTCATATGTCTTTGTGGCACCGGAGGTATCCTTATATGTAATGAGCGAATTGTACATCCAAGTGCCTTTCAGTATAGCCTCGACTCCTGCCTTTGTCTGTGAGGAGTCATAGGCAGTAGATTCAAACTGGAATATATATTTTTCGGTCAGCCAATTTCGTGGATCCATATAGTATTTAACTGCGCTCTCGGAGGCAGAAACCCAACTGCTTCCCTCTTGCACAATATAATTTCCGTTCTTATAGCAAGTAGAATCGTTGCAGTAATAATTATTGGACAGAGAGCTCTGCTTTTGAATAACCTGATTTGAGTGCTTAGACCTCTCTCCTGCCACGGCAGTGTTCCAATCCAGTCCTGTAACGAACGGAACAAAGTTCCAATTAGGATACTTTTCGTGCAAGGAGGTGAGAGCAGTCACATAGCTGTCCGAAAATCCTTTGTCCTTAAGTTCTTGTGAATAGGATGCCGCATAGGCAACGGAAGAAAAAGTACTAATCCCGCTAATCAGCATCACAAACGACATAATGAGAGATAATATTTTTTTCAGAATTAACTCCTTTCGTATTATTCACCGTTCTCCATCTTAAATATAGCAGTATAGCAAAAAAATGTCAACAAAAAACGACCTCCATTTTTTGGAAGTCGTCTTATGTATTTTACTGATTTTCGCCTTGTAGCTGTTTCCAGTGAATCTTACAATAATTCTTTCCGTTTATAGGCGGATACTTTGAGTCGTCAACCTTAGCCTCGTTCTGACAATCATACTCTTGATTATAGGCACAACGGACAGCATTCTTGCCGCCCTCTGTGAGAGAAGGAATGAATGCGTTGCAGAACAGAGCAGCAACCACAACAAAGATAACTACACCTGCAACTTTTGGATTGATACCCTTTTTGAACAGTTTTTCTGCATCTATGGCATCAAGGAACTTAACCTTTTCAAAAATGAGGCAAGCGAGCTTTGCGAGGAAGAATGCCAAAACACCTGCTACTATACCTACGATAAGTCCGCCGATAACATCTGTAGCATAATGAACCATAAGGTACACACGAGAGCCCATTGTGCATACGGCAATCACCGGGAAAATCCAAGCAATCTTTTTTTTGTCCTGCTTAAAGCACAGGAACATAGCGGTTGCCATCTCAAATGCTGCGGTGGTATGGCCTGACGGGAACGAATAATCGCTCTCCGAAAGCTGACCTGCACCTACATACCAAGCAAAGTATTCCGCATTGCTCTGCAAGGTGTTATAAGGTCTCACACGGAGCACCATAGGTTTAACAAGAACATTGGTAACGATAGTGCCTATCGCTATGGCAAACAGCAGAGAAAAGCCGTACTTTCTCGTCTTTTTAAAAAAGCAAAGTACAACGCCCACTACTGCCATAGGAATGACAAAGGCTTCGTCTCCGAAAGAAGTAAAAATTTTTGCTACAACGGTCAAAAATCCGCACTGCATACTGCCGAAAAAGTGGAACACCCACAAATCAAATGCGGCAAATGTGCTGTCGATTTTGTCGCCGATAGTAGCGGCTAATAAAATCGGATACATAATAACATTTCCTTTCTGTTTATTACTGAATTATGATACCAAAATATATGCCGTTTTGCAATAGAAATATCAATGAGTTTAAGTTTATTTTAATATTGAAGTAAAACAGTATTTGTGATAGAATACAATAAATCATCAAAGAGGGTATCTATAATGAATAATAATCCAATCGGATTTTTGGACTCCGGCATAGGCGGACTGAGCGTACTGAAAAAGGCATACAAACTGCTGCCTAACGAAGATTTTGTTTTTTTCAGCGACTCTGCTCACAATCCATACGGCGACAAGTCCGACGAAGAAATAAAACAAAGATGCGACAAAATAGTAAAATATTTAATCGCTAAAAAGAATTGCAAAGCTATAGTGTTAGCCTGCAATACAGCCTCTGCAAAGGCTGCGGAGTATCTGAGGGCTAAGTACAGTAACATTCCGATAATCGCTATCGAGCCTGCGTACAAAATGGTTCATGACTACAATCCCGACGGAGCCACGATTGTGATGGCTACAAAAGGCACTCTCGAAAGCGAAAAGTTCCACAGGCTGTATAAGAAATATGACAACAAGCACACAAAGTTACTTGCGTGCGTAGGTATGGCTGACATAATCGAGCAAGACAGAAAAGAAGATTTGGCACTTTATCTGGAGGATTTGCTGGGCGAATACAAAGGCAAGGTGCAAAATATTGTTTTGGGATGTACTCACTACCCTTTGGCTAAACAGGAGATACGGAATGTCTTAGGCGATGTTAAGTTTTTTGACGGTGCAGAGGGCGTGTCACAGAGACTAAAAGCTGTTTTGGCTCAGGACAATCTGCTGACAGAAAGCGAAGCAGAGGGAAAGATAACATTCTTAGATTCATCCGAAACAAAAGAGCAGCGAGAACTGAAAGCAAAACGATTCTTTAATTTGTTCAAAAAATATGAGTAACAATCCACGATTTTTTTCGTGGATTTTTTTTGCCTCTTGACAATAAGCGTGAAAAAATTATTGTTCTGACAAAAGAAGGCAAAGCGCAGGCGGGAAAAGTTATACTCCCACTGTTAGACTACGAACAAAAAGCCGCCGAAAAAATCAGCGATAAAAAAATAGAGACAGCCATAGAGGGTGGAATAATCTTAGGTACAAACGCATCTGCGATAGGTGACATAAAAAACAGCGGTGCAATGGAACAAGCATACAATTTAGGCAAAGCTATAAAATAATAAAACAGTAAAAAACGGTACAATGCAAAAAACATTGTACCGTTTTAATTTTAATCATCATCGTCTGAAGACAGTTTGAGCACCGCTAAGAATGCCTCTTGCGGAACCTCTACAGAACCGAACTGTCTCATTCGCTTTTTGCCCTCTTTCTGCTTTTCAAGGAGCTTTTTCTTTCTGGTTACATCACCGCCGTAGCACTTTGCGAGGACATCCTTACGGAGTGCCTTTACTGTTTCACGGGCGATAACCTTGCCGCCGATTGCCACTTGAATAGGAATCTCGAACAAATGGCGTGGAATATACTTTTTCAGCTGCTCAGCAATACGACGGGCACGCTGATACGCCTTTTCTCTATGAATGATGAATGACAGTGCGTCAATAACATCGCCATTGAGCATAACATCCACCTTAACCAAATCTGAACGACGATAGTCTTTCATCTCATAATCAAAGGAAGCATAACCTCTTGTGCGTGACTTAAGTGCGTCAAAGAAATCATAAATAATTTCGTTCAGCGGAAGCTCATAGTGTATATCCACTCTGTCGGGAGTGATATAATCCATATTTTTGAATATGCCACGCTTGTCCTGGCACATATCCATAACAGTGCCAACGAAATCGGACGGCACATAGATATGAGCATCGGCAAATGGTTCTTCGCAATAATCAATATAAGCAGGGTCAGGGTAATTGGTAGGATTATCAATCTCGACCATAGTACCGTCGGTAAGATAAATCTTGTACACAACCGATGGAACAGTGGCTATCAAATCAAGATTATATTCTCTGTCCAAACGCTCCTGTATAATCTCCAAGTGGAGCAATCCCAAAAATCCACAACGGAATCCGAATCCCAAAGCGCCCGAAGTTTCCGGCTCATAGGACAATGACGCATCATTTAGCTGCAGCTTTTCGAGTGCGTCACGAAGTGCCTCATAGTCTGCACCGTCGGCGGGATAAAGACCGCAATAAACCATCGGATTAACCTTTCGGTAGCCCGGCAACGGCTCAGATGCAGGATTTTCCGCTGTAGTGACGGTATCACCTACATGAGCGTCTCCTACTGTCTTAATGGAGGCAGTGATATAACCTACCTCGCCGGCAGACAGTTCATCTGTCTTTTCCAATGAAGTGGCACGCATATAGCCAACCTCTACCACGGTAAATTCTGCACCGGTAGACATAATCCGCATTGTATCGCCGGCTTTAATCTTGCCCTCTTTTATGCGGACATAGACTATTACTCCTCGGTAGGAATCGTATATTGAATCAAAAATCAAAGCCTGAAGTGGCTTGTTTTCATCGCCCTCGGGAGGATGAATTTCGTTGACAATGTACTCCAAAACATCCTCCACATTTTCGCCTGTTTTGGCACTTATGCGGGGGGCATCCATACAGGGTATGCCGACTATTTCCTCTACCTCCTCAGCAACTCGTTCAGGGTCAGCCGCAGGCAAATCAATCTTATTTATAACAGGAAGGATATCCAAATCGTGATCAAGAGCCAAATATGTGTTTGCGAGTGTCTGTGCCTCAACGCCTTGAGACGCATCTACTATCAGTATAGCACCCTCACAAGCGGCGAGAGAACGGGAAACCTCGTAGTTAAAGTCAACATGACCCGGAGTATCAATAAGATTGAACTCATACTCGTGACCGTCTTTGGCAGTATAATTCAATTTTACGGCGTGCGCCTTAATTGTGATACCACGCTCACGCTCCAATTCCATATCATCAAGAATTTGCTCCTGCATATCTCTTTTTTGCACTGAAGATGTAAGCTCGAGCAATCTGTCGGCAAGGGTTGACTTGCCATGGTCAATATGGGCGATGATACAAAAATTTCTGATATACTTCTTGTTTTGTGACATTAAGTTATTATTCCTTGTTTTTCTTTGATTTAATAATATAGTTCAGTTCTCTCTTGATTTTTTTAGGGCTCTTAAACAGCTTTATAAACAACCTTTTGAGATAGAACCATGGAAGAAGATACGGCTTTTTAACAAGTATGGGGTACATACTCTTAATTCTATCGGCAGACGGAAAAATTCGCATAAATAAATATTTTGCTACCGAGTCACCGTTTTCTTTTTTATAATTGTTGTATATTTCGGCTACATTAGTCATATTCTCTGCGTTTACAAATGTGCCGTACCTAAAGGCTCTTTGGAAAAATTCCTCTTGAGCTACCGAAAGATTGTCGTCGAAGAAGTCAAAAGACGCCTTAGCGACCTGCTGCTCAAAATCGGCAATTTTCATCTGCTCAAGTCTTTCGTCTATGTATGGTCTGTTCCAGCTATCTTGATTATTTGTAAGTATCAAGTAGTTATCCACAATAAATTTGATACCGAAACCGCCCAAGATAAAGTGCTTGTACATATGAGCAACAGAATGGAGATACATATCCTCCGGACTCATATCATACTCAAAGCCATCCTCGGCATTTTGTTCAGCATTTTGCCAAACGAAGCTGAAATCCGGACAGAAGCCATAAACATCTTTGAACAAATCGTGGTGAAACTCAAATGTAAAATACGGCTCCTTATGAAAATCATCGGTATTTCCGCCATCGGACACCATATCATATCCTCTGCCGAGCATATAATCGCAGATAACATCATGGTACTCAAGATCTACCATCAAATCCACATCCGACATCTGTCTATAGCTCTGCTTAGGGTAGAATTTTTTTATGATTGAACCCTTGAGCGGCATATAGCGAATACCATTGCTGACGAGCATTTCCTTTATTTCCTGAAATTCGTTTTGAACAGATAATATTCTGGTGAACTCACTGTTCTTATACCGCTTCAATTCGAGGGCAACATCAGGCGGAAGCTGCTTATTTCCTAAAGAATCCGCAACAAGAGACACAAACTGCTGCTCCTTAACCGTATCCAAAAATCTGCGCCAATTAAGTTCAGGCGGATCGGGAATGGGAGCACCTTTTATTGTGGCTCTCAAAACCTCAAAGAAATATTGTGACTCTTTGCAGTCGAGAATCATGCATTATCCTCCAGAATGCCCATAGCCTTTATATTTTCAAGAAGCTCGTGGACATCTGCTTGAATCTGCTCCTTAGGTGCGTCATATTTTGCAAACATAGCGTCAACTATGCTCTCCTCTGTTTGTTCCTTTTGGAGAAGCTTAAAAACATAGTTAGCGGTGGGATTATTGTTAATAAGTCCTTGAAAGTCCTTTGAGAGCTTTCCGGTAGCGATAGCAAAATCCTGACCGTCAATGTTACCAAGTACAATACCTTTTTTTAATTTCATAACAATCACCTTTTATATATTTTTTGGCTTATGCCATATTTTTTAGTATTTGGCGAGCGACATAAATACCGCTTGCAGATGCGTGAGAAAGAGAATGAGTAACGCCTGAGCCGTCGCCGATAACATAGAGTCCCTTATGCTTAGTCTCAAGGTTGTTGTCTATCTCAACTTCCATATTATAGAATTTTACCTCAACGCCGTAGAGAAGTGTGTCGGGATTTGCGGTTCCCGGTGCAATTTTATCGAGAGCATAAATCATCTCAATAATTCCGTCGAGTATACGCTTAGGCAAAACCAAAGACAAATCACCCGGTGTAGCTGCGAGTGTAGGCTCAACAAGGCCTTCCTCAATACGCTTTGGATTACTTCTTCTGCCCGAAACCAAATCGCCGAAGCGCTGTACGATTACACCGCCGCCCAGCATATTTGACAATCTTGCGATACTCTCACCATAGCCGTTAGAATCCTTAAACGGCTCGGAAAAATGCTTGGATACAAGGAGTGCAAAGTTTGTGTTTTCTGTCTGTTTTGCAGGGTCCTCATAACTGTGACCGTTTACGGTAACGATTCCGTTGGTATTTTCTGTAACTACAGAGCCTTTAGGATTCATACAGAAGGTACGAACCTGATCCTCATAGTTCTTTGTGCGATATACAATTTTGCTCTCATAGAGCTCATCTGTAAGGTGGCTGAAAATAACAGCCGGAAGCTCTACTCTGACGCCGATGTCAACACGATTGGACAATGTCTTTATGCCAAGATGGTCACAAACACCCTCCATCCATTTACTGCCGGAACGGCCTACAGAAACGACGCACTCCTTACAGGAGAATGAGCCCTTCTTGCTTTCTACAAGATAGCCGCCGTCAATTTTGTCAACACTGTCAATATGAGTATTAAAGTGGAAGTCCACCTTATTCTTCAATTCGTTATATATGTTTTCGAGAACGATGTAGTTAATGTCGGTACCCAAATGTCTAACGGATGCCTCGAGCAAATTAAGCTGGTTTTGCATACAGAGCTTTTTGAACTTTGAGCCGGCTGTAGAATACAGTTTACAGTTTTCGCCGCCGTATTTCATATTGATTTCATCGACATATTTCATCAGCTCAATGGCCTTTTTCTTGCCTATGTACTCATACAGGGTTCCGCCGAAGTCATTTGTAATGTTATACTTACCGTCGGAGAATGCTCCCGCACCGCCGAATCCGCTCATAATGGCACAGGTCTTGCACTGAATACAGGACTTAATCTTTTCGCCGTCAATAGGGCATTTTCTCTTAGCGAGAGGATTGCCTGCTTCAAATACGGCTATCTTAAGGTCGCTGTTTTTTTCTGCAAGCTCATATGCAGAAAAAATACCGCCGGGACCTGCTCCGATTATAATTACATCATAGTTTGTCTTAGTCATCTTTTTTACCTCTCATTAGAAATATACTTCCATTATTGAAATGAGGGGAAGTTGGCTCATTAGATAATAGTACACGCATGCGTACAGATTTATTGTACCAAAAACTAACGAGAAAAACAATAGTATTTTCAATAATAAATAAAAAGTGACAAATAATTTGTTTTTGTACAAAACACGGTTTGACATAATGCTGCATATTTGGTATCATAGCACTATAGTTGACTTTAGGTCAAAGTAAACGGAGGACAAATTATGTACTACAATATAGGTCAAATATCCGAAATGTTCGAAATTCCCGTTTCCACACTCAGATACTATGACAAAGAGGGACTGTTTCCGAATATGGAGAGAGCATCGGGCATACGCAAATTCAGTGAAAGAGAAATCGAACAGCTCAGACTTATAGAATGTCTTAAAAAATCCGGACTTGAAATAAAGAATATCAAGCTATTTATGGAATGGTGCGCAATGGGAAGCAGTACCTACGAACAAAGACACGAGCTTTTTGTTGAACAGCGCAAAAATGTAATGGCAGAAATTGACAGACTGAACAATGTTCTCGATATGCTTAACTTCAAATGCTGGTACTATGAACAAGCAATAAAAGACGGAAGCGAAAAGAATGTTAATCCTCCAAACATAAAAAATATGCCTAAGGATATCCAAAAGGCATACCTAAATACTCACGAGGCGGTGCAATAAATTTTTGTTGACAACACAGTGATGATATGATACTATCTTAGCGTAAAATCAGTAGTGGATTTTTCCGGACGATATTTTATGTCATCTTTTCGCCACACGGCTCTATTTGTCGTGTGGCTTTTTATATAACCGTGGAGGAAGCGTATGAACGATAATTTTATGAAAACAAAGCCGGTACTGCCTTTGCTTTTGTCTATGGCATTGCCTATGGTGCTGTCAATGCTGATTAACTCACTGTACAACATAATCGACAGCTATTTTGTAGCAAAAATCAGCGAGGATGCTATGACCGCACTTTCCCTGGTTTATCCGATACAAAATTTCATAAATGCAGTGGCAATCGGATTCGGTATAGGAATAAATGCAGTAATCGCAATACACTTAGGCGCAGGATACAAAAAGCAGGCTAACGGTGCCGCAACTCAAGGAACAGCACTGTCTGTTATTCACGGAATAGTGTTGACGGCTCTGTGCATACCGCTTATGCCGTTATTCCTCAAAATGTTCACAAAAAGCAACAACATAATCAGCTTAGGCACACAATATTCTAATATAGTATCCGCCTTTGCGACAATAAATATGGTGGGACTTTCCTTTGAAAAAATTTTTCAGTCTGTAGGCAAAATGAAAACCACTATGATAAGTATGATGTGCGGCTGCATAACCAACATAATACTTGACCCATTGATGATATTCGGCATAGGCCCATTTCCAAAGATGGGAATAAAAGGTGCAGCTCTTGCTACCGGTATCGGTCAAACAGTTACACTGGTAATATACATAGCCGTATTCGTGCTGAAGCCAATCAATGTTAAGATAAAAAAAGAATACCTAAAGTCAGACAAAAATGTAATTAAAAAGCTATACTCAATCGGCATACCTGCAATTCTCAACCTTGCACTGCCGTCACTGCTGATAACACTGCTTAACGCAATTTTGGCAGCATTCTCACAGGTATATATTCTTGTACTCGGTGTGTATTATAAACTGCAAACATTCTTATACCTGACCGCCAACGGAATAATCCAAGGTATGCGCCCGATAATAGGCTTTAACTACGGTGCAAGAGAATATAAAAGAGTAAGCAAAATATATATGCTGGTAATGTATATGTGCTGTGGAATTATGGCAGTAGGCACAGTGATATGTATGGCGGCGCCTCAGTCTCTGATAGGTCTGTTCACAGACAATCCGGACACTGTAGAGGTGGGCAAAACCGCACTGCGATTGATCAGCATAGGCTTTATCCCATCTGCTGTATCGGTCACCTCCTCCGGTGCATTGGAGGGATTAGGCAAAGGCGTACAATCACTGGCAATATCTATGTGCAGATACTTGATAATCATAGTACCCGTCGCATTTTTGCTGTGCAAAATAATTGGACCGACAGGCGCATGGCACGCCTTTTGGATAGCCGAGCTCCTAACCGCCGCCGTGTCCGTGACAATCTACAAAAAATCCACCGCAATAAAACAAGCATAACCAAAAAAGCTCTCCCCCGTCCCACGACAGCGGAGAGCTTTTTACTTGTAAAATACAACTCATTGACTTGAATTCAAATCTCTATTCAAAATTGCTCCAAAGATTATTCTTTATCGTTATTTAATTTTTAAATCAAGACTTTTTAACAATATTCGCTACACACTCTATGTGTGGGGTGCGGGGGAACATATCTACGGGGGTGATTTTTTGGGTTATATAATTTCTTTCGGCTAAGAGTGCTAAGTCACGGGCGAGTGTTGCACTGTCGCAGGATACATAGACTATGCGTTTGGGTGACATACTGTCGATGACATCAAAAAGTTCTTTTTGGCAACCCTTTCGGGGCGGGTCCAAAACTATTACATCCGGCTGAATTTTCTCTGATTTCAGCCTCTTTGCCAAATCAAAGGCATCGCCGCAATAAAACTCTGCATTTTTGACACCGTTCAATTCGGCATTTATCTTTGCGTTCTCTATCGCCTGCGGAACGACCTCAACGCCGATAAGTCGGCTGACATCGTCCGACATAGTGAGACCGATTGTACCTGCGCCGCAATAGAGGTCTATCAGCGTTTCGCTTCCGGTAAGGGCAGCATACTCTTTGGCTACAGAATATAATTTTTCGCACTGATTATGATTAACCTGATAAAAGGAATTAGGTGAGATAACAAATTTTTTGCCTAACAAAACATCGGTAATATTGTCACTGCCCCAAACAGTTACAGTCTCGCTGCCCAAAATAACATTGGTGCGGTCACGATTTATATTATAGCAAATACTTTTCATTCCGCTGACAGCAGAAAGCATCTCTGCTAAATAATCATAATCGGGAAGTGTACTGCCGTTGATAACAGCACAAGCCATAATTTCGCCGGTACCGAACGCCTTGCGCAAATATATATGGCGGAGCAGTCCCCTGCCGGTATTCTCATCATAGGAGGTTATATTATTTTTTTCCACCCACTGAGAAAAGGCGTCTATACACTGCTCAAATTCTTTTGGCTGTAGGCGGCAGGAATTGTAAGGGATAATGCGATGGCTTTTGTAAGCATAAAAGCCTGCGAATAATTCACCGTCTGAAATAGTGACAGGATACTGAGCTTTGTTGCGGTAGCCGTCAATCTCATCTGCACCCACCACATCATTTACAGGCACATTCAGGTGTCCGATTCTCTTAACTGCGTCCTCCACCCTACTCTTTTTGTACTTCAGCTCCTCGGCATATGTCATATTGCGAAATGAACAGCCGCCGCATTTTGACGAAACAGGGCAATCGGAATCTATACGCCGAGATGATTTTTTTATGATTTCCTTTAGCGTAGCAACAGCATAACGCTTTGAAGTTTTGATAACATGGGCAATTATCTTATCACCGGGCACAGCGCCTCTGACAAAAACAGCAAGGCTCCGGTAGTGTCCTACTGCGGAGCCTTCTGATGTCATACTCTCTATATCAAGTTGTATATCATCATTCTTTTTTATTTCCAAAGTTATATACCCTTTATGATTTCTTCCATACGGTCCATCTTTTGTTCCATATCCTGAACAAGCTTCATCTGATTCTTTGCACGGTCAAGATTATGCTCAGGATAATCGGTACGAAAATATGTATCGCCGTTGAGATAGTCTGTCAAAAATCTCATTCCGCACTCAAGAGTCATAAGTTTTGCAGAAAAAGCAAGGTTAGCCTTTTCGTTATCTGTCAATGTTTCTCCGGCCTCGCTGAGAAATCCTCTTGCATATGCTGCAAAATAATCAATATCAATCTCAACCTTAGACAAGTCCTTTTCGTCCTCGGGTGCTGTAGACGCACCAAAACGAATAGAATCGCCAAAGTCATAAAGAGCAAGTCCCGGCATAACGGTGTCTAAGTCGATAACACAAATGCACTTGCCTGTATTGGCATCGAACATAACATTGTTCAGCTTTGTATCATTATGAGTGACTCTCATAGGCAGCTCATTTCTGTCTACCATATCAACGAGCTTTGACATATCGCTGTGACGATTTTTGTACTCGGCAATAAGGTCGAGACAACTATCCTTTCTGCCGGCAGTATTATTTTCGATGGCAGGCAAAAATTCGTTATCATATCTCCATGCTGTGTTGTGGAAATTAGGTATAATTTCTGCAAGAGAAGATGCGTCAAAGTCAGAAAGCATTTTTTGGAACCTGCCGAATGCTACACCGCTCGACTCAAAGGTTTCGGCACAGTCTACACTGTCGTAGCTGACAGAATCCTTTACAAAAATATATGCACGATAATATGACTCACCGTCGAAAAAATATTTTTTCCCGTCAGAGGTTTTCTGATAATGCAAAGTTTCTCTGTCGGGATCACCGCCGTTTTTCTTAATTTCTTTTCTGAGATATGAGGTAACGGCAAAAACATTGTTCATCAGGTCATCAACATTCTTAAATACATTGTTATTAATCTTCTGTACAACATATTTTTGGTTAGTATATTCTGCGATATAGGTCTTGTTGATATGACCCGAGCCGAACTCCTTTACCGACACAAAATCACCGTCGAAATTGAACTGATTACATACTTCAATAATATCCATAGTATAACACTCCTGTTAAATTACATCTTCCATAATATACTCGTCCTTCCAAGTGCTGCGTGGTGCCGAGCACTCAAAGTCCAGCAATTTCAATCCCTTTATATGTCTCGCCCATATACCGTAGGCAGGCAGGTTGCGAAAACGCCAAGCCTCCGGATAAACATCGCTGTACTCAGGGATAAATCGTCTCTTGTCATACACCTCTTTGTAGGGGGCGTATTCCATTTTTATATTCTTCAGCGTTATGTTGTCCACATAATGCGTCAGTCCGTTCTGTCTGTAGCCTGCCACAATGATTGGTATTTCCGTCTCGGTGGCGTCCACATTTTCGATATAAATATTTTTCACCTGTCCGAGAGCGTCAAAGGTATCTTTATCAGCCGAAGATGTCTTTTCTTTTTTTGCGCCGAATTCTACAGCATTTGCAGATACTGCATCTACTGTTGCGGCTCTGTTTCGGTTACAAAGCCTAATAAATATCGGGCAGGTTACTCTGTTCATCTTTATATTTTTTACCGTAATATCCTTAACAACCGAGCCGTCGGCAGATTCGATAGCTATTCCGCTGACCGTACCCGGATACAGATCGGTCATAAAAAAGCTGCAATCTGTCACCGTAATATTTTTTATATCAAAGGTGGTCTCCGTGCCGATTTTGAAAGCGTTGGCACAGGATATTACCTCACAATCGGAAACTCTTATGTTTTCCATAACAGAATTATTGCCGAGCCATACGGCATTTTTTATACAAATACCGTCATCGGCAGTGGAAACGAAACAGTGTTCAATATCTATGTTGCTCGTTCCGGCTATATCAAAACCATCGGCGTTGGCAACATGGCGGTTATTGTTAATAACAAAATTCTTTATGCTCACGCCGTTACAATTTTCTATTCTAAATGACCAATGGGCTGCATTTTCGATGATAAAATTGTCAGCCTTAATATTTTTACAATTCTTAAAATACACAGGTCCGCCGTATTTTGACGGATGAGCGAACCTAATCTGAGCACGATAATCCCGTCGCATTTCGATAACATCTATCACATCGGGATGCTCGGTCATATTTTCATCTGCTTTTGGCCGTCTACCGAAGAACTCACCGTTGCCCTTAATTTTTCCTCCGCCGGTGAGAGTAATATTCTCTGCACCGTCTGCATGGACTATGCCAAGGTGATTGTATCCCTCGCCGGTTTTGTTGGCAACGAGAGCCGACTGACCGTCAATGAATAATGTAACATTAGATTTTAAATATACAGTGGTGGTAACATATTCTCCGCCGGAAACAAGAACCGTTCCTCCGCTGATTGCAGCAGCAGAAACAGCACGATTTATGTACGGGGCATTGTCTGCTTTTGAGACATCTGCACCGTATTCTCTGATATCAAATACCGCAGCAGTCGGAGCGGTCTGCTTTGATATATATTTATCCTCGGGATAGTAGGAGGAGAAGTCATACTCCCTAACCTCGCTGTACACATCACCCTTAGTAATTCTCAAATCCTTGCCAAAAAGCAGAGTCCTAAGCTTGTCGGCGTTGTTGCGTTTATCTTTCATCTATATCTGTCTGATTAAATCCTTATCTTTTCTTGCTGCCCAAGCAATGTTATATGAGTGGTCGCCGACACGCTCCAAATCCTGCAAGGTTTTTGTAAATATTACGCCGGATGAGGTGTGGCACTTCTTTTCTCTAAGTCGCTTAACATGATTATCTTGAGCCTGCAGAGTCAGACAGTCGATAGTATCCTCAAGATAGTGGAGCTTGTGCTCCTGATCGTCTGTCAATCTTTTTTCGACAAAAGCCTCTACGCTGTGGTCAAACAGCTCAAGGTCTAAATCATATATCTTTTTGAACTCTGACATACCACTCTCGGTAAAGCCTAAGTCGTCGTCCTTGGCAGCCATAGTACGCTCGAGAATATTAAGAGCATGGTCGCCTATACGCTCAAGGTCGGTGATAACATGGAACAACTTTCCGATATATTCCGACACGGCACCGCTCAAATTTTGAGAAGTAACGGTGACCATAAAGTCGGATATGTTGTGATTGAGCCAATTTATCAGTTCTTCGTTATCCTTAATTTCTCGCTCATTAGAGGTATCCATATTCAAAAATCCGTCGCAAGCGAGAGTGAAATTTTTACGAACGACAGAAGCCATACGCTCTACCTCTCTGCCGAGCTGCAGTGCAGTTGAAATCGTATTTTCATTTAGCTTTCTGTCGATATATACAAATCTGAATTCAGTCTCATGCTCATGAGATTTGACTATCTTTTCCGACAGTTTTACTACCACCTTAACAAATGGCAAAAGGAATACAGCGGTAACAACCTTAAATATAATATGCGCCGCCGCAACCTGAACAGAACCGTTGTCCGAAAGGGTTGTAATCCACTTTGCAAATGGAGTAAACATAGCAACAGGCGTAAATATCAGCATACCTACAAAGTCAAATATAAAGTAGATAACTGCGGCACGCTTAGCATTAGTTTTGGCACCGATTGCAGAAAGGAACAACGGTGTAGCCGAGCCAACATTTATACCGATAATAAGGTAAATAGCAAAATTCATAGGCATTACACCCTGAAGTGCAAGCACCTGCAAAACGCCGATAGCCGCACTGGATGACTGCAGGACAGAACAAATCGCAATACCTATCAGCAGTCCCAAAATCGGGTTGTTGGCTGTGGTGATAAAGTGCTGAAACGCCTCACTCGATTTCAGCACACCCATAGCCGAATCGCCGCTCATATATTTCAGTCCGAAGAACAAAATACCAAAGCCCAAAATAATTTGGCCGATATATTTTTGGCTTTGTTTTTTTGAAAACAATGCAACTGCCGCTCCTACAAAAATACAAAACGGAGCAATGACAGACACATCTATAGCAATAAGAACGGCTGTGATAGTCGTACCTATATTAGCGCCGATAATTACGCCGGTAGCCTGGAACAAATCCATAATTCCGGCATTCAAGAATCCCATCAGCATAACAGTGGTAGCCGACGAGGACTGAATAACAGCGGTAACCAACACACCGAGCAAAAAGCCCTTAAATCTGTTTCTGGTCAATTTTTCCAGCAGCGATTTCATCTTGCTGCCTGCGACTTGATTAAGACCGTCGCTCATATACTTCATACCGAACAGAAACAGACCGAGACCGCCCAGCAAATTGATGATATTATTTATTCCCATATTTCACACACATACATACAAAAAATATCTAAAACTATCTTTGTACAAATCCTATCTTTTTCATTGCTTTTGAGAGAGTACGGTTTGCTATATAAGCAGCCTTGTCGGCACCCTCGTTCCAACATTCCTTAAGGTATGCTTTGTCCTTAATATATTGGTTATATTTAGTTTGGAACGGTTCGAGTTCTGCTATAACAGCCTCACCGACTGCCTTTTTGAAATCGCCGTAGCCTTTGCCGCTGAAATCATGCTCGATAGTCTCGAAGCTGTCACCGGTAACGGCAGAATAAATAGTCATAAGGTTATTTATGCCATCCTTGCCCTCGCCGTAATGAACAGACATCTCGCTGTCTGTAACAGCAGACTTAAACTTTTTCATAATCACATTAGGCTCGTCCGTAATGTGTACAGAGCCCTTTGGATTAGGGTCGGACTTTGACATCTTACGAGTCGGGTCCTGAAGTGACATAATGCGTGCGCCAGCCTTTGGAATATAGGCATCCGGCACTGTGAAAACATTTCCGTAGATACCGTTAAAGCGTTCTGCTATGTCACGGGTAATCTCAAGATGTTGCTTTTGGTCTGCACCTACAGGCACAACATCTGCCTGATAGAGCAAAATATCTGCCGCCATAAGTGACGGATAAGTGAACAATCCTGCATTTACATTGTCTGCGTGCTGAGCAGACTTGTCCTTAAACTGAGTCATACGGCTGAGCTCGCCAAACTGAGTGTAACAATTAAGAAGCCATGCAAGCTGGGAGTGAGCGGGAACATGTGACTGAATGAACACAATTCCCTCTTTCGGGTCAAGACCTAATGCCAAAAGCATAGCATAAAGCTTTGTAGTCTGCTCTCTCAATTTTGCCGGTTCCTGTCTGACCGTAATCGAATGTAAATCCGCAATTCCGAATACGGTATCAAAATCCTTTTGGAAAGTCGGCCAACCCTTCATAGCACCCAAATAATTGCCTAATGTAGGTACCGATGTAGGTTGTATCAACGATAAACTGCGCTTTTTGCGCTCTGTTACCTGTTCTGCCATAGTAAAAATCTCCTGTTATCTTAGTATTCTTTAGCTACTTCTCCCAACAGTTTTATGCCGGCTGCAATTTTTTCGTCCGACGGAGTGGAGAAGTTAAGTCTGATATACTGTGTTTTGTCTGTATCATTCATAAGAAACGCATTTCCGGGAACAACTGCAACCTTTTTCTTGACTGCACGCTGTACGAAATCGAGCATATCCACATCATCCGGCAGCTTGCACCAAATGAAAAGTCCGCCCTCAGGTCTGACATATTCTACAAAATCGCCGAGCTCTTTGTCAATACAATCGCACATAAGGTTCAGCTTTTTGCGATAAATTCCCTGTATTTTCTTTATGTGAGCCTCCACATCATAGTCCCTGAGCCATCTGTAAACTATCATCTGATTGAGACAGGGTGTATGCACATCGGAGGCTTGTTTTCCTACTGTCATCTTAGCCAAAATAGGCTTTGGTCCCACGCAATATGCCACACGGAGACCCGGTGAAAGAATCTTACTGAATGAGCCTGCATAAACAACTATGCCCTCTGTATCCATAGACTTAATGGTAGGGAGAGGCTCCCCTGCAACACGAAGATCACCGTAAGGGTTGTCCTCAAGAATAATTTTATTGTATTTCACCGCAAGCTCGTACAATCTCTTGCGCTTAGCGAGAGACATAGTAGCACCTGCCGGATTTTGAAAATTAGGAATAGTATATATGAACTTAGCGTTCTCGGTAGTCTTTAGCGCCTCTTCGAGAGCATCGACATTCATACCGTCTGCCTCTACGGGAACGCCCTTCAGCTTACAGCCATAGGAACGAAAGCAATTAAGCGAGCCGATAAATGACGGCTCCTCACATATAACTGTGTCGCCCTCGTTGCACAATACTTTGGTAGTTAAATCCATAATTTGTGTAGCACCGGAAACTACGAGAAGGTCGTCAAAATCTCTGCCGATTTTCTCTCTGCGTGCAAGCCAAGATTTCAGCTCATCTCTAAGTGGCTGATAGCCCTCGGTAACACCGTACTGCAATGCCGTAATAGGCTCCTCGGCGAGAATCTCAGCCGAAATTTTTTGAACTTCCTCTACAGGAAAGGCATCCGGTGCCGGATTGCCTGCTGCAAGAGGGATAATAGCCGGATCGGCAGTCGCTTTAAGTATCTCTCTGATTGCGCTGGGCTGGAGAGAAGATATTTTGTCAGAAAATGTGTAATCCAATATTTCTTACCTCTTTTACAATTAGGACAGATTGATTATTCCGTCCCCTTTTAGCTTTTCTACCAAACGCTGAGTATTCTTTCCGTCGTGGAACTCAACGATTTTTGAATATCTCTTTTTGTACTCTTCGGGTTGAGGATTATTATAGTTTCTCTCTATAGCTTCTCCCAATCCGGCGGTGCTGTAAAAATAATCGCCGTAAACATTGTTCTCATTGAGCATAAGCTTTGTGGAGGGACCGTACTGTGCCATACAATAGTCCTTTTCTTCCCAATAGAATATAACTCTGACACCTCTGTAGAATGCGTCGTAAGCTATAGAAGAATAGTCGGTAATGAGAACTCTCGCACTCTTGAGCACATCGTCGTATCGGGCACCGATAAATACCTTGTCGCCAAGCTCAAGCTTAGAGTTTTTGAGTTCATTCACAATGAGCGGATGAGGAAGAATGATAACATCATCCTTGAGCTCATCGGGAACGCTGTCATACAGCTTTGTAACCATCTTAAAGTAGCCTGTCTGCGAAAAATCGTCACGGGCAAGGTTAATCTCCCACGGACGCCAAGTAGGCATTATAACAATCTTATCAGCCGTAGGCAAAAGTATATTTCTGTCGAACTTAGGCAGACCTGTAATGTACAAATCTTCGGGATAGTGACCGCCCAGCTCAACAAAGTGGTCTGCCTCCGCATGGGAGGAAACGACTACTCTGTACTTTCCGTTCAGCTTTTTACGATTGAACATATTTCGGGACTCACTGTCGAGAGACACCATATACATAACACCGTGCTGCAAGAAAACATAGTTCAAATTTTTGTCCGAAATTTTCTTAAGAGCCGGCAAATTGAATATCTTTAGGTCTATAGCGTGAACAAGTGCCTCTGTACCGATAAATGTCTTTGCCTTGAAGAAATACAGGTAGTGCTTAAAGCTGTGCTTGTACACGATATTGGGCAAATATTTTTCGGGTATTCTGTCTATGTACTCATAGTCACGGTCAACAATAAAATATGCGTCCTTGTATCCGTGATCAATAAGATACTCAAAAGTAACGCTGGCACTCTCCTCATACTTTGACGAATTCTTTTCGTACAGCATAACGAGATTTTTTGCCTTTTTTCCATGCCATAACAGTGACAGACAATAAGCCACAAATTGCTTAAAGCGTTCGGTACCCTTGTCGGACTTAATATATGAGCGGACATAAACATTCAGTCTGTTATTCTTAGACTGTCTGAATATAGCCACAGTGTCTGTATCTCTGTCATACATAACAGGACCTCTGAGTCCCATAAATATGCGATAAATAAGCGAAAAATAAATTATGTGACACTGAACGAGCTTGTCATATCCGTTTCTGTAGCAAAGGGCTACAATGTTTGTGGCAGGCATATCCACCACATCCTTGACCGGTATATCAAATGAATAAATGCCAAAATGGCTTTTGGATAATTTATTCTTAGGAGCAATATATTTAGGGCAATATTTCTTAGTGCCGACTGAAATATAGGTATCTCTCAATCTTGTTTCGACAGGTGTCCTGAGTCTGAACAGACTGATGCACTTCATTCTTTTCTTCGTCTTAATATAGAGCGGCAAAATATTGTCCATTGACGAATTTTTGCGAAAACTTCCGTCTGCAATATCATTGTCAGCATTGCGAAGGACATAGTCGGCATTTTCTTTTTCTCTGTAATCAATTTCGCAAAAGCCGTGCTCAAGCTCATAAGAACGAACAAAGCTCTCTGTTTTTGCAAATCGCTTGCTGATAGCGTAATAATCGCCGTGCCGTACAAAAAACTTTTCGCCGGACATCTTAGATAAAACGCCTGCCATAACCGAGTTGCCGCAGGAAAAGTCTACAACTTTCTTTGGCGATACAGAATAGAACAATCTGTTCTTCTCGTTTTCAAACAAAGAATCAAGGCGTTTTGTATCTTTAGTATTGCCTGTCATCTTGTGAGCGAACAGCTCTGCGGCATCGCCGATGCCTGCCTGTATGGCAGTAATGATGCCTAAGGTCGTTACTCCCCTGTCTAATGACAGCACAAATTCCTTTGACGCTTTGCTGAAATTATGGCGATATGCTATCACATATCTGTATTCCGGATTTTCGGAAATATATCTCTTTATATTTTCAAAATGAACTTCCGGCAATGTGCCTGCATACAACAAGCAAATATTGTCATCGGGTATATGGCGGCTGACACTATAAAAATCGGAATGTCCGCTGACCATAAGCTCAAATATTTTTTCGCAGCAATCATATGCACCGTTCGGACAATACTCCGACACAAAGTCGTCATAAGGCTGTACAGGCAATGACATTTCTGCAACTGTGCTTTCTACAGTGTCACAAATAGGGAAAGGTAACTCCTCAAACGGAATATATGTTCCACGGGTTTCGAGATATTTTTCTTTGTCATACGCAAAGAGAATTATCTTTTTCTTAGTGACGGCAAAGTCAAAAAATACGCTGGAATAGTCTGTAATCAATCCGTCGCAAGCACCCAAGATTTCATATGTATCATAATCGGGAGAAAAGCTCTCAATATGCTTATACACACTGCAATCTATCTCAGACGCAAGCAAAAAGTGAAGGTTGACAAGCAAAAGGCTGTCATCACTCAGCTTTTTATCGAATTGTTCAAGAAGTGCTTTTGTTTCTTTTATTTGATTTGCTGTATCGGCAGTTCTGCCTGTACCACGCCAAGTGGGCATATAAGCAAATAATTTTTTATTTTCGTAGCCGAGCTTTTTCTTAAACTCATTGCATTTGTTTTCGTCATAAAAAACATAGTTTCTCGGATAATTTGCAATAAGCTCGTTTCCGCTGAAAATCGGGTCTAAATCATAGTCGTCCATAAAGACATTGCGTGTAAATTCATTCGGAAAAAGAGCATAATCGCTCATGAGATAGTTCTTTTGGATATTGGCAAGAGACGCCAAATTGGATTTATCCGATTTTCCGAGAGTTTTGAGCGGTGTACCGTGCCAAGTGTTCAGGAATACCTGCTCACTCCGTTTGCTGAAATACGGCGGGAACGAATTGTCCGTCATAAGATACTTTGCTGTAGCCAAACACCTGCAATACTCGTCCGAATTGCGCACAACGAGACGGACGTTCTCAAATCCATAGAACGCCATTCTCTCACGAGCCTTTTCTATTGTGCCATCGGTTACGGTAAAAATTGCTCTATACTTGCTCCATCTCGGATTAGTGCAAAGTTCTCTAAGCATAGCGAACATATTTCCGTTAATGTTTGAGCCTTGTCCGCCCTCCAAGAGAACAGAATATTCCTCTATAGGAGCACCGAGATGCCTAATATAAATCGGCTTGTAATTATTATTCAGTTTTCGTATCTTTTTCTTAATTCGATTAGCCACTGATTTTCCCCTGAAAGAAATATTTATTCGGGAAGCTGGTCTTTATTTTCTTCCGCTTCCTTAAGTTTGAGGTCATTTTTAATCATAGTAGTAGACACGCCCGGTGTTCTCTCGAGATAAACGACCTCACAATAATCCTTTAAATAATCAAATTTGTCGGAGCCGGCCCAATCGGAGCCCATTACTACAACATCTATATGATACTCTTTTACATCATTGATTTTTTGGTCCCAGCTGTTCTCCGGAATAACCAAATCAACATATCTTATTGCCTCAAGCATCTTTTTGCGGGTTTCATAGCTGTGATAAGCTACCTTTCCCTTTTGCTTATTAAACTCATCGGTAGAAACGGCAACGACCAGATAGTCGCCGAGAGCCTTTGCTCTGCGCAAAATCTCAATGTGACCATAGTGTAAAAGGTCAAAAGTACCGTAAGTCAAAATTCTTTTCATATTGTTCACCTCAAGTGTCAAACATACATTAGCACAAATTTTGCGAGTATATCTGTGTTACTGCTGTTTTTCGTCTCGACATACTTCTGTCTGAAATCAAAAAGCATATCTCTGTTATATTCATCATTTTTTATAGAAGAAACGAGGTCGGCAGCGTCCTCAAAGACCGCTCCTGCCATTTCTTCTCTAATATCAATATTTATTCCTCTGTCCTTCATATATTCGTTGTAGTCCGGCACAAAGAAATACAGTGGTTTCATAAGCAGTGATGCCTCGAAGGCACAAGCACTGTAATCAGTAATAATGATGTCCGCAATTTTCATCAAATCGAGAGATGAAAAATCTCCGTTTGGTGTGTACGCCTCGTCCTTTTTGACCTTAGAAAGCGGATGAGTGCTGATAATCAACTTATAATCCTCAAGGTCCTCAAACTCAGTCTTGAGCATCTGTGCAACATAAGCCTCTCTGTCTCTGAAAGTAGGAACGTAGAGAGCGAGCTTTTTGCCGCCAAAGCCCGGATTAAGACTGTAGAACTCGGAGGCTCTTGTTTCGCCATCGGTCATAAAATCTACTCTCGGCAACGGACAAATCTTTATTTTGTCATTAGTAACCCCAAAGGCTTCCTTATAAAATTCTGCTGTGGCAGCACTCGGTGAAATGACAAAGTCATAATTCTTGTGCATAGACATTGCACGGCTTACTTTTTCGTCTCTGCCCTCTTTTGTGCCTACGGACTGAAGTCCAAACTTTTTGAGCGCACCGAGAGCGTGCCAAATTTGAATAACAGTCAGTCTCTTTTTGTGCTTTAAGCAAGACACAGGAATAGAATAGGTGTCCAAAATAGCAACCTCTGATGTAGCAAGATAATACATATCCCCTATCAGATGAAAACAGTATTTTATCTTAGCACCGACGCCGTCATCTATCATCTTGAGTCTGAATACCTGCTCAACCTGTGAATCCTGCTGTGCAATAGCTTTTTCGAGCATGGACATATCGAGACTTTTTTCGTTGCTTTGACGAGAAAGATAAACGATTCTCTTTTTCGTCTTAAACAATTTCATCGGAGCATACAAAATACGCAGTCCGAATTTAAGCAAATAAATCAACAGTGCTTTCATACTACCGCCTTATTCATAAAGTGGATATTTTGCACAGATTTCAGCAACACCGTTAAGAATATAATCCTTCTTATTATCGTAATCTGTAACTGCAAGTGCAATAAATTCTGCAATTTTATCAAAGTCGTCTGTATCGAGACCTCTTGTTGTAGCGGCAGGAGTACCGATACGAACACCGCTCGTCACAAACGGAGAGAGAGGTTCATTAGGAACAGTATTTTTGTTGAGTGTGATATGGACATCGTCTAATCTTGCCTCAAGTTCCTTGCCGTTTACGCCTGTACCTCTAAGGTCAAGGAGACAGAGATGGTTGTCTGTACCGCCGGAAACAAGATTAAGTCCTCTGCTTGTAAGTCCCTTAGCGAGAGCCTGTGCATTGTCAATAACTCTCTGCTGATATTCGTTGAACTCAGGCTTAAGAGCCTCGCCGAAGCATACAGCCTTGCCTGCGATAACATGCATAAGAGGACCGCCCTGTGTGCCGGGGAATACTGCAGAGTTAAGTTTCTTTGCAAGGTATGGGTTATTGCAAAGGATAAGACCGCCTCTCGGACCTCTGAGCGTTTTGTGAGTAGTAGTTGTAACAACATCGGCACAAGGAATCGGTGACTGATGCAATCCTGCTGCAACAAGACCTGCTATGTGTGCCATATCTACCATAAACATTGCACCGTTAGCGTGAGCAATGTCTGCCATTGTTTGAAAATCAATTTCTCTCGGATAGGCAGAAGCGCCTGCAACAACGAGCTTAGGCTTTACTCTGTTTACCTGCTTAGCAAATTCCGCATAGTCAATAAATCCGTTTTCGTCAACACCGTAAGGAACAAAATTAAAATACTTGCCCGAAATATTTGCCGGAGAACCGTGAGTAAGATGTCCGCCGTTGTCGAGGCTCATGCCCATAACAGTGTCGCCCGGCTTAAGCAGAGCGAGATAAACAGCGGTGTTAGCCTGTGCGCCCGAATGAGGCTGAACATTGGCGAACTTGCAGCCGAAAAGCTCACAAGCTCTCTTGATAGCTATATTTTCAACTATATCTACATACTGACAACCGCCATAATAACGCTTGCCCGGAAGGCCCTCGGCATATTTATTAGTAAGCACAGAGCCCATTGCAGCCATAACCTGAGGGGACACAAGATTTTCAGAAGCGATAAGCTCAATGTTTTCTCTCTGTCTCTTCAGCTCAAACGCCATTGCATCGGCAACCTCGCTGTCGGTTTCTGCAACTTTTGCGATTGAATCATAGTAGTCGTTATACATAATTTTTCCTCCCAAAATGTGCTATACACATAATTACACGGATATATAATACCACATAGAAACAAAATATACAACATAAAATAATTAACATTTCTGTAACATACGGGTTTGGTTTTATTTTTTGTATCTATCACTTGAAATAATGGATGGGATAATATATAATGTTTTTATCATTATTTAGATTGTGAGAAAAGTATGGAAAAGATATTAGTATTAGACTTCGGCGGTCAGTACAATCAGCTTATTGCCCGCCGTGTGCGTGACCACCACGTATTCGCAGAAATACTCCCCTACACCGTCTCTATTGACGAAATCAAGAAGAATGGCTACAAAGGCATTATCTTCACCGGCGGACCTAATTCTGTGTACGATATGTCGTCACCGCATTATACAAAGGAGATATTGGAACTTGGTGTACCTGTGCTGGGAATTTGCTACGGCTGTCAGCTAATCGCCTGGATGGGTGACGGCAAGGTAGAAACCGCACCTGTATCCGAGTACGGCAAAATTGAATTTAATGCCAAAGATTCAAAACTGCTCAAGGATGTTCCCGAAAAGTCTGTAGTATGGATGAGCCATACAGACTACATTTCCGAACCTCCAAAGGGATTCGAAATTATCGGCACCACAAATGATTGTCCATGTGCAGCTATGCAAAACACAGAAAAGAACATATACGCTGTTCAGTTTCATCCCGAAGTTACTCACAGTGAGTACGGCAAACAGATTTTGCACAACTTCCTTTATGAAATTTGTCACTGCAAGGGCGATTGGGTTATGGATAACTTTATCGACAATACCGTGGCTAAGCTCAAGGAACAAATAGGTGATAAAAATGTTATACTCGGCTTGTCCGGCGGTGTTGACAGCTCTGTTGCTGCAGGTCTTTTGTCCCGAGCAGTAGGAAAACAGCTTACCTGCGTTTTTGTTGACCAGGGACTTATGCGCAAGGACGAGGGCGATTTTGTAGAAGAAACCTTCACCCGTCTGTTTGATATGAATTTTGTCAGAGTAAACTGCGGCGATCATTTTATGGCTAAGCTCAAAGGCGTTACCGACCCCGAAGAAAAGAGACATATTATCGGCACAGAATTTTTCAATGTTTTCTGGGAAGAAATTCGTAAGCAGAGCGACAAAGGATTCTTCGCACAGGGTACAATTTACCCCGACTGTATCGAATCCGGTAAGGGCGATGCCGACAAAATCAAGACTCACCATAACAAAGTAAAAATGCCGGATGATGTAGAATTTCTCGACATTATTGAGCCTCTCTGCGATTTGTTCAAGGACGAGGTTCGTGCAGTAGGCGAAAAACTCGGAATACCGAAAGAACTCGTATGGCGTCAGCCGTTCCCCGGCCCGGGTCTCGGTGTAAGAATTATAGGCGAAATTACTGCAGAAAAGGTAAAAATTCTCCAAGAGGCTGATTGGGTACTCCGTGACGAAATGGCAAAGAACGGCTACGAAAAGAATCTTGCACAATTTTTCTGCGTACTTCCCGGTGTCAGCACTGTAGGCGTTATGGGTGACCACAGAACTTACGATAACCTCATAGCAATTCGTGCCGTAACCACCGACGACTTTATGACTGCCGATTGGGCAAAAATCCCCTACGATATACTTGCCAAAGTATCTAACCGTATCACAAACGAGGTAGACCATGTCAATCGAGTAGTCTACGACATAACCTCCAAACCCCCCGGCACCGTGGAGTGGGAATGATTTCACTCCCTTAAAAAGCCCATAAACAAAGGCTTTTCACCGTGTTTATGCCCTCTGTGGCAACAAAATGGCAACATTATTTGAATTATCATAAGAATAAGTAAAGAGCTATCAGATTTTTTGAAAATCTAATAGCTCTTTTTGGTATTATTTTCTAACCTGGTGACTTCAGGAAATCTTATTGGATATCTTGATGACATCGGTCAACAGGTAACCGCTATGTTTCTCCGGCTGGTAAAAGAACTGGCCGAAAAAGAAAATGTAACCGAAGAACTCAAAGCGACCAACCAAATGCTGTGGGTTCAGAAGATAAATAATATCCGTAATCGTGCAACAGAAATTGTAAATACAGAATTGATTTATATTTGATTTGTGTGTCTATTGAGGCAGGTGGATTATTTCTACATGCCTCATTTTTCTTTTTGTATTTTAATTCGCAATATCTTGCGAATTTTAGCTGCAAAATTAACTATAATCCTTGACAACGTGGATATATAATTATATAATAAAGCTAAGTCATAGAATTATATGTAGGAGGTGCGTAGTTTGAGGATAAGCTATAAAAAGCTGTGGATAATGCTTATTGAAAAAGAAATATCCCCTGCTACGCTGAGGAAAGACCTAAATATTGCCACAGGTACTATGACGAAGCTTCGGCGAAATGAAGAGGTAGCGCTTTCTGTCCTTCTTCGTATATGCGAGTATTTGGATTGCAATATAGGCGATATTTGTGATGCTGTGAAAACAGATGGCGAATGATGGGGGCAGTTATGGATATTAGGAAAATTAAGTATCTGTCATCTCAGTTTCGACGTGGCATTGAAATAGCACATGAGGAAAGACTGTTCAGAAAACCACCGTTTGCTGATTTTCCGAATGCTTGTTGTGGCGACGCTCCTGAGTTGTTGGCACAATACCTGATGGACAATGACTTAGACCAAAGCATTAGGTGTGGAACTGTCTACGGTACATACAGATACGATGATTTTGAAAATATTTTTGGTCATTCGTGGCTTGTCGTGGATGGCACCTACATTGTGGACATAACTGCAGACCAAAGACAATTCAAGAACGAAAGGATTTTTCCGCAGGATGCGGTTCAGCCGTGTTATGTAGGAATTAACAGTGAATTTCATTCTATGTTTGACATTAACCAATGTCAATGCCGAGAGTTTTACGGACTACGGAACTTAGGGGAGTATTCGTATCAGCGAATGAAAGAACTATATGATGTAATCTTGGACTGTATAGATAAAAATGAACCGTAAAGGTGATGGAGGAATAACGATGGCGTTTTGTATTAACTGCGGACAAGAACTTGCAGAGGGGGCAAAGTTCTGTGTGAACTGCGGAAAGGCAGTAAATAATAGTGCAACTACTCAAAGGAAAACGGTTTACGATGGCGAACTACATAAATGCCCAAATTGTGGAGAACTGTTGAAATCATTTGTAACCAACTGCCCTACATGTGGTTATGAACTTCGTAGTGTAAAAACAAACAGTCCTGTCAATGAACTGGCAAAGAAGATTGAGAAAACCACTTCTGTGGCTGAGAAGATTGAGTTAATAACCAATTTTTACGTTCCTAACACAAGGGAAGATATTTACGATTTCTTCATATTGGCGGTCTCAAATTTAGAAGACGCTAATTATGATACCGATGATGCTTGGCTAGCCAAGTTGGAGCAGACATACCTAAAAGCAAAGATTTCGTTTGGTAGAGAACCTGAGTTTGAATATGTTGATGAATTATACAAAAAGACGATCGATAAAGTAACCAAAAGAGGAACGGCGCAATTTATCAGAAAGAATAAGAAATTATGCCTAAGTGCTCTGTTGGTGTCTGTTGGAGTAATAATGCTTGTTGTTGGCATTATCATTATGAGTTCTGTTTCAATGGAGGAAAATTGGGGAGCATCCTATGGCGGCGTTATGCTATTGATTCTTGCCATCAACTTTTTGCTAGGTCCTGTGTGGGTCTACTCCATTGCAAAAGAGAATGAAGAGAAGAAGAACAAAGGAACAAGCGGAAGTGGACGAGACGATTTGCAAGAAGCGGGCAAAGACTCGGTTGAAGCATTGAAAAAGAATTTTCAAGAAATTGCTGACCAGTTTAAGTCCATAGGAAAAAAATAATAAAGGAGCAAAAATTATGGCTTTGTTTGATAGAAACAACAGAAAGGGCGGATTTATGGATGAAATCCGCTGTGATGAGCCTTCATACCTAATATGGAAATGGCATCCGTCTGGCTCACAGTTGGGAACCAACAATCGGGAAAACGCCATCCGCTGGGGTTCCTCCCTGCGAGTCAAAGATGGCGAAGTGGCCGTCTTTGTATACAAGCAGAAGAATGGCACCATGCAGGATTTCATCGTCGGTCCCTTCGACGAGACGATCAAGACGGCAAACTTTCCCGTGCTGGCCAGCATTGTAGGGCTTGCTTACGACGGTGGAACTCCGTTCCAAGCGGAGATATACTTCATTAACCTTGCGCAAATTATCCAAACAAAATTTGCTGTTCCGTTCTTTGACGTATATGATCCGAGATTTGATGATTTCGGCGTTCCGGTAGCCGTAAGAGGAACTATCAGCTTTAAAATCAGCGATTACCGTCAGTTCATAAAGCTGCACAGACTCAACACATTTAATCTCGAGGATTTTCAGAAACAGGTTCGTGACGCTGTAATAAGATATGTTAAAGATGTAGTTGCTAACGCTCCCGCTGTAAATGATATTCCGTTGGTGCAAATTGAAACCAAAACCGCACAAATAAATGATGTGGCTGAATATGATATATCGCAAAGATTAAAAGAAACTTTCGGCGTTGAAGTTTCGGGCGTTGATATTGGCGCTATTGAGATTGATAAGTCGAGCGAGGGTTACAGGCAGCTTATGTCCGTAACAAAAGATATTGCCTCTGCTAAGGTTCAAGCCGAAACTACAGACTATGTAGAAAGGCTGCGCATTCAGCGTGAAGAGGGACAATATGCTATGCATAAGCAAACTCAATCTGCCAATATCGGTGCGTTTCAGGTTGAAAAACAGACCGAAGTCGGCATTGCAGGTGCTGAGGCTCTGGGACATATGGGTGAAAACGGCGCCGGCGGAGTTGATTTAGGGAACGGCGGTACAGGGTTTAATCCTGCCGCTATGATGGCGGGAATGGCTCTCGGCGGTGCTGTCGGTCAGAATATTGCCGGAATTATGAACAACTCAATGGCTGGTGTTAATCAAACCGCACCGAGCGGAGCAACACCTCCACCCGTTCCTGTTGTTGCATATCACGTTGCGGTGAACGGGCAAGCAACCGGACCTTTTGATTTAAATGTATTGCAACAAATGGCTACTTCAGGTCAGTTCAATGCTGATAGTTTGGTATGGAAAAATGGAATGTCTGAGTGGGTTAAGGCAGGCACTATTGATGAATTAAAATCAATGTTTGTTGTTATGCCACCTATTCCTCCGGTTGAATAATTATGAAGATAAATACAGACTTAGTTAAAGGTAAAAAGTATTCCTCTGCGGTTAAACCAAACACTCTTAAACATTCTCAGGAATATAGGGTGCTTGCCACTTTGCGTTATTTGTATCCTTCAAAGTTTGATACAATGATTACAGGCGAAGCTCCCGATCTTCAAGACAGTGCAAGTAGTACGGGAATTGAGGTTACCGCCGCTGTAAAAGAAGATGATATGAAAGTATCTCGCGCCTTTTCCGAATTAAATCAGGGTAAACCTAAGGATATAGAAAAACGCAAAAATATCATCAAATCAAGCGGATATTTCTCTGTCCCTCTTAAAGATGAAAAGGTTGCGATATCTACCTCTGGAACTGCCGACGGAGAGAAACGCTTTTTTCAAGAAAGCATACGAAGAAAGACGAAAAAAATTCAGCAGTACCGATCAAATTTTAAGAGGATGGGACTTGCCATACTTTTGCCCGAAATTCCAACCTCTTATGCAGAAAATCACTTATCTGAGTGGATTACCGAACTGCTTGAAGAGTCTGCAAACTTGTTTGATTTTGTGTATGTTATTTCTCATCGTTTCTGTTTGTATTATGATACGCAAGCGAAAATTACCGAAAAGCGTTCACTCACCCAAGATGAAAGTTTGTTACTCGCTACGATTGGCAGAATGACCGCTGAGGGCGAATTAACAATGACAGATACAGAATGGCAATAACCACTTGATTTATGTGGTGCAATTAAGTATAATATCCTTGTCAGCGTGACAACACAATGACAACAGGAATTATGATACACCGTAATTCTTGGATAATCTAAGCAATCCCGATACTCGGAGCTAAACCATCTATACAAAATCGTTTAGGTTACGGTTTCGAGGAGCGAGTGGGAGTAGTTCCCCTTGGTTTAGATGTGCCGAAAAACCCAGTATTTATGCGGGTTTCGGGACTTGGTACTTTTCGGGCAACCGTTTTTGCAACACTTTTGCAACACTTTTTTTCAAAAACGTGTTTTCGGGCAGATGAAATAGTCCCCCTTGGCTTGCAACT
>ERZ1106973.156-NODE-156-length-92929-cov-6.769688_pt1 | contig 92929 bp, 90 predicted proteins | sample MGYA00403686_ERZ1106973 | MGnify/ENA primary metagenome ERZ1106973 (study PRJEB35170, sample SAMEA104062408) | human gut metagenome | biome: human gut; feature: human-associated habitat; material: faeces | place: Denmark | collected 2012-11-06 ...
TTCAACCGGCACATAAATCTCTCCACCTAAGGATACGCTGTCCCCCAGATCCAGATATTTCTCCAGATTACCAGAGGAAAGGGCTTCCTGCTCCGCTGCCGTTATACTTTCCACATCAGACCCGGTATCGACAGATGGCGCAAGTTCCATGATATCAGAGCTTTCAGAGCTTCCATACTTGTCTTTATTAAAGCAGATTTTAGGTGTTGTGGCAGCAGGAGAATACAGCTATACAGAGCTGATGGATGAGGTTAATATTCATACGGGTGGCATTGATCCGGGCTTTGTTGTGCTGCAGCCAGAGACAGGAAGACCAACTGTGCGTTTCTCCTTCCGCATAAAGGCATTTTATCATGAGCTTGAGACAGCAGTCAGTCTTACAGCTAAGATGATGTATCAATCTGATCTTGCAAATGAGAAGCGTCTGTTAGAGATAATCGGTGAGACGCGTTCACAGCTGTATGAGCGCCTAAAGAGTGCTGGACATAATACGTCAATCAAGAGAGCATCGTCGTATCACAGTGAGTCAGGTTACTTAAATGAGATTATGACGGGTATTTCGTTCTATGAATTTTTAAATGATTTGTATGATCACTTCGAAGAGCGAAAGGGTATGATAATTGAGAAGCTGCGTGCTGTCAGTCATCAACTGTTTAATAAGAGAGCGCTTCTTGTTAGCTTTACCGCAGATAAGGAAGGCTATGATGTTTTAGAAAAGGCAATGGACAAGCTTATAAAGCAGATGCCAGATGAGCCTTTTGTAAAGGCAGATTGGAATATGCCGCTTGAAAAGAAAAACGAGGGCATATGCTGTGCATCACAGATTCAATTTGTGGGAAGAACAGGCAATTATAAGGATGCCGGGCTGCCATTTAGAGGATCACTTCTTGTGCTGCAAAACATCTTAAATTATGATTATCTTTGGATACGTCTGCGCGTCAAGGGCGGTGCTTATGGCTGTATGTCCGGTTTTGGACGTGATGGTGACTGTTATATGGTATCTTATCTTGATCCTAAGCTTGCCGAAACAAATGAAGTATATGATAAGCTTCCAGAATATCTTGAGCAGTTTGATCAGGATGAGAGAAGTATGGACCGATATGTTATAGGTGCAATTAGTGAGATGGACATTCCGAAAAATCCAGCAGCGCTTGGTGTGCGTGGTCTTACTGCGTATTTAAGTGGAATCACAAGAGAGCAGCTTCAAAAGGAGCGAGATGAAGTGATTGATACAGATGCCAAGGAAATTCGTGCACTTGTGCCGTATGCGAAAGCGGTACTTTCTAATAATTGCCTTTGCGTAGTTGGAAATGAAAACAAGATAAAAGAAAACAGCTCACTTTTTACAACGGTACGATCATTGTAGTTTGCTGCACTTGAAAGGAAATAAAATATGGAAAAACAGAAAAAATCAGGCTTTATTGCACTGGTCGGACGTCCAAACGTGGGAAAATCCACGTTGATGAATCATCTGATTGGACAAAAGATTGCGATCACATCAAGAAAGCCTCAGACAACTAGAAATCAGATCCGCACCGTCTATACAGATGAGCGCGGTCAGGCCGTTTTTCTGGATACGCCGGGCATCCATAAGGCACAGAATCGTCTGGGCACATATATGGTAGAGGTTGCGCAGAAAACATTTTCACAGGCTGACATTGTCATGTGGCTTGTTGAGCCGACCACCTTTATCGGAAGAGGCGAACAGGAGATTGCAAAGAAGCTTCGCCAGCTCAAGTGTCCTGTCTTTTTGATCGTCAACAAGACTGATACAGTAAAGAAGGAAGCAGTGGCAGAGTGCATCAAGGCATACCGTCAAATTGCAGACTTTAATGAGGTGGTAGCCGTTTCTGCACTTAGAAGTGTCAATACAGATACACTGCTTGATACTGTATTTCGTTATCTGCCGTATGGCCCAATGTATTATGATGAGGATACTGTCACTGATCAGCCAATGCGTCAGATTGCAGCAGAGATGATTCGAGAGAAGGCACTTAGACGTCTTCAGGAAGAAATTCCGCACGGCATTGCAGTTACAATCGAGCAGATGAAAGAGCGCCCGGATGGCTCTGTGATGGATATCGAAGCATCCATTATATGTGAGCGTGAGTCTCATAAGGGAATCATTATCGGCAAAGGCGGCTCGATGCTAAAAGCAATCGGAAGTGATGCACGTCGTGACATCGAAGATATGCTTGAGATGAAGGTTAATTTAAAGCTGTTTGTCAAGGTGCGTAAGGACTGGCGCGACAGCGACCTTTACATGAAGAATTTTGGATATCACGAGGACGAGAAGTAAGCTTATAGAAAGGAAAACAAATGGATACCGTAACAGTGAACGGAATGGTTCTGTCTGCCATGCCAATAGGTGAATATGACAGGCGAATTGTGCTTTTGACAACAGATCTTGGGCGAATCAGCGCATTTGTGCGTGGGGCAAGACGGCCAAACAGTTCGCTGTTAGCTGCGGCACGTCCGTTTTCCATGGGTATATTTACACTGCATGCCGGACGAGATTCGTACACAGTACAGGCTGCTTCAATAAAGGAGTATTTTGAGGCAGTCAGCTCTGATGTGACTAAGATGGCATATGGCTGCTATTTCCTTGAGGCAGCAGGTTTTGCCTCAGAGGAAAATGATGATGGAAGAGAATTGCTGAATCTTCTTTATTTCTCATTAAAGGCATTGGAAAATCAGGCTATTCCAGATGAGCTTGTGCGTCTTGTTTATGAGCTTCGTCTGTTTTTAGTGATGGGCGTTTATCCGCAGGTATTTGAGTGCAGTGTATGTAAAAGCAAACTCACAAAAGGCTGGCTGTCTGTCGAGCGGGGAAATTGTGTCTGTGAAGAATGTGCAAAAAGAAAAAATGAGGCACATACATCGGCGCGTCTTTATCTGGATGAATCAGCTATGTATACGCTTCAGTATATTCTGACGGCTCCAATCGGCAGACTTTACACATTCTGTCTTGAAGAGCCAGTTAAGCGTACACTTTATGATCTGACAGTGAAATGGCGCAGACGATACTTTTCAAGAGAGTTTAAATCATTGCAGGTTCTTGAGAAGATGGTGCATTTTATGGGCACTTTGTAAGCCATTTTGCCTGCTTTTTATGTGATTAGAGCAGATTGCTGACACATTTGTAAAGAAATGTTAAAGAAATAGGAAGATTTTATACTTGAAATATTCGCCAAGATACCATAGAATGTATAAAAGATAAGTCTCTGCCGAAAAGAGGCAGTAATGAGAGGAAAGAAAAGTATGAGAAACAGGATGATACGGATAAAAATAGCCAGTCTTATGGCAGGGCTTGTGGCGGCGGTCAGTTTAGAAGGCTTTGGATTGTTTACGAAGTCATATGACTTCACAGAAGCCGAAAACAGCATTTACGTTGAAGACAATGCTACAATCCGTGCTGCCATGATTTCTGACTTTGATAAGGATTACTACAGTATCGACGAGCTTGCAGGTGTGGCACAGCAGGAGGCGCTGTCTTTCAACAAAAATGTGTATGACTGCTCCTATTATAGCTATGATCAGATGACAAAGGAAGAAAAAGAAAGTATTCTTCTTCCAGTGTGCTACGAAAAGGCAGTAGTGAAGGACAAAAAAGCAAGCGTCGTATTTACGTATGCAAATGGTGATACCTATACAGGCTTTAATTCTGCTGAGATTCAAAATGCCGGTGGAAGCAAGCTTTACACATCACAGCTTGGCAGCAGTACCATGGCACTTAGCGGCGATTTTGTCACAAGCGATGGTCAAAAGCATATCAGCAGTGAAGATTTGATGAAAAAGACAGATTATTGTCTTGTGTACGCAGATTACCCTGTAACTGTATTTGGTGAGCATGATATTGCATATGTTTCCCCAAATGTTACAGTTCTGGCATCAAACTGTGCCCAGATCACTGGCAATGACGGTGGGTATATCATTTTCAAGTAGTCACAGTGAGCAAAGCGCAATCTTTCGTTTTGCGAACAGTAACTTTATAAAACATTTTTGGAGGAAATAAAATGAGTAATTCAAGAAAAATTATTTCGGCCCTAACAGCATTTGTTTTGGTGTTGGCGGTGATAGTTACCGGATTTTCCGGCTGTAAAAAGTCCGAAAATAATCAATCTGCCGATACTGGCTCAAAGAAAAAGGTGACCGTTCGCTATCTTAACTTTAAGCCGGAGGTAGCAGATGTGTACAAGGAGCTTGCAGACGAGTACGAAAAAGAAACAGGAGTAAAGGTAATTGTCCAAACAGCCGCTAATAATGAGTATGAGTCCACTCTTACTGCAAAAATGGCGACGGACGAAGCACCCACATTATTCCAAATCAACGGTCCAAAGGGCTACGCAAATTGGAAGGATTATTGCGCCGATTTGAGCGATACAGAACTCTATAAGCATTTGACCGACAAAAATCTCGCAGTAACAGGCTCAGACGGTAAAGTCTACGGCATACCGTATGTGGTAGAAGGTTATGGAATTATCTATAACGATGCAATTTGCAAAAAGTATTTTGACTTAGAGAAAAAGGATACTAATTTCAAATCTATGGAGGATATTAACTCGTTCCAAAAACTGAAGGCGTTGGTTGAGGATATGCAAAAGCATAAGGATGAGCTTGGTATAAAAGGTGTATTTGCATCTACCTCGCTGAAATCCGGAGAGGATTGGCGCTGGCAAACACATCTTGCCGATGTTCCTATCTACTATGAGTTTGTGAAAAACAATATCGACCTTACCTCCGATGACACAAAGGAGATAAAATTTGAGTACGCAAAGAATTTCAAAAACATCTTTGACCTCTATATAAATAATTCTGTGATTCAGCCGACACAGGTGGGCACTAAGACAGTTACCGACTCGATGTCAGAGTTTGCTCTCGAGCAGTGTGCTATGGTTCAAAACGGAAATTGGGCTTGGAGCCAAATAAAAAATGTATCCGGAAATAAAGTAACAGAGGATAATATAAAATTCTTGCCGATTTATACAGGTATTGACGGAGAAGAAAAGCAAGGACTCTGCATAGGTACAGAAAATTATTACGCCATCAATTCAAAGGCTACCGAAGAACAGCAAAAGGCAGCCGAGGACTTTATTTATTGGCTCTATTCCTCAGATAAGGGCAAGTCGTATGTAACAAACAAATTAGGCTTTATTGCTCCGTTTGACACCTTTACTGATGACGAAGCGCCTACCGACCCGCTTGCAAAAGAAGTATCATCTTGGATGAAAAAAGACGGCATAACTTCTATTCCGTGGTATTTCACCGTCTTTCCGTCACAGAATTTTAAGGATAATTTCGGTGCATCGTTGCTGAAGTATTCCCAGGGTAATAAAACTTGGGAGCAGGTTAAGTCGGATATGGTGTCGGATTGGAAAAAAGAGAGCGCTGCCACGGAATAAAACCGTATTATAGACACAAAATAGTATTGCCTCGCTCAGCGGGGCAATACGACTCTCAGGTGTTTTTATGAAAAATACATTAAAAAAATATTTTCCGTTGTTTCTGCTGCCCACATTGATTGCTTTTATTTTTGCATTTGTTGTGCCGTTTGTAATGGGTATCGGTCTTTCGTTTACAAAATTTACCACCGTGACAAACGCTGTGTTTGTTGGACTGAAAAATTATAAGCAGATTTTTTCGGGTGACAGCGATTTTTTGTATTCATTGGGCTTTACCGCTGTTTTTGCATTGGTGTCCATTATTACCGTCAATGTGTTTGCTTTTGCACTTGCTTTGCTTTTGACCAGAGGGCTCAAAGGAACAAATTTCTTTCGCTCTGTGTTCTTTATGCCTAATCTGATAGGCGGTATTGTTTTGGGCTATATTTGGAATTTGTTGATTAACGGTCTGCTGGCGTCCTCGGGTGTTGATATTACATTTAGCGCCAAGTATGGCTTTTGGGGTCTGGTTGCGCTGACTAATTGGCAGTTGATTGGATATATGATGGTTATTTATGTTGCCGGACTCCAAAATGTGCCTCGTGACTTGATAGAAGCGGCAAAGATAGACGGAGCTTCACCCGCAAAAATTTTGTTTTCCGTAAAGATTCCTATGGTTATGCCCTCCGTAACAATATGCTCTTTTTTGACTTTGACAAATTCGTTCAAGATGTTCGACCAAAACCTTGCATTGACCGCCGGAGCACCGGAAAAAAAGACGGCTATGCTTGCTCTTGATATTTATAACACATTCTATGGCAGAGTAGGATGGCAGGGAGTCGGACAGGCAAAGGCTGTAGTTTTCTTTATTATAGTTGCACTGCTTGCATTTATTCAGCTTAGAGCTACAGGCAGCAAAGAGGTGACACATTGATGAAAAAAAGAAAAAATATTTTTTTGTATATAGTTCTGTCCGCACTTGCTCTTTTGTTTTTGGTGCCCATTATTCTTGTTGTGATAAATTCGTTTAAGTCAAGGCTCTATATATCCTCATCACCGTTTTCTTTGCCGAACAGCGAGACTTTTGTAGGGCTTGAAAATTATATAAACGGTATTGTATCCTCCGGTTTTTTCAGTGCCGTGTTGCGTTCCTTTTTTATTACTGTTGTTTCTGTTGCACTGATTATTTTGTTTACTTCCATGACTGCGTGGTATCTTTTGAGAGTGAACTCACGAATGTCAAAGTTTTTGTACTACTTGTTTGTTTTCAGTATGATTGTGCCGTTCCAGATGGTTATGTACACTATGACATTTGTGGTCAACAAGGTCAGTCTTAACAATGTTTTGGGCATAAATCTTGTTTATTTAGGCTTTGGCGCAGGATTATCTGTGTTTATGCTGTCGGGATTTATAAAGAGTATTCCGTTAGAGATAGAGGAGGCCGCTATGATAGACGGCTGTAATCCAATTCAGTCATTTTTCTTAGTCGTTATGCCAATATTAAAGCCCACCGCCATTACAGTAGCTATACTTAACACTATGTGGATATGGAATGATTATCTGCTGCCGTATCTTGTTCTCGGTACCGACAATAAGACCTTGCCTGTCGCCATTCAGCTTGCCATGCAGGGCGCATATGGCTCTACCGATTACGGCGGATTTATGGCTATGCTTGTGTTGGCTATTGTGCCTATTATTATCTTTTATGTTTTTTGCCAAAAATATATTATCCGAGGCGTTGTTGCAGGCGCAGTTAAGGGATAAACGAAAGGAACGCTTATGGCTTCTATTACTATTAAGAATTTGAAAAAAACTTATGAGGACGGAATAGAGGTGATACACGGCATAAATTTGGAAATTAAAGATAAAGAGTTTGTTATTTTTGTCGGCCCGTCAGGCTGTGGAAAGTCTACCACATTGCGTATGATAGCAGGTCTTGAGGACATTACCTCCGGCGAGTTGATGATAGGTGACAAAATAGTAAACAATGTTCCGTCAAAAGACAGAGACATTGCCATGGTTTTCCAAAGTTATGCCCTCTATCCCCATATGACCGTGTACAAAAATATGGCTTTTGCACTAAAACTTGCAAAAGAAAAAAAGGATGTAATCGACCAAAAGGTTCGCAAAGCCGCCAAGATGCTCGAAATAGAAGATTATCTCGACAGAAAGCCAAAGGCTCTGTCCGGCGGTCAGCGTCAGCGTGTCGCTCTCGGCAGAGCAATGGTGCGTAATCCGGCAGTCTTTCTTTTGGATGAGCCGCTGTCTAATTTGGATGCAAAGCTGCGTACAGATATGAGAGCACGCATATCTATGCTCCATAAGGAGCTTCAAACCACATTTGTGTATGTTACTCACGATCAGACAGAGGCCATGACTATGGCGGACAGAATTGTGGTTATGAAAGATGGATATATACTTCAGGTGGATACACCGTCAAATCTCTATGATCACCCATGCAATATGTTTGTGGCAGGTTTTATCGGCACGCCGGGTATGAATTTTGTAAAAGCAAAAATTGTTGAGGCAGAAAAAAGATATTTTGCGGTCATAGATGAATATAAGCTACCACTGCCCGAAAATGCCCATAAAAATAATAATTTGGCTAAATATGTCAACAAGGAGATAATTCTTGGTATCAGAGCCGAAAATCTCCATATGAACAAAAAGTATGCTATGGACGGCAATAAAAATGCAATAAGTCTAAAGGTAGATTTGGCGGAAATGCTTGGTGCAGAAATATACCTCCACGGCAAAATAGGTTCTGCCGATGCCGTTGCTAAGGTACGGTCGGAATATAAGGTAAACAGCGGCGATACTGTTACACTCTATATGGATATGAAAAAGGTGCATCTGTTTGATGCCGAAACAGAAGAAATTATTTTTGACTGACGGTGTTTACTATGTTTGATATTCGAGCCTCCGGTGTATTACTGCCCGTTTTTTCCTTACCCGGTGAATATGGAATCGGTACTTTTGGAAAAAGTGCTTATGACTTTGTTGATTTTCTTAGAGACAGCGGCCAGAGATATTGGCAGATTTTGCCGCTATGTCCCACCGGATACGGAAATTCTCCATATCAGAGTATTTGTTCCTTTGCCGGCAATCCGTTTTTCTTAGATTCCGTTCTCTTATGTCGTGACGGCTTTTTATCTCCACGATTTGCGGAAGAACGAATTAAAAACAGCGGCAGAGTGAATTATGACTTTTTAGAAAAGAGTCAAAGAGCATTTTGCGAAGATATATATAATTGCTCGCTGAACAATTTGCCCGATGATTATGAGTCGTTCTGCAGTAAAAACGCCTTTTGGCTCGATGATTATTGCCTCTTTTTCGCCTTAAGAGAATACTTCGGCGGCAAACCCTTTTATGAGTGGTACACAGGGCTGAAAATGCATCAGCCCGACGCTCTTTCTCTTTTCTCCGAACGATTGGAAAAAGAAATAAATATCCAAAAAATTATACAATATCATTTTTATTCTCAGTGGAGCAGGCTGAAAAAGTATGCTAATGACAACGGTGTTTTGATTATCGGCGATGTTCCCATATATGTTTCTGCCGACAGCTCGGACGTTTGGGCGCACAGTGACGAATTTGAGCTTTTGCCTAACAGAGTGCCCCGTGAGGTTGCAGGTTGTCCCCCTGATTATTTTTCACCGGACGGACAGCTGTGGGGTAATCCTGTTTATGATTGGAATACTCAGCGTGACAATAACTATGAATGGTGGAAAAGTCGCTTTGCTCACAATTTCAACTTGTATGACGGAGTACGAATAGACCATTTTCGTGGTTTTGAGTCCTACTATTGCATAAAGTACGGAAGCAAAAACGCAAAGCACGGCGTATGGCGAAAAGGTCCCGGAAAATCCTTTTTTGATGAGATAAAAAAAGATTTCCCCACTGACAGAATAATAGCGGAAAATCTCGGCTTTCTTACTCCGGCTGTAGATGATTTGCTGGAATATTGCGGCTTTCCGGGTATGAAGGTGCTCCAATTCGCATTTGATTCCGGCGAAGATAACTTGCTTTATAATCCACGCAGTTATCCTAAAAACTCTGTAGTATATACAGGTACTCACGACAATGATACTATTATCGGCTGGGCAGACCATGCACCAAAAGAGGATGTCGCACTTGCTATGAATACTCTCGATGCCGAAGATAATGACGCCTTAGCCGAAAATATGATGATGTCCGCAATGAATTCGGAGTCCGATACCTGTATCCTGACTATGCAGGATTTGCTGCATTTGGGGAGCGAGGCTCGCATTAACACGCCGTCTACTGTTGGCAATAATTGGCAGTGGAGACTGAAAAGTAACCAAATAAATTCGTCCTTGTCTCATCATTTGCTCGATATGACAAGGCTCAGCGGAAGGGCGATATTATGACTGATATAAAAGATTTGATGACCGATTATGCTTCTGCTATGTATAATAAGTCTGTCGATTCTCTTAATTCTTGTGAACTCAATTATGTTGTATCAAAAGCAGTTATGACTGTTATAAGTGACGGATGGCGTCGTTCGAGAAATCAGCATCTCGGCGGCAGGCGTGCCTGCTATTTTTCAGCCGAGTTTTTGTTAGGCAGAGCATTGTATAACAATCTGATGTGCACCGGCTTGACCGATGCTGTTACCGATGATTTAAAAATCTTGGGCAATGAGATAAAAAACACCGAATCTGTTACGGATGAGCTTCTCGGCAACGGCGGACTCGGCAGACTTGCCGCTTGCTTTTTGGACAGCGGTGCCACTTTAGGCTTGAACCTCGACGGCTACGGGATACGCTACCGGTGCGGTCTGTTCACCCAAAAAATTATAGACGGGGAGCAAAAGGAAGTTGCTGTTGATTGGACAGAGCAGGGTGACCCCTGGTCTGTAAGGTGTAATACCGACCGCCGAAATGTCAGCTTTTCTTGGGGTGATGTTGTCGCCGTGCCATACGATATGCCCATAATCGGTTACGGCGGCAGACATATTTCTACCCTGAGACTGTGGCAAAGCGAGCCTACAGAACCCGTGGATTTTGAATTGTTCAACGATCAGCACTACGATACTGCTCTGTGCGATAAGAACAGAGCGGAGAATATAAGCAGATTTTTGTATCCGAATGACAGCACGGACGACGGCAAAAGGCTTAGACTCCGTCAGCAGTATTTCTTTTCGTCTGCTTCATTGCAGGATATTATTTCAAAATATGAAATATATCACGGCAATGATTTTCACAGCTTTGCAAAATATATTACTGTTCAGCTTAATGATACTCACCCTGTTATATCTATTCCCGAGCTGATTAGATTGCTGTTAAAAAAGGGTATGTCCTTTGACAGCGCCTTAAATATTGCCAAGGATGTGTTCAATTATACAAATCATACGGTTATGCAGGAGGCACTCGAAAAATGGGATATGTCGCTGATAAAAGACGAATTACCCGAAATTGCCGATATTATCACCGGAATATTTGAGCGTCAAAAGAGAGATTCGCTTTTTTCCGTTTATCCCAATATTGCTATTGTTCAAAACGGTACAGTGCATATGGCGTACCTCGCTTGTTTTGTATGCAAGTATATAAACGGAGTTGCTAAGCTCCATACAGAAATACTAAAAAATGAAACCCTTGCCGATTGGTACTCGATTTATCCCGAAAAGTTTCAAAATAAAACCAACGGAATAACCCAGCGCAGATTTTTAAGATTATGTAACCCGAGCTTGTCAGCTCTTATTACAGACCTTTTGGGCACTGATGAGTGGATAACGAATTTGTCCTTATTAGATAATCTGAAAAAATTTGCAGATGACAAATCTGTTCTCGATAGATTTATGACTGTTAAAGCAGAAAATAAAAGTGCTTTAGCCGATTATGTTCTCAAAAGAGACGGTGTTTTGCTGAATACAGATACAATATTTGATGTCCAAATAAAACGACTCCACGAATATAAACGACAGCTGCTGAATATCCTCGTTATTCTTGAACTCTATTTTGAAATAAAAGAGGAAAGTCTAAAAGATTTTTACCCAACTACATTCATCTTTGGCGCAAAAGCAGCTCCGGGCTATGCCAGAGCAAAAGGAATAATTAAGCTGATAAATGAGGTAAAGAGGCTTATAGAATCGGATTCTTCCGTCAGTGAATATATTAAGATAGTATTTGTCTCCGATTATGATGTGTCTTATGCTGAGAGAATAGTTGCCGCAGCCGATGTGTCCGAGCAAATCTCGACAGCCGGTACAGAGGCGTCGGGCACAGGTAATATGAAACTTATGTTGAACGGTGCGGTTACTCTCGGCACATATGACGGTGCAAATATTGAGATAGTACAGCAGGCAGGGGAGGAAAACAATTATATTTTTGGCGCTCGTACAGAAGAAATAGAGCGTATCAAAGATATCTATAAACCAAAGGAGCTTTATAACTCGGACAAAAAGATAAAACGCTGTCTTGATACTTTGATAGACGGCACACTCAGTGATAATGATACTGATATTTTTAAGGAGTTATACAACTCGTTGCTGTACGGAGCGTCTTGGCACAAACCAGACAACTACTATTTACTGCTGGACTTTGAGGATTTTTTGGCGGCAAAAATCAGGCTGAACAGAGATTATCGTGACAGATATTCTTTTGCAAAAAAATGCTTTTTTAATACTTGTTCAGCCGGTGTGTTTTCCTCTGACAGAACTGTTGCGGAGTATGCCCGAGATATTTGGCATATTGTGTAGAATAAATTTTTCTTGTGTTTTCTGACGATTTAGTGTATTATTAAAACAATACACTAAAAGAGAGGGATTTTATGGAAACAAAATCAAGAGGAAACTTTAAAGGCTCTGTCGGCTTTGTTCTCGCAGCAGCAGGCAGTGCCGTAGGATTGGGAAATATTTGGAGATTCCCGTATCTTGCCGCAAAAGATAAGGGCGGCGTATTCATTCTTTGCTATATTATTTTGGCATTGACCTTTGGCTTTACATTGCTTACTACAGAGGTCGCTTTAGGCAGAAAGACAAAGCAGGGACCGCTCACCGCATATAAGATGGTAAACAAGAAGTTCGGATTTATGGGAACTTTAGCAACCGTTGTACCTGTTATTATTTTGCCTTATTATTGTACTATCGGCGGATGGGTGCTCAAGTATTGTGCCGGATTTATTACTAACAAAGGCACGCAGATGGCGGCTGACGGCTATTTCGGCTCATATATCAGCAGTCAGTGGGAGCCGATTGTTTGGTTGATAATATTTCTTTTGGCTACAGCTCTTGTAGTTATCGGCGGTGTAAATAAGGGTATAGAAAAAACAAGCCGTGTTCTTATGCCAATACTTCTTTTGCTTATAATCGGCATTTCAATTTATTCCTTGACATTGTCATATACTGATTCCGACGGCGTTACCCGCACAGGACTTCAAGGCATGGCACTGTATTTGGTACCGAATTTTTCTGACATTTCGCTCAAGGAATTTTTCATCATCCTTATGGACGCCACAGGACAGCTTTTCTATTCTATCAGCGTTTCTATGGGTATTATGGTCGCTTACGGCTCATATGTAGATGATAAAAATAATCTTATGAAGAGCATTAACCAAATCGAGATTTTCGATACTGTAGTTGCTTTGCTTGCAGGTCTTATGATTGTTCCGGCAGTGTTTGTATTTATGGGACAGGAAGGTATGTCGGCAGGCCCCGGCTTAATGTTTGTATCTTTGCCTAAGGTATTTGCAAATATGGGCACCGTAGGTACTGTTATAGGTGCGGCATTCTTTGTTATGGTTGCCTTTGCTGCCGTTACATCTTCCGTATCGGTTATGGAGGCTATTGTATCGAGCATTATTGACAAGTATCATATGTCTCGTCTTAAGGCATCATTGCTTGTACTTGCCTATGCAGTTGTTGCCGGTGTTATCGTTTGCCTCGGATATAACAAGTTCTACTTCGAACTGACCTTGCCTAACGGTACCGTGGGACAGATACTTGATATTATGGACTATGTTAGCAACAATATCTTTATGCCGCTTCTTGCAGTGTTCACCTGTATCCTGTTCGGTTGGATTACAAAGCCGAAATATATTATCGACGAGGTTACAAAGAATGGAGAAAAATTCGGCAGAAAAGGTATCTATACTGTTATGATTAGATACGTTGCTCCTGTATTTCTCACACTTCTTTTGTTCCAGGCATTCAATATTATTTAGTCATTCGGACGGAACTCCCGAGGGAGCTCCGTCTTTGTTATTATTGCTATTTTTTATATATTACAAATTAGTTATTTCTACATATTTTATATTGACTATCGCCATGATTTATTTTATAATAGGCATCTAGAAAGGGCGTGCATTATGACTATTCTAGTAAAAGACGCTTTCGTTTATACGGGAGCAGGATTTGACAAGTTAGATATACTTATCAAAAATTCTTTTATTCATACTATCGGCACCTCCATTTCTTCTGATGGAGTCGATTGTGTTTTCAATGCACAGAATAAATATTTGGTTCCGGGCTTTGTTGATGTTCATGTACATCTCAGAGAACCCGGTTTTTTTTATAAGGAGAGCATACTGACCGGTACCGAAGCTGCTGCGGCAGGCGGATATACTGCAGTTTGTGCTATGCCGAATATTGACCCTGTGCCTGATTGTGTCGAAAATATAAAAGTTGAGCAGGATATTATTGACCGTGACGCTGTTGTCAGCGTTTACCCCTTCGCTTCTATCACAAAGGGCAGAAAAGGCGGCGGAGAGCTTGTGGATTTTGACAGCCTAAGGGATTTAGCCGTAGGCTTTTCGGACGACGGTACCGGTGTGCAGAGCGGAAAGGATATGCTGCGAGCTATGGAGCATTGTGCTAAAATAAATAAAGTCATCTCTGCTCATTGCGAGGTGAACGATTTGCTCCGTGGCGGCTATATCCACGACGGTGAGTATTGTAAGGCTCACGGACACAAAGGCATTTGTTCAGCCAGCGAGTACGAACAGATTGCAAGAGATTGTGAGTTGGCAAAAAAAACAGGCGTTCATTATCATGTTTGCCATATTTCCACAAAAGAGAGTGTGGATATTATTCGCAAAGCAAAAGCAGACGGTGTTAATGTTACTTGTGAGACCGGACCGCATTATCTCGTACTTTGTGATGAAGATTTGCAAGAGGACGGCAGATTTAAGATGAATCCGCCTCTCAGGTCGAGAGAGGACAGGCAGGCTCTCATTGAGGGACTAATAGACGGAACAATAGACGCTATTGCCACTGACCATGCTCCCCACAGCGCAGAAGAAAAGTCAAAGGGATTGGCAAAGTCGGCTATGGGTGTGGTAGGATTAGAGACCGCATTCGGCGTTATGTATACATATTTAGTAAAAACAGGGGTGATTTCACTCCAAAAGCTGATTGAGCTTATGTGCCTCAATCCTCGGAAGATATTTTCTTTACCGGGCGGCACAATAAAAGAGGGCGAGGTTGCTGATTTGGCATTGCTCGACCTAAACAAAGAATGGACGGTAAACCCCGAAGAATTTTTATCAAAAGGCAGAGCTACGCCTTTTGAGGGTATGCACCTTACAGGAAAAAATATATTGACTATATGCAAAGGAGAAGTAGCGTATGAAGCCTTATGATAAAAAAATAATACTCGAAAACGGAAAAGAGTTTTACGGCTACGGCTTTGGCTCAAATAAACAGTCTATCAACGAAATTGTGTTCAACACCTCTATGGTAGGTTACCAGGAAATAGTTTCCGACCCATCCTACACCGACCAGATGGTATGTATGACATATCCTCTTATCGGCAACTACGGTATGACCGATGAGGACTATGAGACAAAGGTTCCCACAATGGGCGGCCTTATTGTCAGAGAATATAACGACCTGCCATCTAACTTTAGATACACAAAGACTCTCGGTGAGGTCCTTGACGAATATGATATTCCGGGCATCAGCGGAGTGGATACTCGTATGATTACCCGCATTATTCGTGATGAGGGCAGCCAAAAGGTTATGATTTGTAATGCGCATAAGGACTATGATGAGGCTATGGCTGAGCTTCAGGCCTATACCATTCCTACCGATATGGTGTCCCGTGTGTCCTGCAAAAAGCGTTGGTACTCTCGCACGCCTAACCATAAGTTTGATGTTGTAGCGATTGATTGCGGCATAAAGATGAATATCGTCCGCAAGCTGAATGAAAAGGGCTGTAATGTTACCGTTGTGCCGTATGACACCACAGCAGAAGAAATTATGAAGATGCAGCCGGACGGACTGTTCTTGTCTAACGGCCCGGGAAATCCGGAGGATGTTCAGCCGGTAATAAATGTTGTTCGAGAGCTTAAAGGACAGCTTCCTATATTCGGTATCTGCCTCGGTCATCAGATGATTTCTCTTGCGCTGGGTGCAAAGACATTTAAGATGAAATTCGGACACCGTGGCGGTAACCATCCGGTTATGAATTTGGAGACCGGAAAGATTGAGATTACTTCTCAAAACCACTCCTACGCTGTAGATGTTGACTCACTTCAGGGTACGGAACTCACTATGACACATAAAAATCTTTTAGATAACACTGCAGAGGGTGTAGAGTCTGTTGAGAATAAACTTTTCTCCGTACAGTATCACCCCGAATCTGCTCCCGGTCCACAGGACAGTACATATCTTTTTGATAAATTTATTTCGTTGATGGAAAAGGAGGCTGAATAATATGCCAAAACGCACGGATATACACAAAGTATTAGTTATTGGCTCAGGTCCTATTGTTATCGGACAGGCTGCCGAGTTTGACTACTCCGGCACACAGGCTTGTCTCGCACTGAGAGAGGAGGGCTACGAGGTAGTTTTAATTAACTCTAACCCTGCCACAATTATGACCGATACCGACATTGCCGATAAGGTATATATGGAGCCTCTTAATCTTGAATATGTAGCTCGTATCATTCGTCACGAAAGACCTGATGCGATTCTCCCTTCATTGGGCGGTCAGACCGGTCTTAACCTTGCTGTACAGCTTGCAAAAAAAGGCGTACTTAAGGAATGTGATGTAGAAATCCTCGGTACAAAATTTGAGGCTATCGAAAGGGCAGAGGACAGAGAGCTGTTCAAAGAGCTTTGTGAGTCTCTCGGTGAGCCGGTTTTGCCTTCTGAGATTGCCAATACTCTCGAGGAAGGTCTCAAAGCTGCAGAGGATATCGGCTATCCTGTCGTTCTCCGTCCTGCATTTACTTTGGGCGGCACAGGCGGCGGCTTTGCCGACGATGAGGATGAGTGCCGAGAAATGCTGAAGAATGCACTCGCTCTGTCTCCCGTACATCAGGTTCTTGTTGAAAAGTCAATCAAGGGATATAAAGAAATTGAATATGAAGTAATGCGTGATGCTAATGACACTGCTATTACTATCTGTAATATGGAAAACATTGACCCGGTTGGCGTACATACCGGCGACAGCGTCGTTGTTGCTCCGTCACAGACACTGACTAACAAAGAGTACCAGATGCTCCGTGATTCCGCTTTGCGCATCATCAGGGAGCTTAAGATTGAGGGCGGCTGTAATGTTCAGTTTGCACTTGACCCACACTCTTTCCAATACTATCTCATTGAGGTTAATCCGAGAGTTTCCCGTTCATCAGCCCTTGCGTCTAAGGCATCGGGATACCCTATAGCTCGTGTTTCGGCTAAGATTGCCGTAGGCATGCACCTTGACGAAATTCAAATCGCCAATACTCCTGCATCATTTGAACCTACTCTCGACTATGTAGTAACAAAGATTGCACGCTTCCCGTTTGATAAATTTGCAGATGCAAACAATACCCTTAATACACAGATGAAGGCTACCGGTGAGGTTATGGCTATCGGTCGTACTATGGAGGAGTCTTTGCTTAAGGCTATTCGTTCCCTTGAGACCGGCGTTTTCCACCTTTACAGCAAAAAGTTCGACGACTATACCGCCGAAAAATTGCTCGATTATATTAAGGTGGGCACAGATGACAGAATGTTCGCCATAGCACAGCTTATTCGTCTTAATGTTGACCTTAACCTCATTTACAACGCTACCAAGATTGATATGTTGTTCTTGGAGAAATTTAAGAATATTGTTGAATTTGAGTCTACTCTCAAGGCTAATCCTATGGATATCCAAACTCTCAGGGATGCCAAAAAGATGGGCGTATCCGATAAGTTTATCGGTAAGGTTTGGAATTTGACAGAAGCAGAGGTGTTCAAGCTCCGCAAGGATAACAATATTTTCCCTGTATATAAGATGATAGACACCTGTGCCAGTGAGTTCGACTCCTATGTTCCTTATTTCTACTCAACTTATGAAGAAGAAAATGAGTCCATAGTTAGCGAAAAGAAAAAGATTATCGTTCTCGGCTCAGGACCTATTCGTATCGGTCAGGGTGTGGAGTTTGACTATTCAACTGTTCACGCTATTTGGTCCATTCGTGACGCCGGATATGAGGCTATCATTATCAACAATAACCCTGAGACCGTTTCTACAGACTACACTACTTCGGACAAACTTTATTTTGAACCTCTTACAGTAGAGGATGTAATGAATGTCATTACCCTCGAAAATCCACTGGGTATTGTTGTTTCCCTCGGCGGTCAGACAGCTATTAACCTTGCCGAGCCTTTGGACGCTCTCGGTGTGCCGATTATCGGTACTGATGTAGAGGCTATCGACAGAGCAGAAAACAGAGATTCTTTCGAAAAGGTTATGAACGAGCTCGGTATTCCTCAGCCTAAAGGACTTGCCGTAACCGATATAGAGGAGGGCGTAAAGGTTGCCGAAAGTATCGGTTATCCTGTACTCGTAAGACCGTCTTTTGTTCTCGGCGGCAGGGCTATGCAGATTGTTGCTAACGAAAAATCACTTAGACACTATCTTCAGACTGCTGTAGAAATCAATACTGAGCAGCCTGTGCTTGTTGATAAATATATTATGGGCAAGGAGCTTGAGGTTGACGCTATATGCGACGGCGAGGATGTATTTATCCCCGGAATTATGGAACACGTTGAGCGTACAGGTGTTCACTCAGGCGACAGTATTTCAATCTATCCTACTTTTTCTGTTTCTCAGACAGTTAAGGACAAGATTATCGACTATACAGTAAAGTTAGGCAAGGCTATCGGCATTGTAGGACTGTACAATATTCAGTTCATAGCAGATGGTGATGATGTATATGTCATCGAGGTAAATCCTCGTTCTTCCCGTACAGTTCCGTTCTTATCTAAAGCTACTTCGGTTCCTATGGCTCACATTGCCACTCAGGTTATTCTCGGCCATTCACTTAAGGAACAAGGCTATACTCAGGTATATCCTGCCGAAAAGAAGCGTTGGTATGTAAAAGCACCTGCTTTCTCATTCAGCAAGCTCAAGGGTATGGATACCTACCTTTCACCGGAAATGAAGTCTACCGGTGAGGCTATCGGATACGATAAATCTCTTACTCGTGCATTATATAAGGCTATTCAGGCATCAGGTATGCACGTTTCCAACTACGGTACAGTTCTTGTTACCATTGCAGACCAGGATAAGCCTACTGCATTGCCGCTCATCAAACGCTTTTATGATCTCGGATTTAACATTGAGGCTACAGAAGGTACTGCAAAATATCTCAAAGAGCATAATATCCGCACAAGAGTGAGACATAAACTGACTGCCGATGACAGCGATGAGATTTTGCAGGCTCTTCGTCAGGGACATATTGCATATGTTATCAATACTATTGATATTAACGCCGGCGACTCCCATTCAGACGGAAGCGAAATTCGCCGTGCCGCTGTTGATAACAATGTTACTATGTTTACATCACTTGATACCGTTAAGGTACTGTTGGATGTTCTGGAAGAAATTACTCTCGGCGTTTCTACTATTGACGCAGAATAGGAAATTATATGTATAAACAAAACATTTATAAGGTGCTGTCCAACACAGCACTGACTAAAGATGTGTACAAAATGATTTTGGCAGGGGACACGCAGTACATTACTGCCCCCGGTCAGTTCATAAATATCAAGCTGGACGGTAAGTTTCTGCGCAGACCTATTTCTGTTTGTGACTATGACGAAAAAAGTATCACAATCATATATAAGGTCGTAGGCGAGGGAACTGCCCAAATGAAAGATATTCAGCCCGGTGAGTCTCTTGATATTCTCACAGGATTAGGCAACGGATACGATATATCTAAGTCTTCTAAGCCGCTGCTTATCGGTGGTGGCGTAGGCGTTCCGCCTATGTACAATTTGGCTAAGGCACTTATCGCCGACGGCCAAAAGCCGACTGTTGTATTGGGATTTAATACCGCCTCAGAAGTTTTTTATGAAAAAGAATTTATGGCTCTGGGTGCAGATACTTATGTTACTACTGTTGACGGCAGCTATGGCATAAAGGGATTTGTTACAGATGCTATGGCAGATTTGGACTACGACTACTTTTATACCTGCGGTCCTCTGCCTATGTTTAAGGCTGTATATAATGCTACAGAAACCTCCGGCCAATTCAGCTTTGAGGAACGCATGGGCTGTGGCTTTGGTGCTTGTATGGGATGCTCCTGCAAAACTAAGTATGGCAATAAGAGAATTTGCAAAGATGGTCCTGTTTTGGTGAAGGAGGAGATAATATGGTAGATTTGTCCGTCAATCTCGCCGGAATGGAAATGGACAATCCTGTTGTCCCTGCTTCCGGCACATTCGGATTCGGCAATGAATTCAAAGATTTTTATGATATAAATATTCTCGGCTCCTTTTCGTTCAAGGGCACTACTAAGGACGCTCGTTTCGGCAACCCTACACCTCGTATTGCCGAGTGCAAGAACGGTATGATAAACGCCGTGGGACTTCAGAATCCCGGCGTTCATCATGTTATTGAGCATGAGCTTCCTGAGATGAAAAAGTATTTTAACAAAAAAGTTATTGCCAATGTGTCCGGCTTTAGCGTTGATGATTACGCTTATACCTGCAATCTTCTCGACAAAGAGGAACAGGTGGGCATATTGGAGGTCAATGTGTCGTGCCCCAATGTTCACGGCGGCGGTATGTCTTTTGGCACAGACCCACAGTGTGCCGCTGAGGTAACGAGAGCAGTTAAAGCGGTTACCTCTAAACCGGTTTTTATTAAGCTATCGCCTAATGTTACCGACATTGTTTCCATCGCAAAAGCGTGTGAGGAGGCAGGCGCAGACGGCATTTGCCTTATTAACACTATGCTCGGTATGCGCATTGATTTGAAAAAGAGACAGCCTGTTATTGCTAACAAAATGGGCGGCTTCAGCGGTGATGCAATATTCCCTGTAGCTATTCGTATGGTATATCAGGTCTCTAAGGCTTGCAACATTCCTGTTATGGGCTGCGGCGGAGTCAGCAGCGCAAAGGATGTTATTGAGATGATGATGGCAGGTGCTACTGCTGTTCAGATAGGCGCCGCTAATCTTGTTAATCCGTATGTCTGCAAGGATATAATCGAGGCTTTGCCAAAAGAGTGCGAAGCTCTCGGAATAAATAAAATAAGTGATATTATAGGAGTGATTGATTGATGGGAAAAGATGTTATCGTTGCTTGCGATTTTGCGAGCGCAAAAGAAACCTTTGACTTTCTCGACAAGTTTACCGACAAAAAGCCTTTTGTCAAAATCGGTATGGAGCTGTTTTATGCTGAAGGACCCGAAATTGTTCGAGAAATAAAGAAAAGAGGACACAAGATTTTCCTCGACCTAAAGCTCCACGATATTCCTAATACCGTAAAAAAATCTATGGCAGTGCTTTCAAAGCTGGATGTCGATATGACAAATCTCCATGCCGCAGGCACAGTGGATATGATGAAAGCCGCTCTCGAGGGACTGACTCGTCCCGACGGCACACGCCCGTTGCTTATTGCCGTTACTCAGCTTACCTCTACCAGTGAGGAGCGTATGCAAAATGAACTGCTTATTAACGCATCTATCAATGATACAATCGTAAAATATGCACAAAATGCAAAAGAGGCCGGCCTCGACGGCGTGGTATGTTCACCCCTTGAGGCAGGTATGGTCAAGGATGCTTGCGGAAAATCATTTATGACCGTTACTCCCGGAGTAAGATTTGCCGACGGAGAAATAGGCGATCAGGTTCGTGTTACTACTCCTGCAAGAGCTAAAGAAATAGGCTCAGATTATATCGTAGTAGGCAGACCGATTACGGCCGCTCCCGATCCTGTAGCGGCTTATGAGCGTTGCTGCAGCGAATTTATCGGCTGATTAAATTGATGATTATATAAGAAAGGAATTTATCTTATGACTATAACTAAAGAAACTATCGCTAAGGATTTGCTTTCTATCAAAGCTGTATTCTTAAAGCCTGAGGATCCGTTCACATGGGCATCGGGTATCAAATCACCTATCTATTGTGACAACAGACTTACACTTTCTGCTCCTGACGTTCGCAAGAATGTTGAGGCAGGACTTTCAGAAATAGTAAAAGAATATTATCCCGAGGCAGAAATGCTGATGGGTACTTCCACAGCAGGTATTGCACACGCTGCGATTACAGCCACAATACTGGATATGCCTATGGGTTATGTCCGCTCCGGTCACAAGGACCATGGCAGACAGAATCAGATTGAAGGTAAGCTTGAGCCGGGTACAAAGGTTGTTGTTATAGAGGACCTTATCTCGACCGGCGGCAGTGTATTGGAAGTCGTTGATGTACTCCGTGAGGCAGGTGCAGAGGTGCTCGGTATAGCATCTATATTTACCTACGGACTCCAAAAGGGAATAGACCGTTTGGCAGAAGCTAATGTAAAAAATGTTTCACTTTCTAATTTTGATGTTCTCGCCGAGGTTGCCGCTAAAGAAGGCTATATCTCAGACAGTGACATCAAAAAGCTCATTGCATTTCGCAAGAATCCATCCGACCCGTCTTGGATGACTCTGTAATTTATTTTTATAATAAGGACAGTTCTATGAGAAATTTATTAGATACTACAGACCTTTCTTTAGAGGAAATTGATGAAATAATAAATCTTGCTCTTGATATAATTAAGGATAAGAAAAAATATGCTCACATTTGCGATGGCAAGAAGCTGGCTACTCTTTTCTTTGAGCCAAGCACTCGTACCAGACTTTCTTTTACCGCAGCTATGTATGAATTGGGCGGTCATGTGCTCGGTTTTTCTGAGGCAAGCTCAACCTCGGCATCTAAGGGCGAAACGGTAGAGGATACAGTCCGTATGGTGTCTTGCTATGCTGATATTATCGCTATGCGTCACTCTCTTGAGGGCGCTCCGAGAGTTGCTGCCACAAAGTCGCTTGTGCCTATAATCAATGCCGGTGACGGCGGACACGCTCACCCTACTCAGACTCTTACTGACTTGCTCACCATATACAGAGAAAAGGGTACATTCGACAATCTTACTATCGGACTTTGCGGCGATTTGAAATTCGGCAGAACAGTCCATTCTCTTATCAAAGCAATGTGCAGATATAAGAATGTCAAGTTCATTCTTATAGCTCCTAAGGAATTGCAGGTGCCCGATTATATCATCACCGATGTACTTGAGCCGGCAGGTTCAAAGTATGTTCAGGTTGAGAAGATGGAAGCAGTTATGCCCGATTTGGATGTGCTGTATATGACTCGTATTCAGCGTGAGAGATTTTTCTCCGAGGAAGAATATCTTAAGCATAAGGACGCATTCATTCTTGATTTAGACAAGCTGTCTAATGCTAAAGAGGATTTAACAATAATGCATCCTCTGCCGAGAGTGAACGAGATTGCCACCGAGGTTGACGATGACCCCAGAGCAAAATATTTTGAACAGGCACTTAACGGAAAATTTGTTCGTATGGCTCTTATTATTACATTGCTGAAATGGGGAGGTAATTTAGAATGAACATAGATTCTATCGAAAACGGATATGTCATCGACCATATTCCTGCCGGCAACGGTATGAGAGTATATGATGTTCTCGGCTTAGGAAAATTATCCTGCCAGGTTGCTATCATAACTAATGCTAAGTCTAAGAAAAATAATACTAAAGATATTATTAAGATAAATGAACTTATTGACCTTGATTTGAATATTATTGCATATGTAGCACCTAATGCTACCGTGAATGTTATCAAGGACAATAAGCGTATAGAAAAGCGTAAGCTCTATCCGCCCCAGCGGCTCACAAATGTTATTAAGTGCCCCAACCCTCGCTGTATTTCCAACAATGAGAATATCGATCACATTTTTGAGCGTACCGACAATAACGGTACATATCGTTGTATCTATTGCGAAACAAAAGCGTTATAATTTTGCCTCTCCCATTGGGAGAGGTTTTTTAAAAATATCTTGACAAAGACTATTCTTTTCGGTATAATACTAAACGTTGGCAAATGGCCCGGTAGTTCAGTTGGTTAGAACGCCAGCCTGTCACGCTGGAGGTCGACGGTTCGAGCCCGTTTCGGGTCGCCATTTTGCTGATATGGCTCAGGTGGTAGAGCGCGTCCTTGGTAAGGACGAGGTCGGCGGTTCAAGTCCGCCTATCAGCTCCAAAAAAATACAGTCTGCTTTATGCAGACTGTATTTTTTTAATACTAATCGAAGACTTGAACCGCCGACGATTTACAGTTGGCTCTACAACTATATGTTAAAATTATTTATAAAAACAGGGCACCTGTTTAGGTGCCCTAAAAATATTAACTATTCACATATCAAAACGCCGTAGCCGTTTTTTCTTTTGTAAATAATTTTTGTCTCGCCGTCTATTCCGAGATATACGAAAAAGCTGTGACCGAGCATTTCCATCTGTACTATTGCTTCATCGTCTGTCATCATATGTGGATCAATAACTTTTTTTCTTGTGATATCTACCGAGTCGTAGTACATTTCATCGAAGTTATCCATGGATACCTCTTCGCCGAGCACATCAATAGCTTGTGCTATTTCATCTATTCCGCCCTTTCTCTTTTTGTCAACGAAGAAGGTTTTTAGCTTGCGCAGCTTTCTCTTAAGATCATCTACTGCCATATCTACTGCCGGCTCAATTCTGTCTGCTCTCGCTTCACCTCTGATGAATGAGCCAACATGTTTTACTGTAATATCACACTCGTAGTCGTCTCTTTCTTTTGTGAGTGTTACATTAAAAGATGCGTTTTCGGGCAGCATTTTTTCAATCCTTTTCAGTTCGTCCTGAATACCGTCCTTTGCACCTTGTTTTAGGTCGAATCCTCTTGCAGAAATGTTAATCATAAATTTTACCTCCTTGTAAAAAGATAATTCTCTTTACATCTTTATTATACCTGATTTTTAGTTTAATTAAAGTATTGTATTTTAGCCGTTTTGTGGTATAATAGAATTGTTGTGAGCAAGTGAGATTTTCGCTTGCTCTATTATTTTTATATTTTCTTTTATTCTGTTGTCGTCGGGGCTTAGCTCTGACGCCTTTTTGCTGTATGCGAGTGCTTTTTCATATAATCCTAAATTATATGCAGCTATTGATAACAAATCGTATGGCAAACTGCCCCAGCAGTATCCTTCGTTAATATATGTCAGCGGTCTTGTTGTTATTTTCAGAGCTTCGGTCAAAAGATAATATACCTTTTCCCACTTGCTTTCTTCGTATGCGTTTTGTGCCGCCTCTACATATGGCTCTCTCAGATATGGCGCTTCTGCTATCGCTCTCAGATACCAAATGTCCGATTCATAGTAGTTTCCTTTAGCTTTGTATGCCCTCGCAATATATCTCATAGAGGCACACCTTTCGTCATTCCACTGTGATGATGGCATTTCAATATGCCTTTTCAGTGTGTTGATGCATTTATCCCACTGCCCATAGAACATATATTCTCTTCCTAAGTAGTGCATATTTCTGTCATCATCGGGAGATTCCTCAACAGATTGCTCCAGTAATTTTAGGTACTGTCCTCTCGATTTTGTCTTGTCGGGATAATGATATAGCTTAACCTCCGGCAAATAAACATATTTGTCCCGGTGACCGCTGTATTCCAATATCTCGTGTACGGGATGTACCCATTTGAAATTCTTTCTGCTGTGTATTTTTTCTGTCAAAAAAACTGTGGAGGGGTTTCCGTTTTTGTCAAAGCTCCATGTGTATTCGTATTTTGCTCTTGTAGTATCACTTGTCCAATATTTTTCCAGTTCTTTTCGCCATCCCGCTTTGAATACTTCATCCAAATCGGTACAAACGCATATGTCGGTGTCATCAGGTACAAAATCCAATGATATATTTCTTGCAGTATCAAATCTCCATGGTTCTACCTTTATTTCTTTTACATTTATATTGTGTTTTCTAAGTGCCGTAACTGTGTTATCGTCCGAGCCGGTATCACATACATATATTCCGTCAGCTTCGGCCATCGATTTTGCCCATCTGTCTACAAATTTTTCTTCGTTTTTACTTATTGCATAAACTATTACCTTATATTTACTCATTTCTTTGCCTCACTTTGTGCTTTCTTATGTACGGCGGCATTGCCGCCTTTATTTTATGAGATTTTTATTATTGTGAGTTGTGTTGCAGTCGCTGACGCATCGCCGGCATTTGTTCTTATTCTGACAGATGTTTGATTATTTGCAGGATTGATTACTCGCAGCACACTGTTGGGAGTTGTTACAGGAACGATTGTGGTGATTACTATTGTTCCTCCGCCTTCTTGATTGGTACCTACTGTAGAATAGGTTAGGGGAGTTGTGTTCAATAATAGCCTAAACTGTCCTGCATTTGCAATAGTGGTTGTAAAGGTTACGAGGTAATTTCCTTCATCTGCAAGATTGAATGTTGAGTCGGTGAGTTTTGTTATAGCTCCGGAATTTACTACAGTTGTTGGAAACGCTACCGTTCCGCCCGGAGCGATTGGGTTAGCGTTGTCAGATGGAGCAAGAGCCGCAAATGTTGCATAATCTGCTACTGCGGCTGTCCCTGCCGGACCTGTGGGACCTGTAGCGCCTGTCGCACCCTGCGGACCTGTGGGACCAACTGCACCTGTAGCGCCTGTCGCACCCTGTGGACCTGTGGGACCAACTGCGCCTGTAGCGCCTGTTGCACCTTGTATGCCTTGTGGACCGGTTGGACCGGTTGCTCCTGCCGTTCCGTTAGGACCGGGAATGCCTTGTGGTCCTGTAGGTCCAATAGGACCTTGAACACCTTGGATACCTTGCACACCCTGGGGACCCGTTGGTCCCATAGGTCCTGTTGGTCCTATAATTGCGGGCGGCGGTGTCGGCGGACATGGTGGTTGTGGCGGCATTGGTGGGGTAGGCGGACAGCACTTGCAGTACGAATCTCTGCCGTTATAGATTGTCATACCTTTCCTCCTTGGTTTATTTATATGTCCTGCCATAACAGCCAAAGGACATATATTCCATTTTATGATTTTTTTCGCCAAAAAGTGACCAAAAAAATAAAAGTCAAAAAAAGTCAAAAAAATTTAAAAAAGTTCTTGACTTTCTCTGACCAATGTGTTATAACATAATCAAAGGACAAAGAAAGTCAAAGTCAGAGATAACTTTGAGGTGTATGTCCTTAGGGAGATGATTAAAAAATGAAAATGAGCGATATAATAGCTGATATGATTTTGGATATGTTTGACGATAAAACATCATCGGTTCAGATTCAGCGTAATGATTTGGCAAATAAAATCGGATGTGTTCCCAGCCAAATAAATTATGTTATCACATCCAGATTCACTCCCGAGGCAGGTTACAGGATTGAGAGCCGCAGAGGCGGCGGAGGTTATATCCTAATCACCAGAGCCGACAGTAAATCAAACGCACTGATGAGCCTAATTAACAGCATTGGGGATGAAATAGATGAGCGTACCGCCCGTGCCCATCTTTCTAATGCAAATTACCAGGGCTTGTTAGACAAAAAGACAGCGATGATGATGTCCTCTTGTATTCTTGAGAATAACTATAAAGGACTTGACCATACACTGTCAGCCGAAATCCGTGCCAGACAGCTTAAACAAATGTTGTTGGCATATATTAACTGAATAGTTCAGTAGATATTATAGGAGGTATTTATTATGAGATGTACACATTGCCATGAAAAAGAAGCAAATACACATATTCAACGTATAATTAACGGTCAAAGAGAAGAAATGTATCTTTGTCCCGACTGTGCCAGAGAGCTTGGCGTAATGGACGACTTCAGTTTTGAGCCGTTCAGTATGGACAGCTTCTTCGGCGGTTTACTCGGAGCAGGTGCAGCTGCACTTAATTCTCTTGCAGGTGTTGAGAGATGCGATAGCTGCGGCTCATCTTTTAATGACATTATCAAGTCGGGCAGAGTCGGTTGCGGCAACTGCTATACAATGTTTGAGGACAGACTCCAGCCGAGTATCGAAAAACTTCACGGCAGAGCAAAACATGTCGGAAAGAATGTAACATACACAGAGACAGAGGATAAAAAGGAAGATGAGAAAGAAGCTTCTGCTCCTTCTCCGATAGAAAAGCTCAAGTCAGAGCTTAAAGAGGCAATCAAAGAACAACGCTTTGAGGATGCCGCTGTAATCAGAGATAAGATTAAAGAAATGGATAAGGGGGAGTAACAGATGTCAAGGTGGTACCAAGGTAACGGTAACAATTCCGATGTGGTTATGTTCTCTCAGGTGAGGCTTGCACGCAATTTAGCCGATGCACCTTTTCCTGTAAGAATGAGTACAGAACTGAAAAAGAGCATCACCAAAAGGTTGTACGCTACTATAAAAAGTTCCTATCTTGCCAACGAATTTGATTTGGTTTCTTTGCAGGATGTCAGTCGTGCCAAGGCTATGTCCTATGCAGAGAAAGGACTTATAAGCAAAGCATTTGCAGAGTCAAAAGAACCTGTAGCATTTTTGTTATCGAAAAATGAAAATGTGTCAATAATGCTTTGTGAGGAGGACCATATCCGTATCAATTCTTTCGCTACGGGTAATGATATTTATTCCGCATACGAAAAAGCGGATAAAGTTGATGATATATTCATTGACGGACAAAAAATCGCTTTTTCCGAAAAACTCGGATTTCTTACTTCTTCTCCTATCAATTTGGGAACAGGACTGCGTGCATCATTTGCACTGCACCTGCCGGGATTAACAAAGAAAGACGCTATGTACAGCCTGTCATCTATGGTAGGTAAGTTGGGTCTGTCTCTCAGAGAGATGTATCCCTCTGCCGCAGGTGATATGTACATTCTGTCCAACCAGGTATCACTGGGCATTAGCGAAAAGAGTGCTCTCGACAATTTGTCTGCTATTTGTGACCAAATCATAAAGCAGGAGAGAGCTGCAAGAGATATGATAAAGGATGATCCGGAGTTTGAGGACAGAATTTATCGTACTCTCGGTATGCTGAAGATGGCTCGTAAGTTGGAGCAAAAAGAATTTTTTGACTATATGTCATTGGTACGCCTTGGCATATCCTTAGGATATTTTGACTATTCCTACGAAACAGTGGGAGATATGATATATTCGTTGCAGGACGCCACACTTGTGGATTCTGCAAAAGCTGACCTTAACAGCAGTACTTGTGCAAAACTCCGTGCACAGCTGGTCAGAGAAAAATTGGATTAAGGTTAGGTAATGATGCCTAACCTAAGTTTGGAGGTATCAGTATGTACAAGTTTAATTCATTTACACAAAAAGCCAACGAGGTGCTTAACCTCGCTATAAAAGCCGCAGAAAATTACGGCCATAACTATGTAGGCAGCGAGCATATACTGTACGGCCTTCTCAGTGAGGGTACAGGTCTTGCAGCCTCAATTTTGAACGAAAAAGGAATAACAGCAGAGGATGTTGATAATCTTATCAGAACAGAGATAGGTACAGGCAATCCAACCCGTTTGTCACCTGATGACTTCACTCCTCGCTCTAAGAGAATAATTGAGCTGTCTTTCCAAATTGCAAGAAGTATGCGCCACTCTTTTGTCGGTACTGAGCATCTGCTTGTGTCTCTTATTAAAGAGTCTGACTCTTATGCAGTAAGATTTCTTAATGAGCTTGGCGTAAGCGTTGACGAGATTTTGCAGTTTGTTGCAGAATCTATTTCCGGCGGAGAAAGTGATGCTACCGAGAGCAAAAAGAACGGCAAAAAGGGAAAGAGCAAAACACCTACTCTCGATGAGTTCGGTAAAGATTTGACAGAGCTTGCTAAGCAGGGCAAAATAGACCCTGTTATCGGCAGAGAAAAAGAGATTAACCGTGTTATTCAAATTCTTTCTCGCCGTAATAAGAATAATCCTTGCCTTATCGGTGAGCCCGGTGTCGGCAAGACTGCTATTGCAGAGGGCTTGGCTCTTAAAATTGTTCAGGACGAAGTTCCCGAATTGCTGAAAAATAAGAAAATCGTTGCTCTTGATTTAACCTCTATGGTTGCAGGTACAAAGTATCGTGGCGACTTTGAGGAAAGAATTAAGAAGGCAATGGACGAGGTAAAAGCTGCCAAGGATGTTATCCTCTTTATTGATGAGGTTCACACCATTATGGGCGCTGGTGCCGCAGAGGGCGCTGTAGACGCCGCTAATATTCTTAAGCCGTCACTCGCAAGAGGTGAGCTGCAGGTTATCGGTGCAACCACTATAGACGAGTATCGTAAGAATATAGAAAAAGATGCCGCACTTGAGCGTAGATTCCAGCCTGTTACAGTAGGCGAGCCTACCGAAGAAGAGGCAGTTGAGATTCTCCGTGGACTACGTGATAAGTACGAGGCACACCATAAGGTTAAGATTACTGATGAGGCTATTGAGAGCGCAGTAAAAATGTCCTCTCGTTATATCGCTGACAGATATCTGCCGGATAAGGCTATCGACCTTATTGATGAGGCTGCATCAATCGTAAGACTTAACGCTCAAACCATACCGCAAAATCTTAAAGATATGGAGGATGAGATTAAGCGCCTTGAGCAAGAAAAGCAGTCGGCAGTTACATCTCAGGACTTTGAGTCTGCCGCAAAGCTTCGTGACAAGCAGAATAACCTTAAAAAGCTCTTGGCTGACGAAAAAGAAAAATGGAAGAACGTATCCTCTCACGAGGTTAAGTCTGTAACCACCGACGAGATTGCGTCAGTAGTTTCTCAGTGGACAGGTATCCCTGTAAATCAGCTTACTAAGGAAGAGAGCGAGCGTCTGCTCAATATGGAAAAAATTCTGCACGAAAGAATTGTAGGTCAGGACAAGGCTGTATCTTCTATTGCAAGAGCAATTCGTCGTGGCAGAGTAGGACTGAAGAATCCAAAGAGACCTATCGGCTCATTCATATTCTTAGGCCCTACCGGTGTAGGTAAAACTGAACTTTGTAAGACTCTTACCGAAGCAATGTTCGGTGACGAAAATGCTATAATCAAGCTCGATATGTCCGAGTATATGGAAAAGCACACGGTGTCTAAGCTCATCGGTTCGCCTCCGGGATATGTCGGCTTTGATGAGGGCGGTCAGCTTACCGAAAAGGTAAGACGCCATCCGTACAGCGTGGTACTTTTTGATGAAATCGAAAAAGCTCACCCCGATGTATTCAATATGCTTCTGCAGATTCTTGAGGACGGTGTACTTACCGACTCTCAGGGCAGAAAGGTTTCCTTCAAGAACTGTATCATCATTATGACATCTAATGTTGGTGCCGATAAGATTACAGATCCTAAGCTCGCTATGGGCTTTAATCACAGCGAGGATGGCAAGGATTCCGCAAAGACTATCGAAGAACTTGTTATGCCTGACCTTAAGCGCACATTTAAGCCTGAATTTCTTAATCGTCTCGACGAGATAATTGTGTTCAATCAGCTTGAAAAAGACGACATTAAGGAAATTGCACGCCGTATGCTTAAGACTCTCATTAAGAGAGTAAAGGATATGGATATAGACATCGAATTTACCGATGAGGCTGTATCCGCTCTTGCTGACGAGGGCTTTGATAAGACATATGGCGCAAGACCTCTCCGTCGTGCTATCCAGTCTAAGATTGAGGACAGATTGTCCGAGCTTATCCTCGACGGCACTGTTAAGCCTAATACAAAATGTACTGTAGACTTTAAGGACGGTGAGTTCACCTTTACCGACAAAGCTGCAGAAAAAGCAGAATAAAAAATTAACGGTACTCGGTTATTCCGAGTACCGTTTTTTTATCTTATTCTGTCTATGATTTTTTGTGCCCTTTGATATATTTCATTTCTGTCTGCTGTCAAAAATTGACCGTCTTTGTATAGGATTTTTCCGTTTATCATAGTCATTTTTACATTTTCTTTTGAGCCGCTATAGACGATGTTTTTGGTAATATTGTTGATTGGCTGCATATTCGGACGAGCCAAGTCAATTTCTATAAGGTCAGCTTTTTTGCCGACCTCAATGGTATCGCAGTCATTTAGTCCCATACAATGAGCGGAGCCGACAGTCGCCATTTTCAGTATTTCGTTTGCATCTGTGGAGGATGCGTCATTGTCCTTAAGCTTTTGAGTAGCGGCTATCAGATACATTTCTCTGAACATATCGAGAGCGTTATTACTGCTTGGACCGTCAGTGCCGACCGCAAGATTGATGCCCTTTTTCAGCATCTTAGATACCGGTGCAATTCCCGATGCCAGTTTGCTGTTGGATCCTGCATTTATGATTGCCCATACTCCTTTTTCTTTGTATATATCCAGGTCGTCATCGTCAACCCATACAGAGTGGTATCCGCCACCACCGTATTCAAAAAGTCCTAATTCGTAAAACAATTTGGTTGGGGAGACGCCATATCTTTTTTTACATTCCTCTACCTCACTCTTTGTTTCGCTTGAGTGGGTGAATACGGGCGTTTTGTATTTTTGAGCAAGCTTTCCCATCGCCTCGATTTTATCCTTTGAGGTGGTATATTCTGCGTGAAAACCTAATTTATAGCTGACCAAAGGGTGATAGCTGTTGAAAGTGTTATAGTATTCTTCTATTTTTTCAACGCTTTCTTTAAAATCATTGAGCCCGCCGGTCATAACTGTCCTAAAGCCGAAATCCATACTTGCTTTAGCCATCATTTCCGGAAAATAGTACATATCAAAGCAAGCTGTTATTCCGGATGTCAGGTATTCCAAAAATGCCAGCCGGGACAGGTCGTATATGTCCTGCGGTTCTAATTTTGCTTCCATTGGAAAAATCATATCGTACAGCCAGGGTTGCAAAGGCAGGTCATCTGCGAGTGAGCGTGCAAAGGTCATTGCCGAATGAGTATGTGCATTTTTGAATGACGGCATAAGAAGATTGCCGTGTAAGTCATATACTTCATCTGCGTCCTTGTCACAATTTCCGACTGCAACTATGGTATCGCCGTCAATATACACATCTTCTTTAACTGTATTTAAGTCTTTGTTCAAAACAAGACCGTTTGTGAACTTAATCATTGTCTTTAATCCTCTCAAGATTTTCTTTGTAAGGGGCTCTTATGATGCCACGGTCGGTTATTATAGCCGTTATCATACTGTTGTCGGTTACATCAAAAGCCGGATTGTAGCATTTAGCTTCCTTAGGTGCCATAGGCTTTTTGTACCACATAGTCTTTATTTCGTCTGCATCTCTTTCCTCAATAACTATGTCATCGCCTGTGGGGCAGTTATAGTCGATTGTTGAATACGGACCTAAAACATAGAACGGTGTTCCGTAGTGCTTTGCGAGTATTGCAACACCGGATGTGCCTATCTTGTTTGCAATGTCACCGTTTGCTGCTATTCTGTCAGTTCCGACGAGGACAGCATTGATTTTGCCTTGCTTCATAACGAGACTCGCCATATTGTCACATATGACAGTTGTGTCTATTCCGGCTTTGGTCAACTCATAAGCGGTCAGTCTTGCACCCTGTAACAGAGGTCTTGTTTCGTCACAAAATACCTTAAAGTTGTATCCCTTTTCTTTACCTAAGAGCAGAGGACCTAAACCTGTTCCGTATTCGCTGGTCGCTAAAGCACCGGCGTTGCAGTGAGTGAGTATTCCGTCGCCGTCATTAAGCAGTGACAGTCCGTACTCACTTATTTTTTTGCACATTGCTATGTCCTCGTTGTGTATAGCGATTGCTTCACTTATCAAATCCTTGCCGTCGTTATACGCTTTCAGCATTCTTGTTGTGGCCCAGGAGAGATTGACTGCTGTAGGCCTTGATGAGTCAAGGTATTCTTTTAATTCCTTTTTGTCGCCGTCAATAAGCGCCATTGCGTATGCCGCAAAAATTCCGATAGCCGGTGCGCCCCGAACCTGCAATTTTTTTATGGCATAATAATAATCTTCTTTTGTTTTCGGCTCTATGTATTTTTCTTCGTTAGGCAGCAGTGTTTGGTCCAAAAGATACAGCCTGCCGTTTTCATATTTTATGTTTTGCATATTATATATTCCTTATTGTTTCGGTTATCAGCTTTTCAAAATACGGTGCAACTTTTTCTGCGGCGGCATTCACTTCATCACCGCTCAGCGGCTTGTCCAGCAGTCCGCAGGCGAGATTTGATATCATGCTTATTCCGCCTACCTTCATTCCGCAGTGTACCGCAGCGATTGTCTCTATTACTGTGCTCATACCAACGGCATCTGCACCCAAAACAGACAATGCTCTTATTTCTGACGGAGTTTCAAATTGCGGTCCTGTCAGTTGAGCATAAATGCCTGATTTGATATCTAATCCGGTACTTCTTGCCGCTGCCAGTATTGCCTTTTGTATCCCTTTGTCATATGCATTGCTCATATCCGGGAATCTTGTACCGATACTGTCATCATTTTTTCCTATCAAAGGGGAGGGAACAAACATTGATATGTGGTCCTTTATCATCATAAAATCGCCTACATTGAAATTCTTGTTTATACCGCCTGCAGCGTTGGTCAGTATAATGTTTTCTACTCCTAGAGCTCGCAACAATCTAATTGGTGTTACAGCCTCTTTGGCACTGTAGCCCTCGTACATATGAACTCTGCCTTGCATAAGAACTACATCTTTGTCACCCAATCTGCCGAAAACAAATCTGCCTTTGTGTCCCGGTGCGCCGGATATAGGCATACACGCAAGCTCTTTGTAGTCGATATAGACAGCGTTTTCTGCCTTTTCGCCGAGCTCTCCCAATCCTGAGCCTAATACTACTGCGATTTTTGGCAAATTTTGTACTCTTGACTTAATTATATCTAATTCGTTATCAAACATTTGGTTCACCTCACTGATTTTATTATAATATCCGAGATTAAATAAATCAAACTATTTTTCTGTTATTCCTATTGCAAAGTATCGGTCGATTTGGTATTATTATAAAGTAATAATTTTTTCGAGAGGATATATCCGATATGAAAAGAACAATATCTGTTATTTTGGCAGCAATTATGATAGTTGGATGCGTTTTTGCTTTCGCAGGTTGCTCCGGCAAAAATAAACAAAACTACGATGTGGTGCTTATTACCGATGGCGCCGCTATCAATGACAAGGGGTATAATCAATCTGCATGGAACGGCATCAAGTCTTATGCAGACGAAAACAAATTGTCTTGTCGTTATTATCAGCCACAACTTAACGAAGATGACGAGTTAGAGTCTGCCACAGTAGCAAAATATGTTGCTCTTGCCGCAAAGGAAGGTGCAAAGCAGGTTGTACTTCCCGGCGAAGTGTTTGCTGCGTCTGTATGTGATTTTGCACCTAAGTACGAAAAGATGCAGTTTGTTCTTATCGATGCATATCCTCACAAAGCTGATGATAATACCGAGGTCAAACTCGACAATGTTATGAGCGTATCATTCGATAATCTTCAGGCAGGATTTCTTGCAGGCTATGCTGCTGTATCAATGGGCAATACAAAGCTCGGATATTTCGGCTCTTCCGCTTCACAAAAATCTATAGACTGCGGTTCCGGCTATGTTCAAGGTGCCGCTTATGCTGCCGACGAAAGTTCTGTTCCTACCGTGCTCGATTATGCCGAGTATGATGCACCAAACCATAAGTATGACTATTCATTTACTATCGAACCTGTGTATAAGAAAATTTCCGAATCTAAGGATACTGTTTATAAGGTTAAGGTAGTCAACGGTGTCGGCACAGGCGCATATAAGGACGGTGAGAATGTAACTATTTCCGCCGATCCTGCAAAAGACGGAAAGGTGTTTGACCATTGGGATGTGAAATCCGATACAGCCAAGGTTTCCGACAAAAAGGTCAATATCTCATCAAAAAAGAAATCTACAATGAACTTGCTTGTAGGCGACTGCGATTGTACCATCACCGCAGTATATTCTGATGCCGATACAGTACCTGTTACTGTGATTGCTCCCGACGGTACAAAGAATGTTACATATGCTACTAAGAACAGCAAAATTACCGTTACCGCTCCGGCGGCTCAGTCCGGATATATTTTTGATTCGTGGAGCACCGACGATGACTCGATACTCTCCGACAAAAAGAGCAAGGAGACAGAAGTTTCTGTAGCCGACAAAGCTATAGAGTTGACTCCTAATTATGTACAGTCTGAAGAACCCACATTTACTGTTACGGTAAAGGACGGTACAGGTTCCGGCAGCTATGTCACCGGCGACAGTGTTAATGTTGTTGCAGACGCTCCTGCCGACGGTTATATGTTCTATAAATGGGAAAATATTGATAATCAAGGCAAATCTACCGGCATTGCTATGGAAAATGAGTACAATTACTCTACTTCATTTGAGATGGTAGACCGCTATTCTTCTATAGTAGAGGATATGTTTGACGAGGGCACACAGGTTGTGTTCGGCGGCAATCATAAGATGGCTTCATCTATTTTCACTGCTATCAATACTTTTGATACAGTAGTGAGCGGAATCGGCTACGGCATTGACCAAAAGGACGAAAAGAACTGCATTGCTTCGGTTATTCTCGATTACGGCAAAGCCGCTTCATTAGCTCTCAAGGACTTTAAGGGCGGTACAACTCTAAGTGCCGACTGCTCCAACGATTGCCTTTATGTTACTAACATAAGCACCGAGGAGTATTCTACCGATAAGGACGGCAATAAGACCAAGAACGACAATTATAATGCCGGATATGTAAAAGCTTATAAGGCTCTTGCAGATGGCAAAATCAGTGTTAAGCCGTCTGACGGCGATATTACATCCGTATCTGCGTCAAAATGCCTTACACTTAACAACTGGGTAAAATAACAAAAAATAATATGTTTTGCGGCACGCTGTTTTTCGGCGTGCCAATTTTAGTTTAAGCCTGTTTTGTAAAAATACTTGAAAACCTACTGAAATGGTGGTATTATATATTCATACAATTCTTTTAAGGAGAAAAGATATGAAAATTTCTACCAAAGGCAGATACGCTTTGCGCATGATGGTTGACCTTGCACAGCATCAAGGAGACGGATATGTTTCGCTGAAAGATATTGCTAATCGCCAAAACATTTCTAAAAAGTACTTGGAGCAAATTGTGGCTATGCTCAACAGACCCGATATTTTGAGTACAAACAGAGGTTATCAAGGCGGATACAGACTTGCACGCAATCCCGATATGTATACGGTTGGCGACATTCTCCGCATTACCGAGGGCGGTATTGCACCAGTTGCTTGTTTAGAGCAAGAAGAAATTCATTGTGACCGTATAGACTCTTGCCTTACTCTACCGGTTTGGAAAGGTCTTTATAAGGTAATAAAAGATTATCTCGATAATATAACTATACAGGATATTATCGATATGCAAAGCGAACAAGAGACATATAACTACATAATTTAATTTTCAGAGGTAATTATTATGCGTAATCATTTAGTAACTTCCCATCACGATTTGTTAGACAAAAACGGTCAGCTCATTGAGCCGGGCTGGAGCACTTCTCTCGTGCAAAAATACGACAGGGCTGCAATAAAAAAGCGCAAAACTCGTATCAAGGAGTGGGATTATTACTATGTGATGTCCAATTCCAACGAGTTTGCACTGTGTCTTACTGTGTCTGACCTCAGCTATCTCGGTATGTACAGCATCAGCTTTGTAGACCTTAAAAATGCTGTGGAACACACTGACTCGGTTATTGTTCCTTTTACTATGGGTAAGACGAATTTGCCTCCCACTTCCGCTGCCGGTGATGTAAAATTCAGAAACAAAAAAATTGCCATAGAATTTCTTAATAAGGGCGACCACCGTATTCTCCGTGCCGAATATCCTTCTTTCGATAACGGAAAGGGTATTCGCTGTAATGTTATTCTTACTGACGAGCCGCAGGACAGTATGGTTATTGCTACTCCCTGGAAAGAGGACAAAAAGGCATTTTATTATAACCAAAAGATAGATTGTCTCCGCGCCTCAGGCAAGGTTGAATATGATGGAAAGGTCTACGAATTTGACCCATCCGTCGATTTTGCAGGTCTCGATTGGGGCAGAGGCGTTTGGACATATGATAACTATTGGTATTGGGGTTCCGGTTCCGGTCAGGTTGACGGTGTTCCGTTCGGTTTTAATATAGGCTATGGATTCGGCGATACCTCAGCTGCCAGCGAAAATGTAATTTTCTATAACGGTAAGGCTAACAAATTTGACGATGTTGTGTTCAATATCAGCGACAATTATGTTGACCCGTGGACTATTGTTTCTTCCGACGGCCGTTTTGATATGGATTTTGTACCTATTATAGACAGAAATGCGCTTGTTGACGCAAAAATTATTGTCACTGATCAGCACCAGGTATTTGGCAGAATGAGTGGCACAGCCGTTCTTGATGACGGCACAAAAATTGAACTGAAGGACTTTTTGTGCTTTGCCGAAAAAGTACATAACAAATATTGATATGAAGAATAAACTGAACAGTATCGGCTTAAACAATATCAGCCTTAATATCGGGCAAAAGTTAGAAGACAGTCTTGATTTTTCTTTTAGAGCCGAAACAAAGTATATTGACGATATAGACAGCTTTGAGCAAAATTTGTTTATTCCGTTCAGCAGGGGAGACAGAGTCTTTTACCGTGGAGAGAGAAAAAACAGTATTCTCCGTCCGCTGTTGCCGTCACTGTACCGAAAGCGCGATTTGCTCGAAAAGGATGACAAAATCGTTACTGTAGTCAATGCTGATGCCTTGGCAAATTTTTATAACGGCTGCCCTGAATATGTAGCAATGTATGAAAATATCGCCGGTAAAATTGACACGAACAGTATGTATGATTTCCTTGCGTTTTCGCAGCATTATTACGGCGTCAGTCCTTTGTTGGATTTTTCTAAGAGCCTTTATGTCTCTCTTTCATTTGCACTTAAGGACAAGGAAGAACACGACAATGACATTCTTCTCTATACATTAAAAATTAAAAATGATGAGGATTTTACACAGTCACATGATGTGGCTGATGAGTGGATAAGCAGATACAGCGTTATGCTTATGAAAAATACTGTCAGCCCACGAGAAATAGAAAATCCGATTGAACATTTGAATGATTTTAAGGATATCTATGAGCAGTTTAAGGGTGAGTCTTTTCTGGATATGACCTCACCTACCGCACGGCTTATTGATGTTCCCACCAATGATTTGATGATGTTCCAGCAGGGCGTATTTCTACTGCTTGATGATTTTACCCTTATGGGAAAATCCTACCTTACAAAGAAGATCAGAGATAATTTTGAGATAAAAAAATGGGTTATTAACAAAGAGCTTTGCCCCGCACTTTTGGACAGAATCTATACAGACAGACCGTATTACAAATATAAAAATATTACTGATTTGGATTCGGTTGTTCGTACTATTAAGAAAAAATATAACTTGAGTTAAACCCTATTAGGTGGTATAATTACAAAAATTGAGGTGATGTGTATGTCTAACCAAGTTCTTATTGAATTCGTAACAAAATTTATGGGACTTATAATTTTAGATTCCGTGTTAGCTATTGCATTTAAGGTGCTCGTTATGCTCGCTATTTATAATGATGCAAAGGCTATCGCTGTAAAGAATAAAACTGTTTACATAGTTCTTGCATTTTTCTTCCCTTTGATTGTGGGTATTGTATATCTGTGCACCCGCAAAACTGCTCTAAAGGAAGTACCAAAGGTTTGTAATATCTGCAACACTGTCGTTGCACCGGAATTTACTCACTGCCCTAATTGCGGCGGAGTTATCTTTACCGATTATCTTGTTGTAAACAACGAGAAATTTAAGAAGATTGCTAAGAATTTGCTGATTTCTGCTATTATAGTATGTATTGCATCTTTTGTAACATCTGTTGCCGTTGAAATTGAGAGTTTGGAATTTACTAAAAAATTTGCCGAGGATTATTCTGACGGAAGTAATTACGACGACTATTTTGAAAAGTTTTTTAAGGAATACTACGGCGATTCCGATAGCGGCGATAATTCCGATTATTCCGAAAATCCTTTCAGTGATTTCGGAACAGAGGATAACGAAAGTGACGATGAAGAGGACAACTCGGGCGGCAATCAGGCAGAAGATTTTAATAATTTCGGAAATTAAAACAAAAAAGAGAGGCTTATCCTCTCTTTTTTTATTTATTTTATTAGGTGACATATAAAAATAAATATGGTAAAATTATACTGTTGACATTTAATAAATATACATAGGAGAGTGGTTATAATGTCTTATATTGATGAAGTATTGGCTGACCTCAAAAAAAAGAATGCGAGCGAGCCCGAGTTCATCCAGGCTGCAGAGGAGGTTCTCAACTCACTGCGACCAGTTATCGAAAAGAATGAAGAAAAGTACAGAAAGGTTGCACTTCTTGAAAGACTCACAGAGCCCGAGAGAATTTTGCGCTTTAGAGTACCGTGGATAGATGATGAGGGACAGGTTCACGTTAATCGCGGCTACCGTGTTCAGTTTAACTCAGCTATCGGTCCTTACAAGGGCGGTCTCAGACTGCACCCAAGCGTTAATATCGGTATCATCAAATTCTTAGGATTTGAGCAGATATTCAAGAACTCACTTACAGGCCTTCCTATCGGCGGCGGTAAGGGCGGCTCAGACTTTGACCCAAAGGGTAAGAGTGATCGTGAGATTATGATGTTCTGTCAGTCATTTATGACAGAACTTTGTAAGATTATCGGTGCAGATACCGACGTTCCTGCCGGTGACATCGGAACCGGTGCAAGAGAAATCGGTTATATGTTCGGTCAGTACAAGCGTATTTGCGGCACTTATGAGGGCGTACTTACCGGTAAGGGACTTTCTTTCGGCGGTTCACTTACAAGAACAGAGGCTACAGGCTACGGACTTCTTTATTTCACTGATGAAATGTTGAAGTGTAACGGCCATAGCATTGAAGGCAAGACTGTGTGTGTTTCAGGCTCAGGTAATGTTGCTATCTATGCTGTGGAAAAGGCAGAAATGCTCGGTGCAAAGGTTGTTACTGTATCTGACTCATCAGGCTGGATTTATGACAAGGACGGCATTGACGTTGCTCTACTTAAGGATATAAAAGAAGTTAAGCGTGCTCGCCTTACTGAATATGCAGCTGCAAGACCGTCAGCAGAATATCACGAGGGCAAGGGTGTTTGGAGCGTAAAATGTGATGTCGCTCTCCCTTGTGCTACACAGAACGAGCTCACATTAGACGACGCTAAGGCTCTTGTTGCAAACGGTGTAATCGCTGTGGCAGAGGGTGCTAATATGCCTACCACCACGGAGGCTACTGAGTATCTTCAGCAGAACAAGGTGCTTTTCGCACCAGGAAAGGCTGCAAACGCAGGCGGTGTTGCTACATCTGCTCTTGAAATGTCACAGAACAGTGAGCGTATTTCTTGGTCTTTTGAAAAGGTAGATTCCACTCTTAAGAACATCATGGTTAATATATATCACAATGTTGATGATGCCGCTAGAAAGTACAATATGGACGGTGACTATGTAGCAGGTGCAAATATTGCCGGCTTTGAAAAGGTTGCCGATGCTATGATGGCTCAGGGTATTGTATAATTATTTTAATAACAAGTTTTGGCTGTTCCTATGGGACAGCCTTTTGTTATTTTTATGTTAAATTTTTGTTTTGTGCTTTTTACCTAACCCTTACATAATCTTTACCGCATTTTAGTTTGTTTTTGATTTTTAGGTAGTATATTTTCAAACAAGAAAGGAAAATGACATATGGAAAAAATCAAAAACATATCTGTTAAAATTATTGCATCATTCTTGGTTATCTCTGTGGCTTGTGTAACCGTATATACCTGTTCCGCCGCAGTAAATGATAACGATTTGGCAGATTCTATACACTACAGCGAGTGCGAGTAAGAGGTTTAGTTATGAAAAAGAAAAATAAATTTTTGGCGTTTATCGAAAAGCACGGTGAGATTTGGAAATTTATTAAGTTCACATTTACAGGTGCCTCAACATCTGTTCTTGAGTTAGGTGTGTTTGCACTGCTTCAGTATGTAGTGTTCAAGTCGCTTAACCAAGTGCCTGTTACTGACAATGCAGTGCTTTCGTTCTTAGGCATAGAGTATAAGGGATATATGTATTCCTATTTTATTTCGGCAGTTATCGGCTACGCAGCAGCCTATGTAATGAACAGAAAATTGACATTTAAGGCTGACGCTAATCCCGTACTGTCTACGATTATTTATGCAGTGATGGTTATTCTTACTATCATATTCAACACCTGGTTTGGATCTTATTTGGGTACTCTTATCCAAAACAGCGGTCACGACAGTGTTTTTATTGTCCTTTTAACAAAAGTCGTGGTTATGACCGTACCTACTTTGTGGACTTATCCTATGAATAGATTTGTTATCCATCGCAAAAAGAAACCTGAGATTTCTGAGTCTACTGAGGTAACAGAAGAAATTGCCGCATAACAGATTCCAAATTGTTCAGTAATCTGTTATAATATGATTATCTTATTGAAAGGCAATTTTTAATTATGAACAATGAAATTCAAATGGTAGCGGCTGATTTAGATGGAACTCTACTCACCGATGAGTCAGAATTAAGCACAAAAAATTCCTGTGCAATCAAAGCAATTTCTGCCGCCGGATGCGAGTTTGCCATAGTAACCGGCAGAACATATTTTGAGATTCCGGAGGAACTCAGAGCATTTAAAGAAATAAAATATGTTATCTATTCCGACGGTGCAGTGATTTATGATAAAACAAGCGACAATATATTGCACACTGAGTACATTTCCCAGGAGACTGCTCGCATAGTATTTGACATTTTGAAGAAAAATAACGGACTCATCGAGCTGTACGAGGATAAGACGGTTAAGACTGACGAAATCAATTTAGCCGAAAATCTTTTTGTTGGCTACGGAGTAGACCCATATTATATACCTGTTATTTTCAAAACAAGAGAGGGCGTAAAGGATTTGGATTCCTCTCTGTCACAATATGACAAAATTGAGCTGTTTAATTGTTTCTTCAAAACAGAGACTGACAGACAGAATTGTTGGCAGGAGCTTAGTTCAGTGCAGGGCATTGAGTTTACTACTTCTATGGAGAATAATATCGAGATTATGAGCAGCAAAGCCACAAAGGGTAATGCACTGAGAGAACTTTGCTCAATTACTGACATTGATATAAATAATGTTGTTGCAGTAGGTGACAGTGCAAATGATATTCCTATGCTGTCAGAGGTAGGTCATCCGCTTGTACCCGCTAACGCAAAGGACGAAATAAAAAAGTATGCCGAAGAAGTTATTTGCTCTAATAATGACGGCATTGCTGATTATGTAAAGGATAAGTATTTTTGATGAACGGAAAGATACATTTTTTGAATACAGGATATTCCGACTGCATTATTTTGGAGAGCAACGGACATATCGCAATGGTAGACGCCGCTGAGGATACTGAATATCCGACAGATAAGCCTAACCTAAAGCTCCCGGGATATGAGGAGACTGTCGTTAATTATCTTAAGAAACATTTTGCCGATGAGCAGGGTAAGGTACATATTGATTTTGTACTCGGCACCCATTGTCACTCCGACCATATCGGCGGATTTGATACTGTCATCAATGACGCAGATATTATTGTAGATACCGCATACCTAAAGCCCTATCACGAGGAGGACATATTTGTTTATGAGGTTCAGCGCTGGGATAATAAAGAAGTATATACCCAGATGCTTGATGCAATAAAAAAGAACAATGTTCGCCTTGTAGAAGAATTTGACAGAGAACAGGTCAAGCTTGGCGACTTCACTGTTACTTTTTATAACGGTACATACAAAAAACATTCAAAAACATTTGGTGAAAACATAAATTCGGTTGTCACCCTTGTAGAAATAGGGGACAAAAAGGTTCTCCTTGCAGGTGATTTTAATGATAAGGACGGCGACGAAAAGGAGCTGTCAAAGATTTTGCCGAATGTAGATATACTGAAAGTAGCCCATCACGGCTATCCCTATTCAACTACAGTAAGATGGCTAAAGGCTCTAAAGCCAAAATATGCTGTTGTCTGCAACTACTACCAAAGGATTTATCCTCAGGTATGGCTTAGACTAAAGCTAATCTCTCGGTCTAAAATTCTTGCTACTGCCGCAAAAAACGGTGTGTTGGCAGAATTTTCAGATAACACATTGTCATTGAAATATGACATAATGTGACCTCACACCATGCACACACATGACGAAGCCGACGGTTCTTCCGTCGGCTTTGTCATTATCAAAAAGCAGCGTCGGTTTTGCCAACACTGCTTTTTGTATTTAGTATTCAATTTCGCCTTTATATACGAGATTGCAGTCGCCTGTCAGAGTAATGCCTAAATCGTCGTAGTTTACTATCAAATCTCCTCCACGGAGTTTGACGGTAATATCTACGCCTTTTTTGCAATATCCGTTTTCAACAGCAGCCACTACAGCCGCACAAGCACCTGTGCCGCAAGCAAGTGTTTCGCCGTTGCCACGCTCCCAAACACGCATCTTGATTGTGTTTGCGTTTACCACTCTCACAAATTCGGTGTTTACTCTCTCAGGGAACAGTTTGTTGTTCTCAAATTTAGGACCGACCTTTTCTATATCAATCTTGTCCACATTGTCAACAAATGTTACACAGTGAGGATTGCCTACAGATACGCAGGTGACAGAGTACCTCTTGCCGCCTATCAGCACCTTTTCGTCCACCATTCTGTCACCGTCAAAGTTTACAGGTATTTTCTTTGGCTCAAGAATAGCTTTTCCCATCTGTACCGTAACAGAAGATACCTTGCCTTCTCTTGTGAATACCTTTAGGTGCTTGATGCCCGAGGCAGTCTCAATGCTCATTCTTTCCTTTTTGACCATATCATTGTCATATAGGAATTTTCCTACACATCTTATGCAGTTGCCTGCCATTTTACCCTCTGAGCCGTCACGGTTGAATATTCGCATCTTTGCATCTGCAATGTCACTGTTCTCTATCAGCACGATACCGTCGCCGCCGATAGAACGGTGTCTGTCGCAAAACTCGATAGAAAAGCTTTCGGGGCAGGTGATAATGCCGCATTGATTGTTGAAATAAATATAATCGTCGCAGGTACCCTCCATCTTTGAGAATTTCAGAATACCTTTTTCTTTTCTCATATTATTTATATCAACAAGTTCAGTGTTCTGCTGATTATATCTTGATGCAATAATATCTGCCAAAGCATTAGCTGTATCCAAAGAGGTGAGCGTTGCAATGCCCAGCTGATTTGCTCTGTTGTGGAGCTTAATGTAGTCAGCAATGGACTTTTTGTCCGACTTGCCTGTGTACACAATGTAGTCGAGCTGACCGGATTCAACCAAATCCATAATAGAATTGTCGTCTCTCAGCTTGTTTACTACCGATACATTGATACCTAATCTGCTTATTTCTTTTGCAGTTTCGGGTGTTGCCCACAGCTTAGCACCCAGGTCGTCGAGCTTTTTAGCCAGATTGACTATCTCGTATCTGTCCTGCTTTGTAACAGTTATCAGCACGCCGTGCCCGTCTTTGCCGCAATCTACATTAAATCCGGCACTGACAAGTCCCTTGAACAATGCTTCTTTTAGATTTTTGCCAACTCCCAATACTTCGCCTGTAGACTTCATTTCGGGTCCGAGCTGAGAGTTTACATCATTCAGCTTTTCAAAGCTGAATACGGGCACTTTAACAGCAAAATACGGTGGTATATGGTACAGACCTGTACCGAAACCTAAGTCGCTGAGCTTTGCGCCTACCATGATTTTTGTGGCAAGCTCAACCATAGGAACGCCTGTTACCTTGCTTATGTACGGTATTGTTCTTGATGCTCTCGGATTTACCTCGATTACATATAACTCATTTTGGTATATCAGGTACTGAATGTTTACCAGTCCCTTTGTGCCGAGGGACAGAGCCAATTTTTCCGATACATCACAGATTTTTTCGAGCATCTTGTCGTTGAGATTGTAGGGTGGATAAACGGCTATTGAGTCACCGCTGTGTACGCCTGCACGCTCAATATGTTCCATAATGCCGGGAATGAGTACATCTTTGCCGTCACTGATGCAATCGACCTCGAGTTCAGTTCCCATCATATATTTGTCCACAAGTACAGGATTCTCTATCCCTTGAGCAAGTATAATAGACATATATTGCTTTACATCGTCGTCGGTATAGGCGATAGTCATATTCTGTCCGCCTATTACATAGCTCGGACGCAACAGAACAGGGTATTCGAGCATTTTTGCGGCTTTCAGAGCTTCGTCCAGAGTCATAACGCTTGTGCCCTTAGGTCTGAATATTCCGAAATGCTCAAGCAGTTCATCAAATCTTTCTCTGTCCTCAGCTATGTCAATGGATTCTGCCGAGGTGCCGAGAATTTGTATTCCGTTTTCGTCTAAGAATTTTGTCAGCTTGATTGCTGTTTGACCGCCAAAAGCAACTACAACACCGATAGGATTTTCTACCTTGATTATGTTCATAACATCTTCTTCAGTCAGCGGTTCAAAATACAGTCTGTCGCCGGTGTCGAAGTCTGTCGATACTGTTTCCGGGTTGTTATTTACAAGTATAACCTCGTATCCTAATTCCTTTAGTGTCCACACACAGTGTACCGATGAGTAATCAAATTCAATTCCTTGGCCGATGCGAATAGGGCCGGAGCCTAACACAATTATTTTTTCTTTTCCGCTGCTCGGCAGGCTTCTTGATTCACAGTGTTCATCATATGTGGAATAGAAATATGGCGTCTCTGCCTCAAATTCCGCACCGCAGGTGTCTACCATTTTGTATACAGCATCTCTGTGAAAAGCTAATGAATTGCCGCTGAGTCGTACAAGAGCCTTATCGGGATAGCCCAATTTCTTTCCTTTTTGATACAACTCATTAGACAGTGCCGTGTTTTTGATTTCTTTTTCATATTCGGCGAGATTTTGCAGCTTGTATAAGAACCACTCGTCTATCATAGTGATTTTGTGGATTTCTTCTACCGAAATGCCTTCTTTAAGTGCTTTAAACACTGAGAACAACCTAAGGTCATCCTGATTATGTAACAGCTCGTGAACATCTTTGCCATCTAAAGCCTTGTTGTTCAATGTGTCGAGACCGATTTCGGCGCCTCTGACCGCTTTCATAATAGCTGCCTCAAAGGTGGGAGCAATACTCATTACCTCACCGGTCGCTTTCATCTGTGTGCCGAGTTTTCTCGATGCCTGAACAAATTTGTCGAATGGCCATTTAGGTACCTTAACTACAACATAGTCGAGAGTAGGCTCAAAGCAGGCACAGGTCTTGCCGGTGACATCGTTCTTTATTTCGTCCAATGTGTAGCCTAATGCTATCTTTGTAGTAACCTTAGCAATAGGGTAACCGGTAGCCTTAGACGCCAAAGCGGATGAACGGCTGACACGAGGATTAACTTCAATAACACTGTACTCAAAGCTCTCGGGATTGAGTGCAAACTGGCAGTTGCATCCGCCCTCAATTCCAAGTTCCGTGATTATATCCAGAGATGCCGAACGGAGCATTTGGTATTCCTTGTCGGCGAGAGTAACAGCCGGAGCAATTACTATACTGTCACCGGTGTGTACGCCAACGGGGTCAAAATTTTCCATAGAGCATACGGCTATAACATTGCCCACGTGGTCACGCATAACCTCAAATTCAATTTCTTTCCACCCTGCAATGTAACGCTCAACAAGTACCTGAGTGATAGGGGAGAGCATAAGTCCGTTTTTTGCGATGATATCAAGCTCGTGCTTGTCATGTGCTACACCACCGCCTGCACCGCCTAATGTGAATGCCGGACGGATAATAACGGGGTAGCCTATTTTGTCTGCAATATTTTCTGCGGTTTCAAGGTCGTTAGCAATGTCAGAGGGCACAACAGGCTGATTCAGCTTGAGCATAGTGTCCCTAAACATTTGTCTGTCCTCGGCCTTGTCTATAGCTTCGGCATTTGTACCGAGGAGACGAACGCCCATTTTTTCAAGGTAGCCGTCTTTTGCTAATTGCATTCCGATTGTCAGACCGGTTTGACCTCCGAGTCCGCAAAGGATTGAGTCGGGTTTTTCTTTTTCTATTATTCTTTTAACTGTGTCCTCAGTAAGAGGTTCAAGATAAATATGGTCGGCTAATGCTCTGTCTGTCATAATAGTAGCCGGATTGGAGTTTACGAGTACAACCTCAATACCCTCGTCCTTCAGCACTCGGCAGGCTTGTGCTCCTGCGTAGTCAAATTCTGCCGCCTGACCTATTACAATCGGTCCGGAGCCTATAACCAATACTTTTTTTATACTTGTATCAAGAGGCATTATTCCTTACCTCCCATCATATCTATGAATTTATCGAAAATGAATCTTGTATCGTGCGGTCCGCTGCAAGCCTCAGGGTGAAACTGTACCGAGAACGCTTTTTTATCCTCATAGTCTACACCCTCACAGGTGCCGTCATTAGCGTTTATGTAGGATACTTTGCCGCCTGCTGCCTCTATTGTTTCATTCACTACAGCATAACCGTGGTTTTGAGAAGAAATGTATGTTCTGCCCGTTTCGAGATTTTTCACAGGCTGATTTACACCTCTGTGACCGTATTTAAGCTTAGTAGTCTTTCCACCCATGGCAAGAGCCAAAAGCTGATGTCCGAGACAAATTCCGAACATAGGCACTTTGCCGATTAACTTTTTCAATTCTTCTACTATTTCGGTATTTTCGCTTGGGTCACCGGGGCCGTTAGACAGCATAATTCCGTCTACTCCCAGTTTCAGTATGTCCTCGGCTTTTGTGTTGTAGGGCATTACCGCTACATTACAGCCTCGCTTGTTAAGTTCTCTGACAATGTTCTTTTTTGCACCAAAATCCAACAGTACCACATTGTACTTGTGGCTGTCGCTGGGTATAAGCTGCGGCTTTTCTGCCGATACGCTCTTAACTGCGTTAACTATTTTGTATTCCTTGATTTTCTTATAGTCGGCATTTTTTGGGTTTGTGGTGATGAATGCGTTCATAACACCGCTTTCACGGATGATTTTTGTTATCTCTCTCGTATCCACACCGTATACACCGGGAATATCATTTTCCTTTAAGAAAGTGTCCAAGTCCTCGTCACACCTAAAGTTTGACGGTTTGTCACACTTTTCTCTAACGATATATGCGCTTACATAAGGTTTGTTACTTTCCTTGTCCTCATTGATTATTCCGTAATTTCCGATAAGCGGAAATGTTTGCATAACGATTTGACCGTAGTAGCTTGGATCTGTCAGAGTCTCGATGTATCCGCACATACCGGTAGTGAATACAAGCTCGCCGATAACTTCCCTTGTTGCGCCAAAGCTGTATCCCTTGAATGTCTGACCGTTTTCGAGACAAATATATACTTCTTGTTCCATAAATCTGTGTTTCTTTCTTTAGTCTGCCAAAAGCTTTACGAGTACAGCCTTTTGTGCATGAAGTCTGTTCTCTGCTTCGTCAAAAATTTCGTCAGCGTGAGCCTCAAATACTTTTGCCGTTATTTCTTCCTCACGGTGAGCGGGGAGACAGTGGAGCACCATTGCGTCATCCTTGGCAACATCCATAACTGCATCGTTAATTTGGTAGTTCTTAAAGATTTTTTCTCTTGCTGCCTTTTCGTCTTCCTGTCCCATTGATGCCCATACATCTGTGTAGAGAATATCTGCATCCTTTGCGCAAGCGAGTATGTCATCTGAGCAGGTGAACTTTCCGTTTTCTTCTGCCCATTTCATAATTTCTGCATCGGGCTTGTAGTCGTTAGGGCAGGCGATAGCACATTCCATTCCCATTGTGATTGCACCTACAATAAGGCTGTTTGCCATATTGTTTCCGTCGCCGATGAAGCAGAATTTAAGACCGTCGAAACTCTTTTTGTATTCTCTGATTGTCATAAGGTCAGCTAATACTTGACATGGGTGACAGTAGTCGGTGAGTCCGTTGATAATCGGAATTGAGCCGTATTTCGCCAAATCCTCAACTTCTTTTTGCTCAAATGTTCTTATCATAATTCCGTCGAGATAGCGAGAGAGAACTCTTGCTGTATCTTGCACAGGCTCGCCTCTGCCTATCTGCAAATCTCTGTTAGAGAGAAACAGTGCCTGTCCGCCTAATTGATACATACCTGTCTCAAAGCTGACTCTTGTTCTTGTACTGCTCTTTTGGAATATCATACCCAGAGTTTTGCCTTTAAGATGATGATGCTCAATTCCGTTATGATTTTCGTATTTGAGCTGATCAGCAAGGTTGAGTATGTCGAGTATTTCGGATTTGTCTAAGTCTTTTAGTTTAAGCAAGTGTTTCATTTTCAATTACCTCTTTCAAAATATTAAGTCCTTCATTTATTTCACCGAACGAGATGTTAAGAGCAGGGAGCAGTCTCACTTTGTTTTTGTGGGCAGTCAGTACCAACAGCCCTTTTTCTAAACATTCATTAGCAATTTTTCCTGCATCTTTAGTTGTGCTTATTCCTATCATCAGTCCTTTTCCGCTGATGTCGGTTATATTTTTAATTTTCGATATTTCATTTCTCAGGTATTCGCTCTTAGCCTTTACCCCTGCGAGAAAGTCATCGTCTATTCTCTCCACTATGCTGATAGCTCCTGCGGCAGCTATAGGATTTCCGCCGAATGTTGAGCCGTGGCTGCCTGCAGTAACATGGTCGGCTACCTTTTCTCCGAATAGCACGGCACCCATAGGCAATCCTCCTGCAAGTCCCTTTGCAGTAGACACAATATCCGGAGTAATTCCAAAGTTTTCATAGGCAAAATATTTTCCCGTTCTGCCATTTCCGGTCTGTACCTCGTCGACAATCATAAGAATGTCTTTTTCTTTTGCTGTTTTTGCGATTTCATCCACAAATTCTTGAGTAAGGTCGTTTACTCCGCCTTCACCCTGTATGCACTCAAACATTATTGCGCATACGTCATCAGTGGCTAATTTGTTTAGTTCGGCACAGTCATTAGGTGTGCAATATTTGAACCCGGGAGTAAAAGGTCCGAATATAGTGTGAAACTCATCTTGACCGGTTGCGGCGAGAGTGGTAATTGTTCTTCCGTGGAAGGAATCTTTTAGCGTGATAATGGTGCTTCTTCCGTCACCGTATTTATCATAGCTGTATTTTCTGGCAAACTTGATTGCTCCTTCGTTTGCTTCAGCACCCGAATTGCCAAAGAACACTTTTTTCATACCTGTTTTTTCACACAATAGCTCTGCCAATTTTGCACAAGGTGCGGTGTAGTATAAATTGCTTGTGTGTTGCAGCTCATCAAGCTGCTTTTTTACAGCTTCTTTCCATTCTTCGTCGCAGATACCGAATGCTGTTACACCGATACCCGAGCCAAAGTCGATATATTTTTTGCCTTCTTCATCATACAGGGTTGAGCCTTTGCCTTCCTTTAGGCAAACATTGAACCTGCCGTATGTATGAGCGACATATTTGTTATCAATTTCTTTTGTGTTCATGCTGTCTCCTATCTGCTCCTAAACATTGTTCCCATACCTTCATCAGTAAGCAGTTCCATGAGTATGGAGTGGGGAACTCTGCCGTCAATAATAAATGCCTTTTTACATCCGTCACGCAGTGCCTGTGTCATTGAGTCAATCTTCGGTATCATACCACCGCTTATTATTCCGTCAGCAATGAGCGCCGGTGTATCAGAGATGTACACTCTGTGTATCAGTGTTGAGTCATCGTCTTTGTCTCTCAGCAAACCTACTATGTCAGTCATTGATACCAGTGCTTCTGCTTTCAGCTCTCCGGCTACTGCTGCAGCAACAGTGTCTGCATTTATGTTGTAGCAGTTACCGTTCTCATCGTATCCGATAGTGGAGATAACCGGTATCCAGTTGTTGTTCAGGATTTCATTTACCGCTTCCATATTCATTTCTGTAATTTCGCCGACATAGCCGTGCTCTTTGTCCAGGGGCTTGCACTTTATCATATTTCCGTCCATACCCGACAGACCGATAGCATGGCCGCCCAGATTGCCGATTTGGCACACAAGGTCTTTGTTTACCTTTCCTGCCAGTACCATCTGTACTACATTTACGGTGTCCTTATCAGTTACTCTCAGCCCGTCTACAAATTTGCTCTCTATATTCATTTGATTGAGAGTTTTGTTAATTGCAGGACCTCCGCCGTGAACAAGTACAACCTTTATTCCTACTGTAGTAAGCAGTACGAGGTCATGCATAACAGCCTCTTTGAGTTCCTCATTTATCATTGCATTTCCGCCGTATTTTACTACGACGGTCTTTTTTCTGTACATTTGTATGTATGGCAGTGCTCGTGCCAATACTTCCGCTTTTTGTTGATTGTTTATATCCATAGTGCCCTCCTACACGATGTTTATATTCTCAGCCGTCACTCAGTGCGAAACAGTCCACCGGACTGTTTCTTTGCGATTTGCGGACTCCCTGCGGTCGTACTCAAATCGGACTTCGTAGTTGCGACTTAACGGTGACGCCGCTTGGTTTATTAACGCTTATTAGGTGCGGTAGTCTCCGTTTATTTTTACGTAGTCGTATGTTAAGTCGCAACCCCATGCCGTAGCGCTTTCGGGGCCTTGATTTAGGTTTATGAGAATGTAGATTTCGTCGGAGGAGAGTACCTCGGCTGCTTTTTCCTCGCTGAATTCTACTCCGGCACCGTTCTTACATACTGTGACAATTCCTTTTTCGCTCTTTAGGTCAACCTCAACTTTGTTGATGTCGAACTCTGCATCTGCGTAGCCGATAGCACAGAGAACACGACCCCAGTTTGCATCCTCACCGAACATTGCGGCTTTGAACAGGGTAGAGCAAACAACGCTTTTTGCTACAGTGATTGCTGTGTCCTTGTCTTGTGCTCCGGACACTATGCACTCCAGCAGTTTTGTTGCGCCTTCGCCATCCTTAGCCAACATTCTTGTCAAATTAGCCATAACTTGATAAAGAGCATTCTTGAATGTTTCGTACTCTTTTCCCTCAGTTGTAATTTCGTCGTTGAATGCCATTCCGTTTGCCATGAGACATACCATATCATTTGTGGATTGGTCACCGTCTATGGACAGACAGTTGTAGGTTACTTTAACTATTTCGGACAGTGCTTTTTGGAGCAATTCACTGCTGATAGCACAGTCACTTGTGATGAAGTTAAGTGTTGTTGCCATATTTGGATGAATCATACCTGAGCCCTTAGCCATTCCACCGAGATGGCAGGTAACTCCGTTTATTTCAAATTCGACTGCGTATTCCTTCTTGACTGTATCGGTGGTCATTATAGCTCTTGCGGCTTCTTCGTTTTTGTTGTAGCAAAGTCCTTTAGCCAAAATCGGCACAGCCTTTTCGATAGGCTCTATCGGCAGTATCTGACCGATAACACCTGTTGAGGCGACAATAACTTCCTCTCGTGGTATGTTCAACTCTTTTGCCACAAGTTCACACATTTTGTTGGCTTTTTCTACACCGTCGGCGTTACAGGTGTTTGCATTCTTTGAGTTTGCAATTACTGCGATAGCCTTGTTGCCGGATTTTTTCAGATTTGCTATCGTAACAAGTATCGGTGCACCTTTTACTTTGTTTTGGGTGTAAACTGCCGCTGCGTTGGCAGGCACTTCACTAACATACAGACATATGTCATTTTTGTGCTTGATGCTTGGGTCATAATTAGCAGGCTTCTTTATGCCGCAGTATGTACCGTTTGCTTTATATCCTTTGGCGGCACAAATTCCGCCGCTTATTACTTTGAATGTTTCTTTCATTTCTTATTCTCCTAAGTTTAGTCCTGTTGTCGGTTCAATGCCCAGCGCAATGTTCATACATTCAATTGCCGCACCGCTGGCGCCTTTGCCCAAATTATCAAATCGGGAGGTGATTACTATTCGGTCATCATTTCCGTTGATTTCAATTTCCATATCGTCTCTGTATTCAAAAGTGTTAGATGCTATCATACCTTCTGTGTAACCGAGAGGTCTTACTTTAACGAACATCTTGCCGTCATAGTGCTCAGCAAACATTTCCTGAATTTCAGCTTTAGTAGCTCTTTTTGTAAGCATATCGGTGAATATGGGGATACTTACTACCATTCCTCTCGGATAGTCACAAATGTGCGGTGCGAAGAAGGGGACTCTCGACAGACCGCTGATTGCTTTCATTTCCTTAAGATGCTTGTGCTCCTGGGACAATGCGTATTGTCTCGGTGAGTCGAGTTCGGAGTCTCTCTCGGCAGATTCATATTGTGCAATGCCTTTTTTTCCGGCACCGGTGTATCCGCTCATTGCGTAGCAGGTAACGGGATAATCTTTAGGCATAAGCCCGCTGTGAACAAGAGGATACACTATTGAGTTAAATCCGCTTGCATAACAACCTGGAACGGCAATTCTGTTTGAGCTTTTTACCGCTTCTAAGAATTTATTGTCCAGTTCCGGAAATCCGTATGCCCAGCCGTCGCTTGTCCTGTGTGCAGTAGAGGTATCAAGAATTTTCACATTGTCGTTTTCAACCAGCGACACTGCCTCTATGCTCGCCGCATCCGGCAGACACAAAAAAGTAATGTCCGATGAGTTAATCATTCTTGCTCTTTCTTTTGGATCTTTCCTTTTTTCAGGGTCAATAGTCAAAAGTTCGATGTCATTTCGATTTTCAAATCTATTGTATATTTTTAAGCCTGTTGTGCCTTGGCTTCCGTCAATAAATACCTTTGTCATACAATAATCTCCTAATTTAATTCTTTAATATTATACTACCATCATTTTCTCTGTCAATAGAAAACCCGAAAAACATTATAAATATACATATAAATGGATAAATATACATATAATTATACATCTTGTGTATGCGTAGTTTGTGCTATATTTACTATCGTGACAGTCTGAATTTTTGGACTATTACTTGACACAAATGTTCTACTTCTCTAAAATATAATTGTCTCAGAAATAAATTTTAGGAGAGTGAAAATGAACAGCGAAATCATAGTTGCATTGCTTGCACTTGTGGGTACTCTTGCCGGTACTTTCGGCGGAATCATAACCTCATCTAAACTGACAGTATATCGCATAAAGCAGTTAGAAAATAAGGTAGACAAGCACAACAATTTTGCTCAGCGTATACCGCTGATAGAAGAAAAAGTAAAGGTAATAAATCACAGATTAAATGATTTGGAGATGATAAACAATGAGATTTACTCAAAACACAATTAAAAGAGCCACCCGAACTTTTGTTCAGGCGGCTGTAGCTTATATAGCAGTATATTTGGCTAACTACGGAACAGATGAGCTTTTCAGCTCACCAAAGACTGTTCTTATGGGTGTTTTTGTGTCGGCTGTAGCCGCAGGGCTGTCTGCCGTTATGAATTTGGAACAGAACAATATTAAACCGGCTTAAATTCCGTATTGCAAAGTTTGCGGATCTTGAAACAGCGGTATAATCGGAGGCTCAAAAGTGAATAGCATAAAGATTATTGCATCCACAATAAATAATGTACAGCATATGCCGTTTGCCAAGCTCCCGCCTATACTGCTGTTTATCATTACATAGCTGATTATGAACGCAGCTGCCACTCCGATAAAGAATGAAGCTATGTTCACTGCGGAAATTTGTTTGCCTGTTATTCCCAGTGAAGTGTAGTATATATTCAGCGTCAGCAGCATACCCACTGATATTCCGACATAATTTGCAAAGAATACATTGAATTTATCTTTGTTCAATATAACCCTTTCGCATACAGTAAAAATCAGAAAAGGGAAGTACAGCAGCTTCAAATGCTCCCATGGGCTTTCGCTGACAGGACAAAAGAGTGCAAAAAATTTATTTTCGCCGGTCCATTTATACACAAAGTGGAGCAGTGTGCCTACTATACAAACAGCAACGAATCCGATTATTTCAGTCTTAATTAGCTTTTTGTTCACATTATCACCGCTAATATAATATGTTTGTAATCAGATATTATACATATGGTGAACACCAAAAATAAAAGCTATCGTAAATCTACGATAGCTTTTTGGCGCAGAGGGTGGGATTCGAACCCACGCGGGCTTTCGCCCAAACGGTTTTCAAGACCGCCTCGTTATGACCACTTCGATACCTCTGCATAACTTAGTGCTTTGATATATTATCATAATGAAAACATAATGTCAAGAAAAAAATTCAAAAAATAATAAAACATTTCTCTTGACTTTTTGCTCCCATTATGATAGAGTAATCACTGCACGACAGTGCAACAAAACTTGACAGGTTAATCTTTGTCACACGCAGAAGTACTCAAGTTGGTGACGAGGCGCCCCTGCTAAGGGCGTAGGGTGGGTAACCGCCGCGAGAGTTCGAGTCTCTCCTTCTGCGCCAAAAGCGATGTATCCGTTCCGATACATCGTTTTTTTTGTTTAACCTGTAGCATCGGGGAGACTCGAACTCTGATACTGATACATCTCGTGTCGGTTTGCCGCAGGCAGAGACACGAGGTATATAAAATCAAGCAGCGGAGCTATGCTCTGTGAGTCTCTCCTTCTGCGCCAAAAACGATGTATCCATTCCGATACATCGTTTTTTTGTTTGACCTGTAGCATCGGTTAGACTCGAACTTATGATATTGGTACAAATCCTTAATGATTTTCGTTGAGCGTTAAAAACCTCTTGCGTTTTTGCAAGAGGTTTTATGTTATATTGCTATTCCGTTCAGTTTTTTGCGTATTCGCTGTATTGCATTGTCTATAGCCTTTGGATTTTTGTCCAGCTTTCTTGCAATCTCTGTGTAACTGCAACCTGTCATGTGCAGTTTGATAACTTCGTTTTCAAACTTAGACAGCTTCTCGTACAGTGCTTCGCTAAGGCTGCTTACACTTTCTTGGGCGAGATACTCGTCCTCTGCACTCAGTGCGGCACAGTATTCGAGATAGTCGTCGTCGAGAGATACTGTGTTTTCCTGGGGAATATCCTTTAGTCTCGACACTTTTTTTATTGCATTTTGTACAGCATTATTTACGCAAATATTAGCATAGGTTTTGAACTGCGTGCCTTTATTATATGTATAAGAGTTTATAGCTGCAAGAAGACCTATCATTCCTTCTTGAACCAGGTCATCTTTTTCTAAAGGCGAATAGATATATTTCATTGCGATGGCTTCCACCATCGATTTATATTTCAGTATAATTTCTTCCATAGCGGCTTCATCGCCATCTCTTATCATGGATATGAGCTGAAAATCATCGTTATTTTTCATGTGACATCACTGCCTTATAGCACTTATACATTAAATCTGAATAGTACAATGTCGCCGTCTTTCATAACATAGTCCTTGCCCTCAGAGCGTACGAGACCTTTTTCCTTAGCTACTGCCATTGAGCCGCAAGCCATCAAATCATCAAAAGAAACAACCTCTGCTCTGATGAAGCCACGCTCAAAATCAGTATGAATTTTTCCGGCTGCCTGCGGAGCTTTTGTTCCTTTTTTGATTGTCCATGCCCTTACCTCAGGTTTGCCTGCTGTGAGATAACTGATAAGTCCGAGCAGTGAATAGCTCTTTTTAATCAGTCTGTCGAGACCGGATTTTTCGAGACCCATATCTTCGAGAAAAGCCTCTTTTTCATCCGGCTCAAGCTCTGCAATCTCTGCCTCCATTTCGGCACAAATCGGGAATGTCTCTGCCCCCTCGGCAGCGGCAATCTCTTTTACTATGTTGTAGTATTTGTTGTTGTCAATTCCGTCTGCAAAATCATTTTCGCCCATATTGCAAGCGTAGATTACAGGCTTAATTGTCAGCAGAGATACCTCTTTGAGATATTCTTTTTCGTCGTCGGTCATTTCTACGGCTCTTGCAGTCTTGCCTTGTTCCATTTCTGATACAAGTCTCTCCAAGAATTCAACCTCGCCGGCAATAGTTTTGTCGCCCTTCATTGCCTTTTTTCTGCTGTCAACTCTCCTTGACAATATGTCCAGGTCGGAAAGTATCAGCTCCAGGTTGATGGTATCTATGTCTCTCGCAGGGTCAATGCTTCCGTCCACATGAGTAATATCGTCGTTTTCAAAGCATCTTACAACATGGATAATGGCGTCGACCTCTCTGATATGCGACAGGAACTTGTTGCCCAAGCCCTCGCCCTTGCTCGCACCTTTAACAAGACCTGCAATGTCAACAAATTCTATTGTAGCCGGTGTGAACTTGTCCGGGTGATACATTTCAGCCAGCTTGTCCAGTCTCTCGTCCGGCACACTTACCATACCAACATTCGGCTCGATTGTGCAGAATGGGTAGTTAGCACTTTGTGCTCCTGCATTAGTGATTGCATTGAACAGTGTACTCTTGCCGACATTCGGCAATCCTACCATACCTAATTTCATATTTCAGTCTCCTTTTGGTTAGTAATTTCCGCTAAATAGTATATAACATTACTTCTTTTTTTACAAGTAAAATATTTCTTGACTTTGATGTCTAAATACACTAAAATATTACTTAATATTTTTAACAAACGGTGTAAAAGGAGAGGTTTAAATGGAACTAAACGGTTCTCAAATCGTTCTTGAGGTTCTCAAAGAGCAGGGAGTAGATACCATTTTCGGTTATCCGGGCGGTACTATCCTTAATATCTTTGACGAACTGTATAAGCAGGGCGATGCATTTAATCATATTTTGACAGCCCACGAACAAGGTGCGGCTCATGCGGCAGACGGTTACGCTCGTGCTACCGGCAAAGTGGGAGTTTGCTTTGCTACATCCGGTCCCGGCGCCACTAACCTTGTTACAGGTATTGCCACAGCATATATGGATTCTGTTCCTGTTGTTGCTATTACATGCAACTTCTCTACCGACGGCCTTGGCAGAGACTCTTTCCAAGAGGTAGATATTACAGGCATCACTATGCCTATAACAAAGCATAACTTTATGGTTAAGGATGTAAACGACCTTGCAGACACAATTCGCAGAGCGTTCAGAATTGCACAGTCAGGCAGAAAAGGCCCTGTACTTATCGATATCCCTAAAGATATTACTGCACTGAAATGTGAGTTCACCCCAATGCCTAAGGTTGAGCCTACTCCTGCAAAGCTTCCAAAGCAATCTTGCTTCGACAGAGCAGTTGAGCTTATTCGTAATGCTAAAAAACCGCTTATTTATGTTGGCGGTGGTGCTATTTCTTCCGATGTCGGTGAGGACTTCATTACATTTGCGGAAAAAATTGACGCTCCGGTTGTTTCCTCTCTTATGGGACTCGGTGCATTTCCTCACGACCATCCGCTCCATTTAGGCCTTATCGGTATGCACGGTCATTTTGAGAGCAATAAAGCGGCTCACGATTGCGATGTTCTCATCACCTGCGGTGCTCGTTTCAGCGACCGTGTTGCAGGCAACCGTAAGAAGTTCGCTCCCAATGCCGAGATTTTACATATTGATATTGATGCTGCCGAAATGGACAAGAACCTTGTTTCAAATTATCATCTCCGTGGCGACCTTAAGGACGTTATTCCTATGCTCACCAGAGCTATAGAACAGCTTGACCACAGCGATTGGAAGAATGAAATCAACAGCTTCCGCAGACCGTTTGAGCAGCTTCAGATCGGCGATTATGTTAATCCGCAAACTCTTATCGAAAAGATTGACAACGCTACCGATGACGATGCTATCGTAGTTACCGATGTCGGTCAGCATCAGCTTTGGGCTGCACAGTATTATAAATTTAATCAGCCGAGAACACTGCTTTCTTCCGGTGGATTGGGTACTATGGGTTATTCTATGGGTGCTGCATTCGGCGCACAGGTAGGCTGCCCAAAGAAACAAGTAATTATGTTCGCAGGTGACGGTGGATTCCATATGAATCTCGCTGAGCTTTCCACAATGGCGTCATACGATATTCCGGTCAAAATGTTCATTATGAACAACACCGTTCTCGGTATGGTTCGTCAGTGGCAGAAGCTTTTCTACGAAAACAGATTTGCTGATACAGACCCGCACAGAAAAACGGATTTTGTAGCCGTTGCAGAGGCTTTCGGCGTAAAGGGTATGCGTATCAATACCAACGATGACATTGATTCGGTACTTAAAGAAGCGCTTGAATACAACGGTCCTGTTTTGGTTGATTGCCGTATCAGTCCCGATTCAAATGTTCTTCCTATGATTCCTCCCGGAGGAGCTCATACCGATATTATAGAAAAGTTTAATTGATAGGAGGCACACTGATATGAAAGAAAAATTAGTTTTATCCGTACTCGTTGACAACGAAAGCGGCGTACTCCAGCGTGTTGCCAGCCTGTTTTCCCGTAGGGGTTATAACATTTCTTCTCTAACTGTCAGTGAGACAGAGGACGAAAAGTTTTCCCGTATGACTATAGAGACCTACACTGAACCTGAAAATTTCAGACAAATCAAAAGACAGCTTTTGAAGCTCGAAATTGTAGAAAAAGTATCGGAGCTTGATGATGATAACTCCGTTTCTTCCGAGCTTTTGCTCATAAAAGTCAGTGCAACAGGACTGCCTAAGAAGAATGCTCTCTTTGCATTCAATATGCGTTACGGCGCTCGTGTGCTTGATGTTTCACACGAGACAGTTACTCTTGAGTTCACAGGCTCCGGCAGCACTATAGATAAGTTCGTCAAAGAACTTAACGACGACTTTGGCATTGTTGAGCTGGCTCGTACAGGTATCACCTCACTCCAGAGAGGCGAAGGCTCTTTTACAGAGGACGTGTAATTATATAAGTAAGATAACCGAAAGGAGAATTTGTTATGGGTATGACAATGACACAAAAAATCCTTGCCGCTCATGCCGGACTCGACTCTGTTGTTCCCGGTCAGCTTATCGAGGCAAAACTCGATATTGTTCACGGCAATGATGTTACTTCTCCCGTTGCAATAAATGAAATGAACAAATTCGGAAAAACTTCCGTTTTTGATAAAACAAAGATTACTCTTGTTATGGACCACTTTACACCTAACAAGGATATTCAGTCTGCACAGAACTGCAAGCAAGTTCGTGAATTTGCTAAGGCAAACGGCATTACTCACTACTATGATGTAGGAAAAATGGGCATAGAGCACGCACTTCTTCCGGAGCAGGGCGTTGTTACCTGCGGCGATTGTATTATCGGTGCTGACTCTCATACTTGCACTTACGGCGCACTGGGCGCATTTTCCACCGGTGTTGGTTCTACAGATATGGCAGCAGGTATGGCTACAGGCAAGACTTGGTTCAAGGTGCCTTCAGCAATTAAGGTAGTTATTACCGGCAAAAAGAATAAGTACATTTCGGGTAAGGATGTTATTCTTCATCTTATCGGCGAAATCGGCGTTGACGGCGCACTGTACAAATCTCTCGAATTTACAGGCGACGGACTCAAGGATTTGTCTATGGACGACAGACTTTGTATTGCCAATATGGCTATTGAATGCGGCGCAAAGAACGGCATTTTTCCGGTAGATGATATTACTATGGAATATGTCAACGGCAGAAGCGAGAGAGAGCCTAAGATTTTTGAGGCAGATCCCGATGCCGAATACGAAAGAACTATTGAGATTGACTTATCACAGCTTAAGTCAACTGTTGCATTCCCGCATTTGCCGGAAAATACAAGAACATTTGACGATATTCCTCGTATTGATATTGACCAGGTCGTTATCGGCTCTTGTACAAACGGAAGAATGGAGGATATGCGTGCTGCTGCCGAAATAATCAAAGGCAATCAGGTTGCCGATGGCGTCAGATGTATAGTTATTCCTGCTACTCAGCAGATTTATCTTGATTGCATTAAGGAAGGTCTTGCAGAGATTTTCATTGAGGCAGGAGCAATAATTTCTACTCCAACCTGCGGACCTTGTCTCGGCGGTCATATGGGTATTCTTGCAGCAGGCGAAAAAGCGGTATCCACCTCTAACAGAAACTTTGTAGGCAGAATGGGACATAAGGACTCCGAGATTTATCTTGCGTCACCGGCTGTTGCCGCAGCATCTGCCATAAAGGGTTATATTGCTGACCCTGCATCATTATAAGGAGGTAGTCAGTATGAATGCAAAAGGAAGAGTACATAAGTTCGGCGATAATGTAGATACAGATGTTATTATCCCTGCACGCTACCTTAACAGAAGTGATGAGGAATGGCTTGCACAGCATTGTATGGAAGATATTGATGCGTCATTTGCATCTAATGTGCAGAAAGGCGATATTATGGTTGCCGGTGCAAACTTCGGTTGCGGCTCCTCTCGTGAACACGCTCCCATTGCTATTAAAGCATCAGGAATTTCTTGTGTAATTGCATCCACATTTGCTCGTATTTTTTATCGCAATGCCATCAACATTGGTCTTGCAATTCTCGAATGTGATGAGGCGTCGAGAGAGATTAACGACGGCGATGAGGTAGAGATTGACTTCGATACCGGTATTATTAACGATGTTACTACAGGCAAGTCTTATCAGTCTCAGCCTTTTCCTGAGTTTATCCAAAAAATTATTACTAACGGCGGATTGATGAAATCCATCGACTGACAGGTATATAGAATATGAAGTGTTTAGAACTGAATGATGATACCCTCCGTAAGGGTTGGGGCGGTGTGGACCAATACTGGTTCTCATTGTCGGACTATAAAATTAAAGATATTACTGAGCTTGCCGATTTGGACAGGCCTGAACAGATGTCTCAGACAGAGTATTATGTTTCCATCGGTTGTATTCCTTACTTTGTTGTAACCAATGAAGAGGTTATGCGTGCTTATGTTGATACTTTGGATAATGCAAAACTAAAAGCTGCTTTCCAAAAAATTGACGATGATAATTATGTTGAGTCATTTTGGAAGTATTTTAATGTTTATCCGCAAATGGAAGAACATTGGGAACAGTTTGAGAATGAGTATCTTCTCAATAAGGCGGTTGATTGGTGCAAGCAAAACGGAATCAATTATTCTATACCCACTGTATAAGTTGATATGATAATATTGTATAAAAAGCGAAGAATTTTTTGTTCTTCGCTTTTTTAGTTGTGCAAATTACACAAAAATTTTCTGCGAATTTTTCGTTAGAAATTTAACAATAATTTATACAAATTCATTGTAGAATACAATTCATTGTGATATAATTATTTATTGAAAAAATAATAAGGAGAAAGTGATGAAGGATTTAAAACACCTGATAGAGTTTGAAAACCTATTACAAGAAGCAAACAATGATTTGATTCAACAAGCAAAAAAAGATGGCAACAAAGTCCTTGGTTATACCTGCTATCACATTCCGGAGGTACTGCTTAACCTGCCCGGTTGTGTAAGCACCCGTATGAGAGCACCCCGTACCGGCTCGCTTGATATCGCTACATACTATATGAGTTCGTATCTTTGCGGTTATTCTAAGGCGTTGGTAGAGCGTGGCATTGAGGGCGGCTTTAACTTTTTGGACGCACTTATCGGCTCTGAGTCCTGCTCTGAGATGAATAGATGCTATGAGCATTTTGAGGTACTCAATTTGGTCAATAATCCGGATTTCTTTGTGTCTATCGCTGATGTTCCGTTTAAGATTATGCCCCATACCGTAAAGCATTTTAAGCAGCAGTTGCAGACTAAATTGCTTGATAAGCTCCACAATGTATATGGCATTGACATTAGCGAGGACGCTATGCGAAAGGCTGTTGAGCAGCACAACGAGGTATGCCGTTTGATTACAGAAATAGGCGAATACAGAAAAGAGGATAACCCTCGCATTACCGGCTATGAATTTCATGTTATCAATTTGGTGTCCTATGTTTGTCCTAAGTATCTTATCATAGATAAGCTGCGTGAGACCGCCGAGGAGCTGAAAACAAGAAAGCCTGACGAAAAGAAAAACTATAGAGCAAGAGTAGTTGTCGTTGGCTCCGAGCTTGATGACCCCGATTTTACTAAGCTGTTTGAGGAGTCGGGTGCTCTTGTTGTCGCTGACCGTTATTGCTTTGGCTCTCTGCCCGGAAGAGAAGAAATTAAGCTGACAGATGACGGCGATGTTTTGGAACAAATCATACTTCACTATATGAATACCAGTCAGTGCCCTCGATATATGAGTCACGACAAGGTTGCAGGAAGAAAAGAATATGTTAAGCATCTTGTGGAGGAGTACCACGCAGAAGGTGTAGTTTATGAGCAGCTTAAGTTCTGTGAGTATTGGGGATATGAGCGTGCTCTCGCTTCGCATATCATAACCAATGACTATGGTATTCCCTCTGTTTGTGTAGACAGACAGTATACAGCGAATGCGTCGGGTCAGCTCCGTACCAGAATACAGGCATTCGTAGAAAGTCTTGAAATCAAGCGTATCCAAAAGGCGAAGGAGGCAAACAATGATTAACTTAAAAGAACTGTGGCGCAATAAGCCGAAAAATCTCGGCAAGCTGCACGAAGATAAAACAGGACTCCTTAAGCACAGAGAGTGGAGAGGCGTTTCTGATACTTTGTACGATTATTACAGATGGCTCATCACCTGGAAAGATATGGCTGTAATGGTGGCAAAAGCACCTGTTTCTACCGTAAAAGGTATATGGAACTATCGTTGGATGGCAAGTTATTTGTCTGCTCCTGCTTGGATAGACAGACATACAGAAGGCTTGCGTGGTCCTCAGCTCAGAATTACTCATCTCCATATGAACGGCTTAGTTAAACCCACCACGGATATGATTAACTTTCTCCTTGCTAACGATAAGCACTTCCACCCCAATTCAAAATGGGCTGACAGGACTGTAAATGTAGACGAGATTTTCTCCAGCGAGCTTATGGCAGGATTTCCTAACCTAAAGGATAACCATGTGTCTACTATTCCTATTTTCCTGTCCTCTATGGTTGACCAAAACATTACTCCTCCGTATCTTGACATTACAGAGAGTTATGGTGTTCCTGCCGATGTTTGTCCGTTGCCGTCAGCCGAGGCCGGCGTTGCAATCAATGACGACTATCCTATGGTCGGAAAATGTGCAATTACCTGTAATATGCCTTGTGACGGCTCTGTTATGAACTCTGCATATATTGACCGTAGATTCAATATTCCTACTCATGTTATCAATGTTCCTCTCCGTTATACCGAGGATGAGGTACAGGAGTATGCTGTTGAGGAAGTAAAAGAGTGTATCAAGTTTATTGAAGAACAAACAGGGGAGAAGTTTAATTGGCAATCCTTCTTTGCCGCTATGAAGAAATATAATAAGCAGCTCGAATATGAGGTGCAAAAGTGGGAGGTCAACAAGACTGACTACCCACAGATGACCGGCGCTACATTCTGGCTGTACAGACTGTTCTATTTCCATATTTCCGGCGGTATGGATGACCGTTTCCTTAAGATAGACAAAAAGGTAAACAAGCTGATGATGGACGCTTACAAAAAGCATACTCATTGCTCTAAGGAAATGCGTCACCGTGCTATCGTTTGGTCTTGTCCCGCAAACTATTACACAAGCCTTGCAAACTGGCTTGAAAACTGCTGGGGCGTAAACGTTGTTATGGATATGGAAACAATGATTTCTTATATCAAATACGATACCGAAAACAAAGAAAATGCCCTCGCTACATATGCAAAAACTCTCCAGCGTACCACTATGCGTAAGCATACAAAGGGCGGCTACCAAAATGTAGTAGACGAGTTGTGGCGAATTGTAGAAGAATACAATGCCGATATGGTCATTATGTATGACCAAATCTCTTGTAAGGGTATGGACGGACTTATCGGTATTTTTGATGACCAAGCCAGAGAAAGAGGCATCAGCTTTATTTGGGTACCGCAGGATCTTATGGACCCTCGTACTATTTCTCGTCGTGATATGCGTGAGCACGTCAACAAATATATGACTACGGTTCTTCAAGAGGAGCCTGTAGATCCGACACTTGTTGACTTTGATGATACTCTCGCTTGGTAATATAGAAAGGAACAATGTATGAATTATTTTGGCGGATGTGATGTAGGCTCTACCTACACAAAATGTGTTATATTAGATGAAAACGGAAAGATGGTAGCCAATGTTACCAATCGAAGCAAAATCAATCCTGTTCAGTCAGCCGAGATTGCTCTTAATGACGCTATTTCACAGGTGGATGATTTGAACAGTGCTTCAGATTTAAAATACCTTATCGGTACAGGCTACGGCAGAAATAAGGTACCGTTTGCTGATGAAAATATTTCTGAGATTAGCTGTCACGCTATGGGCGTTCATGTTACTAATCCCAGCGTAAAGGCTATTATCGATATCGGCGGTCAGGATGTAAAAGGCATTTCTATCGACACCGACGGTACTGTTAAGAACTTTGCAATGAATGATAAGTGTGCAGCAGGTACAGGCAGATTCTATGAGGCTATGGCTAATGCTTTTGAGATGTCCTTGCCGGAGTTCTCTAAGCTCTCGCTTACTGCTAAGAATACCATTCCTATTACCGCTCAGTGCACTGTTTTTGCCGAAAGTGAGGTAATTTCACTTGTCGGCGAGGGCAAACCTATGGATGAGATTGCAGCAGGTATTCAGCTTGCTGTTGCAAAGCGTTGCTTTGTTATGGCAAAAAAAGCAGGTGCTACCGATAGCATCACACTTACAGGTGGTTGTGCAAAGAATGACGGCTTAAAGAAAGCTATCGAAAAAGTGCTCAAAATTAAGGTTGTTGACCTTGATACCGACCCGCAGCTTATGGGTGCACTCGGTGCTGCTGAATATGCTCGCCAAAAGGGTATGGCATAGGAGGTCATTATGAAGTCATTTGTAAAAGTTATAGCTAAACTCATTGCTGTTTTTGCAGCACTTTTCGCAGGTACATTTGCTGTTTATTGGTTTAATCTTGATATGAAGCTTGTTCGTAAAATTTATGATAAGCTCCAAGGCCACTATGATAATCTTGAAAAAGACAGAAAGCTATGATAATAAAAAAGGACGGTTAAGTTTTACACTTAATCGTCCTTTTTCTTTATTTGATGTACAAATTTTTCGAGCTCAGTAATATTGAATGTGTATGCACCCGAATCAGTGTTGGGTATGTAGTATCTTGATTTTAGGTCTGTATTAAGTATTTTAACGCATTGCTTCAGTGTGTTGTACATATAGTCACTGCATTGTCTTGCAACGCTTCCGCTGGTTATTACTATACCGCCGCTTTTTCTTTTTGGTATCGGCTCTTTGTTGCCCTTGTAATATTTTTCGGACAAGAATCTTTGAGTTCTGTCCATTACAGCTTTCATAGGAGCCGGAAAGAAATTGTTGTATACAGGCGAAAAGAATGCAACATAGTCAGCATCTGCATAGTCCTCAAAAAATATGTTTAGGTCGCTGTTACAGCATCCTTCGTGCATCTCGCAATAGCCGCAGGCGGTGCATGGCGCAGGGGATAGTCTGTACAAGTCGTATTCCTTAATTTCACATTCGGCAAAATACGGCTTTATTTGCTTTATTACTTCACTGTTTACGCCGTTGTCTCTGGGAGACGCATTGATTATAATTAGCTTTTTCATTTCATCACCGTAGTGTATTATATCATAAAATATCTTTTCGTCAATTTATGATTTGTAATTAGTTTATTAACAATGACGAAATAAATATATGATAACATACCCTAAAATACAGGAGAGTTATATGATAAAAGACCCTTACGAAATTTTAGGCGTGCCTCGTGGCTCCTCTTTGGACGAATGTACAAAGGCTTATAAAAAGCTGGCTAAGAAGTACCACCCCGATCTTAATCCGGACGATGCGACGGCACAGCAAAAAATGGCAGAAATCAATGCCGCTTATGACCAAATCAAGAGCGGAAATACTACTTCATATTCAGACAGTAATGCATATACCGACACTGCGTCATATTATGCCGCTGTTGTTCGTTTTATTGACAACAATCAATTTGCACAAGCCGTCAATCTTTTGGACAAAATAGAAAATAAGAATGATGTTTGGTATTATCTTGCTTCTGTAGCGTATTACGGCTTAGGCAGAAGAAATTTAGCTCGTCAGTATATTGATACAGCTTGCAGCATGTCACCGGATAACGATACCTACAGACGAACAAGACAGCGTATTTATCAGCCTGCCGCCCAGGTGTTTTATGATTTTTCTGACTTTGGCGATTTTGATGATTTTGACAGCGACAGTACCGAATATCAAAAGCCTGCAAAAAAGCATCGCAGAGTAGGCTGTCTCGGAAGAATATTGATTATTATTTTGGTTATCTTGTTGATTAGATCAATTTCGTCATTGATTTTTACAGGTTACCAATATTACCGTGTGCCGAGATACAGAACTCCTGCTTATTCCTACAGCAGCGACTATAATCCCGATACACATCAAGAATCAACTTAAAAAAAGAGCGACATTGTCGCTCTTTTTGTTTATATGATTATTTGTTAAATGCTATTTTTAGATATTGTACCCATACACCGAATACCTCACGGGTGTAGTATGTCGGTGCGGTTCTGCTGCCTGATTTTGCAGGCAATGACTTTGCCTTCAAGCCATTTTTTCTGCATATCATTTTTGCACGCTTTTGGTGGTAGTCAGAGGTAGCTACAGCGATGTTTTTGCTTAAATCGTTTTCTTCCATAATTTTTTTGGAAAATTTTATATTTTCGTCTGTTGTGGTAGATTTGTCCTCAATATATATTCTGCTCGGTTCAATACCGTCAGCAATCATAAGGTCATATATGCACTGACCTTCGCTTATATTTTCGTCTGAGCCTTGACCGCCTGATGCGATAGCAACTGCTTTTGGGTTTTTCTTCAGATAATCAGATGCTGCTTTTGCTCTTGCTTTCAGTGCTCTGCTCGGCGTACTGCCCCATATTCTGCAACCTAAAACCACAACAGTTGTTTCGTTGTCTGCGCTGTATTTTGCGTTGCTTATAACAGAGGACAGTGTACCTAAAAAGCAAATACAGAATGTCAACAGCAGTGAGAGAATTGCAATCAGCAGACCTTTTGTACCTTTGCTTTGCCACATTTTCTTGATTAAGTCAGAAAACGGATTAAAAAATATTGCCGCTAATATCAGCAGAACCGCAACACCTAATCCGAAGGCATTGCCTAGTGTAAGTATTCTCATTTTCAATGGGTAAATATATAGATAGATAAGTACCAATGATGCGACGACTAAAAGCAGTCTCACTACCAATTGTATCACCGACCGTGGCTTTATTATTTCTTTGCACTTCATAGTATAACCTCCGTATAATAATATATCATTTTTGTATCAAAAATTACAGCCGTATCAACAAAAATTTACAATATTTACCGTTTATTAAAAAATACGCAAAACTACTGCTATATATTATAATATACTTAATATTGCAATGGTCGGACATTTGTGTTATAATTAACAAAATTATTTACTATGGATAAGTGTGTACAATGATAATTTTAGGTATTGACCCCGGATACGCTATAGTTGGCTGGGGAGTGCTCGAATACAGCCATTCAAAATTCAGAGTATTAGGCTACGGTGCTATAACTACAGAGGCTGACACTCCGTTCCCCGAGCGATTACAGATTATTTATAACGATCTGTGCTATCTTTTCAAAAAATATAAGCCTGATGCTATGAGTATGGAAAAGTTGTTTTATAATTCTAACCAAAAGACAGTTATTGATGTAGCACAGGCGAGGGGAGTTATTACCCTTGCGGCACAAATGTACGGCAAAGATATTTTTGAATACACGCCGCTTCAGGTAAAGCAGTCCGTTACCGGTTACGGCAGAGCAGAAAAAAAGCAGGTGCAGGAAATGACAAAGAGTATTTTGGGCTTATCTGCAATACCTAAGCCGGATGATACCGCAGACGCTCTTGCTATGGCAATTTGTCACGGACATACCAGTGCCTCCTCAATAGGAAGATTAAATAATTTATTGAACAAAGGTGATTTTAGATGATATACAACTTGAACGGAAAATTGACCTATGTTGACCCGACTTTTATTGTTATAGAATGCGGTGGCGTGGGCTTCAAGTGTTTTGCAAGCACTACCACAATAACATCCATTTCTACAGTCGGTACTAATGTCAATGTTCTTACATATATGTCTGTAAAAGAAGATTCTATTGACTTATACGGCTTTGCTACCCAAGAGGAGCTCAATGCCTTTAAGCTTTTGATTTCCGTCAGCGGAATAGGTCCAAAGGCTGCTATGGCAATACTCAGTGTTTTACCGCCGGACAGATTATCTGTAGCTGTCAGCAGCGGTGATGTAAAGGCTATCCAATCTGCACAAGGTGTCGGCAAAAAGACTGCTGAGAGAGTCGTTCTTGAGCTGAAAGATAAGATGGTCGGTATAGGCTCGGCTCATACTAATGCAATAGTTGAGGGTATTCAGTCTGTAGCACAGTCCGACAATGCTCAAGAGGCTGTCGAGGTGCTTGTTTCTCTCGGATTTAATCAGTCAGAGGCAGCATCGGTTGTCGGTACTATGGACAAATCACTTTCGGTAGACGAAATGATACGAAAAGGCTTAAAATCTCTTTCTCAGCTTTGATAGGAGAAACTTATGATAGAAAACGAATTTGAATATGATTTTGAAAACAGGGTATCCGCTCCGGAGTATATTCCGGAGGATAACGAAATAGAAAATTCACTGAGGCCGAAACAGCTCTGCGACTATATAGGACAGCAAAAAGCAAAGGAAAATCTTGCCATTTATATTGAGGCGGCTAAGCGCAGAGGTGATTCTCTGGACCACGTTTTGCTTTACGGTCCTCCCGGACTCGGCAAAACAACACTTGCCGGTATCGTTGCTAACGAAATGGGAGTTAATCTCCGTATTACCTCCGGTCCTGCTATCGAAAAACAGGGCGATTTGGTAGCAATATTATCTAATTTAGAGTCGGGTGATGTTCTCTTTATTGACGAAATACACCGTCTTAACAGAACAGTTGAAGAAATTTTGTATCCGGCTATGGAAGACGGCAAAATTGATATAATTATCGGTAAGGGACCCAGCGCACGCAGCTATCAGCTGTCTTTGCCAAAATTTACTTTGATTGGTGCCACCACAAGAGCCGGTCAAATTTCAGCTCCTTTGCGTGACAGATTCGGAGTCATTCTTCGCCTTGAGATGTACACTAATGAGGAACTTGCTCAGATTGTAAAGCGCTCATCTATGATTCTCAACATTCCTGTTGATGATAACGGTGCTTACCAAATTGCTTCTTGTTCACGAGGCACACCTCGTATTGCCAACAGATTGCTTAAGCGTGCGAGAGATTATGCAGAAGTAAAGTACGACGGTGTTATTACCGAGGAGGCTGCAAAAGAGGCTCTTTCTTCTATGGAAATTGACGAATTAGGCCTTGACTCTATCGACAGACGATTGCTCACTACTATGATAAAAAATTACAACGGCGGACCGGTCGGACTTGAAACTATTTCTGCCGCAATAGGTGAGGAGTCCGTTACTATCGAGGATGTTTATGAGCCGTATCTGATGCAAATAGGATTTTTGGCTCGCACACCACGAGGCAGATGCGTAACTCCTGCCGGATATAAGCACTTAGGTATAGAATTTAATTCAGCAACAAACGGTCAACAAACTTTTGATTTATAGAATAAGAACGGAGAGTTTTTATGGGTAGATTATTCGGCACTGACGGTGTCAGAGGAATTGCCAACAAAGATTTAACTAATGAGCTTGCTATGCAAATCGGCGCTGCCGCAGCTTATGTTTTGCTAAAAGAGTCAAAAAGTGCAAAACCGACAGTGCTCATAGGAAAAGATACGAGAGCATCAGGCGATATGCTTGAGGCCGCACTTACAGCCGGTCTTTGTGCCGTAGGATGCAATGTTCTTTCTGTCGGAGTTGTTCCGACTCCTGCCGTTGCTTATCTTGTAGGTCTCTACGAGTGTGAGGCAGGTATTATGATTTCCGCTTCTCACAATCCATGTGAATATAACGGAATAAAAATATTCCAAAAAACAGGTTACAAGCTTGACGATGCAATCGAAGATGAAATTGAGAACATTATACTTGATAAAGCCGAAACTCCGGAGTTCAAAATCGGTGGAGAAGTCGGCAACAGAATGTACTGCAAAACCGCTGTCAGCGACTATATTCAGCATATTGTTTCAGTCACCGATGTGAGATTTGAAGGAATGAGAATAGCTCTTGACTGTGCCAACGGCTCTGCTTCAGTTTGTGCAAAAGAGATATTTACTTCTCTCGGTGCAAAATGTATTATGCTGTCTGACACTCCCGACGGAACTAACATTAACGACCACTGCGGCAGTACCCATCCCGAAGAACTTATGAGTTTTGTTAAGGATGCCGGACTCGATTTAGGCTTAGCTTTTGACGGTGACGCTGACAGAATGTTAGCTGTTGACGAAAACGGCGAGCTTGTTGACGGTGATAAGGTCATTGCAATTTGCTCCAAAAAAATGAAAGCTGATGGCAAACTTAAAAAGAATACTGCAGTAGTTACAGTAATGAGTAATATGGGCTTTTTCAAATTCTGCGAGGATAACGATATTTCCTGTGTTAAAACTGCGGTTGGCGACAGATATGTACTTGAGCGTATGCTTGCAGACGGATACAATATCGGAGGAGAACAGTCGGGGCATGTTATTTTCCTTGACTATGCCACTACAGGTGACGGCGAACTTTCCGGAGTTAAGCTCATAGAAACTGTCGTTAAGTCCGGCAAAAAGTTGTCTGAACTTGCATCGGATATGACTGTGTATCCACAGGTGCTTATCAATGTTGAAGTTTCAGCCGAGGGCAAGAAAAAATACAATAATGATGAATATATCATCGCCGCAGTCCAAAAGGCAGAAATGGAGCTTATGGGAGATGGCAGAGTTCTTGTTCGTGTCAGCGGTACAGAGCCCCTTGTTAGAGTTATGTTAGAGGGCAAGGATATAGAACATATTAAAAAGTTGGGCGAGGATATTGCCCGTGTAGTTAAGGAAAGACTTTCATAATGAGATATACAAAGGATTGGAAAGATTATGAGCTGATTGATTGTTCCTCGGGTGAAAAGCTTGAGCGATGGGGCAATGAATTTCTTGTCAGACCGGACCCTCAGGTAATATGGAAGAGTGAGCGAACCGATATTTTGTGGTTTCACCCCTCTGCCCGTTATCAAAGGTCAAAAACGGGCGGCGGTTCGTGGCAGGTTTTCAGCCATATGCCGCCGGCATGGCAAGTCAGCTATAAGGATTTGACATTTAACATAAAAACTATGGGCTTTAAGCATACGGGTTTGTTTCCCGAGCAGGCTGTTAATTGGGATTTTACCCGTGAGTTAATCCGAAAAAGTGATAAAGAAAAGGTAAAGGTGCTTAACCTATTTGCATATACCGGCGCCGCCACAGTGGCTTGCTTAAAGGAAGGCGCAGAAGTCGTTCATGTAGACGCCTCAAAGGGTATGACTAATTGGGCAAAGGAAAATGCCGTTTCCTCCGGTGTCTCAGACGGCGCAGTAAGATGGATTGTAGATGATTGCCTAAAATTCGTTAAGAGGGAAATCAGGCGTGGCAACAGATACGATATTGTCATTATGGACCCACCGTCCTATGGCAGAGGTCCAAAAGGTGAGATTTGGCACTTAGAGGACAGTCTGTATGACTTCGTTGCCGAGGTTGAGCAGGTTCTCAGTGACGAACCTATTGCAATATTGCTTAATTCGTACACTACAGGACTTTCGGCATCTGTTATGAAATATATACTCGATGATATAATTACTAAAAAACACGGCGGTTTTGTTACCGCTGATGAAATTGGATTGCCTGTAACAAATACTGATGGAGTTTTGCCTTGCGGTGCTACTGCTGTTTGGCAGCAAAAATAATTATGGCTTTAATAAAATTTGATGACGTTTCGTTTTCTTACAAAATTGATGACGATAACGGAAAAGAAGTAAGTATACCTGTCCTTAAGCATTTTAATTTTGAAATAGAAGAAGGTTCTTTTGTGGCTGTTTTGGGCCACAACGGTTCCGGTAAATCTACTATAGCTAAGCTCACCAACGGTATCTTGTTTCCCGATGAGGGCACTGTTACCGTGTGCGGCATAGAAACAAAAGATGACGACACAATTTTTGATGTTCGCCAAAATGTAGGTATGGTTTTTCAAAATCCGGATAACCAAATCGTTTCTTCTATTGTAGAAGAAGATGTTGCATTCGGTGTAGAAAATCTCGGAGTTCCGTCTGCTCAATGCAGACAACGTGTTGACGATGCACTAAAAAAGGTCGGCATGTACGACTACAGGAGAAAAGCACCGTCTATGCTTTCCGGCGGACAAAAGCAAAGAGTTGCGGTAGCCGGTATCATTGCTATGAAACCTAAGTGTATCGTATTAGACGAACCTACCGCTATGCTTGATCCGAGCGGCAGAAAAGAAGTTATTGATACCGTAATGGATTTGAACAAAAATGACGGCATAACTGTTGTGCTCATCACTCACTATATGGATGAAGCAGTAAAGGCGGACAGAGTAGCCGTTGTTGATGATGGTGTTATAAAATTAGACGGTACTCCTGCTGAGGTGTTTAAGAATGTGTCAAAAATAAAGGCACTGCAACTGGATGTTCCCCAATCAACTGAGCTTGCTGATGCACTTAAGCTCAAAAGTGAGGACACAATTCTCAATGCCGAGGCTTGTGCAGAGTTGCTCTATAATGAATTGAAATAAAGGTATTTTTTATGTCTATAATAGCGTGTGAAAATTTAACATTCCTGTACGGGCAGGGTACTCCCTTCGAGACTGCAGCCCTTGATAATGTTTCCTTTTCTTGCGAAAAGGGCGAAATAGTGGGTATTATCGGTCACACGGGTTCAGGAAAATCTACTCTCATTCAGCATCTTAACGGATTGCTGAAACCAAACAGCGGAACAATTTATCTTAGAGATAAAAATATTTGGTCAAAGGAGAATGAAAAGAATATCAGGAGCGTGCGTTTCGCCGTAGGATTGTGCTTTCAGTATCCCGAGTATCAAATTTTTGAAGAAACAATATATAAAGAAATTGCCTTTGGCCCTAAGCAAATGGGACTTGATGAGAATGAAATCAGAGAGCGTGTATATCGCAGTATGGATTTTGTCGGTATAGACAGAGCTATTGAAAACAAGTCTCCGTTTGATTTGTCCGGAGGTCAAAAGCGCCGTGTTGCCATTGCATCCATTATTGCTATGAAGCCACAGGTGCTTGTACTTGACGAACCTTGTGCAGGACTTGATCCAAAAGGCAGAGATACTATTTTAGGACTTATAAAGGATTATCAGAGACTCGAAGGTAATACCGTTTTGCTTGTTTCTCACTCCATGGAGGATGTAGCGAAGATTGCTGACAGAGTTCTTGTTATGAACAGAGGCAAGGTTGCTATGTTCGGCACAGTGCCGGAAGTTTATTCCCGTGGCGATGAGCTAAAAGAAATGGGTCTTAATGTTCCGGAGATTACAGATATATTTATTAAACTTAATAAGATGGGAATCCCTTGCAGAACAGATATATTTACAGTTAAACAGGGTGTCGATGAGTTCCGCCGCCTTAAGATGAAAAAGGAGGTGGCTGAGCAATGATGTCAGATGTTACTATCGGTCAGTATTACCCCGGTGATTCGATACTGCACAGAATGGACGCAAGAATGAAGATAGTGCTGTCCGTATTTATGATGGTTTCCGCATTTTTGTGCAAAAATTTTATTTCATTGGCCATAGCTGCCGCAATAATGATACTTGTGTGCATCATCTCTAAAGTTACCCCAAAAACTATACTCAAGGGACTGAAGCCTGTTATTGTAATTGTGCTTATTACTACTATACTTAACCTTTTTTACGGTACGGGTGAACCTATTGTTCGTTTAGGCATAATAAAAATCACTATGAACGGAATATATACTTCCATATTTATGGCCGTTCGTATAATAATTCTTGTGGTTTATGGTGTTATGCTGACATATACTACTACTCCTACATCTCTTACAGATGCTATTGAGTCATTGCTAAAGCCCTTGACGCTTATTCATGTGGATGTTCATTCCATTGCGATGACAATGACTATTGCACTTAGATTCATTCCCACATTGCTTGAGGAGGTAGACAAAATTATTTCTGCCCAAAAGAGCAGGGGAGCAGATATGGAGTCCGGCGGCCTCTTAAAGCGAGCTAAAGCCGTAATTCCGATTATGATACCGCTGTTCGTTTCGTCATTCAGAAGGGCGAATGAACTCGCATATGCTATGGAATGCAGATGCTACCGTGGAGGAAAAGGCAGAACTAAGATGAATGTTATGCATATGCACGGCAGAGATTATGGTGCACTTGCTTTTACTGCAGTCTATTTTACTTCGATTATATTGCTCAAAATTTTTGTTAAGAGTGTTATATAAATATGAAAAGATTTTTAATCAAAATTATGTACGACGGTACTGCCTACCATGGATGGCAGGTACAAAATAATGCTGTTACAGTCCAAGAAGTGTTCCAAAACGCTGTCCAAAAGGTTTTTGGCGAGCGCCTTGATGTAAAAGGTTGCAGCCGCACAGACAGCGGAGTCCACGCCAATTATTATTGTGTTACTGTTGACAGCGATATGAATATTGAGCCGCAAAATCTTGTGATGGCGCTTAATACTTATTTGCCTAAAGATGTAGCCTGCTTTGATTGTGAAACGGTTTCTGCTGATTTTCACCCACGCTACAGCTGCAAATCTAAGGAATATGTATATAAGATATATAATGGAAAAATCAGAAACCCCTTTCTTGATAAATATACATATCATTATCGCAGACACATTGACGCCGAGTATTTGAACAGCGAGGCTCAAGCGTTTGTCGGTGAACACGATTTTTCGGGCTTTTGCTCCTCAAAATCTGATGTTGAAGATACTGTGCGCAATGTAAAGAACTTTTCTGTTCGTCGTGACGGTGATATAGTTTATTTTACTGTTGAGGCAGACGGTTTTTTGTACAATATGGTGCGTATTATGGTGGGTACATTGCTTTTTGTTTCCGAAGGCAAAATCAAATCCGGAGAACTCAGCAATATTATTTCTTCAAAAGAAAGAAAAAGAGCCGGCAAAACCGCACCGCCTCAAGGGTTATATTTGAATAAAGTTAATTATTAGGAGATTTCAATATGGCATCTAATGAAAGAAAAAATGCCCGTAAGGAAAAACTCGAAAAAAAGAATAAAAAAAAGAGAACGATTCTGTGGATATTCATTATAATCATTATTGCAGTTCTGCTTATATTGAAGGTTTGCGAGATTGATTTTAAGGATATTAAGAATAACTTTGTTGACAAAAACGGAAAATTCTCGTTTTCGGCTACAGTAGATAAGAATGCATATCCGTACACTCTTGATACTGCACGGAATGTCAGACTTAATGTTATCAATGATAAGCTGAATATATTAACCGATACATCAGTTACTGTTCTTAATCCTGCAAACGGAAAAGAACTGTACACTTTTGACCACGGCTATGCCGAACCTATTATGGCTCATAGCGGCAGCTACTTTTGTGTGTTTGATCAGGGCGGTACCAGACTCAGACTCGATACCAACAGTGAGAATAAATATGAAAATAATCTAAAACAAACTGTTCTCGATGCTGATGTTGCTAAAAACGGTACAGTGCTCTATGCCACAAAAGGAAGCAAATCTAAGTCTCAACTGATTTTGCAGAACACGTCTTTAAAAAAATTGATTACATATAACTGTGATGATGGATATATCGTTTCTGTTGCGGTTGATTCTTCCGGCAAGCATTGTGCATTTGCTACTATAAACTCAAAGGATGCAAAGCTTGTGACTAAGGTATTTACCATCAATTCCGGCGATACCAAGCCGATTCAACAATTTGACTATACAGGTACAGATATTCTCGACCTTCACTATTCTTCTTCTGATTTGTATGTGGTAAGTAGCAACGGCATTTCTGTAATTTCTTCCCAAAAGAAGAAAAAAGATATCCTAAAACAAGGCACTGTCTTTGTTTCCAAATATTGTTACACTGACAGCGGTGAACTTGTTGTTGATTATTCAAAGTATTCTTCTTCTACAGAAAATACTGTATCTTATATTGCCTCGTCCGGCAAAGTCAAAACTAACATTTCTCTTAAACAGCCGATTAAAAGCATTTCTGTGTCTTCCAACAGAATTGCCGTTCTTACCGATAATAAAATTACTGTATTCTCGCTGACAAAGGGAGACAAAAAGTTCTCCTTGGATTGTGATGAGAGTGTGAGCAATGTCGTCACAATAGGCAACAATGTCTATGAGCAGAGAGGACAGCTTATTGAATTAAAGGAGCAATAAATGACAATATTCAATTATACACTTAATTATGTTGACCTTGCACTTGCAGTATTGTTCATTCTGTTTGCAGTCAACGGATACAGAAAAGGAATACTGATGACCGTGGTGAATTTTATCAGATATTCCGTAGGTTTTTTTCTATGCTTCTATTGCAGTGATAATTTAGCAAAGCCTGTATACGACTCGGTTGTTGCACCTGCTGCATTGAACACTATTAACCAAAAGATAACCACCTCCACAAATCTTGATGAGGTGCTCGGCAATCTTGATAAGTTTATAAAATCATTACCGTCATTTGCAACAAAGATATTTGATGTATCGTCGCTGAATGTACCTAATACCGACGATGTCTCTCATGTTATTCTGGACGACGTATTTGCACCTATACTTCTTGCTTTGACAAAGGGCGCAATTTTTGTGGCTGTATTCATCGTGTTTTTCTTAGCTACAGGCTTGATAATAAGTCTTGTTAAGCGTTCACGCAGAAAAAAATCCGGCAAAGGCAAAAAAGCGTCACCGCTCAAAAAGGCCGATAAGATATTCGGCGGAATTTTCGGACTGCTTAAGTCTTTTGTTATTATGCTTGCAATTACATCCGTATTGATGTATATTTTGAATATGTTCGGCGACAGTGCAGGCACAAATACTTTCTTAACTCAACTTAAGGACAGCTCTCTATTGAGGCTGCTTAATGAAATAAATCCATTTAATGCTTTGACGGAGGGAATAATATGAGTAAGTTTAATGATAATATAAAGGATTTGTTCACTAATTGGAATACTATACCAAACTGGATGTGCTTTGTTCGTATTGCACTTATTCCTGTGTTTACCGTTATGTTCATCAAAGGTATGTACATTCCGGCATTTATAGTAATGATTGTTGCCGCTCTGACAGATGTGTTCGACGGCAAAATTGCGAGAAAATTCAATATGGTGTCAAATCTCGGAAAAATGCTTGATCCTATAGCAGATAAACTTTCCCAAATGGCTATTGTCATTATTCTTATTGTAAAGTTTTGGGACGGTTATTTGAAATACATATTGTTCTTATTTATCGTAAAAGAATTACTTATGATAATCGGCGGCGCTGTTCTCCTTTCAAAAGGAATGCGTCCTGTAGCCGCAGAAGTTTGGGGCAAAGTTGCTACCGTTGTATTTTATACATTTATGATTATCATAATTGCTTTAGGCGGCAAGGGCTGTGCACTTTACAATGTTGCATTCTTCAAGCCGTTTATATTGCCGGAGTGGCTTATTACGGTTATGGTTGTTATTTCTGCAATCCTTGCTTTTGTGTCACTGTTTGGTTATCTCCCGGGATTCTTAAAGCAGATAAAAGAAAACAAACAAAACAGTCAAAAAAATTCTTAACATAACAAGGAGAATTCTTTATTATGAAAACTCAAATGTGTTCACGTTGCGGCGAAAGGCCGGCAGTCGTGTTTATACAAAAAATGGAGGGCGATGAAGTAAAGCCCGAAGGCCTTTGCATTAAGTGCGCTAAGGAGCTTAATATCGGCCCCATTAAACAAATGATTGACAAAATGGGCATCAGTGACGAAGAGCTTGAACAAGCCAGCGAGCAGATGACTCAGTTCATGGAAAATATGGATGATTTTGATTTTGGAAATCTGAGTGAAATGTTTGGCGGCGAAATGGGCGACGGTGCTCAGACTATGCCTTTCGGTAATGTTTTCGGCAATATCGACAGCAGTGAATCTGACGAAACTGAGCCTAAAACCAAAAAAGGCAAAAAGAACAAAAACCATAAGCGCTCACAGGACGATGCCCGCAAATTCCTAAACAATTATTGTAACAATCTTACCGAAAAAGCAAAGCAGGGCAAGATGGATAGAATTATCGGCAGAGACAGCGAAATTGCACGTACTATCCAAATTCTTTGCCGCAGGACAAAAAATAATCCTTGTCTCATCGGTGAGCCCGGCGTAGGTAAAACGGCTATAGCTGAGGGACTTGCAATCCGAATTGCTCAGGGAGAAGTTCCGGCTCGCCTTGCAGACAAAGAAATATATCTTCTTGACCTTACTGCTCTTGTTGCAGGTACGCAGTTCAGAGGTCAGTTTGAGGGCAGAATTAAGGGGCTTATTGACGAAGTTAAGCACGAGGGTAATATCATTCTCTTTATTGATGAGGTTCACAATCTTGTCGGAACAGGGGACAGTGAAGGCACAATGAATGCCGCAAATATACTTAAACCTGCTCTTTCGAGAGGCGAAATTCAAGTTATCGGTGCAACCACCTTTAATGAATACAGAAAGTATATCGAAAAAGACGCCGCTCTTGAACGCCGTTTTCAGCCTGTTAAGATTGAAGAACCGTCCATTGATGATGCATATAAAATGCTTCTTGGCATTAAGTCATACTATGAGGACTATCACAAGGTACAGATTAGTGATACACTCGTTTATAAGGCTGTTACAATGTCTGAGAGATTCGTTACTGACAGATATTTACCCGACAAGGCTATTGACCTTTTGGACGAGGCTTGTACCAGTGCTAATCTTCGTAACCCTGCCATCAGTCAGTGTCAGATTCTCACTGTAAAGAGAGACAATCTTTCGGCTAACATAGATAAGCTTTCTACTCCCGAAGACGGTGAAGAAATTGATTACGAGCTTATTACTAAACTGAAATCACAGCTCATAAATATCGACAACGAACTGCCTGCACTGCAAGAGAAGGCGAAGGATAATCAAGTTCTTGAAGCCGATCTTGCTAAGGTCATTTCGCTGTGGACAGGTATCCCTGCATCCAAGATTGAACAGGGCGACATAAAGAAGCTGGCTCATCTCGAAGAGGAGCTTAAGTCACACATCATCGGACAGGACGAAGCTATTGATAAGGTATCTAACGCTGTCAGACGTGGCAGAGTGCAGATTAGTCCCAAAAAGAGACCGCAATCATTTATATTTGTAGGACCTACCGGTGTCGGAAAAACCGAACTCGTAAAGCGCTTGGCTGATGCAATGTTTGATTCTCCGGATAATCTTATTAGACTTGATATGAGCGAGTTTATGGAAAAATTCAGCGTTTCTCGAATCATAGGTTCGCCTCCGGGATATGTCGGCTACGACGATGCCGGTCAGCTTACCGAAAAGGTTAGGAGAAAGCCATACAGTGTTATCCTCTTTGATGAGATTGAAAAGGCTCACAAGGATGTTCTTAATATTCTCCTCCAAATCCTCGATGAAGGCAGAATTACCGATGCACAGGGAAGAACAGTTAATTTTGAGAACACTGTAATAATTATGACCTCAAATGCCGGCTCTACAGACCAAAACACCATGGGCTTTGGTAAGACCGATAAGGATATTAAGAAAGAAGTCACAATGAAAGCTCTCGAGAGATTCCTCAGACCCGAATTTCTCGGCAGGGTAGATGAGATTATTATCTTTAATAATCTTACATTCGACAATTTCCAGCATATCGCAGGACTTATGCTTGATGAGCTTAAAACCGGCTTAAAGGATAAGGGAATTGACCTTGTGTATGACGACAGTGTAACTGTATTTCTCGCTAAGCAGGCATATGGCTCAAAGAAAAATGCAAGAGGTCTCCGTGATTCCGTAAGGCGTGAAGTAGAAGAAAAGCTCGCTAATACTATTGTTTTCAATCAGGACATTGATATAACAAAATTTACTCTGTCCGCAGGTGAAAAAATAGAAATAAAAATAAATTAAAAAGACTTGACATTTCAACGCACATTGGTTATAATAATGTGCGTTGCGAGATGCGGGTGTAGTTCAATGGTAGAATCTCAGCCTTCCAAGCTGATTGCGTGGGTTCGATTCCCATCACCCGCTCCACAAGTTATGCGCTGTTAGCTCAGCTGGATAGAGCAACTGCCTTCTAAGCAGTAGGCCGGAGGTTCGAGTCCCCCACAGCGCGCCATATGGTGGGATTGGCCTAGTTGGTTAGGGCGCCAGTTTGTGGCACTGGAGGTCATCAGTTCGACTCTGATATCCCACCCCATTTTTTAGTGGATGTTCTCATGCACATTGGGGAGTAGCCAAGCGGTAAGGCAACGGACTTTGACTCCGTCATGCGTGGGTTCGAATCCCGCCTCCCCAGCCATTTATATTTGATCCATTAGCTCAGCCGGCAGAGCACTTGACTTTTAATCAAGGTGTCCGGGGTTCGATTCCCCGATGGGTCACCACACTCCGAAGCGTATGCTTCGGAGTTTTTTTATTGTACACAGACTGTCTTTTTATCCATTGAATTATTTTTGTTATTATGTTATAATGAAAGAAAATGAGTAAGGGATTGTTTGTTATGAAAAAAGTTCCGTTTAGGTCGGGAGTCCATCCAAAAGGGAATAAGGCTTTCTCGGCTGACGAACCTATCCGTAAGATTGAACCCGGTGACATTCTTCTGTTCCCGATGTCACAGCACATCGGTGCTCCGGCAACTCCTGTGGTTAAAGCGGGTGATGCTGTTCTTGTTGGAACAAAAATTGCCGATGCTGCCTCTTTTGTTTCATCTCCTATCCATTCGAGCGTTTCCGGCATCGTTAAGAATGTCGAAAATCGTCGTATGCCTGACGGCAAACTCAGTGAGTGCGTCGTGATAGAGAATGACCATAACTATACTGCCGTCGAAAATTACGGAAAAGAAAACGACTTGGACGCCATGTCTGTTGATGAAATCAAAAAGATTATTTCAGACAGCGGAATTGTCGGTTTGGGCGGTGCAGGTTTTCCGACCGGCGTTAAAATTGCACCTAAAAACAGCGAATACATAGATTATGTAATTATTAACGGTGCTGAATGTGAGCCATATCTTACATCCGACTATCGTGTAATGATAGAAAAAACCGAAAATGTAATTGACGGTCTCTCAATAGCTCTGCGTTTGTTTCCAAATGCTGAGGGCGTTATCGCAATAGAAGATAATAAACCTGATGCTATCAGTGTTATGCAAGAAAAAACGCAAAAATATCCGAGAATTTCTGTTCAATCATTAAAGACAAAATATCCACAGGGTGCAGAACGCAGACTTATTGCATCTGTTACCGGCAGAAAAATTAACTCTCATTTGTTGCCGGCTGATGCAGGTGTCGTTGTGCTCAATGCTTCTACCGCTTGTGCAATTTATGATGCTGTTTTTAAAAATATACCGCTTGTTCGCCGAATTATCACGGTAACAGGCGACGGCGTTAATGCCCCTTGCAATCTCGATGTGGCAATCGGTGATAATGTTGCAGATATTATCGAAAAATGCGGTGGCATTAAGGACAATACAAAAAAGCTCATCTCCGGCGGTCCCATGATGGGTAAGGCCGTACATAGCCTTGATATACCCGTAACTAAAACTTTTTCATCTGTACTTGCTCTGCTCAATGATGATGTTGAAAACATGAAAACTTCTCCTTGTATCAGATGCGGCAGATGCGTAAATGTATGTCCTGAGACTCTTGTGCCGCAAATGTTGGCGCAGGCTTCAAAAAATAATGATTTTGAGTCTTTTGAAAAACTTGGCGGTATGGAGTGTATTGAGTGCGGCTCGTGTTCATATGTTTGTCCGGCGAAACGCCCTCTCACTCAATCGTTTAAGTTAGCAAAAGCTGCTGTTAAATCAAATAAAATGAAAAAGGAGGGCTGATTGTGTACAATATTTCCGTTTCTCCCCATATCAGAGATAAGAGCAGTACCCAAAAAATTATGATAGATGTTTGCATTGCACTTGCTCCCACTATGATTTTTGGTATAGTGCATTTTGGACTTAATGCCCTTTGGGTCACTGTAGCCTCTGTTGCTTCTTGCGTAATCAGCGAACTTCTTTTTAATCTAATTACAAAATCTCCGATAACCATATTTGATTTCAGTGCTGTTGTAACCGGCTTGATTTTAGCTCTCAATATGCCGCCTAATATTGCGTGGTGGGTACCTGTTATCGGTGGTGCTTTTGCGATAATTGTTGTAAAAATGCTATTTGGCGGAATTGGCCAAAACATTATGAATCCTGCATTGGCTGCCCGTTGCTTTTTGCTGATTTCTTTCGCATCACGAATGACAGATTTTTCATTGGACGGTGTGTCCGGTGCTACTCCGCTTGCTGTCCTAAAGTCTAAAGGTGAGATAAATCTCCTTGATGCCTTTATTGGCAATACAAGCGGTTGTATCGGCGAGGTTTCGGCGCTTTGTATTCTTATTGGTGCAGCATATTTGTTAATTAAAAAAGTTATTTCACCGAGAATTCCGCTTTGGTATATTGGCTCAACTGTCGTATTCATAATAATTTTTGGCGCAATGAAAGGTTACGATATTTCGCTTAATTTTGTTTTAGGTGAGGTACTTACAGGCGGTTTGTTGTCAGGAGCTGTGTTTATGGCAACTGATTACACCACGAGTCCTATTACAAAAAAAGGTCAAATTATTTATTCCTTGCTTATGGCTCTTTTGACTGCAAGTTTCCGTATACTCGGTTCTTCCTCTGAAGGCGTTTCATATGCAATTATTATCAGTAACCTTTGTGTTCCTCTTATCGAAAAAATAACTGTACCGAAGCCTTTTGGTATGCAAAAGAAAGAGAAGGTGTAAGATATGTTAAAATCAAAGTTTTTTAAGAATTGTCTTGCACTGTTCCTTATTACCCTTGTTGCCGGTGTTGCTTTGGCATCTGTAAATGAAATTACAAAACAGCCGATTGCTAATGCAGAAGAAAAAGCAAAATATGAGGCTTATAATGCTGTATTTTCAGATGCAGAGTTCAAGTCTTTTGAGGATGACTCAACTGTCCGGTCAAAACTTAAGTCTCAAAACGGTACTGCTAAGGTGGACGAGGTGCTGTCTGCTACAGACAAAAGCGGAAAAAATATCGGCTATGTTATGACTGCATCGTCACAAAGCGGTTATGGCGGAGAGATTAAGATTGCTGTCGGTATTTCTAATGATAAAAAAATTACCGGAGTAACCATTTTGTCCCACAGTGAGACAGCCGGATTAGGCGCAAAATGCGATACAGATGAATTTAAGTCACAGTTTTCGGGCAAGAGTGCCACAAAGCTAAGCTATGTAAAAGACGGTGCAACTACCGATACAGAAATAGATGCAATCAGCGGCGCTACTATAACAACTAATGCAGTTACAGAGGCTGTTAATGCGGCACTTGATTTTTATAACAGTGTATTGGAGGTAGGATAAATGAAAGTTATTTCTGAAAGATTATATAACGGTATCGTTAAAGAAAATCCCACCTTCGTTCTTATGCTGGGTATGTGTCCCACTCTTGCAGTTACTACATCTGCCATAAACGGCGTAGGTATGGGACTCGCAACTACTGTAGTGCTTGTTATGTCCAATCTTATGGTGTCACTGCTCCGAAAGGTGATTCCTAACGGAGTGAGAATGCCTGCTTATATTGTTATTGTTGCATCATTTGTTACTATAGTAGAGATGCTTTTGCACGCTTATGTTACGCCGCTGTATAACAGCTTAGGCATTTATATTCCGCTTATTGTTGTTAACTGCATTATTCTCGGCAGAGCAGAGAGCTATGCCTCTAAGAATAAGGTCATTCCGTCAATATTTGACGGACTCGGTATGGGACTCGGCTTTACCATCGGACTGACATCAATAGGTATTGTCAGAGAGCTTATTGGCTCGGGCACTGTATTTGGCATCAGAGTAACTCCGCAGAGCTATGAGGGCGTTGCTATATTTGTTCTTGCTCCCGGTGCATTTCTTGTTCTTGCATTCCTTTGCGCTTTGCAGAACAGGATGGGAGTAAAAGGTGCTAACAGACACACTAAGGACGATTGTGACGGCGACTGCCTCCATTGTGCTTCAAATCCTCTTAACAAAAAGGAGGAGACAAAATGATTAAGACTTTGTTTTTAACCTTGATTGCTACTGCGTTGATTAACAATGTTGTATTGTCACAGTTTTTAGGCATTTGCCCGTTTCTCGGCGTTTCTAAGAATGTAAAAACCGCTGCCGGAATGGGTGGTGCAGTAGTATTTGTTATCACAATCGCCAGTGCGGTTACAAATTTGCTTTATACATTTGTAATAAAAAAGCTCGGAATTGAGTATCTTAATACAATTATATTCATCCTTGTTATTGCTGCACTTGTGCAGTTCATTGAGCTGTTTCTAAAGAAGTTTGTACCAAAATTACATAAGTCATTGGGTGTTTATTTACCGCTTATTACTACTAACTGTGCGGTTTTAGGTGTTGCGCTGACCAATGTTCAAAACGGTTATGGCTTTGGTATGTCAGTTTTGACGGGTTTTGGTACGGCTTGCGGTTTTGCACTCTCTATTATAATCCTTGCAGGTATAAGAGAGCGGACAGAACATAATGATATACCCAAGTATTTTAGAGGCACACCGTCTGTTTTGCTTACGGCCTGCCTTATGGCTATTGCCTTTTATGGCTTTAATTCCCTTGCGTAGGAGGAGGTTATAGTTATGGATATAAAATTTATAATTACAGCCTCTGCTATTGTTGCAGCAGTAGGACTTATTATTGCAATAGTCCTCAGTATTGCAGAAAAAGCATTTCATGTAGAGGTCGACGAAAGAGAAGAACAGGTAAGAGAACACCTGGGCGGAAATAACTGCGGAGCCTGTGGTTATGCCGGATGTGACGCTCTTGCTAAGGCTATAGTTAAGGGAGAAGTATCAGTCAATGCTTGTCCGCCGGCCGGTCAAACGGGCGCAGATGCTATTGCTAAGATTATGGGTGTTGAATCTGAACAAACAGTCAGAAAGGTTGCATATGTAAATTGTTCCGGTACTTGCGACAAGCGACACTCCGATTATAATTATTTTGGTACTCGCAGCTGTAAGAGTGTAAAATCTACATTGGGCAGAGGCAGTATGTCTTGTACTTACGGCTGTATCGGATATGGTGATTGTGCCGAAGTATGTGATCAACGAGCTATTCGAATTATTGACGGTAAGTCTGTTGTTGAGAGTGAGCTTTGTGTTGCTTGTGGAAAATGCATTAAGGCTTGCGTTCAAAACATTATTGACTTTGTGCCATATGATTCTAAGTATGCGGTTAGATGTTCCAGTTCTGACCGTGGCAAGAATGTGCGCATAAATTGTGACGCCGGTTGTATCGGCTGTGGATTGTGTGCAAAGAATTGTCCAAAGGACGCTATAATTATGAAAAATAATGTAGCAAAAATAGATTATGAAAAGTGCGTAGGATGCGGTTTGTGTGCCAAAAAGTGTCCTGCAAAAGTAATTGTCAGCTTAAAATAACGATTGGAGGCGAGAGTATGAAAAGAGCTTTTTGTTTTCTGCTCTCGCTTGTTTTCTGCCTTTCTTTTGTTTCATGCACAAAACAGCAAAAGTATTTCAAAAAAGAATTTTATGACCTGTTTGACACCGTTTGCTCTATAACTGCTGCCGATACTTCCCAGGACGAGTTTAATGAGCATTTCAAAACGGTCTATAATGAGCTTAAAACATATTCTGACTTGCTTTCGATTTACACAGACAGTGACAATAACTTGAAATACATAAATGAAAATGCTGTTAATCAGCCGATTACAGCTGATAAAAAGATTACAGACCTTCTTTCTTACGGAAAAAAGATTTATTCCGATACAAACGGAACCGTAAATATTGCTATGGGCAGCGTCTTATCACTTTGGCACGACAAAAGGGAAGAAGGTAAAGAATTACCAAATCATAATCAACTAAAAAAACTTTCACACCATATCAATATAGATGATTTGATAATCAACGGTTCAACTGTGAAATTGAATGATAAAGAGATGAGTCTTGATGTCGGCTCAGTTGCCAAGGGTTATGCCTGTGAAAAAATAGCTCAGTTCATAACTGACAACGGAATTTGGAACTCAGCGGTTATCTCTTTGGGTGGAAATGTAAAAATAATAGGAAAAAAGAACAATTCTTTCTTTAAGATAGGGTTAGAAAATCCAAACGGCAGTGATTATTTGGGTATTGTCGGAGTAATGGATGGAAAAAGTGTTGTAACCTCTGGCGATTACCAACGCTACTATGTGGTGAACGGCAAAAAATATTGCCATATTATTGACCCCGATACACTTATGCCTGCCGATTATTTCAGCAGTGTAACTGTTATTGGTGATGATTCGCTTTATTGTGATGAGATGTCCACATATTTGTTTTGCTTACCTGTCGATGATGGTATGAAAATCGTCAACAGCGATTCAAATATTGAGGCAATGTGGTGTGATAAAAACGGAAAACTTACTTATTCTGACGGATTTGAGGATTATTTAATTGAACAACATTAAGATTAAAAAAGGCGATATTATATTGGTGATTTCATTGCTTTTATTATCACTTGTCATATGGCTTTGCATAACTAATCTTTCCAAAGACGGGGAACGAGTTGTAATAGAACAAGACGGCAAAGTGATTGCATCGTTGAATATAAATGACAACGCAGTTCGCAATATATATTCCGACGGCATACTCACTAATACTGTCACCGTAAAGGGCGGCAAGGCTTATATGTCATATGCTGACTGTAAAGATAAAATATGTAAGAATCATACTCCTATTTCAAAATCAGGAGAGAGTATTATCTGTTTGCCTAATAAGGTATCTGTATCTGTTGTCGGCGGCGATAATTCTGTTGACGAGGTGGCACGATGAAATACAGCAAAAAGGTAGCCACATATGGTGTGATGATTGCATTGGCATTTATTTTTTCATATTTAGATACACTCGTTCCAATCAATATAGGTATTCCTGGAGTTAAACCCGGTTTTGCAAATATAGTTGTTTTGTCCGCTCTGTATCTGTACGGCAAAAAAGACGCATTGATTATTTCTGTAATTAGAATAGTTCTTGCCGGACTTGTTTTCAGCGGAACATATGCTATGTTGTACAGCTTGGCAGGCGGTCTGTTGTCATATCTCGCTATGATAATAGCTGTTCGTGTCAAAAAACTGTCTGTAATCGGTGTGTCTGTAATCGGTGCAATTTTTCATAACTTAGGTCAAATTATCGTTGCCGCTTTTGTTACAGAAACCTATCGTATTGCGTATTATTTTCCGGTGCTGATTGTCAGCGCTGTTATCACAGGTGTTTTAATCGGCACTTTGTCGGGCATAATTATCAAGAGAATATATAAAATTCGCACCGACAGAGATAATATATAAAATTTTTAATTTCCTATTGACAAAGTAGGATATTGAGTATATATTATTAAGCGAAAAGCCTATAAGATTGATAGGAATAAGGATTTTAGGCGAATTTATTATGAAAAGGTGAGGTTAATTTGACTACTATTTATGCAGATAATGCAGCTACAACACAGATGTCTGACACTGCGTATAACGCAATGCTTCCTCTGTTGAAAGAAATATACGGCAACCCTTCTTCACTGCACCACATCGGACAGCAGGCTAAGGAGTATCTTGTCGATGCTCGTGAAAGAGTTGCAAAATGTATCAATGCAGCTAATCCTAATGAGATTTATTTCACATCAGGCGGTTCCGAGGCTGACAATCAGGCTATTCTTTCTGCCGCTTACGCCGGAGCAAAGAAGGGCAAGAAACACATTATTTCATCAAAGTTTGAGCATCATGCAGTTTTGCATACACTCAATAAGCTTGAAAAAGAAGGCTATGAGATTCAACTTCTTGATGTTTATTCTAACGGAATCGTAAAGGTTGAGGATGTTAAGAATGCAATAAGAGAGGATACAGCTCTTGTTACAATAATGACCGCCAATAATGAGGTCGGCTCTATTCAGCCTATAAAGGAAATCGGTGCAGTATGTCACGAAAAGGGCGTAATTTTCCATACTGATGCAGTTCAAGCGGTTGGTCATATTCCGGTTGATGTTCAAGATATGAATATTGATATGCTCTCAATTTCCGGACATAAGTTCCATGGTCCAAAGGGCGTAGGTGTACTGTATTGCAAAAAGGGTATGCCTCTTGAAAGCTTAATTAACGGCGGCGCTCAAGAAAGAGGCAAGCGTGCCGGCACGGAGAATATGGGTGCTATTTGCGGTATGGCTGCCGCTCTTGAGGAAGCTGTTCAAAATCTTGATAAGAATATGGCTTATGTTTCTAAGCTCAGAGATAAAATTATTGACGGAGTTAAGGATATTGACAGATGCCACATTAACGGAGACTTGGAGCATAGATTGCCCGGTACCGTTAATATGAGCTTTGAGGGTATAGAGGGTGAGAGTCTTATCCTTTTACTCGACCAAAAGGGTATTTGTTCATCATCAGGCTCTGCTTGTACAAGCGGTTCTCTTGACCCTTCCCATGTTTTGCTTGCCATGGGTGTACCTGTAGAGAATGCACACGGTTCACTTAGACTCTCTCTGTGTGAGTATAATACAGAGGAAGAAGTAGATGTAATATTGGATACGATTCACCAAGTTGTTCCGTATCTTCGTTCTATCTCTCCCGTTTGGGAAAAAATATTGAAAGGTGAGGTAATCGAGTAATGGCTTTATATTCAGAAAAAGTAATGGATCATTTTACTAATCCTCGTAATGTCGGCAAAATTGATGATGCTGACGGTGTAGGAGAAGTTGGTAATGCTAAGTGCGGCGATATTATGAAAATTTATCTCAAAGTAGACGAAAATCATATTATCACCGATGTTAAATTTAATACATTCGGCTGTGCGTCGGCTATAGCCTCAAGTTCTATGGCTACCTGCCTTATCAAAGGCAAGCCAATCAGTGAGGCGATAGAGCTGTCCAACAAGGCTGTTGTTGAGGCTCTTGACGGTTTGCCGCCGGTAAAAATTCACTGCTCTGTCCTTGCAGAGGAAGCAATTAAGGCAGCTGTAAAGGATTATTATGACAGACACGGTGTCGACTATGATCCTGAAACTCTTAAAGAAAAATAAAAACCATAAGTCAAAATAAGGGAAAGATTATGGCTATTAAAGATATTCAAGAAGAAATTATTAGATTAAAAAAAGAAAATGATATTTGTATCTTGGCGCACTGCTACCAAAATCATGAAATTTTGGAAGTAGCCGATTTTGTAGGTGACAGTTTCGGTTTGTCTGTGTCTGCATCTAAGGTAAAAAATAAAACTGTTATTATGTGCGGCGTTCGCTTTATGGCAGAGACCGTAAAAATCCTTTCTCCCGAAAAGAAGGTTATTCTCTCTAATGAGGATGCCGGTTGCCCAATGGCAGAAATGATGGACAAGGATTTGATTTGTCAAGTAAAGGAACAATACCCAGATTATAAAGTTGTTGCTTATATCAACACTACAAGTGAACTTAAGACAGTATGTGATGTATGTGTTACCTCGTCATCGGCTCTTAAGATTTGCAGTCAACTTGATGCAGACAAAATACTGTTTATTCCTGATAGAAATCTCGGCTCTTGGATTGCCGCTCAGTTACCCGATAAGAAGTTTAAACTCCTTTCAGGCGGTTGTCCTACACATGCAAGAATGGGCGTTTCTGATGTTAAAAAGGCAAAAGAAGCCCATCCTAACGCTTTGTTCCTTGTGCACCCGGAGTGTGTTCCGGATGTCGTAGCAGAGGCAGATTATGTCGGTTCTACCACGGGCATTATGAATTATGCTAAGGAGAGCGATGCCAAGGAATTTATTATCGGTACAGAGAACAGTATCGTAACCCATCTTCAGTATGAGTGTCCGGACAAAATGTTCTATCCTCTCTCAAAGGATTGTGTTTGCCATAATATGAAAGCCACAACACTTGTTGATGTCCTTAATTGTTGCAAAGGTATCGGCGGTGGGGTCATTGAGCTTGACGAAGAAACCCGTCTCGGTGCAAAGCGTTGCATTGACGAGATGATTAGACTCGGCTGATAGGTGGTTTTATGAAAAAAGCTATTGTCGCTATGAGCGGCGGTGTTGATTCGAGTGTAGCAGCATATTTTATGAAAGAGCAGGGATACGACTGTATCGGTGCCACTATGAAGCTTTATGACAATGAGGACATTGGTATAAGCAGAGAAAAGACTTGCTGCTCACTTGACGATATTGAGGATGCCCGTGCTGTTGCTCACAAATTGGGAATGAATTACTATGTTTTCAATTTCAAAGACGAGTTTGACAAAAAAGTAATAGATAAATTTATCGCTACTTATGAAAGCGGCGGTACCCCCAATCCTTGTATAGACTGTAACAGATATCTTAAGTTTGAAAAACTTATGCAGCGTATGGAAGAGCTGGGCTTTGATTATGTTGTAACCGGTCATTATGCTGATATAGAAGAAAAGGACGGCTGGTATTACCTAAAAAAAGGTAAGGATATTACTAAAGACCAAAGTTATGTTTTGTATTCACTTACTCAATACCAACTTAGTCATACACTTTTTCCTCTCGGCAAGTACTCTAAGGAACACATTAGAGAAATTGCAGAAAAACAGGGTTTCATAAATGCACGGAAGCGTGATTCACAGGATATTTGCTTTGTACCTGATGGCGATTATGCTAAGTTTATCGAGAATTATAAAGGCATTACATATCCCGACGGCAACTTTGTTGATAAAAACGGAAATGTCTTAGGCACCCATAACGGTATAATAAAATATACTGTAGGTCAAAGAAAAGGACTAGGCATTGCCCTGGGTCATCCGGCATATGTGATTTCAAAGGATATTGATAAAAATACTGTTGTTCTCGGTGGTAACGATGATTTGTTTACCAACAGACTTAAGGCTGATGATTTTAATTGGATAATTCCGGCACCTGCCGAAAAAGTCGGTATTGACTGCTTTGCAAAAACCAGATATAATATGCACGAGGTTGGGTGTACTGCGTATCCCGACGGTGATTGCGTAACAGTTGTGTTCAAAAATCCGGTCAGAGCAGTTACCTCCGGACAGGCTGTCGTTTTGTACAAGGATGACTATGTTTTGGGCGGCGGAACGATTATTTGACCTTTCATAAATCGTTAATATTTATTTTTTAATTTGTTAATTCTATGAATATATTTTCTTAATTTATTTATTGTATTATTCAATCAGTACGAATGAAGTGGAAGATAACATTGATGGTTCCACATTGCCATCGGAGTCGGTAACAAGTTTCTCTTTTCATTGTTTCTCCTCTAGCCGGTTGTCTTTAAAAATGCTCCAATCCACTTTATGTTGTACTTTTTTGTTTATATTGCACTATATCTCGCTATACAATTAGGCAAAATTCTATAATATTATTAA
>ERZ1106973.165-NODE-165-length-88841-cov-25.419683_pt1 | contig 88841 bp, 73 predicted proteins | sample MGYA00403686_ERZ1106973 | MGnify/ENA primary metagenome ERZ1106973 (study PRJEB35170, sample SAMEA104062408) | human gut metagenome | biome: human gut; feature: human-associated habitat; material: faeces | place: Denmark | collected 2012-11-06 ...
AAGCTGCTGTACATGTTTACCTTCCCCATCTTTATGTTTACATACATCCCCATCTCTCTGGCCGCTCTGGTCCAGAAGGTGGAGTGGAAGCCCATTTACCACACCGGCGGCCAGAAGGCCCTGGGCAAAGGCTAATGAGTATCACCCCGCGGCTATGCCGCGGGGTGTCTTTTTCTGGAAACCAATTTCGACGCCCTCCGGGAAAAAGCCTTGACAACGGGGCCCGAGTGGGATAAACTAAAAACGATATGGGCCGTCACAACGGAGACCATGCAAATACTGACCACCCGCCTCGCCGGGTTAAGGCCATACGGACAGCCGGGTCAACTGCCGAAGGCAACTGAGATGTTGCCATTATTGATTGAGTTAAAAGCTCAATTTTATAAGTTGGTTACTTTATAACCAGTATGCCGCGGGCATATCAACTTGTAAAACGGTCAATAAGAGTAGTCAAAGTTTGTATTTGCTATCGCTCTGTAAAACGCCCGTACGTCCCGGGAAAAGGGGATGAGTGTCCCCGTATCTCTTTGCCGACTGGCGAAATCACGACCTGTTACAAGCGGTATGCGCAGCATACCGCTTGTTTTTTTATTCTTCGACAAGGGGGAGGAAGGCTTTATGGCGGAAAAACTGCGGCTTTACGGCTTCAACAACCTGACCAAGGCCCTCAGCTTCAATATCTACGATGTGTGCTACGCCAAGACCGCCCGGGAGCAGCGGGACTATATCGCCTACATTGACGAGCAGTACAACTCCGAGCGTCTGACCAATATCCTCACCACCCTGACGGATATGATCGGCGCCAAGGTGCTGAACATCGCCAAGCAGGACTACGACCCTCAGGGGGCGTCGGTGACCATCCTCATTGCGGAGGGCTCTATGGTGCCCGTGGGGGATACTCAGCTGGCCCACCTGGACAAGAGCCATGTCACCGTCCACACCTACCCGGAGTACCATCCGGAGACCTGCCTTGCCACCTTCCGGGTGGATATCGACGTGGCTACCTGCGGGGAGATCACCCCCCTGTCCACCCTGGACTACCTCATCGGCTCCTTTGACTCGGATATCATCACCATGGACTACCGGGTCCGGGGCTTTACCCGGGACGTGAACGGCAAGAAGCTGTTTATGGACCACACGGTGCGCTCCATCCAGGAGTATATCGACCCGGCCATTCTGCGCCTGTACGACACCGTGGACATCAATGTATACGAGGCCAACCTCTACCACACCAAGATGATGCTCAAGGACATCAATCTACAGAACTACCTGTTCAAAACCGATGTCTATGAGCTGCCTCCCAAAGTGCGGCTGGAGATCATGGACAATATCCGCCGGGAGATGATCGAGATCTTCAGCGGGCGGAACATCTATTGAAAGAGGTGAGAGCAACGCTTCAACAGGACCGCGCGCCCATCTATGAGGCGCTGGAAGAATTTCGAAAAAGAAGGGTCGTTCCCTTTGACGTCCCCGGCCACAAGCGGGGCCGGGGCAACCCCGAGCTGGTAGAGCTGCTGGGGGAGAAGTGTGTGGGGATGGACGTCAACTCCATGAAGCCCCTGGACAACCTGTGCCACCCGGTCTCCGTCATTCGGGAGGCCGAGGAGCTGGCCGCCCAGGCCTTTGGAGCCGCCCACGCCTTTTTGATGGTAGGGGGCACCACCTCTGCGGTGCAGAGCATGGTGCTCTCGGTGGCCAAGCGGGGGGACAAGATCATCCTGCCCCGCAACGTCCACCGCAGCGTGCTGAACGCTCTGGTGCTCTGCGGCGCGGTGCCGGTCTACGTCAACCCCGAGGTGGACAAGCGCCTCGGCATCTCGCTGGGCATGAAGCGGGAGCAGGTGGAAAAGGCCATCAAAGAGCATCCGAATGCCGTGGCTGTGCTGGTGAACAACCCCACCTACTACGGCATCTGCTCCGACCTGCGCGCCATCGTCAAGATGGCCCACGACGCCGGGATGCTCTGCCTCGCCGACGAGGCCCACGGCACCCACTTCTACTTCGGCGGCGGCAGCCTGCCCGTCTCTGCCATGGCGGCGGGCGCGGACATGGCCTCCGTCTCGATGCACAAGAGCGGCGGCAGCCTGACCCAGTCGAGCCTGCTGCTCATCGGCCCCAACGTCCACCCCGGCTATGTGCGCCAGATCATCAACCTGACCCAGACCACCTCCGGCAGCTATCTGCTGATGTCCAGCCTTGACATCTCCCGCCGCAACCTCGCGCTGCGGGGCCGTCAGGTGTTCCATCAGGTGGCCGACATGGCCGAGTACGCCCGGGAGGAGATCAACGCCGTGGGCGGCTACTACGCCTTCGGCAAGGAGCTTTGCAACGGCAACTCGGTCTTCGACTTCGACACCACCAAGCTCAGCGTCCACACGCTGGACATCGGCCTCGCCGGCATCGAGGTCTACGACATCCTGCGGGATGAGTACGACATCCAGATCGAGTTCGGCGACATCGGCAACATCCTCGCCTACCTCTCCATCGGCGACCGCCCGCAGGAGATCGAGCGTCTGGTGAGTGCGCTGGCCGAGATCAAACGCCGCTACCACACCGACGGCACGGGCCTGTTGAGTCAGGAGTACATCGACCCCGTGGTCGCCGCCAGCCCGCAGGAGGCCTTCTACGCGCCCAAAAAGAGCCTGCCCCTCCGGGAGACCGAGGGAATGGTGTGCAGCGAGTTCGTCATGTGCTACCCCCCGGGCATCCCCATCCTTGCCCCCGGCGAGCGCATCACCAAGGAGATACTGAACTATATCGAGTACGCCAAGGCCAAAGGCTGCAGCATGACCGGCCCGGAAGACCCGGACATCCTGCACCTGAATGTTCTGGCATAAGGAGAAGCAGATGGAGTTTTGGTTTTCGGAATTTCACACCCCGGACGTCAAGCACAGCATCCGGGTCAACAAGCAGCTCTACTCCAAGCAGAGCGACTACCAGCGCATCGATATTTTTGAGACGCCCGAGTTTGGCCGGGTGCTGACGCTGGACGGCAACGTCATGCTCACCGAGCGGGACGAGTTCATCTACGACGAGATGATCGTCCATGTTCCGATGGCCGTCCACCGGGAGGCCAAGGACATCCTCGTCATCGGCGCAGGCGACGGCGGCGTGGTGCGGGAGCTGACCCGCTACGACCGGGTCGAACGCATCGACCTCGTGGAGATGGACCCGCAGGTCGTGGAGGCCTGCCGCGCCTATCTGCCCGGCAACGCCTGCCGGATGGATGACCGCCGGGTGCACATCTACTTCGAGAACGCCCTGAAGTACATCCGCCGCTGCGAGGCTGACTACGACCTCATCATCGTGGACTCCTCCGACCCCTTCGGCCCCTCTGAGGGCCTGTTCACCCGGGAGTTCTACGGCAGCTGCTTCAATGCCCTGCGAGAGGACGGCATCATGGTCAACCAGCAGGGCAGCCCCTTCTACACCGAGGACGCCAGCGCCATGCAGCGCAGCCACAAGCGCATCGCGTCCACCTTCCCGGTCAGCCGGGTCTATCAGGCCCATATCCCGACCTTCGCCGCCGGTTACTGGCTCTTCGGCTTTGCCAGCAAGAAGTACCACCCCATCGACGACCTCGACGCCGACGCATGGAAGGCGCTGAACCTGCGCACCCGCTACTACACCACCCGGCTCCACGTCGGAGCCTTCTATCTGCCGGCATTCCTCGAGGAGATGCTGCGCGAAGTGGAGGAACCCAAATGATCTCACCCAATGTTGAAACCTTCATCGGCTGCGACAGCAGCTACCGCGCCGCCGACATCGTGCTCTACGGCGCCCCCTTCGACTCCACCACCAGCTACCGCCCCGGCGCACGGTTCGGCCCGTCGGCCATCCGGCACGAGAGCTTCGGCCTCGAGACCTACAGCCCCTACCAGAACGCCGACCTCACCGACTTCGACGTCTTCGACAGCGGCGACCTCGAGCTTTGCTTCGGCTCCAGCGAGGCAGCCCTCGCCGACATCGAGGCCCGGGCGGCGGAGATCCTGAAGGACGGCAAGCTGCCCCTCCTGCTGGGCGGCGAGCATCTGGTGACGCTGGGCGCTGTGCGGGCCGTGGCGCAGAAATACCCCGGCCTCCACATCATCCACTTCGACGCCCACGCCGACCTGCGGGACGACTACCTCGGCGCAAAGCTGAGCCACGCCTGCGTCCTCCGCCGCTGCCACGAGCTGGTGGGCGACGGACACATCCACCAGTTCTGCATCCGCAGCGGCGAGCGGGCCGAGTTCGAGTTCGCCGCCCAGCACACCGAGATGCACAAGTTCGACTTCACCGGCCTTGCCGAGCTGACCGAGCAGCTCTGCGCCACCAAAGAGCCGGTCTACCTCACCATCGACCTCGACTGTCTCGACCCCTCCTGCTTCCCCGGCACCGGCACCCCCGAGGCCGGCGGCGTGAGCTTTTTGCAGCTGCTGGACGCCATCCGCACCGTGGCCAAAGCCAACATCGTAGGCGCGGACCTCAACGAGCTGGCCCCCATGCTGGACATCTCCGGCGTCTCCACGGCCACGGCCTGCAAGGTGCTGCGGGAGCTGCTCATCGCGCTGGACAAGGGCTGGCCCGGCTTCCAGACCTGACGAAGGAATGAATATTTTGACATAAAGGAGAAACCATCATGAGCAAAGTTCTGATCATCGGCTGCGGCGGCGTGGCCTCCGTCGCCATCCACAAATGCTGCCAGGTGCCCGAGGTGTTCACCGACATCTGCATCGCCAGCCGCACCAAGTCCAAGTGCGACAAGCTGGCCGCCGAGCTTGCCCCCAAGACCACTACCCGCATCACCACCGCGCAGGTGGACGCCGACCATGTGGACGAGGTCATCGCTCTCATCAAGAGCTACCAGCCCGACCTCGTGATGAACATCGCCCTGCCCTATCAGGACCTGACCATCATGGACGCCTGCCTCGCCTGCGGCGTCAACTACATGGACACCGCCAACTACGAGCCGGAGAACACCGACGACCCGGCATGGCGCGCCGTCTACGAGAAGCGCTGCAAGGAGGCAGGCTTCTCCGCCTACTTCGACTACAGCTGGCAGTGGGCCTACGCCAAGAAGTTTGAGGAGGCCGGCCTCACCGCCCTGCTGGGCAGCGGCTTCGACCCGGGCGTGACGCAGGCTTACTGCGCCTACGCCAAGAAGCACGAGTTCGACACCATCGACACCATCGACATCCTCGACTGCAACGGCGGCGACCACGGCTATGCCTTCGCCACCAACTTCAACCCCGAGATCAACCTGCGTGAGGTGTCTGCCCCCGGCAGCTACTGGGAGGACGGCCACTGGGTGGAAATTCCGGCTATGAGCATCAAGCGGGAGTACGACTTCGACAAGGTGGGCCAGAAGGATATGTACCTGCTCCACCACGAGGAGATCGAGTCCCTCGCCAAGAACATCCCGGAGGCAAAGCGCATCCGCTTCTTCATGACCTTCGGCCAGAGCTATCTCGACCATATGCGCTGCCTCGAGGACGTGGGGATGCTCTCCACCACGCCCATCCAGTTCAACGGTCAGGAGATCGTGCCCATCCAGTTCCTCAAGGCCCTCCTGCCCGACCCTGCCAGCCTCGGCCCCCGCACCAAGGGCAAGACCAACATCGGCTGCATCTTCACCGGCAAGAAGGACGGCAAGGAGAAGACCTACTACATCTACAACGTCTGCGACCATCAGGAGTGCTACAAAGAGGTCGGCTCGCAGGCCATCAGCTACACCACCGGCGTGCCCGCCATGTGCGGCGCCCTGATGCTGCTGACCGGCAAGTGGACCACCAAGGGCGTCCACACGGTCGAGGAGTTCGATCCGGACCCCTATCTGGACGCTCTGGACAAGTACGGCCTGCCCCGCTCTGAGAGCCACAGCCCGGCTCTGGTGGACTGATGCGGGTGCTCGATACACGCCCGCCCTTCGCCGGGCTGGCAAACCTCTCCGAAGCGGCCCTCGCTTCTCTGCCCACCCCCTGCTACCTGCTGGACGAGGCCCAGCTGCGCCGCAACGGCGAGATCCTGCTGGGCGTCCAGCAGCGGACGGGCTGCAAGATGCTGCTGGCCCAGAAGGCCTTCTCCAACTTCGACCTCTACCCCCTCCTCGCGCCCTATCTGGCGGGCACGGAGGCCAGCGGCCTCTACGAGAGCCGTCTGGGCAGGGAGGAGCTGCCCCAGAAGGAGAACCACGTCTTCTGCGCCGCCTACCGGGTGGACGAGTTCGCAGAGCTGCTCCACTACGCCGACCACATCGTCTTCAACTCCCCCGCTCAGCTGGCAAAGTTCGGCCCGGCGGCAAAGGCTGCGGGCAAGAGCGTGGGCCTGCGCATCAACCCCGAGTGCTCGACGCAGGAGGGCCACGCCATCTATGACCCCTGCGCCCCGGGCAGCCGCCTCGGCACCACCCGCGCCCAGTGGGATGCCGCGCTGGAAAAGCAGCCGGGCCTCTCTTCCCTGCTGGACGGCCTCCACTTCCACACCCTCTGTGAGCAGGACGCCGACGCGCTGGCCCTGACGCTGGACGCGGTCGAGGCGAAGTTTGGCAGCCTGCTGCCGGGCCTGAAGTGGCTCAACTTCGGCGGCGGACACCACATCACCCGCCCGGGCTATGCCCTTCCGACGCTGGAAGCCTGCATCACCCGGATGCAGGAGAAGTACGGTGTACAGGTCTATCTCGAGCCGGGCGAGGCGTGGGCGCTGAACGCGGGCTATCTCGTCACCACGGTGCTGGACACCCTGCACAACGGCAGCACCAGCCTCGCCATCCTCGATATGTCCGCCGCCTGCCACACCCCGGACGTCATCGAGATGCCCTACCGCCCGCCTCTGCTGGGCGCAGGGGAGCCGGGCGAAAAGAGCGTCACCGTCCGCCTTGGCGGGCCGACCTGCCTCGCAGGCGATGTCGTGGGAGACTACAGCTTCGACGCCCCCCTGACCGAGGGCGACAGGCTCCTTTTCGGCGATATGGCCATCTACACCACCTGCAAGAACAATACCTTCAACGGGATGCCTCTGCCACCCATCTGGACGCTGACCGAGGACGGCACCTGCCGGGAGCTGGTGCGGTTCGGCTACAACGACTTCAAGATGCGGCTGGGACACCGCGCATAAAACGAAAGCCATCGGCTGTCTGGGCCGATGGCTTTTTTAGTTACTTGAGCTTCTTTTTTGCTTCGTACTCCCGCAGGGCGGTCAGGGCCTCGCCGGACAGGGGGTAGAGGGCCAGCATATTGAAGATGGTCATGAGGCCGATGCCCACATCGCCGAGGTCCCACACCACGGTGTAGGCCTCCATGCCGCCCACCACCAGCATCACCAGCGCCAGCACCTTGTAGGCCGTCTGCCAGAGCCAGCGGTCGCCGAAGAGATAGGCCACATTGCAGCGGGCGTAGTAGAGGATGCCGAGGAAGGTGGAGAAGCTGAACAGCGCCAGTGTCACCGCGATGAACACCACGCCGAAGCCGCCCAGATGATACTCCATGGCCGCCTGCAAAAGGTCCATGCCCTGCCGCCCGCCGGTGACGCTCCCGGGGGCCAGCAGCATGACGAAGGCCGTGCAGCTGCAGATGACGATGGTGTCGATGAGGACGCCCAGCGCCTGCACGAGGCCCATCTTCACCGGGTCGTCACACTCTGCGGCTGCGGCGGCACAGGGGGCCGAGCCGGAGCCGGCCTCGTTGGAGAAGAGGCCCCGCTTGATGCCGTTCATCACCACTGCACCGAAGCCGCCGCCCACGGCCTGCCGCAGGCCGAAGGCCTCCGAGAAGATGCGGACAAAGACGCCGGGCAGCTGGGGCAGGTGGGTGAGGATGATCCAGAGGGTCATGACGAAGTAGCAGCCCGCCATGATGGGGACGATGACGTCAAGGCTCCTGACGGTGGCCTCCTTCCGCAGGACGATGACCGCCGCCAGCGCCGTCAGCACCAGCGTCGTCGTCAGGGGCGGGATGGCGAAGGCGTTCTGAAACGCCTCGCTCACCGAGTTGCTGACGACCTGACTGATGCCGCACCAGCAGATGAGGCCCGACACCGCGAACAGGCAGGCCGTCACCGAGCGGCGGAGCTTTTTCCCCCGCCTGCGCTCGGCGAGGGTGTGGATGTAGTAGGCCGGGCCGCCCCGCCAGCCGCCGTAGAGGGGGTCGGGCTGCTTATATTTCTGGGCCAGCGCAGACTCCACGAAGGAGGTGGACGCCCCCAGCAGGGCCGTCACCCACATCCAGAACACCGCGCCTGCGCCGCCCACAGACACCGCCGCCACGACGCCCACCAGATTGCCCATGCCCACCCGGGTGGCCGTGGACACCACCAGCGTCTGGAAGGACGAGAGGCCCTTGCCCTTGTCGTTCTTTTCGCAGACCGCCGCCAGCATATCCCGGAACAAACGCACCGGCAGCAGGCGGGTGCGGAGGGTGAAGAACACCCCCGCCGTCAGCAGCAGGATGACCATAAAGGAGAGCGTGAGGGTCACGCTCCCCAGATGCAGGGTGAGCAGGTCGCCCCACAGCAGGCGGTAGACGCCCTCGATGAGTTGAATCAGCACAGCATTTCCTCCCAGTGCTTCCTATTGTGAAATTGTTGCCTCCCTATTATAGTATATTTTGTTCGATTTGTAAATCACTGTCATGAAGTTCAGGAGAAAAAAGCAAGTCACTCTTCCCCGTCCAGAAGCCTCTCCCTTTGGGAGCAACGACGACGACCGCCGCCAGCGGCGGAAACAGGGAGGAGTTGTTGGGGCCGCGGCCAGCAGGATGCGAGGCCCGCACCAAGGGCCGAAGCAGACGCTGGGAGCCGCAACCCGGGTTCCTTATAAAATCAAAAAGCTCCCCCTTGCGGAGGAGCTTGGTGTGCAGCTTATCAGGACAGGATCATCCGGTCGTTGGCGAACTCGCCGCCGCTGGCGATCTGGAACTTTGCCAGCAGGTCGGAGACCTGAAGATCCTTCTTCTCGTCGCCCGAGACATCGTAGATGATGTGGCCCTCGTGCATCATGATGAGGCGGTTGCCGTACTTGATGGCATCCTTCATGTTGTGGGTGATCATCATGGTGGTCAGGTGGTTCTCCTCGACGATCTTGGCCGAGAGGGTCAGCACCTTCAGGGCCGTCTTGGGGTCGAGGGCGGCGGTGTGCTCGTCCAGCAGCAGGAGCTTGGGCTTGTTCATCGTCGCCATCAGGAGGGTCAGCGCCTGACGCTGGCCGCCGGACAGCAGGCCCACGCGGGCGGTCAGCCGGTTCTCAAGGCCCAGATCGAGGCTCTTCAGCAGCTCGCGGTACTGCTCCCGCTCGGCCTTGGTGATGCCGATGCGGAGGGTGCGGGGCTTGCCGCGGCGGGCCGCAAGGGCGAGGTTCTCCTCGATCTGCATGGTGGCAGCAGTGCCGGTCATGGGGTCCTGAAAGACGCGGCCGATGTAGGCGGCGCGCTGATGCTCGCTCAGGCGGGTGACGTCCACGCCGTCGATGACGATCTTGCCGCAGTCCACGGGCCAGACACCGGCCACGGCGTTCAGCATGGTGGACTTGCCCGCGCCGTTGCCGCCGATGACGGTGACGAAGTCGCCCTCGTTCAGCTTCAGGTTCAGGCCGTTCAGGGCCGTCTTCTGATTGACCGTGCCCGCATTGAAGGTCTTGGAAACATTCTGGATCTCAAGCATTTTTTGCGCCCTCCTTGTTTGCCTTCTTGGCCGCAGGCTTCGAGAAATACTTGCCCTTCCAGTACGGCACAGCGAGGAAGATGGCCACGACGGATGCGCTCAGGAGCTTCAGCAGGTTTGCGTCGAAGCCGAGGGTCAGCACCAGCTGGATGACGATGTAGTAGATGATGGCGCCCAGCGAGACGGACATCATCTTGAGGGCAAAGTTGTGGAAGATGCGGCCAAACACCGCCTCGCCGATAATGACGGCGGCCAGACCGATGACGATGGCGCCGCGGCCCATGCCGACATCGGCAAAGCCCTGATACTGGCTCAGGAGAGCGCCGGACAGGGCCACCAGCGCATTGGAGACGGCCAGACCCAGCACGATGTTGAAGTTGGTGTTGATGCCCTGTGCACGGGACATGGCGGGGTTGGAGCCGGTGGCGCGGATGGCGCAGCCCAGCTCGGTGCCGAAGAACCAGTACAGCACGCCGATGACCACAGCCGTCACGAGGATGACCATGATGATGGGGTTGTGGAGGGCAAACTCCTTGACCCAGCGCAGGGAGATGAGCAGGCCGTACTTGTCCACGTTGATGGACTGGTTGGCCTTGCCCATGATCTTCAGGTTGATGGAGTAGAGGGCCAGCTGGGTCAGGATGCCGGAAAGGATGGCCGGGATGCCCATGAAGGTGTGGAGCAGGCCGGTGACGAGGCCGGTGGCAAGGCCCGCCAGCACAGCCACGAGGAGCGACACCCAGACGTTCTGCCCCGACAGCAGGCACATGACGCAGACTGCGCCGCCGGTGCCGAAGGAGCCGTCCACGGTCAGGTCGGCCACATCAAGGATGCGGTAGGTGAGGTAAACGCCGATGGCCATGATGCCCCAGATCAGGCCCTGTGCGCACGCACCCGGCAGAGCGCCGGGCAGGTTCGCCAGTCTTGCAAGCAGTTCCAAAATGATTCCTCCTGTAAATTACACTTTTTTTATTTTCCCGCTTGATACGGGAAAGCGGAGAAAGGCGGGAAAATGCCCTTCTCCGCTATATTTATGGTTCAACCTCTCCGGCACGCCGTAGGCGTGACGGAGAGGTTATTCCCCTATCAGCCCTCGATCTCCTCGTATCCCTCGGGGGCAGTCAGGCCCAGATCGTCGCAGACGGCCTTGTTGTACTTCTTGGTCACGTCGGTGTACTCGATGGGCATGGTGGAGATGTCGGCCTCGCCCTTCAGGATCTTGACGGCCATCTCGCCGGTGGTGTAGCCCAGATCGTAGTAGCTGATGGACAGGGTCGCCACGCCGCAGCCGGCGCAAATGCCCTCCTCACCGGCGAAGACGGGCTTCTTGGCGGGGCGGCAGATGCCGTCCACGATGCCGGTGTTGGCGGCGACGGTGTTGTCGGTGGGGACATACAGGGCGTCGTTCTCGTCAGCGGCCTTCTGGCAGACGGAGGACAGGTCGTTGGAGTCGGAGAAGGCGTACTGGGTCGCAGTGACGCCCTTGGCCTCCAGATACTTCTGGACCTCATCCACCTGATACTGGCTGTTGGCCTCTGCGGAGCAGTACAGCAGGCCCACCTTCTTGGCCTCGGGCATCCACTCCACGATCATATCGGCCTGCTGGTCCAGCGGGGCGAGGTCGGAGGTGCCGGAGATGTTGCCGCCCACCGTGCCGGAGAAGTCGCTCAGGCCCAGCGCCACGCCATACTCGGTGACGGAGGTGCCCAGCACGGGGATCTCGTTGGTGGCAGACTGTGCCGCCTGCAGGGCGGGGGTGGCGTTTGCCATGATGAGGTCCACGCCTGCGGAGACGAAGCCGTTGGCGATGGTGGCGCAGGTAGCGGAATCACCCTGTGCGTTCTGGAAGTCGAACTTCACATTGTCGCCGAACTCTGCGGTCAGAGCGTCCTCAAAGCCCTGCGTTGCAGCGTCCAGCGCGGCGTGCTGCACCAGCTGGCAGATGCCGACGGTGTAGCTGTCGCCGGAAGCGGCAGCAGAGCCTGCTGCGGCAGAACTTGCCACAGAGGAAGCCGCTGCGGAGGAGGCAGAAGAGCCGCCGCAGGCGGTCAGGGCAGCAGCAGCGCCGCAGACAGCGGCGGCGGCCAGAAACGAACGACGAGTGATTTTACGCATAATGATTACTCCCTCATTTTTCGCTCACGCGGCCACAGGATGCCGCGCAAACACGCATTTCAATGTCCAGCAGAGCGATCTCTGCTTTACACTCGTGAAGTATAGCACGATTTCCCTCCGTTGGCAACGCTCTTTCGGCCCTAATTATCGATTAGAGTGCATCTATCCATCACTTTTTTCGATGGACATTTCTTCTCTGCTGATACTCCGTCAGTTTTTGCAGTGCTTCGCCCAGCCAGACAAGGTTTGCTTCCAGCTGCGGCAGGTAGGCCTGCCCGTAGTCGAACCGGAAATAGAGGGCCTGCCAGAGCTTCGCCTGCATCCGGCGGCGCAGCGGCGGCTCGAGGGCAGCGTCCAGCGGCTCCACCACGTCCTCCAGCTCCATGCAGGTCTGTGCCCAGCGGACGTCGGTCTTTTCCCGGGCGGGCACATCGTAGCGGGCCAGATAGTCCTCCACCCGCGCCGCAAAGACCGCTCCCCCGCAGCCGGTGGGCTGCAAAAAGTAGCGCACCTCCCCTTCCCGGCTGATCTCCTGCGCCAGCGGGTAGAGGGCGCAGACCAGCGGCTCGGCGTCGTGGATGGCGCAGTGGTCTTCGGTGAGGAAGGGGCAGTTGTTCCGCTCCTCCTTCACGGGGGCCAGCCGCAGCACCGGCAGATGGCTCACCGGCCCGATGGACGCCCGGCAGAAGGCCCGGGCCACGGTCTGGGGCGGCAGGCGGAGGCGGGCCGCGATGCGCCAGAGGTCGAAGCCCGACAGCACGATGTCCTCCCGCCCCCGGCAGCAGTCGCCGCAGCCTGCGCAGGCGAAGGAAAACGCTTCATCCCGCCCCAGCAGCGGGGCCGTGCGGGCAAAATCGACCCGTCCGCAGAGGTCGAGCTGTGAATCCTTGAGCATATGATCTCTCCTGTATACTGTGGTGAATTATATGGCCAAGTGGCCATTTAATAATATAGATACGTTATATTTCCCCAGTTGGTCAGTTTGGCCAAGTGACATGGATTGGCCAAGTGACCCACTTGGTCAGCTATGCTCATTTGGTCCCCTTGGCCAAGTGGATATTTCGACATAGCAGCGATGGAAAAGTGTCACTTGGTCAGATAACCTGCGTGGCTCGGAGGGGCGAAAGCCTCTCCCCTTGGGAGAGTCTTATCGCCCTCACTCAAACCTCTTCGCCGGTATCACGATAGCCCCGAACAGCGAGGCGATATACACCACCAACACCGCGCCCCACACCTGCCAGCCGGTAGCGCGCTCGAGCAGGACAGCCCCCGCCGTGCAGGGCGGCACCAGCACCAGCGACGCCATCGACCAGACCCGGAACGCCCGCAGGATATGCTTCCAGTTGCGGTTGTTGTAGTACACCCCGGGGATGTGGATGTGGAACGCACCCTGTGCAAAATTGCAGATGCGGTTCTCGTCGTAGTAGCGGGGCAGGGTCTCGGCCATCCAGAACATGGCATATGCCCCGTAGACGACGCCGAACACCACACCGATGATGAGCAGAGCCAGCGCTCCCTCGATGTCGGCCAGTCCCGCTGCCCAGACGGCCAGCGCTCCGGCGACGCCCAGCACGCAGCAGATGACATACACCGGCAGATACTTCCTCGTCCGCGCCTGACGGCGCTCCGGCGGCTCTGCCGAAAAGGTCAGCGCCTTGCGGATAAGCTCCTCCGTCTCCTCGCGGGTGAAGCGCCGCTCCTCCTCTACTCTGCGGCCCTGCAAAAGCTCGGCCACCGTCGTGTTCAGCTGCTCGGCCAGCGGCACCAGCAGCGAGATGTCGGGCACGCTCTGCCCCCGCTCCCACTTGCTGACGGCCTTGTCGGACACATACAGCGTCGCGGCAAGCTCCTTCTGGGTCATCCCCTTTTCCCTGCGCAGCTGAGCCAGAAAGCGGCCAAATGCGGCTTTGTCCAGTTCGTACATATCTTCTGCCTCCTTGCGGGCGTCTGCCGCCCTTTTCTGGTTCTATTGTACCGGGCCGCATCCTCCCGCGCAACCGACGGGCGGTAGAATCATCGCTTCTCCGTCTCTTTTATAAAGAAAAAAACGCCGCACGGTCTCCCGCGCAGCGCTTCGTATCGTATCGCTTCCCGCCGCAGCCGCCCGAAAGGCCGAGCAACTCGGTAAAATAGCCTTTCAGGCCCGGACAGGCGGCCTGCTCGATCAGGCACGCCCGCCGGGACGGCGCGGGAGCGTCTCTTATATTCAGGCTTCGAAGACCTTCCTGACCGAAGGGTTGGCCTCGATGATGCGGACCAGCAGGACGCCCAGCACGGTGCAGCTGATCAGCTCGCCGATGCCCACGGAGATGCCGTTGGTGATGCAGGCCAGCCAGAGGGGTGCGCTGGAAGCGGGGTCCGGGAACATCACCGCGATCTCGATGCCGATGATGACGGCATTGAAGACCACCGGGGGCAGCGAGGCTGCGACAGCCAGACCCTTGAAGCGGATGTTCCGCAGCTTGTAGGTCACGAGGCAGGCCAGCAGGGTGGCCAGCGTGCCGAAGATGACGTCCACGATGGTGGAGCCGAGCAGGTTTGCGAGGAAGCAGCCCAGCACCACGCCGAAGATGTACTCTGCGCCGAACACCGGCAGCAGGCAGAGGGCCTCGGCCACACGCACCTGCACCGCGCCGTAAGAGAACGGCTGCAGCGCCATGCAGAGCACGACGTAGAGGGCTGCGACCATGCCGCAGCGGGCCAGTTTACGGACAGAAAGATTCTGATTCTTCATACTATAACTCCAGCGGTTTGATTTTGACCGCGCAGGGACCGCCAGCCCCTGTGGGTTTGGCCCGGCATGGTTCGAGACACGCCGGGGAGCCTAAAATCCTAAGTTGCTCTTTGAGACACCGTGCCCGCAGGCACAACTTGAGTAATTATATCATAGTTTGGGCCGGGATGCAACGGCTGCACGAAAAAAGACTGCCGCACAGCAGCAGTCTTCCAGCGTGGCTCAGCCCCGGGGCTTGCCCACATAGACCAGCGCAAGGGTGTCGGGGCCGGTGTTGGCCGAGACGACGCCGCCCAGATCAAAGGTGGTGAGGGGGGCTTTGCCGAACGCCCTGCGGCAGGCCTTTTCCAGCTCCACGGCCTGCGGGATGGAGGTGTGGCCGATCATATAGTCGAAGTCCTCCACGCCCTCGGCGCGCTTTTTGCACAGGTCGATCATGGCGGGTATGACCTTGTCGTCGCCGCGCACCTTGCTCTCCACCTTGGTCTTGCCGTCGATGAGGGTGATGATGGGGCGGATGCCCATCAGCTCGCCCATGACGGCGGCAGCGGCGGAGATGCGGCCGCTCTTCTTCATCTGCTTGAGGCTGTAGGGTCCGAGGATGACCTCCATCTTGTCCATCTGTGCCTCGAACTCGCCGATGACGTGGCGGAGCTCTGCGCCGTTCTGCAGCTTGCGGGCCATCTCGCAGACATACCAGCCGAACACCATCGAGTAGGTGTGGGGGTCCAGCAGGTGGATGTTCAGGTGGTGCTCCGGGCGCTCCTCCCGCAGCATCCCCTGCGCCATGACGGCGTTGTTGTAGGTGGAGGAGCCGGAGCGGTTGATGGGCACATGGATGACGTCGGTGTAGCCCTCGTCCACATACTGGCAGTACTTCTCACAGAACTGGATGGGGGTGATGGCAGCCGTGGAGGGGATGCCCTTAGCGGCCCGCATCTTGTCGTAGAACTCCTCGGGGGTGTATTTCTCGCGCTCCACAATATCCTCGTCGTCCAGCAGGATATGGAAGCCCATGATGTCGATGCCGTATTTTTCGGCCAGCTCCTGCGGGATGTCGCAGGAGGAGTCGGTCAGAATCGCAATTTTGCTCATAGTATCCCTCATTTCCATTCATAGTCTCGCAGATGGCCGTGGTCCAGCAGCTCCGGAAAATCCCACTGGCGCAGCACCTCGTACACACCCACAGCGACGCTGTTGGACAGGTTCAGGCTGCGGCAGGTGTCCCGCATGGGCATCCGGATGCAGTGCTCCTGATTGGCTGCCAGCAGCGCTTCCGGCAGCCCGGCGTCCTCCCGGCCAAACACGAGGTAGGCCCCGTCCGGGTAGGCGACGTCGGTGTAGCGCTGGGGCGCTTTGGTCGTAAAGTAGTAGAACGGCCCGGCGTTCCGGGCGAAGAAGTCGTCCAGACCATCATAATAGCTGATGTCCAGATAGTGCCAGTAGTCCAGCCCGGCGTGCTTGAGCTTCCGGTCGTCGATGGCAAAGCCCATCGGCCCCACCAGATGGAGGCGGCAGGCCGTGCAGGCGCAGGTGCGGGCCACGTTGCCGGTGTTCTGCGGGATGCGCGGCTCCACCAGCACGATGTTCAGGGTCGGTTTTTCGCTCATATCCGCCGCCTCACTCTTCCCGCAGCGGGCACAGCCGGGGCAGCAGAGGCTCGAACCAGACGCCGAAGCGGGTGTCCTGGTCATAGGGCGTCTTCTGGATGGCCAGCGCCACAAATTCCGCTGCATTGTCTGCCGCCGCGCTCAGGGCGTTGCCCTGAATCAGCGAGCCGATGAGCACCGCGCCGTAGAGGTCGCCCGTGCCGGGGAAATTGCGGGCGATGTGCAGCTTTTTGACCACGAAGCGTTCGCGGCCCGCACCGGCGCAGGCAATGTACTTGTCCAGCTGTAAGCCCGTGACCACCACGTTGGGGGCCAGCGCCGCCGCCAGCTCGTCGGCCAGCGCCTGTGCGCCCGCCTCGTCCAGCGGGTCGGGCAGGGGCTTTTCCAGCAGCAGCCCGGCCTCGGTGGCGTTGGGCAGGATAAGGTCGGCCCGGCGGCAGAGCTGCCGCATCCGGTCGATGAAGGCCGGGGTGACGGTGGTGTAGGCCCTGCCGTTATCCCCCATCACGGGGTCTACCACCTTGTAGGCCGAGGGCCAGAGGTCGAAGGCTTTCTCGGCCAGCGCGGCCTGCGCCTCGCCCCCGAGGTAGCCGGTGTAGATGCAGTCAAAGCTCAGCCCCAGCTCCCGGTAGTGCTCCAGCGCGGCCTCCCCGTAGGCGCAGCCGTCCAGACGAGCCGGAGCGCCAAAGCCGCCGGTGTGGGTGGAGAGCATCACCGTGGGCAGGGCCACCGGCTGGATGCCCATGACGCTGAGCACCGGCAGGATGACTGCCAGACTACAGCGCCCCACGCCGGAAAGGTCGTGGATACAGAGAACTTTTTTCGGTTCTGTTATCTTCAGCAAAAAAGAAACCTCCTTCGCAGGATATGCCTTTTCCCATAAGCCGGGCCAGCCCACAGCCAGCCCAGTTTATCAGAATATGATACAGTATACCACATTTTCCTGCACAAAAAAAGCGTATAGTGAATCCTTTGGAGGAAATACTAGCCTCACCGCCCAAAATTTCCGATTCGAAAGGAGTTTCTCCCATGAAAAACGAACACGCAAGCTCCACCGCCCCGCTCCTGCTCGGCATGGCCGCCGGGGCCGCACTGGGTGCTGCCGGCGTCATGGCCACCAACACCAGTGAGCGCCAGATACGCCGCACCGCCCGCAAGCTGGCGAAGGGCGCCGAGCACGCCGTGAGCCAGCTGGACAAGATGGTGGATGATTTCGTCGAGCGCCGGATGGACGGCTGACCGGGCCGATACAACAGCACCCCGGCTTTCCCTTTTTAAGGGAGGCCGGGGTGCTGCTGTCTGTCGGGGCAGAAGGCTTTGCGCCGTACCGCCGATTTTATTTCAGATATGCTTCCGCGCTCTTGGAGATCTCTGCCTCCACCTTCTCGGCGGCTTCCTTATTCTCTGCGCTGACCGAGATATAGGTCTTGAGCTTCGGCTCGGTGCCGGAGGGGCGCACCACGATGGAGCAGTTGTCTTCCAGCAGGAACTTGAGCACATCGGACTTGGGCAGGCCTTCCAGACCCGGCGCGTAGTCCAGCAGCTTGACGACCTTCTTGCCGCCAAACTCCTTGATGCCGCCCCGGAATGCCTGCATGATGCTCTGCATCTTGGCAAAACCGGCGCTGCCATCGAACTCATAGCTGTGCAGGGTGTTCAGGCAGTAGCCGTAGGTCTTGTACAGCTCCTCCAGCTTGTCCAGCAGGCTGATGCCCTTGGTGGCATAGTAGCTGAACATCTCGCAGATCATGTACGCGCCGTCCACGCCGTCCTTGTCGCGGACGTAGGAGCCGGTCAGATAGCCATAGCTCTCCTCAAAGCCGAACACATAGCTGTCGGCCCTGCCCTGCTGTTCCAGCTTGCCGATCTGCTCCCCGATGAACTTGAAGCCGGTCAGCACGTTGATGGTGCGCAGGCCATAGTGGGTGGCAATCTGCTCGCCCATGTCCATGGTGACGATGGTCTTGACCATGACCGGGTCGGCGGGCATCTTGCCGTGCTTGACACGCTGGCTGCAAATGTAGTCCAGCAGCAGCATACCCGTCTGGTTGCCGGTCAGCAGCTCATACTCCCCTGCCTTGTTCTTGACGGCGATGCCCACACGATCGCAGTCGGGGTCGGTCGCCAGCAGCAGGTCGGCGTTGCACTTTTTGGCATTGTCTCTGCAGCAGATGGCCCGGACGATTGCCTATGTGCAGGAACACGGCTATGACTCTTATGAAAAACTTTCAGAAACTGCAGAGGCCATCTATACCAAAATGGCAAAAGCGCGCGGCGATGCAAAGCTCACTGAAAGCAAGCTGCGAAAAACAAACGAGCAGATTCATTATCTTGGTCAATATCTCTCCACAAAATCCATTTACGGAGAATTTCTAAAAGCCCCGAACAAGAAGATTTTCCGTCAAGCCCACTCGGACAAACTTGCCCAATATGAAGAAGCACTTCAAATTCTGAAGCAGTACTCGCCCGACGGGAAGTTTCCTACCATGAAAGACCTCCGGGCAGAAAAAACGCAGCTTACGATTCAGAAGGACGCCCAATACGATACTTACCATTATTTCAAGGATTATCACAAAGAACTCCAGACCGTGTGTGCCAATGTAGACAGCATCCTCGGCGCAGAACAAGAAGTGCAGCAGCACGAACAGCAGCACACGTGAAAATACGAACCGTCCCTCTAACTAGTTTTCAAAGTCACCTAGAAACAAAAAATAACCAGCGTATCATGTGGTTCATTCCACACAATACGCTGGTTATTCGTTTCACTTACTGCTTGTACTGCAGCATACCATTTTTTAGTTCAATAAACTTTCCGTCAAAGATTTCCTGTAACACCTGCCTGCATGGTATCCGTTGCAATCTTCTGACCTCAGACGCTTCCATTACGCGGAAAGTGGTTTGGTGATGATCCTGATAAAACGCAATGAGTGATTCAATGTACGGCTCGGCATCGGCAAGTGTCCAGTTTGATTCTTCTTTTAAGCGTGAGAATACTGATACCAGACTGATGCACCGAACATCTTCAAAATTTGTGGCTCCATTCCGAGCATTTTTGTCATCGGAGCAGAACACATAGATCTGCTCACCAAGCATCACCGACAAAACCTGTAATAGCACAAACGACTTGATTTCCCCCAAGATTATTTTTCTTACCAACTTCTATATCGAGTCGTTCAAGCTCTTTCAAATAGTCCTCTCTCGATATTGTCGCGTAATCAGCATCTTCCAATGCCCGATAATGTTCCGAAAAGTAATCTTTAGAAAAGGCATCGCAGGCCAATTTTAACATCTGCGTATAAGTCGCACACGCCAGCGGTCCTCGTACAAGTGACAGGCTTTCAAGGATTTCCTGATCCGTGTAGCTTTTTATCTTTTGCGCACCAATCTTCTCGCTCAACCAGATTGGCGCATCAGCATTATACCGATTAAGTTCCGTTACGATTTGCGCATGACAAAAGAACTTATACTCCGGCAATTCCATGACCCGATCAATCAAATGATTGCCGCCATCATCTTGAACAGAGTGCGTTTTGGAAATGAAGTCAGTATCCAGCAGTGCGTATCTTTTCACTTCGATCTGACACCCCCCTCAATCCAAGCCGTACTCTTTTTTCAATTGAGCAAGATAGGCAACATCTTCGTTTTCTCTGGATTCCGTCAGATACTCATGCTGTCTGTTATACTCAACTTTCTCAAGGAGTGTGCCAAAAGATTCTGTTCCTTTGCCATCGAGCTGCCAGCGTTTTGCTTTACCTGTCAGCGATACTCTTTCCATTACATCCGCAGAGCCTACCTCCAGCAGCTTTTCAGCCTGCTGATGAGATATGTTCCCACTTTCAAACAAACGCAGTACAACTGCCTTATAGGGCATAGCGAACATATCCATAAGCATCAGGACAGAATCTACCGTAACCAAATCTTTATCAAGCCCATACAGCAGAATCTGCTCATGGAGCAGTTGATCCGGCATCAGAAGCAGCTCTGCAAAGGCATTTTCCTCCAAATCCTCCTGTGTTCTTCCTGTTTCATCCCCTGTTGCCGAATCCAGCATAGAACCATTTTTTATATAGCTCTGGTCTGTATTTTCCACATAGCAGTAGATATGATACAGTTCATGCGCCGCAGCAAAAAACTGCTTACAAAGCGGAAGTGCTGTATTTACGCACACAAAAATCGTATCCTGCTTCAAAAAGGTCAATGCCCATAATTCATCATCATGGATCGGGTAACGAAGCATTTCCAGCGCGATTTCTTTCTTTCTGGCATAGTTCTGTATGACAGCAAAGATATTGTCCTTGATAATAGAATTACCGACATACTCTGCCGAGAACTGTCTGACGATGGATTGGATTTCATCAAATTTCTTGTTTTGGCTTACAAAGAGGCTATCTTCCAGAACATTGTTCATCACTTATCCTCCCAGAGCTGCTCCATCTTTTTTCCATTCTCGCACACCCTAGTATGGAACAAAATCATATCGGACAGTTCATCCGCAAGCCGGATTCCCTTTCTTGCTTCCTTAGTTTTAACACGCCCCATAAACGCATGGATCACATTCGTGTCCATCGGCTTTTCCGGCATCTTCATCAGAGAATCCATCGACACATGAAGGTATTCAGAAATCTTATGAAGTTCAATCGCGTTGATTGCTCTCGCACCATTCATGATTTTGCTCATTGTCTGCTTGGAGACTCCAATTCCTTCTGCTAGATCAACTTGCTTTTTGTTTTCTTTTTTCAGTTCAGCCTGAATATTGTTTGCAATTATCATATTTACATCCAGCATATAATCGCCTCCTATTCTTGTACTTATATTATACGCTCTCTCGCCAAGAATATCAATCATTTGGAAACTATTTTTAATCCTCGTGATATTTTGTTTCCATTTCGGTTACAAAACAAGAGTGGCGGCTCCTTTTATGGAACCACCACTCTGCGCTGTATCGGATTTTTAACTTTTCCGACTTCTCTCCTGCTGCTGTTCTGCTGCTGTTGCTGTTGGGGCTGACTTTTCTGTTTTCGCTCTTCCAACTTGATGTGCAGGCGGTCAAGGACCGAAATCCGATTTCCGATGATACGCGGTTTCTTCGGATTATTGTTGACACAGCCATCAATCATGTTGTAATTCTGCTCTGTGCCGGATTCTTTGGCACGTTCTGCAGTGCCATTCTCCAAAAACTTCTGATGATGCAGCAGTTCCGGCTTTTGTTCTCGAAGAAACTTTTCGATTTTCTTCATAACCGAACTATCAAATCCGTAAATTGTCTGCGCCACCAAAACTCCGCTGTCGTGGAGAACAATGTCCGGTTTTTGCTTTTTTGTCTGTTCACAGACAAGCTGCACAAATCTTTGCTCCTGCACATTCTTTTCGTCAATGACTTTCCATGTATCTGTTTGGCCTTCTATCTGATAGCCACCCTCATTCAAAATCAGGTAGCTGCCCTCAGCTTTTGGTGCCAGAAAGCCATTGAACTTTACCAGTGATTCTTTGTCCACATAGTAAAATGCGGTCTTTCCTGCCGCCGTGATTGCAATAACGTCACTGACACCAAATTTTCTGATTTTGAATTTGTCGGGATTCAGGCTTTCCATGTTTTCACGAATTTTCGCTGGGAACAGACCTTGCGATGCTTTAGCGCAATAGCTGATTTCATAATTGTCCGTAGTTATCATAAAGCCGTGTTCGATCTGATACGCATAACTGCGGCAGCGGTATTCCCGATTTTTCTCAGCATCATTAATCTGGTAGATCATAAACATATCTGTTGCCATTATTTCTCTGCCACCCCTGTTTTCTTGTTTGGTTCTTCCGGCTTATACCACTCCAACTCCAGCCCCTTGAACTGATGCTCGTTCAACCGCTGCATCTTCGGGATCGTCTGCTGGACAAGTGCAGCCATCTCTGTATCCTCTGCCACAAGCGGCTGAACCTCCGTCAACACCTGAATCGTATCTTTGAGTGTCGGCTGCTCAAACATCGCCATCAGCATCAATTCCAGTTCATCAAAGCGTACATTCATTATAATTCCATTCCTTTCGATTTTGCTTTTTTCGGTTTATCCTGTTCCTGTGCAGGCTGCTCCTGTTTCTTGGCTTTCAGACTGCGCAGGGCATCCAGAACAGACTTTTTCGTGCTGCTGCGTTCCTGCTCCTTGCTCTGCTGCCGTGCCTCCATCAGTTTTTCCATATCGGAAATAGCCTGCTGCACCAGCTTATCATCCCTGAAATAGTTGATAGAGTTGATGTTCTCGCGCTGCACTTTATCGTTCACGACCAGCTCATACATTCCAACAAAGCCGCCATCTTCCTCGATGCAGAATCCAATGCACTTGTCGGCATTCATCCGTTCGGACGGAATCTTGTCGTAGGCTTCCAAGGCTTCTTCCATTGTCAGATGATCGTGGAACTCTCCCGCAAATGTAAACTCCAAGCACTCCGCAACGTAAAAGCTGAGCGTTTCTTCCGGTGCAGGTCTTTCTGCAGCGAGCGTTTCTTTCAAAACCTCTGCCTGCTGTTCAGCTACCATATTGGCCTGTTCCCGCAGTTCTGCCGCATCCATGACTTTACGCTCTGTCGCATCGCAGCCGAACTCTGCCAGCAGCTCCGTCATAGCCTCCTGCACAGACTTATCTCCATCTGTTTCAAGGACACCGCCATCCCGTTCCGTGAAGTCCTTATTATATAAGGTATAGTCGAAGCCATCGTCACAGGTCTGGATGTGAAAATAGGCATGCAATACTCTCCGCTTCGGTTTCCTTTGTAAGCCTGTCTTTTTCTTCCCCGCGCTGTTTCATGAAATCGCTGTTATGCAGCATCGCATGAGCAACCTCGTGGATCATCGTCTTTATGGTCTGGCTCTCGCCCATGCCGACCTGAATGCAGATTTCTTTGTCTGCATCACTGTAATAGCTTTGGCATCCCCTTCGATTTCATCAAACCGCATCGGCACAGACGATACCTGCTCGATTGCCGCCGTAAACAGCGCATAGTCTTTGACGCTGGCCGTCAGTTCGTTCACTTCCAACGACGGAATCGGTTCCCCATCGGTCTGCGAAACATCAAAAACCGTTGTTACGGGGAATCGCGGAACTACATACTCCACACGTTCCATTTCAGGCTCACTGTTTTCATTCAGCACAACAAGACCCGTATCCTTGTCGATTTTCTCGCGTTCCTCGACCTCCTTAATGGGAGCCGGAGCAATGATCTGGATGCCCTTTTCGCCTTTTTTGACGTAACGGTTGAACTTATTCTTCCATGCGTTAAACCCTGCCACCAGTGTGGCATCAGGCCGCTGCATAGCGATCAGTAGCGTATTGTTGAAACTGTAATTATGGAATTTTGCCATTGTGCGCAGGTATGTCGTGTACATTTCCGATGCAAAAATGTCTTTTACGCCCTGCTCCAACCGTTCCGTGATTTCTTTCATCTGCTGTTTGCGGTCAACTGCCTTGCAAGTCCTCCTTTTTCTTGACCCATCGTGTTTTCATCTGGCGCGGATATTGGTTGGCCTGTTTTGGTGCTTTTGCACCGTTCCATTCCAAGCCTCCGGCTCTGCCCTCACAGGTGTAGCCGGCAGCTTTCAGGGAGCTGCCATTCTCCGTGTCCAGAATGTAGGTAACAACTTTGTTGTAGCCCATTCTCAATATGATGGCGGCAAAGATGCTCCCACTGTTCTTTCCGCAGAAAGTCCTTTATGCTGCGCAGTAGGACTTTATTCACCACCATATCGCTCACATTCATGCGCGGATCGGCAAGCCGAGCATTATAGTCGTTATCTTCGCTATAAGAAAAGACTTCACTTTCCCGTGAACTCGTATTGTGTGCCAGACGATCTTCTCCCTCTATGACAAGACGGATATGCCATTCCATATCCTCAAAATGGTTATGTGGAATTGTCTGATGCTCATTCCCCTGCGATTCATAGTAGTAATATGTACAATTATGAAGTGCAAACACCGTATATCTTTCGTGTGCATGGTAGGAAACATATCCATTTTTATAGACGACGACCTCCGCATGGTTCTCCATCTGTTTTCGGAGAACCACTTCTATACCATCCTCCAATATCTTCTTTAAACCCGGCACTCGCTTAAATTCACTTGCAACAGGAACCATCTTCTTCAGTTCTTTCAAGGTAATAAAATTCATTTTAACCACCTTCCTGCCTTTCGGCAACAGGTGAGTCTTCTATGAAAGAACAGCAGAAATGACCTCAGACCCACCCGTTTTTTTTGAACGGGGAGCCTAAGCTCCATTCGATTAAAATTATGCCTATACCTATAGCATTCTAAATAAGGGTTTTGGCAACCACTTTTTTCAAAAAACTTTCAAATAAAAAAGCCGAAACAGGATGAACTACTTGCAGGCGCACTACTGCGCTGCATTCGCTCATTCTGTTCCGGCCTATATCACATATTGCTACGGTATCGCTCTAAACAAACAGATATTATGTTGTAGACCCAAAAGAACGTCTGGTGGAGCTGGTCGGCTAACCAGGTGCCGCCTAAGATTCCGCCTCTGCGCTTTCAGTGTCCGATGAAGCACTCTGCTTCAGGCTTCTTTCCGATGGTTCTCTGCTGTGAAAAATTCGATACTCTTCACTGGAAGGCCGTGAATACACTCCACCAGAGATTCAGCAGAAATATAATCTTCACAGCCACCACGCTTGATCTGAAGCATATTCTTTCCATCAACGACACTGCGATTCCCGATCCGCAGCCCCTTTGGGGTGCGGATTTCATGTTCTCCGTTGCTCATCTTCTCACGGCCTCCTTTGTGTTGGTTTAAATTTCTTTTTTCTTCTATTCAATTTCACCTTTTGAACTTCCGCTCTTTTTTCACCTTTTTCGACTTGCATATTTACGTTTTTTACGGTATAATAATCCAAAAGATGATAGAATATAGCATATATTATAAGCAAGTCGTGTCGCCGTGTCAAGAGGAAAATGTGAAAATTCGTTGCATCTTCCAGATTGAATATTTACAAATCCCGTTGCACATTGTTACAGCACGATAACTACGCCATAGAAAGGTTGCAAACATGAAATTTGGAGAGAAAGTTCGCGATCTACGAAAGAAACATTCTTTAACACAGGACGAATTGGCACAATGTCTGGGTATCAACAAACGAACGATCATCGGATGGGAGCGGGATGGCCGCTACCCTCGCAGTATTGAAATGCTTGAAAAGATGGCCGACATATTCCATGTACCTTTGACCTATTTACAGCCGGATCAGTCTTTATTTATCGAACGTGCCGCCGAAGCCTACGGAAAAAAGGGCAAAATAGAAGCCCAGCATCTCGCATTTGAGCTTACTGAGCTATTTGCCAGCGGAGATTTGACCCCGCAGGATATGGACGGCATCATGTATGAAATGCACAAAGCCTATTTTAAATACCGAGAACAAAAACGAGAAAAGGAACGAATAATGAACCTGTAAACCACTGTTCCATTCACTATGCCATCCCCGAAAGGAGATCACATTATGGATTCTGCATTTATCTACCGAGCTGCCAACGAACTTGTCCAAAATGCCGGAACTCGCAACATTAAACAAATCGCGCGCAGTTGCAGTCTGGACATCAGTGAAACATCCCGCATTAAAGATATGTTGGGTTTGCTTTCGCTCTATTTTGATAAGCCATTGATTCTTATCAATCGCCAGCTGGATAAACAGACAAAGCAGATGGTGTGCGGCTATGCGCTGGGGCATTATCTGGAGCATCGGCTACTTATGGACCTGCATACCCTGAACAAGTTTCTGACCATTAAGGATAGGCACATCCGTCTTTACGAGCATAACGCTTTCACATCCCACCTGATGCTGGACAGTGATGAAGTCTATCAAATGACGAAGCGTGGGCTGGACGCTGCGCAGATTTCTGCAGCGAAACGGATTCACCTCAATCTGGTGCTGGTGAAGCTGCTGGAGCTGCATCATCTTGGATACGATCTACGGCACTATCACGCCCAGCACTATGCGTTTATCAAACAGTTCAACCTTCCGGCACATTTTCAGTTTGATGTGGCCGCCGGATGAACTTATGTTCTTATAACCCTAAAACCCGTAATGAACGGCGCGTTATGCCTGTCCATCACGGGTTTTTCTTGTTATTTCAGTTTTGCGAGGATTTCATCGGCACTCATGCCTTCGGCAAGCAGCTTTTTCAGAACGGACTCTGCTTCTGTCTTTTTTGCTTCTTCTGCAGCTTTGGCATCTGCCTTCGCCTTCTTTGCTTCCAGCTTGACAATTTCCTTGTCGATAGCTTTCAGCGATGCTTTCTTCTCTTTCAGGTCAGCTTTCAAAGTGTCAATGTTTACGGTGATGGATGCGATTTCCGCTGTGAGCGCTTCCTTTGCGGACTGCTTTTCTGCAATCTGCGTTGCGAAATCAGCAGTCATAGTTTTGGGCTTATTCTTGCTGCCTTTTGTTCTGGGCATCGTTGTACACCTCCAAATTATGTATAATCCCAAGTCTAGTATAGCATCATTATCCACTATAATCAATGCGCTAATATGCCTTTTACTTTGCAAAACAGCTTTTTTATCATGTTGCAGAAAAACTCATCTCTAAGGACTAGCAACGTAATAATATAAATTATTGTTCCCTCTAGAATCAAAAAGGTTAATCCCAATACTGATGTATTGCAAATTTCATTTGAAACTTTAACACACAAGAACATTACAATTCCAGCCACCCACTTTTTTAGCGAGATTGAAAAGACCCTTTTTATATCCACAAGATGTTTTACTTCAACATAGACTATCATAATTATGCATCCGACACATTCAGCAATAACCGATGCACTTGCCGCTCCATATGACAGAAATCGCGGGATCAAAAAAGAGTTCAAAGTAACATTTACAACCGTACTTGACAATACTGCTGCTGAATAAACATTTTGTTTCTTTGTTGGAATCAAAAACTGGCAGCCCGTGACATTACTTAATGCCACAGGAATGACAGAAAGTGAATAAATCGGCAGCAAGGTCACAGTACTTGACCATCATCTGCTCAGAAATCTTCCAGTATTTACGAATCGGGGCAGACCACTTGGCTCTCATCCATTCATGGCCGCCCGATGTCATGTCTTGGACAACATTTTTCACAAATTTCTATTTTAGAAGTGCTTCCACACCCCGCCGCAAATCCTTGATTTTCCTTGATATTCCGCCATTTTTCTCTTTGGCGGTCTATTTTTTTGCCCTAATCTTCATTTTTACCGCTGATGATCTAGGTTCTTCACCTTTTTCAATCATAAAAGAATCCTCGTTTAATCTTTTTCTGTGCTGCGCCATATCTTTACAGGATTCCATATCAATCTTTTCCAAAAATCCTGCTTATCTCTGGTTTTCCCATCAAAAGCAGAAATTCGATCCAATATGCCATCAACAGCCCGAAAAGATAGGTGTCAAAAATGCCCTGAGATTTTTGTTAAAAAAGACTAAGATTTTTAATTTTTGAGCAAGCGATACACTTTTCCCTCTCCATCATGTTCTTTGTTAAAAAATAAACATTCGTTAAAAATCCGGCAAAGATTCATCTGATTTGTCAGGAAGATAGCCTTTTTCACAATAAAAAATCTTCCATCTGCAACTCAAAGTTTCCTTTGAATCACAAGTGGGAGCCACTACCAAATCTTCAAATATTATTCTTAGTTCTCTTTTTGTTCTGCTTCAATTTCAGATTTTTTTCTTCTTCCCCGGCGTTTCTTTTCTGTTTCCGGTTTCACATCCCCAATATCATAAATGACAACTTGCTCATCCGGGTACAAGGTTCCATTCAAGGTATGCCCTGATACAACGCATTGAAATAGTTGTTGTCAAAGGTCAAGCGCACGGGCAGGCGCTTGATGATGAAGGCAGGCAGATCCTTGCAGTCACGCCCCCACTGCTTCTCGGTGTAACCCTTGATGAGCTTCTCATAGATGTCACGACCCACGAGAGAGATGGCCTGCTCCTCCAGATTTTTCGGCTCACCAGTGATTTCCTTGCGCTGCTCCTCAATTTTTGCAGCGGCTTCCTCCGGTGTCACAACGCCCCACATCTTGTTGAAGGTATACATATTAAAAGGCAACGAATACAATTCACCCTTATAATTAGCGACCGGAGAATTTGTAAAGCGGTTGAACTCGGCAAACTGGGTGATGTAGTTCCAGACTTTTTTATTGTTGGTATGGAAGATATGCGCACCGTACTTATGGACATTGATACCCTCAATATTCTCTGTGTAAATATTGCCAGCAATGTTGGGACGCTTATCTACAACCAGAACAGATTTTCCATGCGCTTTAGCTTCATGTGCAAAAATGGCACCATACAGGCCGGAGCCAACTACCAAATAATCGTACATCTTAACTTTTCCTTTCCCTCACTTGCTTTTTTCAATTAGTCTCTCTGGAAAATATCTCTTGTGTAAACTTTCTCTTTCACATCATCCAGGCACTTGTCATAACGGTTTGCAATGATAGCGTTGCTCATCTCCTTGAACTTAGCCAAATCGTTGACCACAATACTACCAAAGAACGTCTCACCGTCTTTCAAGGTCGGCTCATAAATCACAACCGTTGCTCCCTTTGCTTTGATACGCTTCATAACACCCTGAATGGAGCTCTGACGGAAGTTATCACTATTGCTCTTCATTGTCAGGCGGTAAACGCCGATGGTAACAGCTTTCTCCTTGTCCTCATCAAACTCATTCTCCGCATCGTAGCCGTAGTAGCCAGCCAGCTTCAAAACGCGGTCAGCAATGAAGTCTTTTCTTGTTCTGTTGCTCTCGACAATAGCTTCAATCAAATTCTCCGGTACATCGGCATAATTTGCCAGCAACTGTTTAGTGTCCTTGGGGAGGCAATACCCGCCATATCCGAAGCTAGGATTGTTGTAGTGGCTACCAATACGAGGGTCAAGGCAAACGCCATCAATAATCTGCTGGGTATCCAATCCCTTGCTCTCTGCATAGGTGTCCAGCTCATTGAAGTAGGCAACGCGCAGAGCCAGATATGTATTGGCGAACAACTTAACAGCCTCTGCCTCGGTGAAGCCCATGAACAGGGTGTCGATGTTCTCCTTAATAGCACCTTCCTGCAGCAGACCAGCAAACTCATGTGCAGCCTCTACCAATCGCTCATCACTTAAATCAGTGCCAACGATGATACGAGAAGGATAAAGATTGTCGTACAGTGCTTTGCCTTCTCTTAAAAATTCCGGACTGAAGATGATGTTCTTGCTGCCGAACTTCTCACGCACAGATGCCGTGTAGCCCACAGGGATGGTGGACTTGATAACCATAATGGCATCCGGGTTATATTCCATAACCAGTTTGATCACAGCTTCGACTGCAGATGTGTCAAAGTGCTGGGTGTGGCTATCGTAGTTCGTAGGGGCCGCTATCACAACAAAGTCCGCATCAGAGTATGCAGCCTTTGCATCCAGAGTTGCGGTCAGGTTCAATTCTTTTTCTGCGAGATACTTCTCGATATAGTCATCCTGAATCGGAGACTTACGGTTGTTGATCATCTCAACTTTCTCCGGTACAATATCAACTGCCGTTACCTGGTGATGCTGAGAAAGCAGTGTAGCAATAGACAATCCAACATAACCCCCTGATGTCAAGATAGGGACAAAAAAATTCTCAAAAAAAGCAAAAAAATAAGCCCCACAAGGCTTTTCTGACAATTCTTTGAATCATCAGGGCCTTGTAGGGCTATCCGTTATCTTATGCTATTTTATTTTCACACTGCCTGTAATGGGGTGTTCTCCATTGTTTCCTTAAACTGCTCAACTGTCATCTTTGCTTTTGCCGCAGCACGCTCCAGCGGTAAATCACCCTCTCGAACAAGCTGAACCAGCATCCGAATCTCGCCAATTCCGATGCCTTCGATTCTGCCTTCCTGACGGCCTTCTTCACGGCCTTCGGCTCTTACGCCTTGACTAAGATTGCACACTTCAAGCACCTCTCTTTCCAGTTCTTCGCTCATTGCAACGCCAAACTCTTCTTCCAGAATTTTCTTTTTCTCCGAACCTGATCTTGTGGAAGATAACAGCACTTCCATAAATTTCAGGATTCCCTTATGATTCTCCGTCCCTGGCTTGCCTAAACAAATCATTACGACACTCATCAAATCGTAGTTTTCGGTTTCTTCCTGCGCTTCTCCAATCAACTGTTCGGGTTTGATGGAGTACCGGGTAAGCGTATTTTCAAAACCATCTGACGGCTGAGTACAAATCCAGATGGAGTAGACCTTACGAATCTTCCCATATTCAGATTTTGTAAAAATCGGACCGTGCTGTGCAGAAATCATTCTGCTACAATAATAGATTGCCCGTTTCGTCAATGGGTATCCCGGCTTGAATTTTGTCTGTGCTTCCACATTGATAATCAGACGAATGACTTCTTCCTGTTCTGCACTGTCCGCAGATTTCGGTGCGATTGCGTCAAAGCGAACATCGTAGAACAATGTTCCCTCGGTCAGCGTAGAGTCCTCGTTGTTACTACCCTTGATTACATCTGTTGACTTTTTGGGTCTGTTCGTATCATCGACATGAACACCAACAGAGCCAACCTCCGGGGTTCCCTCGATGTATTTCTCAACAATATCATCTACGGTGCAATCGCTGTATTCATTCACACAGCCTTTCATGATCTGTGCCAGAATCTGTTTGTTTGCCAACAGCTTTTTCGCTGTTCTGTCATACCTCGAATCATACTCTGTCTGATCTATCGTGTGGGCAAGCTGATTTTCCACCGTGCCTTGTTTTTCCATCGGCATTCACTTCCTCGCAGTAGATTCAACAAGAGCGTAAACTCTCCTATCGTACTTCCATCTTACCATAATTCACCGCCCATATCAAGCAACCAACTGTAAACTTTCCTTGCACGGAGTTGTCCATATTATTGCATTCTTCGCCACTGTTATATCATAGGCAACTAATTATTTCAGAACCCACTAATGTGAGATTCACATTTCAGTCAGTACTCTCCCGTTTTCTATCTGCATCGCATCCGTTATCTTAAACGAAACAAGTCGCTGCTGTGGAAAAGCTCTTCCGATCAGCCGATAGGACATTTTCTTGTCCCACCCAGAATCCCCGTAAATCATGCGAACCAATGCCATACACTTGATTTCGCCGCTATTAGATTCGTCTGGTTTTCCCACACGATGCGCTCCTGATTCTTCTGCTCCACACGCCTGTACAGCTATCTGTTTCATTTTACGATTATACAGAAACCGATAGTGTGACGGCCATTCTAACGCTTCCAGCGTTTTTCTGAAGACCGTGATTCGTCCCTCTTCCTCGCAGAAACTCATGCCAAGTCCTGCCTGTTGCTCCGTTTTCTGTTCTGTTTTTTGCATATTGCTCACCTCCCACAAATGGACAGACCCTCCCCTTGTACAACCTGTCAATTAGTCCTTTCCAGCTTCAGGAGCAATCTTTCCTGTCAGAATCCCCATTGACACATACCCATCCATTTGCTTGACTTCAGATTCTTTCCGGTGTTCTTCCACAGGCACACCAAAAGTTCCCACAATATCATCCAGGTAAAATCCCTTTCGGCTGTTCACAGGTTTTGTTGACGCAGCATTATCCTGCGAATCGACTGCGTTCTTTTTTCTCTGTCCTTCATGAAAAATTTCTGGCACAAGCAGATCAAAAACATACAGAGTTTCACCCTCAAAGGTAATCCTGTACCCCAGCATTTTATATCGGCACTCGCTGTCCCATCCCATTTTCTGATAAACTAAAGTCGCAAATGGCTTGCAGGACATCTTCCGGCTTTTGCGCTTATCCGGTTTTGCCACGCACCAACGCAGAGCGTCCTTGTCATTTTCATCACACCCACGAACAACGATACGCTTCAAATCATTGTTGAACATGACATGAACGTAGACCACATCCTCCAGCCCTGTGATACAGGCTGTATTGAATGTGATACTATCTTTACGAATCACGATTGCCGGGTCACGCAGATGGGCAAACAATTCCTTTCGCACGACCTGGTAGCCATCATACGAAAAGGCACTTTCCAGTTCTTCCGCCCGTGCGTCTCTATCATCCTGCACAATCTGCTTCTCTGGCGGCATGATTGTTGTGTTTTCTTCATTCATCTATAATCAGTCCATCCTTCCATTATCTTCTCCGCTTCACGGAGCAACTCATTTAGACTTTCTGCCGTAAATATGTTCATTTCCTCTATCTCCGTCGCAGGACGAAATACATCCCAGTTTCCGGCATAATGCTCCTGCCGTAAGATACCCACCTGTGCTATACTTGTAATCGGCTGTCCAAATGTTCCAGCCCACTCTGGTGGAAAAATGTAAATCTTCTTTTTGACCGTTTCGCCCTCATCTTCTTCGGTGTTTTCCTTTGGAGGCAGAACGATTTCTTCCACCTTAATCATTTCAGGCTCATCAAATGCGAACAGCATCATTTTGTTATCGCCCTGCTCCAAAAACTGGCCACGGAACCGATAACGCAAATCCTCATCCCATTCCATAATGTCAAATAAAGTCTTTGCAAGTCCACGACAGCCCAAAGTGCTTGCACACCAACGTCCCTCTTTCAGTCTGCCCCAACGGATCGCGTTTGGATTATTCTTGTCACAGGGGCGAATGGCAATGCAGCGTTCAACAGAATTTAGCAGCAGCTCCACATATTCAACATTTTCAAACTTTTTCAAGCAAGCGGTGTTAAAGCGCAATCGTCCATTAGAAATCGTCATAGCTGGATTCTGCATAGTAGAAAAATACTGTACCCTGACTATTTCATAGCCCGTCAGATCAAGACGCTTTTTCACATCCGCAGTAACAGTGACATCCGGTTCTTTCATCACGCTTTCAGAGGCTTCCCTGTATTCTTCTGCCGAAAAACCTGTCCAATCCTTATCAAAAGGCACATATCCTCGCAAAATCCCATCTTCAACCACGCTCAACACGGGCAAGGGTCTGTTTTTCTTTGAATAATTGCGGGATGCCCGCAGATGATTGGCTGCATTAAAAACTTCTCTGGAAACAATGGCTTCATGGTGATTCTTCTGCCTATACTGTGTCCGATCATTGTTGTTTTTCTTTGATTTATGCGTCAAAAAGTTCGGTGTAAAGGTCTTTCTTGCCAGTACATCACCACAATGGCGCTCATTTGCCAGAACACCTGCAAGTGTACCGGGATTCCACTCCACACGTCCCAACTTCGTCTTACGGCTATACTCCATCAAAAGAGTTGCAATCTCCGTAAGCGAATATCCATTCAGGTACAGGTAGTAAATCACCTTTACCGTCTGTGCTTCCTCCGGGTTAATTACAAGGTTGCCTTCCTCGTCTTTATCGTATCCAAGCAATGCAGGGGTCAGGAACAGGCCACGGCTGAACCGCCGATCAATCGACCAGTTCATAATGATAGATTTGGAATGCGATTCTTCCTCTGCCACAGATGCCAGAATCGTCAGAATCATGCGTCCATTGCTGTCCAGCGTATAGATATTATCTGCTTCAAATTTCACACCCACAGGCGGATTCAGATTTTTCAGAAGTTCAATCACAGAAAGGCAGTCAACGATATTTCGAGCAAAACGGGCAATGGATTTTGTAAGAACAAGGTCAATCTTGCCTGCCTTGCAGTCCTCAATCAACTGCTGCATCCCTTTTCGGTGTTCCAGAGATGTGCCACTGATGCCCTCATCCGCATAGATTCCAACAAATACCCATCCCGGCTGTGCCTGAATATAATCCGTATAATAGTTTTTCTGAAGTTCATACGAAGAAGTCTGTTCATCATTATCCGTGGAAACACGGATATATGCTGCCACACGCCGAATCACAGAACTTGTTTCCAAATCCTCTATGATTTTGGCGGGAATGACTTCCAATTCCGATATATCTACGCCCTTATAGCGGTCTCTGATTTTTTGCTTACGGTCTACTGCTTCTACTTCACCGGTAATCATGTGCTTTTCCTCATTCTCCCGTATGGATGCTCCAATACCACTGTCGCATCTTCCGATAACTTCGGATACCGAGTTCTTTCTTCGTATTTTCTGCGGTTCTGCGGCTGATTCCTTCATCTTTCATCCGCATATAGATTTCTCTTGCTCTCATATCGCCATCAGAAAGCAACTTTTTTATCAGATATGCTGCCTTTTCTGTTTTTGACTCAAATTCCGGCACTTTCGGTTGTTCCGATGAAACGAATGTGCTCTTGCACTCCAACCATTGAAAACCCATCTCCGCTGTTATAGAAAACCGAATTTCTCCATCAGACGGAGCCAAACTGTTTTTTATCTGCCGAACAATACGAATATCTGTATCTTTCTGGTCACGCTCCACCTGCAAAACACTTCGCGCAGCAGCAACCACATCTATGCTGCCAAGGCTTCGGTACAAACCTTTCGTTCCCTCTTTCTTATTGAGATGACCAATCAGCACAATGGCACAATCATATACTGAAGCCCACATTCCGAGACGCTGCATCAGTTTTCTGGCTCTCCCTGCAATCTGGAGGTCAGAATCACTTCCTAAATACGCCTGAATCGGGTCTATAACTACAAGCCGTGGGCGAAATTCAATGATTGCCTGACGGATACGCTCATCATCCAGTGTTAGACCACTGTATGTTTCTTCATTGATAAAAGCTACTTTTCTACAATCTGCGCCACATCTTTCCAGTCTGGGTTTAATGGTATCTGATACTCCATCTTCCGAACACTGGTAGATAACCCTCTGCGGCGTCCCAACAGGCTTTCCATCCGGTGTTTTCCCACCCTTAGAAAGTTCCGCAATCAGATTCATCATCATGGTTGACTTTCCATCGCCGGGATCGCCTTGTAGCAATGTTATCTTTCCCACTGCAATGAATGGATACCACAACCAGTGAACAGAAGTTGCCTGCACATCACTATATAATGTAAGAATTCTTTTTTCTACCTTGTCCGCCATCGTCTTTCCTTCCTATTTGCAGTCTTTTCCTACCTCTATTATAAAGCATTCGTTGCGTTTTGACTGCTACCCATCAGGTAGCATGAGTTGCCTTTTGCTACCCAGTAGGTAGCAAAACAGCCTAAGACCACAGAGCAGCTAGCAGTGTGTCCCTTTGCGGTCTTAGAACCTTTGATATAGAGTTGCTCTGCCTACCATCATGCGAGATAATTGTACTGCCTTATGCGGGGAATCATAAGGAGAAAAGCACATGGCTACTGATTATAAAGCTTTGGGCAAGCGCATTTCAAATGCCCGAAAACAAGCTGGTATCACGCAAGAGGCCCTTGGAGAGCAGCTTAACATGACACGAAAACATATTAGCGTAATCGAATCCGCTATCAAACGCCCAAGTCTTGATGCACTGGTTGATATTGCCAATGCTCTTGACGTATCGACTGATGATTTGCTGGTAGATAGTTTGATGCACTCGACTTCAACCTCAAATTCCGAAATTCACCGTCTTCTCTTGGACTGCAATGAAATCGAACAGGAAATTCTCACTCGGATGGTAAGAGAGATGAAAGCCATACTGTACGGTTTGGGAATCTGATTTTGTAGCCCGCTGATCATATAACAAAAAAGCCCGCATAAGACACAGCTGCACTTCGGATTACACCGGGGTGCTGTCTGTGGCTTATGCGGTCAAAGTCATTCCTACGGAATGAAATGCCCGCCTGATCGAGAAGATTTACGAATCCTCTCAACCAGACGGGCATTCTTTTTGCTCACCTTGCTGTTTCTATGCAGTTATGCGCCATACTTTTCCAATGCTCTCCGAATCACATCCTCACAGTTAAACTCAACTTTCATCGTCTGATCGTCATACAGATAAACCATGCTGACAAAAGCATCTACACATTCCTTGGTCAGACCGCCTATGTATGTTTTTTGACTTGCCTGCTTTGTCAGGTTGCGGATTTCTTCATCCAGTTCATCGGCACACTCCTGTTCTTCCTTTTCTGTCCGTATGCTATCCTGCAATGCAGCCAGTTTTTCCGAAAGGGTCTTTTTCTTTTCTATGTACACATCTCGCCGTAGCACACCGTCTGCATACGATTCATATAGTTTGATTTGCTCTACCCGAATGGCTTCTGCTTGCTTTTCCAAGTCCTCAATGTCCACGCAGCGCACCGTGATAGACTGCTTTTCCTGCATTCCCTGATTTACCACATCCAGCGCATAGAATACTGTTTTTATCGCACGAGCCACTTTTGCATTCACCGAATATTCTCTGTAATAGCCGCCGTAGCATTTAGAGAACTTTCCGGCTGACCGTTTATAGCCGCAATAGAAAACCATTTCCCCATATTGCCTTTCGTGGCGAAGCTGCCGATTACAGTTTCCGCAGCAGATTTTTCCTTTTAACGCAAAATCATCATCCACCTTATATTGAATTGGAGTTACGTTACGGATTGCTTTCTGTGCCTGGTAGTATTCATCTTTTGTCACGATGGCCTCATGAGCGTTTTCTGCGATGATCCACTTATCCTCCGGGAGCGTCCGAACAGAGGTAGTATTCACATCAATTTTCTTTCTTCTCCCCATAACCAACGCACCAGTGTATTCATACCGTCTAAGGATTCTCCACACGATTGCCGCGTTCCATAACATTTCACTGTCCGGGGCAATAATAGGATTGCTGCCCATCAGCAGATTCTTTCGTTTCGCATACAATCCCGGCGTAGGAAGATTTAATTCGTTCATGCCGTAGGCGATCTGCGTTGTATTGCGGCCGGACAATGCTAATTCAAATACTTTTTTCACGCAGGGTGCTGCCTCCGGGTCAATCTCCCACCGCTGCCCACCTTTCTTGTTCCACACATATCCAAAAGGGACATTCGTGCAGGTGGCTTTCCCGTTCTTCCAGTTCGTTTCCAGAGCAGCCCGAATCTTTTTCGCAATATCCCGGCTATACATATTATTCACCAGATTGCTGACCGCCACTTCGATTCCCGGTGTTCCGTTGTTCAGTTTCATGCTGTCAAAGGAATTATTCACAGCAATAAACCGAACTCCCATCAACGGAAAAATCTGTTCAATGTAATCGCCAACACCGATATAGTCACGACCAAGGCGGGATAAATCCTTTACCATGATGACTTTTATATCGCCCTGCTTCAAATCCACGATCATTTTCTGAAAAGCCGGACGATTAAAATTTGTTCCAGTATAGCCATCATCTACATATTCTACAATCTCGCCAAACAAATCTTCCTGCTTCCCAATGTAATCGTGGAGCAGCATCCGTTGGTTCTCAATGCTGTTACTTTCATCCTTGCTGCCTTTTTTCAAATCTCCGTCTGCCAATGATAAGCGGAGATAGATTGCAATTTTATCATTCATTCTGAACCTCCGACATGATTGCAAGCACTTCCTGATAGGGGTCGCTACACTTAAATTCGACCTCCACAGAATTGTCCATTCCTACATAGATTCTCTTGATAAGTTCATGCACCAGTTCTTCATCAAATTCATTTTGATTCAGAATCCCGCGCATCCGCTCCATCTGCGCATCGCAGATTTTGATTCTTTTTTCCAGTTCCAATGCACGTTGACGCTGCTTTTGCAGTTCATGTTCCAACCGCTGCTTTTCTGCTATGTAGTGTTCCTTTAGCTGACTGTATTCATCTTCGTCCAGAATTTCAGCTTTATAGTCCTCATATAAGCGCAACCGCCGTTCTTCAGCTTCCTGAATCCGAAACAGGATAGAGTTTTCTTTCATTTTGATGGAACGAGCCGAATCCAGATTGCTGCTGCGCATCATGTCTTTTACCAGCTTTTCTTCTTCACACATGGTAGACACCAGATGATGAATCTGATCCATCGCCACCATCATCAGCATTTTCTCCGGCACCGCATGATAGGCGCAGGGAGTCGTGTTCTTCTTTCTTTTGCAAATGAACACTCCATAGTGCGTTTCTTTCACCGTACCATGCACTCTCCGTTCAAACGTCATGTTGCGTCTGCAACAGCCACAGTAAACCATTCCTGAGAGATGGTTATAACACTTTTCTCTGGTTGCCTTGGAACGAGCCATCGCCATTTCCCGTTTTTCCTTATTCTGTTCCCGCCGTGCCTGCACTTTTTCAAAATCCGATTTCAGAATGATTGCTTCATGCGCGTTTTCAACAATATGCCATTCCTTCTTTTCCACTGGATGGAGGCCAATCCCTTTGTATGATGCAGTTTGCGTTTTCCCAGATACCAGTTCTCCAATATAGGCACTGCTGTTTAAAATACGAAGAACCGTACTGGGGTGCCATTTATTATAGGTAGGGTCATCTCCCTCATGTAATTTGCGATTCAGCCGTTCGTTCGGCCTTGCTACTTCTAAAAATTCCAACCTGCGGGCAATTTCGTTTGTACTCACTCCTGCAAGATACCATTGATAGATCAGTTTGACCCACTTCGCATCCTCAGTCGCTTCAAGCTTATTTCCCTGTTGGTTCAACTGATAGCCATACGGTGTACACCACGATGTAGGGATTCCCTTCTCGCGGCGCATCTGGTAACTAAGGCTGATTTTCTTTGAAATGTCCTTCGCGTACAAGCTGTTTACCATGTTCTTGATGGGAACCGCAAGACTATCCACATCCGACTGCCGGATGTTGTCAAAATCATCGTTGATGGCGATAAAACGAACATGGAGCATCGGGAAAATAGTTTCCAGATAGCTTCCCGTTTCGATATAGTCACGACCAAATCGAGATAAGTCCTTCACTACGATGCACTGAATTTTGCCTGTCCGTATATCCTGCATCATACGCTCAAATTCTGGTCGGTCAAAACGTGTTCCCGTAAAACCATTGTCTGCATAGGTATCGGTCAGCGTCAGTTCCGGGTTTTCCCTGATATAATTATGAATTTGCAAAATCTGTGTGTGCAGGGAATCTTCTGTTTCATGCCCGCCGTTCTCAACCGACAGCCGCGCATACGCTGCCGTGCGCAGAAGTTCTTTTTCGTTTTGCTGTACGGCCTCCTGCACAGCAGCCTGCGGCATCATATTCTTTCTACTCTTTCTTGCCATTACAATCTTCCTCTCCGTTGTTCAGCCATTCTTCCGGGAAGAATCTCTTCCACTCACTTTCTTGTAGGATCACTTCTACCTGTTCAAAATCTACGATCCATACATGGTCAAGCCATTCTTTAAGATGTGTGCGCTCCAATTTTTCAGGAATTGAAATCGCTCGGAACTTCATCAACCAGGGATTTCCATGGCTAAATGCTTTTTCTATGTCATTAACAGCCAGCATTACTTTTTTAAAAGCCGCTTCCTGCTTCTGGACCGCCACCTGATACTGATGTTCATACTCCTCTACCTGTTCTAGTAAAATTGATCCCTGCTCGTATTGCCGATAAACTGCTGTTCGTTCATCGTCCTTGGCCATCAAGTGCGCAACGATCTCATTTGCTCTTTTTCTGTACTGCAACAGTCCAGCATCCATGCACTGCTTGACTTTCTCAGGATTCAAGTCCAGCACCCTATCAATATGCGCAGCTTGCATTTTTTCTTTTTCCAAAGCTGAAAGAATCTCTCGAAAGATTTTCTCGCTTTCGATGAAAGGGGCTTTTCCAGAGAAGCATCTATACCCCTTGTCAAACGAATAGATTTGCTGGCTTTCATCTTCTGATGTTCTGCACAGCAGACCTTTTCCACTTTCCTTGTCATAGATTTTTTTGAAGAGCAGATTTGGTTTTTTTCGAGCCTTTTTTCTCGAAGGCAACCTCGTAGATTCCAACTTTTTCTGAGCTTTCTGAAATTCCGTCTTTGAAACAATCGCCGGAACCTCCAATTCTCGCTTTGCCTTTGCCAGTGTCAGCGTACACTTTCCGATATAGAGTGGATTTTTCAAAATCGAGCGAATTGTTGAATCCTGCCACTTATTTTTTGTTCTTGATCTTTTTTTCTTTGCCATCTGGACTTGCGGTGTTTGAACGCCCTGTACATCCAATGCTCTTGCGATTTCCGGGATTTTCATATCTTCCAGATACATCTGAAAAATCAGCTTTACAACCTGTGCGCTCTCAGGATTAAGAACAAGGCTTCTGCGATCTTCCGACAGCGCATAACCATATTTAGCCTGTCGATGGGTCAATGTACCTTCTTCAAAGTGATTCTGGCGATTGGTAATAAATTCCGAACGAATCTTATCAATGGTCTTTCCATTGAAATACTCTGCAACCTCTTCGGCAGTTTTGTCTATGCTGCAAAAGTCATCTTCCACAACTGCAAATTGGATACCAAGCGGATAGAACGTCCTCTGCAGTGCTTCAATGGCAAACGGAAGGGTTCTTCCACAGCGGAAGATAGAATCCACAACAACTGCATCAAATTTCCGAGCCATCCCATCCTGTACCAATTTGTCAAAGCCCTCCGTGGCTTCTGCTGTTCTCCTGCGGTCACTGTATTTTTCGGATACGCTGCACCCGCACTTTTTTAGATACCGTGCAATGCGCTCATTCTGTTCCGCAATCGTATTGGATGGATTTTCTTCTCCGATCCTGCTGGAAATCGACCTTGTATAACTGACCCATTTCATTCCTCTGCCACCTCATTTCCATGATGTGCTTGATATTCCATAAATTTTTCTGTGATACTGTGCAGTTCATCCTCGAAGCAGAAATGAATTTCAATCTCTGTTTTGCTATGAACATCTATGTGGTCGATCAGTTCCACCACGACCCTGCGTTCGAGCGTTTTGATATGTTCGTACTGCTTAAATTCTTCCAACCAAGTAGGAAGCAGTGTGTCGTGCTTTAATGCCTCCTGCTTCTTTTCGCGGATTTCCTGAATCTTATCCTGTGCCTCTTTTATCTTCTGCGCAAAGCGAGTATTCATTTCTCCGTACTCTTCCCGACTGACAACATCATCGCATAAGTCCTGATACAGACGGATTTTTAAATTACTGTACCGTTCTAATTCAGCTTCCAGTGCAGTGATCTGGCTGTCCAGAATCTTTATGCCAATCTGTTCGCCGCTTGCCAACTCTGCATTGGAGAGTACCTTTTCCGCTTCTACAAGAAGTGTCACTTGATGCCGGATCGCAGCCAGAACACTTTCCGTCAACTTCTCACTGTTTATCATGTGCGGTGTGCAGCCGCCGCCATTCTTATAGGTAGAGCAGTGATAGTATTGATACTTCTTCCCGTTTTTCGTTACCGTGCGGCGAATCATATTCTGCCCGCAGTCTGCACAGCGCAGAAAACCTGATAATGGATAAACTGTTGTCTGCGATGGTGCGGTACGAGTGTCCAGTTCCAACAACTGTTGTACTTGCTGGAACTCGCCTTTGCTGATAATGGCATCATGCGCATCTTCCACCCGAATCCAGTTTTCACTTCCAACATCATGGCTCTTTTTTACTTTGTAATTGATTTTCCTGCGTTTACCCTGAATCAATGTTCCCGTATAGGATTCATTTTTCAAAATACGATTGACGGAAACCACTGTCCACTTCTGATTCAGCCCAGCCTGAAAACCGCAGGTATAGTTGAATCCATTGGCTCTCTTATACTCGTTTGGCGGCAGGACACCCAGTTCGTTCAAGTGACTGGCAATGCGCTGTGAACTCATTCCGTTCAATTTCTGCTTGAATATTTCCTGCACAATGCCCGCAGCGTATTCATCTATAATCAGATGATTCTTGTCTTTCGGGTCTTTCTGATACCCGTATCCTGCAAAGCTGCCAATGAACTGACCTTCTTTCCGTTTCACATCCAAGTGACTTCTGACACGCATCGAAATGTCACGGCAATAGGTATCGTTGATAAGATTGTTGAACGGAATCAGGATACGTCCCTTATCATCGTTTTCTTCCGCACTGTCATAATGATCGTTGATGGCGATAAAGCGCACACCCATGAATGGAAAGATTCTTTCCAGATAACGTCCTGTTTCAATGTAGTTTCTGCCGAATCGTGATAAGTCCTTGACGATAATACAGTTGATTTTCCGATTCTCAATGTCCTGTATCATCCGTTTGAAATCCGGGCGTTCAAAATTCGTACCACTGTATCCATCGTCTACATACTCATCGACCTTATGCAGTTCCGGGTGCTTTCCCAGATAATCATTCAGTAAAGCTCTTTGATTTTTGATGCTGTTGCTTTCCTGCTGATCGCCGTCCGAACGTGACAATCGAAGATACACAGCACAGCGATATTGTCCATTTTCCTGAAAAAACATAAAAAGCCGATAACCTCCTTAATCTATTTGTCGTTCTGACAATAAACCAAGAAAATTATCGGCTTTAGTTAGCATATTCTGTTTTGACCCAAAGCCATTATCTCATATTTCGCGGTCCATGTCAATGCTTTAATGTGCTAAAGTGTAAATTTTCTTCTGCTTTCTTCTTTTTTATCTCCGATGCGTCCGTGCGCATTTTTTCAGTGTGTCCTCTAATCGGTTCTCTCCCGCAAAGCTGATCTTCACTACCATGCCCTTGTCGAGATAGCAATAAGGGTTCTTGATCTGCGAAATGAAATCGACCATCCGCTCCCGCTGCGACAAGTCTTTTCTAATTTCCACTTCGTTGATGTCTACCAGTTCCTTTCGGTTCACATTACGGAGATCGGTCTGTGCCATCTGGCGCAGGCTTTCCATGGTGTGATAGGTTCGTGCAGTTGTTTCGGTCATTCACTCATTCCTTTCTGTTTTTGGGGTGGTGTGTCAGCCTCTTTCACTTATAGAATTGGAGAAAGGCCATTTCGCAAGGTATTTCAAAAATTTTTTGTCTTTTTTCAAAAACACCTTGCGAAACACGCTCTGCCCGATTCTAAAGATAGAAGAACCCGAAAAATGCGTAAGGCAACGGCTTCACCGTAAGTAGGGCAAGATTCGCCTGGAGTAACTCAAAATTCACTTTCGTGATTTTTCGTTACCGGCAATCTTGATGGGGATTCCGCTTCCCCATTCCCTCGGTACGCACAAAATCTCTGATTTTGGCTATTTGGCTTCCACTAAAGTGGTCGCAGCCGACCGCCTACGGCTTGTCGGGATTTGCTTCGCAAATAAATTTGAAGGGAGTTTCTATCTATGGGCAGAAGAAAAAAGTGCGAGCAGATAAAAAGAACAAATAACGTAATGGTACGTTTTACGGATGCCGAGTACGCTTCTATTTCCATTTCTGCTGAACAGGCAGGCTATCCGGTTGCCGTTTATGTCAGGAAGAGTGCGCTGGACGAACGCATCGAAGTCCACTACAACATCACTGCAGAACTTCCCGAACTTCAAAAACTGATTGCTGAGTATTCTGCCATCGGCAACAACCTAAATCAGATTGCCCAATACTTCCACTCTGGCGGTTTCTATTCCAAGTCAATGCAGGACGAGATCAACCGCCATCTCACTGCATTATGGCAGCTTCGGCAGGAAGCAATCAAATTAGGGGGAACCTATCATGGCCGTGTTAAAACACATCGCAATAAAAAACGCTGATTACAGTGCGGCAGTCTGCTATTTGAAATACCAGCATGATGAACGACACTTAAAACCGCTCCTTGATGAAAACGGGAGCATGATGCTCCGCAGCGAATTTCACATAAATGGAGTAAACTGCAATCCCGACACCTTTGATCTTGAGTGCGAAATGCTCAATGACCAGTATCGAAAAAACTACCGATACGACGAAGTCAAGTCCCATCACTATATCATCAGTTTTGATCCGCGCGATAAAGACGAACACCATCTTACTGGCGAGAAAGCACAAACCCTGGGACTTGAATTTGTGAAGAATCATCTTCCCGGCCATCAAGCATTGGTCTGTACTCACACGGATGGACATAATGGCAGTGGCAACATCCATGTTCATATCATAATCAACAGCTTACGGAAACTGGACATAGAGCCACAGTCATACACCACACGCAGCATTGACTGCAAAGCAGGATACAAACATCACCTGACAAAAGATTATCTAAAATACTTACAGCAAGAACTTATGAATCTATGCCAGCGTGAAAATCTGTATCAGGTCGATCTTCTCTCTCCGGCTCAACATAAAATCACTGAAGCTGAATACTGGTTGCAAAAGCGAGGTCAGAAAGAGCTGGAAGATATAAACGAACAGATCATTGCTGATGGCATGAATCCAATGGAAACAACATTTCAGACTCGTAAGCAGTTTGTTCGGAATGCCGTTTCAGAGATTTCTTCCTCCGCAATTTCGTTTGAAGATTTTCAAAGCCAGTTATTTGAAAAGTATAAGATTCATGTGAAAGAAAATCGGGGAAGATATAGCTATCTGCATCCAGAGCGAGAGAAGTACATTTCTGGTCGCTCTTTAGGCACAAATTTTGATAAAGATTATTTGCTCAATCTTTTTGAAGCCAATGCACTTGCTGCTGAGCAAGAAGAAAAGCAACGACAGACCATGCCCGATTACCATGCAGACCCGATTGCCATTCTCTTCATTCGCTCTGATCTGCGTCTTGTTGTGGACTTGCAGAACTGTATTAAGGCTCAACAGAGCAGAGCTTATGCTCAAAAAGTCAAAATTTCCAATCTTCAGCAGATGGCAAAGACCGTAGCTTACATTCAGGAAAACGGATTCGATACCAGAGAAAATTTACAGACAACCTACGATAGCATCACATTACAGATGCACGATGCACGGCAAAAGACAAAGGACACCGAAACACAAATCAAATCTGTGAATGAGCAAATCCACTATCTGGGTCAGTATCTTTCCACAAAATCCACCTACAATGAATTTTTGAAAGCTCGCTTCAAAGGAAAATTTCGCAAGGATCACGCTGATGAAATTGAGAAGCACGAAAAAGCCGCCCAGATTCTGAAAGCACAAAATCCAGACGGCTCACTTCCGAAGATGAAAGATTTGAAGCTTGAAAAAGAACGATTACTTGCCTTGAAAGCGGCTCAATACGACACCTACACCTATTACAAAGATTATCAAAAAGAATTGCGAACAGCCTGTGCCAATGTTGACAGCATCTTGGGGCAGCACCACATTCGAGATCACATTCAACGCACAGAACAGACCCTTTAAGCAAAAAAGAGCCACCATACGCTACCCTTTTGTTGGGTAAGCCTATGGTGGCTCTTGCACTATTTTCAGTCTTTAAGCGTCCCTGTATTTCAAGAAACCATTTTGTAATTTCACAAAGCGATCCTGAAATATTTCTTCCAACGCCTGTTTGCAGGGAACCCTCTGCATCCGGGCAACAACAGATCACTTCCTGTTCCGTTCCATATCAGCCGACTGCTCTTGGCTGCTCTTTTGCTTTTCCCGTGCCATCTGCCTGATTCGCAATTTATCAAGAACGGATTCTCGTCCGTTGATTATGCGGGGCTTAGGGAGATTGTTGGCACAGCCATCAATCATATTGTAGTTCTGTTCCGTAGTTGATTCTACGGCCCGAACATATTCCCCGTTCTCATAGAACTTCTGATAATGTTCCATCTGGTGTAGTGACGGCTTCTGGTTCATCGGCTTTTCCATCAGCGGTGGATGCAGATAATCCAGAATCTTTTTTCTGGCATCCTCATCCAACCCTTTTCGGATTTCAGTGGAAACCAGTTTGCCAGAAGCATCTACAATCACGTTCGGTGCTTTTTCCTTATAGACTTCATGCTGCATCAGAAAAAAGTGCTGGCTTTCTACTACGCATTCTTCGGTTGCCACCCACGTTCCAGCACATCCATCTATAAAAAGATTTTTCGTGTCAAGTGTAACCAGAATGCCAGAACTACTACTGCGGATAAAGCCAGCAACCACAACAAGGGAGTCCTTATCCACAAAATACGCCGTGATTTCTCCCTGTTGGTTTATGACAATCACATCACCGACACCAAATGGACGGCCACGGAAATTCTTCGGTCGATGCTCTTCCAACCGTTTCCGAATTATCTCTGGTGTGTCCGATGTAAACAACTTGGTAAAATACGCCTGCTGATAATTTTGTACGATCACCTGAAAATGATGTTCCGTCAAATACTGATATGAACGTGACCGATACGCAGCAAGTTCTGCACTTTCTTTCAGCTGATAGACCGCATACTGATTGATATTCATTTTGCCACCACATCCTGAAGATACGGTTTAAGGTCAAGTCTGGAAAATTCCATGTCCGAAATAGAGCGCATCTTTTTCATGGTCGATGCTACCAGCGAAAAAACTTCAACATCGTCCTCGACAAACGGAACAACTTCCTCGATATATCTCATGGTTTCCGTCCGTGTCGGCTGCTCAAACATTGCCATAACCATCATCTCATCTGCATTAAACTTCACCTTGCTCACAGTTTCATTTCTCCTTTCTTCTTTGCCTTCTTCGGTTTTTCCTGTTCCTGATTGGACTGCTTTTCCTGCGCCTTTTTGCGGTTCTTCAACGCTTCACGAACAGACTGCCGGGTGCTGGGGCGTTCCTCTAACTCCTTGCTTGCCTGCCGCTTTTCCAAAAGCGTTTTCATATCCGAAATTGCTTTCTGCACCAGCGGACTTTCCCGGTAATGCTGGATATGGTTGACGATTTCTGCCTGCACTTCTCCACCTACCATCAGGTCAAACATTCCCGAATAGATGCTTCCATCCTCAAGGGAAAAGCCAATGCTCTTGATTCCGTTCATCCGCTCTGCCGGAATCTTATCGTAGACTTCCAATGCCTGCTCCAAGGTCAGATTGTCATGGAACTCACCCATCACTGGGAACTCTGCACACTCTGCCACATAAAAGCTGATGCTTGCTTCCGGCGCAGGCTTCTCTGCCGCCAGCTTTTCTTTCATCGCTTCTGCCCGCTGTGTTTCTGCACGGTAGGACTGTTCCTGAAGATATTCAGCGCTAATCACACCGCACTCAGAAACGCTGTGTCCGTGTTCTGCCAGAACTTCTTCCATCACTTCCTGCACGGGTCTGTACTCGTCTGTTTCAACAATGCCACCGTCCATTACTGTGAAGTCCTTACTATATAAGGTATAGTCGTAGCCGTCCTCGCTGGTCTGGATGTGAAAATAGCCATCGTTGATCTCATAGGCTACCGCCACATCCTGCACTTTCAATGCTTCTGCCACCAATGCAACAACATGATTCTGAATGTACGGATTATCCCAGCCCGGAACTTTCTTGTAGTCCTCCACAATCGTGTCGATACCGTTCTTGCACTGCACAATGTCCAGACTGCCCGGAAGTGGGTCAGGCGTTTTCTCTACGCCAAGGGCTTTCAGATGAAAATTCGGAACCTGCTGATAGCAGGACATTGCATCATCGAGATTCCCGAACTTCTCAATTTTCATCGGATTGGTCTGCAAATCTGTCACAACATAGAACTGCTGGACAAACGGTTTTTCTGGCTCCCGCTGCTGTTCAGCCGCAAGTTCTTTGCGGTACATATCCACAAACCCGTTCAGCACAGCCGGGTGACTGCGCACGATCCAGTCGGTGCGGATATTGCTGCCCCGTTCTCCCTTGCAGGTGGTGTCTGCCCATTCCCTATTACTGTGTGAATAGCGTCCGTCATGGTTGTTATAATTCAGCGTGTACGCCAGAATATAGCCCATGCGCTCCATGCCAAACTGTTCAACGACGGACTTCGTAGCATCATCTGCAAGATTCATTCCGTCGAAGTTGTCTGCAATCGCTTCTTCAATGGCGTTTCTGCACTCTTCATTGAGCTGTCTGGAAATGCGGTACAAATCCACTTCGCCATTCTCTGCTGCATAGCCGAAAGATTCGTAATAGACCGGGACATCCGAATCATCCGTGCGGCTTTCCTCCTCCACAGGCACAACCAGTTCTTCTTTTTGTGAAGTCGGATTCTTTTCAGCAAAATACTCCTTTACGGCATCCTGGAAATCCTCATCAAAGCCATTCCACAAATCTTCTGCCACAAGTTTTCCCTGCTCATTGACCGCAACGCAGGCAGCTTCATCCCCGTATTCCTCATGCTCCAGCAGGAAGAACTTCTCGCCGCCGACCTCCGTTTCATCAATCGCATACCATGTACCAACATGACCCTCAACTGCAATCTGGTCGGAGTCACCGTGTATTAAGCCATCCTTTTTATGCTCTTGTTCTTCCATAAACTCCCGCACAGTCAGCAATCCACCCGTGAAGTTCAGCCCTTCCTCGCCCAGTTCCAGCCGACCGCCTGCGCCAAGGTCAAGTTCTTCTGCCATCAGAACAGATGCCGCATGGTTTACGATCACTGTTTTCTCCACCAGAATCGGCTGCCCCGGATCATAGTCTGACCCGCGCAGGTCATAGCGGTACAATCCATCCGGCACATCCTCATCCCGCAGTCTGCTGTTGCTGAAAAGACCGGGCTTATCAAAGATTTCAATTTCCTGCAACTGTTCATCCAGAATCGTTTCTTTCTTCAAATCCATCTTTCTTTCCTTGAAAAAATCCGGCAGCTCTGCAAAGCCGATGCTGTCCACATAGCAGGCTTTGATCGACTTGCCATCGTTCAGCACCACAACATCACTGACGGAAAGCGAATGCCCGGTAAAATCCGCTGGGAGCTGGATATTGAAGCGTTCGTAAATAGCTTCCAGCGTATCATTTTCCGTAAGTGGTGCGGTATAGACCAGTTCATAGTCTGCACGGTTTACTTCCATCCCGTGCCGCTTTACAAAATCCAGATTCATAAAGCGGTAGTCGTGTTCCGGGTCACGGGCAGTGATCTGGTAGATGCCAAACTGCTTTTCGCTGCCGGAAAGCAGCTTCTGCTCCTTAACTACTGCATCCATACGAGTTATCAGTTCTGCCGCCTTTTCTGCGGACTCTCCCTCTGATTCCTCCACTGCGGCTTGCAGCCATTCCCTGATCGGCTGAACATCCCCAGCCTGAATCTGTTCTTTCAGTGCTTCAACTGCCTGCTCCCGATCCTCTACGCTGTCCTTATAGTGGTAGAAATCGAAGTCAAAGGCAAAATCGTCAAGGTCTACTGCCAGCTTTTCAACGGGTGCTTTCTCGCCGTTTTCCATTGTTTTCTGCTTGTCCTTTTCCAAATCTTCCTTAGCAATCTGGAAATAGTCACTTCCACGTTCGATTTCTTCACGCCCTGTGACAAGAACTGGCCACGGGCTGATACGGATAAGATAAATCTGCTTGCCCTCATCAAACAGCCGCAGAGCCTGCTCCCGACTTATCACCGTCAGTGCGGCATCCGGGCGGGAATACTCATCTTCCAGATACTCTTCGTTCTTTTCCAGCAAAATTGCACTCCATGCGTCAGCCTTGATTCCGAAAATGCCATCATGCTGTTCAATCTCTTCCTGACTGGCGAAATCTCCTGCCGTGCCATCCTGAAACAGCGGGTAAATCCGTTCGCCCAGCCGATGCCACTCCCGTGCGCCTTCCTTTGTCAGCGGCAGAACATCATCTTTCAGATACCCATATTCGTGCATTTCCGAAAGACCGATCATGCCATCCGGCAGACTTTCGATCTTCTCCTCTGCTTCCCACATCAGGCGATTGATTTCTTCCGTGTTTTCAGCCGCAACCACAGCCGCCAGATTGTTGGCCAGTTCTTCCGTTGCCGCCCGGTCATCCAGCTTGTAAGCAAAGTTTACAATGAGATTTCGCTGGCTGTTGTCAAAAACGGTTTTGTCCCGTTCCTTGTCCGCAATCAGCTTTTCAGCATATTCCATCGCCGTCATGCGCTCCACACTCCTTTCTGCCACCGCCGTTTCCAGTTTTTCAAGAAAATCAGCAGCGGTCAATCGAATCGTATCCATCGAATCTTTCAATTCTTTCAGTTCCTTGCCGCTTGCCCAGCTTGCTACATACGGGAACGAGTAGTCCGAAGTATCAATGCCAAGTGCCGAGCAAACCGTAAATGCAATGCTTTCCGCTTCTGTTTCTTTGGTAAGCTGGTCTTTTTCCTCGCCGCGCTGTTTCATCTGGTCGCTGTCATGCAGCATGGCATGAGCAACCTCATGGATCATCGTCTTGATGGTCTGGCTCTCACCCATATCGGCACGAACACAGATTTCTTTGTCCATGTGGCTGTAATAACCTTTTGCGTTGCCCTCGATCTCTCCAAAACGAATTGGCACAGGAGATACCTGTTCGATTGCCTCTTTCAGCAGGGTATAATCCTTGACACGGGCAGTCAGTTCATTCACTTCCAGCGTAGGCAGCGGTTCTCCGTCTGTCTGGGCATAATCGAAAACCGTTGTTACCCGGAACCGGGGAATCACCCTCTCCACCACTTCGATTTCCGGCTCCCCGCTCTCATTCAGCACCGTAAGCCCGGTGTCCTTGTCGATTTTCTTCCTCTCTTCCCGTTCCTTTACCGGGGCAGGCGCGATGATCTGGATGCCCTTTTCCCCCTTTTTCACATAGCGGTTAAACTTATTTTTCCAGGCATTGTACCCAGCCACCAACGTAGCATCTGGACGCTGCATTGCGATCAGCAGCGTATTATTGAAGCTGTAATTGTGGAATTTCGACATTGTGAGCAGGTACTTCGTATACATTTCCGAAGTAAAAATGTCCTTTACACCCTGTTCCAACCGTTCCGTGATTTCTTTGAGCTGGTCTGCCCGCTTATCTGCCATTCATGCCCTCCTTTACAAAATCCGCCCCATCAGATTTCCTTTCGGAGATCTGACGGGGCATTCTCAGTTACAGTTCCATATCGTGACTTTTCTTTTTCTGCGTTTTCGGCTCTGCCATGCGTTCTGCCTGTTTTTCGTGAAGCTGTGCAAGGATCGACGGACGTTTTACGCTGTCTGCACTCCGCTCAATCTCACGTTTCGGCGCAGGAAGTTCGCTATCCGTTACTTCCTCATCCATGCCAAGAGCCGCATCATCCCCCTTTTCGTCCATATCCAGCAGGGCATTCAATTCTGCAAGCCGTGCAGATTTTTCGTTTAATTCCGCCTCCTGCGGGAACGGACGCTGCACTTCTTCCTTTGCTTCTGCCAACTGCTGCTGTAAGGTTTCCAATCTGCGCTCCACCTGCGGCAGTGTCTTTTCGATAGATGCCAGCGCATTGAGAATACGCTGGATATTGCCAGCCGGATCACTGCCAAGTTCAATCGTATAACTGCTCTGCCGCTTGATGGTCAGCTTGAATGTCTGGGCGAACGCATCAAACCGGGAACTGATTGCAAACCCTCCCAAATCTGCGATTTGCCCCTCTGTCTTAGCGATCTTCATTGCGGCACAGGCTGCAAGAATTGCCGAGCCTGCTTCCTTGCGGTCGGTATAAACCCTGTCCTCCACCGTGATGGAGAACTTCTCCTTGTCCTGTTCCAGCAACGGCTTTGCCACTGCAAGGTCAGTTTTCAGACCTGCTATGCGCTCTTTCGCTGCCGTGATTTCTGCCGGATACCGCCGTGCAATATCCGATTCCAGGCTGTAAATCTGGCTGGTGTGGTTGGCCCGCATCAGCTTCAGCTTGCTGACCTGAATATCCAAATCCATCTTTTCCTTGATGTAGGGATTTCCCGTTGCCAATGCTTTGATTTCTGCATAGGTCAGCGCGGTATCGTCCACATCATCGCAGGCACGAACAGGAGATTTCGAGGTCATGATCTGCGAGATGAACTTCTGTTTATTTTCCAGAATTTGCCACATATACGAATCGAACGTATTCTCTGTGACGTAACGGAAAATCTTCACTTTCTGGTTGCGGTTTCCCTGACGAAGAATGCGTCCTTCCTGCTGTTCCAGATCAGAGGGCTTCCACGGGCAGTCCAGATGATGCAGGGCGATCAGTCTGTCCTGAATGTTTGTACCAGCACCAAGTTTCGGGGTCGAACCAAGCAGGATACGCACCTGACCGGAGCGCACCTTTGCAAACAGTTCTGCCTTTTTGGTTTCGGTATTTGCCTCATGGATAAAAGCAATCTCCTCACGGGGGATTCCCTTTGCCACCAGTTTTTCCCGGACATCATCGTACACATTGAATGTTCCGTCTGCTTTCGGGGTCGATAAGTCGCAGAAAATCAACTGGGTGGATTTGTCGGGCGTGGATTCTTCCCATACCTGATAGGCATTCTCCACGCAGAGGTTGACCTTACTTTCCGGCTCATCCGGCAGCAGGTCATTGATAAGCCGCTGATCCAAGGCCAGCTTTCTGCCGTCGTTCGTGATTTTGAGCATATTATCGGTTCTCGGATCGACATTTCCGTTCCGCACACGCTCAGCACGGTCGGCAAAGCTGCTCACCATTTCCTGCTGCGTTTCACTGGGTTTCAGCACCTCATTGATGTACTCTGCTTCCGGCACAGGCAGGTTCAGCATATCCGCCGTCTGTACGTCTGCGGACTCCTTAAACAGTGAAATCAGTTCCGGGAGGTTGAAAAAACGGGCAAACCGCGTCTTTGCACGGTAGCCCGTTCCCTCTGGGGACAATTCGATTGCCGTTACTGTTTCGCCAAACGAAGCCGCCCAGCTATCGAAATGTCCAAGATGAAGTTTCTGCAAGGTGTCATACTGCAAGTAGCGCATAATGGTATACAGCTCTACCATGCTGTTCGATACAGGCGTACCTGTTGCAAAGGTCACACCCTTGCCGCCAGTGATTTCATCGAGATACTGACATTTTGCAAACATATCCGAGGACTTCTGTGCATCGGTCTGAGCAATACCAGCGATGTTCCGCATTTTTGTGTAGAGGAACATATTTTTATAAAAATGGCTCTCGTCCACAAACAGGCGGTCAACACCAAGCTGCTCAAATGTAACTACATCATCCTTGCGGCTCTGGTCGTTCAGCTTCTGAAGTTTTGCCTGCAATGTTTTCTTTGTTTTCTCCATCTGCTTGACCGTGAAACTCTTGCCATCGTCCTCTGCCTTTGCTTCTGCAATCGCAAAGGTAATGTCCTGAATCTGCCGCTCGATCATGGATTTCTGCCGTTCCGGGGAAAGCGGAATCCGCTCAAACTGCGAATGCCCGATAATGATAGCATCATAATCGCCCGTGGCAATCCGGGAACAGAACTTCTTTCGGTTGGATGGCTCGAAATCCTTTTTCGTTGCCACCAGCACATTGGCATTCGGATACAGCCGCAGGAAGTCTGCACCCCACTGTTCCGTCAGATGGTTCGGCACAACATAAAGATTCTTCTGCGCCAGACCCAGACGGCGGCTTTCCATACCGGCAGCGATCATCTGGAAGGTCTTGCCAGCACCCACACAATGCGCCAGCAGCGTATTATTGCCATACAGGATATGCGCCACTGCATTTTTCTGGTGCGGCATCAGGCTGATTTCCGGGGTCATGCCCACGAACTTGATGTGACTGCCATCGTATTCACGGGGACGAATCGCATTGAACCGCTCATTGTAGACCTTGCAAAGTTCCTCTCTGCGGTCTAAATCCTTGAAAATCCACTGCTTGAACGCATCCCGAATCGCTTCCTGTGCCTGCTGCGCCAGCATGGTTTCTTTTTTGTTCAGCACTCTCCTTTCTTTTCCATCCTCATAGATGGTATCGTAAATTTTGGTATCCCGGAGATTCAGCGCATCTTCCAGCAGTCGATAGCCGTTGACCCGCATTGTGCCATAGGTGTTCGTCACACGGGGATTACTCCGGTCAAGCGACTTGCCGCTGATATTCCATGCACCGCTGATCTCCGAATAGGTTGCTTTGATGGAACTTCCGATATAGTAACTCGGCGTTTTGAACACCCGCTCCATGAAGTCCGTAATATACTCTGCCTTGATCCAGTTTGCACCAAGCCGCACTTCAATCTCCGAAGCATTCAAATCTTTCGGCTGTACCCGCTTGAGATACTCGACATTGACCTGATACTCCGGGTGGTTTGCAGCAAAGGTTTCTGCCGTTTCCAGCTTTTCCCGGACATTGCCGGACAGATATTCGTCTGCCGTCACCCACGCCTGTGTGACAGGATTGCAGAAGATAACGCCCGCCAGTTCTTCGGTTACTTCCTGCTCTGTCTTTCCGCAAAGTTCAGCCATAAACGGCACATCGACCTTTGCTTTTTCTCCGATGGAGAGTGCCAGGGCTTCACTCGGCGTATCCACAGAGGTCACAGGTTCCGGCTTGCGAATGGTGCGCTTGGTAAAAATATCTGCCAGCCGCTTGAGGTTTTTATCCTCGTCCAGAATCTCAAGAGATGCCAGCAGACAATAGCTGCTATCCTGCCGGAATGCCCGTTTGTTAGCGGTGCTGTTGATCAGACCATACTGCGCTGTGAACCGCTTATACTGGTCTTTCAGCTTTCCTTGCAGCAGTTCCACTTCGGCATCCGTACCATCGTGCAACTGGCAGTCCAGCAATTTCTGTGTGGTTTCCCGCAGGGCAATCATCCCCAGCACACGCTCTGCCGTGACCGCAGGCAGGTCAACCTTGTTCATATAGGAGTTTTCACGGTAATAGACCTGTCCGTCCACATTGGTGTAACTGAAATTCTTCACGTTTGGGTCTGCCGGAAGTGGTTCTGCGTTCTGGTCAAGTTCATCGTCCGTGATTTCCGGCTCAGTGATTTCCGCATGGATGTTCTCAACGGCTGCTTTCAACTGTTGTGCAAGGTCTGCGCCCTCGATGGGCTTGACCGTGGTTTCCTGTTTGCCGTACTGTGTACTTTCAGTCGTGATCTCACCCAGCACCATTTCAGGATGCTGCTCAAAATACTGGTTGATGGGGTATCCCTCCGGCGTTGTGCCAAGGTCTACCCACTCTGCCCGCTCCACTGCCGCCCGGTCACGCTTTTGCAGGAACAAAATGTCAGCTACAACACTTGTGTTCGCATTGCGCTGGAACGCATTGTTTGGCAGGCGAATTGCACCGACCAGATCGGCACGGTTGGCAAGATACTCTCGGACAGAGGAATCCTTTTTATCCATCGTACCGCTGGAAGTGACTACCGCCACCACGCCGCCCGGACGAACAAGGTCAAGACTTTTTGCAATAAAGTAATCATGGATGAGGAAGTTGTGGCGGTCATACCGCTTATCTGGCACTTTGTAATTGCCGAACGGCACATTACCCACCACACAATCAAAGAAACTGTCCGGGAACTGCATTGTTTCAAAGCCCTGCACTGCAATTTTGTTCTTCTGATAAAGCTGCTGTGCAATGCGTCCTGATACGTTGTCCAGCTCCACACCATACATCTTGATGTTCTCCATGCTTTCAGGCACAAGACCCATGAAGTTACCGACACCGCAGGACGGTTCCAGTACATTGCCTTTGCTCAGACCCATGTTGGAAAGGGCTTCATACATTGCCTTGATAACCGTAGGCGAAGTGTAGAAAGCATTCAGCGTGGATGCCCGCGCTTCGCTGTACTCATCTGCCGGGAGCAGAGATTTCAGTTCCGCATACTCCTTTGCCCAGTCCGCATTCTTCTCGTCGAACGCCTGCGGAATGCCGCCCCAGCCGACATACCGGGAGAGAACTTCCTGTTCTTCTGCGGTTGCCTGCCGCTGTTCTGCATCCAGCGTTTGCAGCAGCCGGATGGCTTCGATGTTTGCTTTGAATTTTGTCTTGGCTCCTCCTGCGCCGAGATCATCGTCCGTAATACTGAAGTTCATAGGCTCCTGTTTGGGCTGTACAGGCTGTTCCGTTTCGGCTCCACTGTCCAGCGGAAGGTTGTGCTGCCGCCGTGCATGGTTGACCTCTTCCGGGGTCATAGGCTTACTAGTAAGAGGATTCAAAACATCGTCCACTGCCGAACGATGGATGGCATCTGTCCGGGTCTGCACATCCGCGATCAGCTGCATCTGTTCCGGCGAGAAGTCGGGATTCAGCAGTTTTTCTAACTCGCCGCCCGATTCTGCCACCGAATAGATCACATCCATCTGCTCCGGAGAAAAATCCTCGTAAGCCACACCAGCATTGTGTAGAGCAGTAAAGACTGTGGTTTCTATCGCTTCTTTCATCGGCACGTCGGCCTGTTCGTACAGATGCCGAATGTACTCCAGCGGTTCTGTTCGGAAGATCGGATACCGGGCTTCTTTCGCAAGGGTCATGTCCTGCAAGCTGACCGTCCCCTGCTCAAAGTTGACCGAATCCACACGGAACTCTCTATCGTCCAGTTCAATGATGGTATTGACTGGCAGATATTCCTCTCTGCGGAAATACTTTGTCTGCGCATGGGTTCCATCTTCCTGCTGGCCGGACAGATAGACGCTCTCCCCCTGCTTCCAGAGCTTCATTGCCTGAGAAGCCCACTGTTCACGTGGAAAACCAGACACCTCAACCTTGCCGAGTGCGGTTTCCTTTTCCAACAGCTTGCTGCCAAGAAGTTCTGAAACGCGCTTTGCATCCTCGCCGTAGAACTCAAAGTTGCCGTACTGCTCATAGCCGACCAGAGCATCCGGGTAACGCTCTTTCAGCGCGTTATATTCGTTTACGGCATCCAGCGGCAGGGGCTGCAAGGTCGGCTCAACGGCCTTTTCTTCCGCTGCATACGGAACCATAATGCCGCGCACCCATTGCGGTGCGTCCTTGCTATCCTGATACAGTGCAACGGCATCCCGTCTGTCCGTAATAACGTCCTGATAGGTGCGCTGGAAAATATCTTCTACCAACCAGTCTTTGAAGTTTTCCCAGTTCTGGCTTGCTTCCAGATACAGCGGAGCAGTTTTCGCATTCTGCTCTAACAGCTCGTCGATCTTGTTCCGAAGTTCCTTTTCCGCTTCGTCTGCATCCACATCGCGGTCGCGGAGATACGGATAGATTTCACTCTGCTGCACCGCATCCAGCATGGAATACAGACATTCCTTGTAAACGCAGCGACTATCTTTCAGCGCAGATTCCTGCCCTGCCAGAAGATAATCATTCAGCGGATTCTTTGCCAGTTCTGCATCATACTGGTTCGGTCGAAGCACCCGCGCCGCCCATGCAGGACGCTCCATATCTTTCAGATAGATCAGAGAATCCGTAACACGTTCGATTTTATAAAGGCGGTCATCTTCCAGATAGAGATAATCCCCGACATTTCTGCTGTACTTTGCCGCCTGCTTCTGGGGTTCTTCAACCACTGCGGTGGTTGAATGCTCTTTCGATTCCTGTTCCTGCGCCCAAATATCGAAAAGCGATATTTGTCCTGCCTCAGAAACAGAAATCTCAACAGCCTTTTTCTTTTCCGGGAAGATCGTGTACGTTCCCTCAACATACTGGTGCAGTTCAGCAAGCGTCTTTGATTTTTCCGCATATTCCGGGGAATCCAGCGGCACGGAAAGAAGTGCTGCATCCATCTTTTCCAGAAGCTCTACCGCCTGTTCCGGGTCAGCCAGCATGGTGGGCAGTTTCTTTCTGGCATCCTCATTCAGCAATTCCCGCTTAAATGGACGCTCTACTTCATCGGGCAGACGATGGTAGAAACCGATTACCCGATTTGCCATCTGCTCACGCTCGTAACTCGGCATCCGGCTGTAATCCGCAGGCTTCAGATACAAACTCTGGTCAATGAGCTTTGCAACTCGTTCAGCCGCTTGGTTCCAGTTCAGCTTTACCAGCGCATCCGGCTTTCCATAGATGCCCCGTGCCAGTTCAAGACCTCTGCCGTCATAGCTGGCATGGGAATTATCTGCACGGGAAAGTGTATGACTGCTGCCGCCCACACCGTATCGGTCTTTCAGAAATGCCGCGCGTTCTGCTTTCTCTGTATGGGTAAGGAAGAAACTGTACGTTGCCAGCCTGCCATCCGAATACGGCCCGCCGCCTGCAAGGAAAGCATTGATCTCATCTTCCGTGATAAAGACTTCCTGCTCATTCCACTGAAAGCCCTCTCTTGCCTGATACGGCTGGAACGGGAGGGCAAACTTCTGAAACTGTTCGGATACTTTGTCCGGGCGATAGAACGGCATCCGCATCACGCTTTTATCTTCGGCGTAGGCTTCTGCCAGTCCCAAAAGACGTTCGTTCAGGTCAGCCAGAAATTCCGGCTGGTCAATCAACTTTGCAAGTCGTTCTGTAAGTTCCGGGTATCCGCCGGAGAAGATGGACGTATCGGCAAAGACCATCTCTGCCACGCCCTCTGCCATATCGCGTTCCATATAGCTTAGGGCTTCTGCGTGTTCATGCAGAGCATTGCCACGGGCTGCATCCAGGACAGACTTTGGTGCGTACTCTCCCTGCTGCAGAAGCTGATGGATTCTGCAGCTGACATCTTCCCAGGACAGAAATGCTTTGTTTTTGGGGTCGTTCCGAACCGTATCTCCAACGGCGATCTGCATACCCAACTCATCGAACCAGACTGCATATTTTGTGCCGCCGATCTCAAAGCCCTTGCCGCCCTCGTCATACTCTTTTTTGACGAAAGCAGTATACTCTTCCGGGGTCTGTTCGGTCATAAAGTTATAGATAAGGCGGAGCTGGCTTTTGCTTCGATTGCTTCCCGTCCGCAGGATTTCATCCACAACTTCTGCCGGAATCGTGATCTCATCGGCATACTGGGCCTGCATCGGGGCTTCGATTGCCCGAATCTGCTGTTCCACGGTCGGCAAACTGGGCAGAGAAAAAGCAGAGGCAATTTCTTCCTCTGCTTCGCTCAAATCCTGTTCGGTTGTGTCAGCGGTTAGTTGTACACCAATTCCTTCAGCACGATCTCTTCCGCCATCGCGGTCAGATTGTTCTGATGTGCCACCCATGCCATCTGTTCGGTTTCCTTGTTCGGAGCCGGATACTTCTCGTTCAGGCTCTCGATCAGTTCTTCCATCCGGTTCTCCGCCTGCTCGTCGATCTGCGCCAGATGCTGATTCAGCCTGCCGCTCATCAGCATACTCTGATACCAGTTCTTCTTGTTTTCCCTCAGATAAGTCCTGCGCAGCATCCCGTACTTCCCAATGCTCATCGGCTCGTCCTGTACGGTCAGGTTCGGAAACAGGTAGTCCCCCTTGCGGTGATAAGTCAGTTCCATACGGTTTTCCTCCTTCAGTGATGTTCGTTTCAGTTTCACGCTTTAATGCGTTAAAGTCCGTACTGGTATTATACAAGCTGTCGGCAGTTTTTGCAAGATGTTCTGTGACTTCTTTTCGGTAAATTTTCTGCATTTCCCGTCCGATGTCACGGAGAACCGCTTCACATTGTTCCGAAACAGCATTGCCCAGGAACGTCAAAACCGGAAGCTGGTTGAAATCCACAATACGGATAAAATCCTCATCTTCCAAAACTTCCAGCGGTTCCTGTTCGCAGCGTCGGGAAAGGGTATAGAAAATACTGTTGGTCATTAACTCCCGGAAACGGACACGGAGGTTATCTTCATCCAGTCCTTCCAGAAAAGTGTCTGCCACCTCATATTCCAGACCATCCATCGCTTCTTCCAGATTTTCAGCGGTCAACTGCTGTGCCAGTTCCATCAGCGCAGCATTCATGCTGTCCGTCTGCGTCAGAGCATAAGTATCTGCCAGATGGTCGAGGATCATCTGCTGGTGTTCCGAATCATCAATGCGCCAGAGGATCGGCGTTCTGCCGCCCTGCACTAGATGCGTGTCCGCAATGTCGAACACATAGCGCAGCTTTGCCCGTGGGCTGGCATCGTCCAAAAGCGCAATGCCTTTTGCGCCACGGTTTACCCAGCGGTTCATTTTCTTGTTCCAGACTTCCAGCTCTGCACAGGCGGTCGCATCAGGACGCTGAGCATGGATCAGCAGAGTATCTTTGAACGAATAGCGGTACAGCCGTGCCGCCACATCCAGATAGTTCATCCAGTCTTTCGGAGAATTGCTTACCCACCGTGCGTTCTGCTGGGCAAGTTCCCGAATATCGTTAAATTTCGCCAATCGTTCCCTCCTTACTTCTTAGCTGGTGTTTTCGGAAATTCAAGACTGTACTGCGCCCTGCCATTTTCTATTGCCATAACAAGGTCTGCGGCAAAGGTCTTGTCCTTTTTGGCAGAGTAGAAGTCTTTTGCATAGGTACGTCCTTTCTTCAAAAGGTCAGTTGCCATCTTCTTTGTGAGCGTCTTTTTCATGCCGGAAAGATATTTGCTTTCTTTCCAGAGAGCAAATTTGCACTCCCGGTCAGAGCAATAGAAATTCAGCTTGCCTTCACAGACGGGCTTTCCACATACCGGGCAGTTCCCGATAGATACCTTATTATAAATAGGTGATTCCTGTACGGTCGGAATTTGCCGGAGGTCTGCCAGCATTCGTTCCAGCAATCCACCGATACCCTGCATGAAGTCGGCGGGCTTTGTTTCGCCCCGTTCCATCCGCAGCAGTTTATTTTCCCACTCAGCGGTCATGCTTGCCGATTTCAGGTAATCCGGGATATTTGCGATTGCCGTAACCCCCTCTGCACTGGGAAGAATCTGCTTGCCTTTGCGTTCCACATAGCCGGAAGATACCAGCTTTTCCAGAATCGCTGCACGGGTCGCAGGTGTTCCCAGTCCTTTCTTTTCCGTGTCTTTTTCAAACTCCTTGTTGCCTGCGCTTTCCATTGCAGAAAGCAGGGTATCTTCGGTAAATGCTTTCGGCGGGGATGTAAAGCCCTGCTTTTTCTCCGCGCTCACCACAGGAATCACCTCGCCCTGTTCCAGTTTCTTGGGGAATGCCATATCCTTGCTTTTTTCCTGTTCTGCAAACGGAACAGGCATTGCGGTATATCCCGCCTGCAAGACATTTTTGTAGTTTGCAGTGAATTTCCTGTCCTGACAGCATACTGTTACCAGAACATCTTCATAGATGTATGACGGCTGTACTGCCTGTTGCATCTTCCAGACGATGAGAGCAAAGACCTTTTCCTTATCCCCGGACAGGCTGTTTGACCCACGCTTGCAGCTTTCCAGTGTCGGCAGAATCGCATGGTGGTCAGTGACCTTTTTGTTATTGACCACCTGCTTTACTCCATCTGCTTCGCCGCCATAGTGTTTGAGCAAATCTGCCATGGTCCGCTGCATATCTTCCGTAATGTACTGGCTGTCCGTTCGCGGGTATGTCACCAGCTTTTCTTCGTACAATTCCTGTACGATCTTCAAAGTCTGACTGGCGGTAAAACCATAATAGCGGTTAGCTTCTCGCTGCAAGGTCGTTAAGTCATACAGCTTCGGCGCAGACTGTTCTTTCCGTTTGCGCTCGATGCTGCCAACTACGACACACTGTCCATCACAAGCTGCCTGCATGGTATCCGCATCCTGCTCCTGTGCCATCCGTTCCGATTCTGCCACGATGCCATTTCCTGTGATTTCTACTTTGTAATACGGCTCTTTCACAAAGTTCTGGATTTTGTTCTGCCGTTCCGTCAGCATTGCCAGTGTCGGAGTCTGCACCCGTCCAATGGTCTGCCGCCTGCCGTATTTCTTGGTAAAAGCCCGTGTGCCGTTCATACCAATCAGCCAGTCTGCCTTTGCCCTGCACTCCGAAGCGGCAAACAGGTTGTCATACTCTGCGCCATCCTTTAAGGAATCAAAGCCCTGCTGGATAGCGGAATCTTCCATGCTGCTAATCCACAGCCGTTTGACCGGGAGTTTGCTGCCTGCCAGACCGTACACACGGCGAAAGATTGCTTCGCCCTCACGCCCTGCATCGCAGGCATTTACCACATAATCAAAATCTTTGCTTCGGAGGAGCTTTCGCAGGATATTGAAATGCGCTTTCTTATCTTCCGAAACCAGCAGCTTCCATTCTTCCGGGAGAATCGGAAGATCATCAAACCGCCAGCTTTTATAGCGTTCATCGTAATACTCCGGGGCTGCATACTCTGCCAGATGCCCCAGACACCAGCTCACCACGCAATCCCCACCCTCCAGATACCCGTCCTCATGTTTGTATGCACCGATCACTTTCGAGATGGAACGTGCCACACTCGGCTTTTCTGCTATCACAAGATATTTCATGTATCCTCCTGCTTGTTTGAAAAAAGCAGGGACAGTCCGAATCAGACCATCCCTGCACCACTAGATTATACGGTTTTTCTATTATTCTTCGGTTTCTGCGTCCTGCCCTGCTTCCTCATCCTCATTCTTTGTCGGCAGAGCTTCATATTCCAGATTTTCTTTCGATACTTCCGGCTCACTCTGCTTCGGCTTATAAATGTAGAAATAGAAGAATGCGCCTGCACCGCCTACACCCATAACAAATACGATTGCCAGAATCTTGGTCAGCTTTCCATCGTCCTGTTCCGGCTCTTCGATCTCGACATCCGGTTCCGGCTCAGGTTTGTTTTCCGGTAGCACGACTGCCGGCTTCTCTTCTTCCTTACCGTTGCGTTCCTCATCGGTCAGAAACTCCTGCAAATCGTATTCGTCGATCATGGAGAGCATATACACATTCTCGCTGTTCCTTGCCCGGTCGATCACTAGAAAAAAGGTATTTCCGCCCTTGGTCTTGACCGTGAAGAACTCCTTACTGAAATCGTCCGTAATGTTATCCTCCACCTCGCCATTGCCCGCAATGGTGAACGGAATCTTCTCTTCCTCGGTGGGTTCCTCTTCCTCAATGACCTGTGCAGGTTCTTCCTTGACTTCCGGCTCCACATAGGCAAATGCCGGAGTGGAAAAGCCTACCGCCATCAGCAGGGTCAGCACTGCACTGGGAATCACAATACCCAGCTTTTTAAGCATCTTTCGCAATCACATCCTCCATTTCTGCTTCTTCCGAAGTCTTATTCTCGTTATTCACGGTTGTCTGGAACGTCACATTCCCCGCCTGGATATTTTCCAGCAGCGCCAACAGGTCACGCCCGCCCAGCTTTGTGCTGCGGATAGCCCGAACGATCTCATTGTCCTCTTCCTTTTTCTGTGCAGCTCGGACATTTCTCAGGTACTCTTCCAGTTCCGCGATCTTGCTTTCGGTTTTCTCTGCATCATTCAAAAACTTCTTCAGCTTTTTGCTCATCTAGCTTCTCTCCTTTCCTCTACTTGATTCTGCCAAAACCAAGGAAGTGGTTCTGCCAGTAGGTCGAATTGATGCTGGTATAAGAAATCGGGTCGCCGCAGTGAATCATCATGCCGTTGCCAACATAGATGCCAACGTGCGACGCGCCGACGGTATTATAGGTTTTTTCAAAGAAGATCAAGTCACCCGGCTGTGCATTTGCAGGAGAAACGTAGCTGCACTTGCCGCGCAGTCCGTTTGCTGTCGTGCGTCCGACATTCCAACCATTGCCGCAGTTATTGATGACCCAGCAGACAAAGCCAGAGCAATCAAAACTGGTGCTGGGCGAACTTCCGCCCCACACATACGGCATACCCAGATACTTTTCGGCTTCTGCAATCATCCTTGCAAACTTTTCATCCGACAGGGCTTCTTCTGGAATATCATATCGGAAACCACCGCCGGAACTGCCGCCTGTTCCACCCGAACCGCCAGAGCCAATGCTTCCTGTTGTGCCGCCGCTGTATGTAGGTGAGCCTGCGCCAAACAGTTCCGGGCGATTGCCATAGGTCAGATTGTAGGCATCATACCGTCCAGTCTGCTTCCGATCCATGTTCTTTCTGGCAATGGTGTCAAAGCCCTTGTTCTTCAGCAGGACGTTGAGGATTTTGTACTCATACTCCACTTCTTCCTGATAGGTATAGGTTTCCATGCTGACGTTTCCAAAAGCGTCAATCGTTGGCCGAATCCCTACTCTGGTTTCCATGCGTGTGCGAATTTCTATCGTTTCCCAGACTTTCAGGAGATACTGCTGTTCAAACAGCGACTTGATGACGGTTTTCACCTGTCCTCTGGTGAACTGCTCATATACGGCAGTCAGATGAGATATCAGCTGATACGGGTCATGCCCGATCTCATCCAACTGGTAACGGTATTCGTCATAGCCGGGATGCGTGGACTCCATCTGCCGTATCTGCTCATCCAGCTTCTTTTCCAGTTCCAGATAATCTTCTTCTGCACCTTTCATGTCAGCATCCTTACTGGGATACGTCGTTCCGATAAAGGTGCTGCCCGTTCCCTGGATCGCTGCGGAACAGCTTGAAAATGCGCCCATAATCAGCATGAGCATCAGTGCTGCGATGCCAAGTCCCGCCCACAGGGTCTTGTTCTGCACAACGATTTCCTGCACCGCCGCTTTTGCTTTTTCAGCAAGCGTGTTCGCCGCCGTTGCCGCCTGCTTGCTGGCCGCGTTTCCAGCTTTCCGACCTCGCTTGGCTGCTGCATAGGCATCCTTATACTGCTTTTTCTGATAGAATTTTGAACCGACTGTCTTTGTTGCTTCACCTCCTGCGGCAGTCGGTGGTGGCAGGTGCGGTTTCTTTTTCAGTGACGTTTCTGCCGCTTCTTCGGCCATGCCGCCCTCACTCTCCGAAAATTTCAGACGGCTGGATTTTTTCTCAACCTCGACTTTCTTCTCAGCTCTGGCAGATTTTTCTCTGGTCTTTTTCCTGCCTTTAAAGAAGCGGTACAATCCTTCCAGCGTTTCTTCGCTCTTGTGCGCCGACTCCACGCCGGAGTTTTCCTTTTCGACCTGATGCACCTTGTTATGGGCAAAACCAGTGGCGGTATCCACTCCTTTCTTCGCCACCTTCTTAATGCCCAGCCCTGCGCCCCGGACGATGCCGCCCTGCTGCTCATCATCAAACGATAAGCGGCCCTTTTTCTTCGGCGCAGGCTCTGCATCTTCGTCCACTGGCGAAGCATCTTTTTCTTTCGCTTTGCCATCCTCCTGATGGGCTTTATAATATTCTGTACTCTGCTTGGCGGTGCTGCGCCGGGGCTTTTCCTCCTCTCCATCCTCGGCATCCATGCACACATCTTCTTCCACAACAGGGGTTTCTTCTGCACTTTCCGCAGCGTCTTTTTCCGAATCTTCCTTCTTCGGTGGTTCTTCTTCAACTGCGGACTTGGTTTCCCCGGTGCGGAGATTCTCTTCCACCAGACCGTCTTTGGTCATTTTCTGGACGATTTTATCTCTGCCCCGGAATCGCTTGTCTGCCATCGGATTCACCTCCCGTCCGGCAGGAAACTCATGCAATCAGGACTGCATGAGTCTCCCATTTATCGAGAATCCGCTCCAGCTCCCTGGCAAAAGCGATCAGCCGGGAATTGACCTCCGTGCGGTCGATGTAGCCCCGCTCTTCCATGTGGAATCCGTGGGTCAGTTCATCTGCCAGTGCGCCGACTGCGTAAAAGTCCTCCAGCACCGTATGCACCACCGATTCCTCATCGTGGAAGTTCAGCATTTTCACTTCCTGATAAGGCGGGCTAGAATCGCCATCGTATTTTGCTGCCTCAGCACGGTCATGCAGCTTCAGGATCATCTGGCTCAGTTTTTTCTCTTTCATCATGCGTCTTTCCTCTCCCTGTATTTTGCAATTTCATTCGGTTTCGTGGTCATAAGACCATAGAGTTTCAGCGAAGTATCAAACTTGTCCTTGAACGGGATAATGGTGTTGCCGTAGAACAGCAGTCCCTCGCCCTCGTTGCTGTTCGTCACATAGGAAAGCTGGAACGGCGAAATGTTGAGCTGCTTTGCAAGAATCTGCCTATCGCCGGATGCCTGATTCAGCATATAGATGAAATCGCTATTTTCAAAGATGTTCTCGATCTCCCGGCTTGCCAGCAGGTCTTTAATGTTCTGCGTAATACCCGTGGGGATGCCGCCCCATTTTCGGAAACGCTTCCAGATTTCAACACTGTATGCAGCAGTCTGCTCTTCCTTTAAGAGCAAGTGGAACTCATCAATGTAGTATCGTGTGTTTTTCTTTGCATTGCGGTTGATGGTGACACGATTCCACACCTGATCCTGCACGATGAGCATACCCAGCTTTTTGAGCTGCTTTCCCAATTCTTTGATGTCAAAGCAGATAAGGCGGTTATCCAGCTCCACATTCGTCTGGTGGTTGAACACCCGCAGAGAACCATTGACGTAGATTTCCAGTGCCGTGGCGATGCGCTGTGCCTGCCGTTCTTTCTGCTCCCGCAGGCAGTCGTACAGATCGCCGAGAATCGGCATATTCTCCGGCTTCGGATCATTCAGATATTTCTGATAGACCAGCGGCAGGCATCGGTCAATGACGGATTTTTCTTCCGGCTCCATGCCATCCCGTGCGCCCATGATAAGTTCACACAGGGAAAGTATGAAATCCGATTTCATGCCCAACGGGTTATCATCGTCCGCATAGTTCAGGTTAATGTCCATCGGATTGATGTAGTCCCGGCTGGTGGATGAGATATGAATGACCTGCCCGCCCAGGGCTTCGACCAGCGGATAATACTCGCCTTCCGGGTCTGCGATGATAATATCGTCCGTTGTCGTGAAGAACACGTTTGTCATTTCACGCTTTGCGCTGAACGACTTACCACTGCCCGGTGTTCCAAGAATCAGACCGTTCGGGTTTTTGAGCTGTTTTCGGTCTGCCATAATCATGTTGTTGGACACTGCATTCAGACCGTAGTAGAGGGAATCACCCTCCATGAAAAGTTCCTGTGTGGTGAACGGCACGAAGATGGCGGTGGAAGTTGTAGTCAATGCCCGCTTGATGGGAACCAGATTATTGGCCAGCGGCAGACTGCTCATAAGCCCCTGCTCCTGCATATAGTCCAGTCGATTCAATGTGCAGTTGAACTTCTGAGCGATACCAGCCGTCTGAAACACTGCACTATCCAGCTCCTGTTTGGTTTTCGCAGCATTGAGGAACAGCACCGTAATAAGGAACATACGCTCATTGCGGCTCTGCAAATCATCCAGAATCTTCTTGGCTTCACCACCATAAGTTGCAAGGTCACTCGGAATAATTTCCATATCATAGCCGGAACGCACCGCCTTTTTCTGTTCCTCAATCTTCATGCGGTCAAGGTCTGTGATCTTGCCCTTGATGAGTTTGATTGCCTTGAGCTGGTCTACCGACTGCACATGGATGCTGACCACCAGATTCTTGTCCATGTCCAGAAACTCTGCCAGAACCTTATCCGTCAGTTCCGGGGCAAGGATGTTCAGATAGGATACTGCGCCGATAGTATCTCCCATCTGGAAGTTCTTGCCGCTCTTGAACAGAAAACTGGTCGGAGCAATGAAGTCCTTGGTAGTCATGCCGCTTTGCAGGATGCGGTCATAGCTGAACTCAAACTTCCGTTCTTCCTCCTGATGGAACATCTCGTACATGATCTGTAAGCGTTCCACACCATTCAGCGGATATGCTTTTACGCCCAGCACCTTGAAATTGTTGAGAATATCGGTTTCGATACGCTCCAGCCGGGGCTTTGCTTCTTTCACGCTTTTGGCTTCAATGCTGAACGTGATGTACTTCGTCCGAACCAGACCGTTGTTGCCCTTGGCAAGCTGCTGTTTCAACATCTGCGCATATTCCATGCGTACATCATCGAACTGGTCATGCTGCGGCTCAATCTGAATGACCTTGTTGTATTCGCTCATATCACTTTTGTGGTTAATGAACGAAAGCTGAAAGCGGATGCTGGAATCAAAGTAGTTGAGGAAGTCACACCAGCTTTCAAAAATGGTGTTCTTATCTTCGTTTTGCGCGAGCTGATAGTTGATGTCATAGAAGCGGACGGTTTTGGAATACAGATGTTCCTCCACCCGGCAGATGCCGTCCCGTCCCATTTCCAGATACGGAATCGACCGCTGCACGGTCAAGTGATGCTCTTTCTTCTTTTTTGCTTCTGCCTTTGCAGACGGCTTGAAGAATTTCTGGAAGATGCCGCCGAACAGCGGCTTCTTATCCTTTTCTTTTCCCAATAATGCCTCCCTTCTTCACTTTTGGTGTTACAGGTTTCTCCGGCTCATATTCGTACAGATTTTCGATCTCGTAGCGGCGAACCGCCGGACGTTTGAAACGGACATTGATGAAGTTCGTCAGGATGGTTTCAAGGTGCATCCCGTTTTTCTCGAACAGCGCAAAGAAAAATTCCGGGAGCATCAGCAGCACCATGCCCGCCGCCGCGTTGCTTGTGCCAAGTGTTCCCCGTGTGAGAAAGTAGAACGGAACACCGATGGATGCCGCAAAGCCCATACAGATGAGCTGCCGCTTTGTCAGGTTGAGAAAGACCTTGTTTTTGACTTTGGACAGGTCTTTCGGGATCGTTACATAAGCCATTCTTCACCATGACAGCCAGACACGCCGCCGGGATACGGCTTTTGTCTGCTGTCTTTCCTTTCCTCGAATTTTCCCGGTTTTAGTGACTGCCGAAGATCTGTTTGGACAGACTTCCCGTTTTCATCAGGCTGAAGCACAGAATCACGGTATACGCTGCAACGCCGATCAGTGCGGAGTGCATATTGCTGGAAATCCGCACCGAAGAGATCAGTGCTGCGTAAATTGCCACACAGACCATCATCAGGAATGCCTGAAATGCAAGGGCGAACAGTCCTCTGAAATAATTGGTTCCTACATGACCCCATTCACGGTTGCTCATCGTTGCGAACGGGATCGGGGCAAGCGATGTATAGAGATAAATCTCTATCATGCGCCCATAGACAATGACAGTTATCACCACCGACATAATTTTCATGCAGAAGCTGACAAGGAAGGTTTCAAGAGCCAGCACTACCAGTTCACCGATCTCCATGGTTGCCATCGCCGCCTGCATCTGCATGGACAGCGAACTAACATCAATGGCAGTCTCGCCGTTGATGATACCGGAAGCCGAATTGACCACCGATTGTCCAACGTCAAAGACTGCCATTGTAATTGTGAACGTATTGCTGACCAGATAGATTGCGACCCATGCCTTGACAAAATACTTGAAGAACATCCATGTATCTACATCATGCAGGTTGTTTCGCTCGGTCAGCATCGAGATCAGCTCATAGCAGAGTACCAGAGTGATGATGATTCCGGCAATCGGAACCACCACCGACTCTGATAAGTTCTGAATCATACTGAAAACGCTGCTGTTCCAGTTTTGTGGAGTGCGTCCAACCTGAGCCGCGATCTCACTTGTCTTTTCATTGACATCCGTGAACATCGTACTCATGTTGGACTCCACCATTCCTGTCAGAAGTTCCCGCATCCATTTTTCGATGGCTGCAAAGATATTATCGAACAATGGCGGGAGTACCTCCTATCGCGGGTGCTTAGCCGAACAGACCAGAGAGCAGAGGAATCAGCTGCGTACCGATGAGGATCACGCCGCCACCGCTCATGAGCTGCTTCATGCCCTGGGACTTCGCACCCGGATTGTCGTTGCCATATCCTTCCATCAGATTGACAACACCCCAAACGCCAAGACCTGCGCCAATAGCCACAACGAGAGTCTGCAGAACGGTAATAGACTGATTAAAGAATTCCATATATTATTTTCGCCAGACCGCAGATTTGATGAATATTTGCGATTCCAAAAGGAAAGCGGGCTGGCACATCTTCGGTGCTGCCCGCTTCCTGCGATTCTGGCTTCTCCTTTCATTTTCAATAAAGTCAGCCTTTTGGAATCACATGATAGATGGTGGTTATTTCGTGTCGGTCATACGGATCACCTGTTCAGGGTCTGCCCGAACGGGTGGGAGGGTGTATCGCTTGCTGTTGATAAAAGCCTCCTTCCTTATTCTTGTGCCTGTTCGGTCACATCCACTTCATAAAGGTCAAATTCTTCCGTGGTGAGCAGCCGCAGTTCGTGTTTCAGGTAGCGTTCTACGTCGAACTCGTTTTTCTTGTCGAAATCCGAAAGTTCCTTGTACCGCTTATGTTTGGTAATATCAAACTTATCGCTCAGGAATGGTCTGACACCTCTTAACTGTAAGATGCACTTGCTGCCGTCCATGACTGCAAGCTCATCCCGGCTCATCAGTTCTTTTCCGGTCTTTTGGTAGTTCGTACCAAAAGAGGGGCTGTTGCCGCGGGTATCCGATGTGTTGTAAAGGTCGATGGTTTCCTTGCCCAGAGTTTCAGAAATCTCCTTGAGGGTGGAGCTTTCCTTGCCGCCAAGGAACAGCATCGTGTCGCAGTTGCCAATGATGGTTTCTGCGGCATCCTTGTAAATGGTCTTTAGCTGGCTTTGCGATTGGAGAATAATCGAAGCAGAAATCTCACGGCTGCGGATGGTAGCGATCAGTTTATCGAACTTTGGAATCTGGCCGATGTTTGCAAACTCGTCCAGGAGCAGCCGCACATGGTACGGAAGTCTGCCACCGTGTTCATCGTCCGCCTTATCACAAAGCAAATTGAATAGCTGTGTGTACAGGATCGACACCACAAAATTGAAGGTATCATCTGTATCGGAGATAATAACGAACATTGCCGTGCGCTGATCTCCCAGCATATCCAGCTCCATCTCGTCGTATGCCATCAGGTCACGCAGTTCCTTAATGTCAAATGGAGCCAGTCTCGCACCGCAGGAAATCAGAATGGACTTCGCCGTTTTACCTGCCGCCAGCTTGTACTTTTTGTACTGCCGCACGGCAAAGTGTTCTGGTTTAGCCTTTTCCAAATCCTCAAATAGTTCATCGACCGGATTCTTGAACTCTTCATCATCCTCGCGGGCTTCGCTGGCATTGATAAATTCCAGCAGCGTGGAGAAGTTCTGTTCTTCTTCCGGGGCTTCATAGTAGATATAGCCGATGAGTGCGCAGTAGAGCAGGCGTTCTGCCTTGACCCAGAAATCTTCGCCGGACTTCTCGCCGTCTCCTTTCGTGTTGGCGATGATCGTATTGACCAGTTTCAGAATATCTTTCTCACTGCGGATATAGTGGAACGGGTTATAGTGCATTGACTTCTTGAAGTTGATCGTGTTCAGGACTTTGATTTTGTACCCGGCATCCGAGAGCATCTTTCCGCATTCAATGATGATCGTACCTTTCGGGTCAGTACAGACATAGCTGACCTTTTCGGGCATCTGCATCAGATTGGGCTTTACGAAAAACCGTGTCTTGCCGCTGCCAGAGCCGCCGATCACAATGACATTCTTGTTTCTGGCATACTTCGGATGCTTTGGTCTGCCGCTCATCATCAACCGTTCCGTCTGGGTGAGCAGCACATTATTCTCGAATACCGGGTCAATAAAAGGTTCAATGTCCTTGGCATTGCCCCACCGGGCAGAGCCGTATTCCTCTCCCTGACGATACTTCTTTGCGTTCTTCCCCTTAAAGTAGATCACGGCTTTCAGTGCTGCTGCACCGATCAGACCCACCAGCAAGTCGAACGGATGGACACTTGGCAGATAACTCTTGTAGGCCAGACCGAAGTTCATAAAAAGAACCATCAGCCTGTCCACGATGGTATCGCCATTACAGTGTCGGTACAGCCATGCGGCTTTCTCCACCATGTAAAAGGCGATGATGTACGGAAAATTCAGCAGAATCAGCTTTTTCATATCTGCTGACTGCATCTTTCCACTGATTGCCGCCGCTGCTTTCTTGCCCCATGCCGTTCCACCTGTCTGGTTGGAGGGGGCTTTGCGTGGTCGTTTGCTCTGTGCGGTCGTTTTCTTTTTCTGGCTCATCGCACCTGCCCTCTGTCTTTCATCTTTTCCTTGGTGATCTCCCGGTGCTTGGCAACACGCTCCTTTGCCTGCTCCAGCTTCTTGCGGATGGACTGCCGTTGCTCCTTTTTCAGCGAAACTCCGGTGTATTCCTTGAACGCCGCCGTCATAACATCCACATCTTTTGCCTTGAAAAAGACCAGATATTCGGTTTTCCCCTCTTTTTCTGCCTTTTTCAGACTATAATCAATGCCGTACTTCCGGGCTACCCGGTCAAACGACTTGATGTTATTGTCTGTGACAACGATATTGGTAAGCTGTGCGCCGCTCTGTTGTAGGCTTTTGATGCTCTGCTTTCCTCTCTTACATCGGTTCTGCCCTCCCATCTTCTTCGATTGCTGTTTCTTCTTCTCGATCTCTGCCAACAGCTTTGTCAGTGCTGCTTTCAGAATCTGCGCTGAGATTTTTCCGCCTTTGATGCACAATGCCATCGTTTTTTCGTTTACTTCATCCTGCACCTGCACCCTCCTTTCCGACCAATGATTTTATTCCAAAGGCATCAGACACCGACTGTGCCTGATACCGGAGGAGCCGTATCACCAAAGACCGAGCGGAATTTCTTTCTGCACTGGTGCATCATGTAGCCACATTCTCTGCGGTGTCGGCAGGAAATGCAGGGATGGTCACTGTCCGTTCCCGGACGCTGGCGCATCATACGTTCAAACGGGCTATTTGTAAAGTTCATAGGCTCAACCCTCCTGTTCTGCCATCGGAAGAATCCCACGCCGTTTCAGTTCGTGGTACAGAAACTTCCTGCCTTTGTGTGTCCATGCCGTATGCAGCTTTTCCACTGCACTGCCATCACTCCGATGGAGCCGGAAAACAAGGTTTGCAGTATATCCCTTGTCCTGATGCTTTGCATACAGCACCCATTGGTTATTGGCCCGGTACTGGATACCGTGCAGATGGAGCAGACGATTGAATACCTTTGCGCCGCAGCCGTACTCTTTTGCGATCTGTGTCGTTGTCACCAGCGAATCCGGCGGCTGTGATTCGTAAAAACGCTTCGGCGGCGCGTGGCTTTTGCACTTGTGCTGATGCAGCAGTTCAATGACTGCCTGCATCCAGTGATCCGTCCCCATGCAGTGCTGTCCTTCGCAGCTGCGGAAACAGTCATTCTTGTGGAAGTGGTGGAGCTTGTACAACTGCTTTGCCATCTCCAGCGTGATCCGATAGTCTTTCACATACCGCTGCACCGTGCGCCCGCCCTCATCCTGCGGACGGACACGGGGAACGAACTCATAGTCCCGGCCCTCCACAAAACCATACTGGCACATCCGGGGGAACCACTTGCGGAAGTCACTCCGAATCTGCATCTGGTCATACAGGTCTCTCGCCCAGATCACCGAGGGAGCCATATCAAAATCCATAAAAAACACGCTCATTGCATCGTCCTCCTTAATTGCTTCTGCCGCCCCATCCGAAATCATGTCTGACTTGTGCAGCGTAATAGCTGTCGATCGTGGTCGGAGCATTATACAATGTGGCAAGCAGATATTGTTTGATATTTCGTACCTGTGTGGTATTGCTTTCCAGGCATTCCATTACATACTGGATGTGCATGGAATCCAGCTTCATCAGGCGGCTTTTGACCACCTCTTTCGGCTTTTCTTCCCCGCAAATGCGCAGGAACTTCTTTCTGCTGGTTACGGTTTCTACAAGAAGTTCCAGAATCTCCATCAGGATTTCCCGGTCATGTGGGAAGTTCTTCTCTAAGATTGGGATTTCCAGCTTGTCTTGAAAATAGAAGCGATACCTTTCATCTTCCCGCATCTCCCCGGATATGTTTTCACCAGATTGTGCAGAATAGATTAGATCAGTCTCACTACTATCAGTATTATTTATATCAGTCTTACTTCCGTTTGATTTCCATACTCCCGGAAGTTCGCTTTTCAAACCACCAGAAGTTTGATTTTCATACTTCCAGTAGGTCGATTTTGAAAGTCCCGCATAGAGGTCTTTCACATAGAGCAGGTTCGGCTTTCCCAAGCCCTGCCTGCGCCGCTCAATAAGCTGATATTCGTGTTCCAGCTCGTCCAGCAGTTTGACCGCTTTTTGTCTGGCACATCGAATCGAATCCATGATTTCATCTATCGTACAGATGATGTAGGCATTTCCATTCTCGTCCTGCCAGCCATTTTTAAGCGAGAGATTCATCCGATCCAGCAAGACTGCATAAAGCAGCTTTGCATCGCCAGACATCTTTTCAAACAGGTCTACCTTGATGAGTGCTTTCGGCACACGATAGAAACTATATCGGTCTGCTTCCAGACCTCTGAAATACGGGTACTTCATGTAGATTCATCACCTCCTTCCGGCTGAATTTGCACTATTATAAATAACAGTACATTCATACGACGGAGCATCTTGCAACACTCCGCCGCAGTGTATCTGCTGTTATTTGAGCTTTGCCATTCTGCCCCAGCCCGTTCCTGCCCCATATTTCAGCGGCGTTTTCTCTGACAAGACACGCAGAATGCACATTCAGTATCAGAAGTATCTCTCTGGGATGGCTTATTCAGTTTTCAAGGTTCCTGTGAGGGGTTTTGTGTTGTCCTCTCATCCTTAGAATCGGAGAAGGGTCATTTCGCAAGGTGTGTTCAAAAAAATTTTTGAACATTTTGTGAACTTCCCGATTGGACTGGAGGTTTTGCGTATTCCTCTCATTCCTAGAATCGGAGAAAGGCGATTTCGCAAGGTGTTTTTGAAAAAAACTCAAAAAAATTTTTGAGCCGCCCAATTCAGATTGTTTTCTGTGATTGGACGGCTCATCTTTTGATTATGTATAATATGTTAGCAACTGCACAGTGCCCGGAAGTGCTTTTTCTGTATCTTGTAAATTGCTGCGTTATAAATTCCGGTAAGATTCTGGCGGGTCATGCCAAGGTGTTTTGCCGCCTCTGTAAAAGAAAAACCATGGAATAGGTGGATGTGAACGACTTTTCTCTGCAAATCAGTCAAAGTAGAGAGCAGTTCTTCCACTCTTTCCTCACTTATCATTCTTTCCAGTGTACTGACTGCGTCATCGACTCCCTCCAGGATTTCTTCCTTATACTCCCTGTCCTCACGGGATGGCATCCATTTTCCCTGAATGATCTCGTAGTTCATGAAAATACGATCCTCTCCTTCCAGAACCAGACGGATGTGCCACTCGTATTCATCAAATTCCTCTTCCTCAATGTGATGCCCCGCACCCTCCAGTGCATCATATTTATAATGTACGCAGTTGCGAAGCGAGAAAACGGTCACTCTTTTATGCGCCCGGTAAATCACATAACCATTTTGGTAGACACTGATGCTTCCATGATTTTCCAGAATCTTCTCAGCTACCACTGGCACACCAGATACCTCAAGTGCCTTCACGGTTGGAACACGCTGTTCCTTGTACGAAGGGAGTTCAACAAGCTTTTTCAGATCCTTGAATGTCATCATAATGTCCACCTTTCTGCCTTTTGGCTGCGGGCGGTCTAAAACAAAAAATGCAGCAAAAGTTGTCCCAGACTTACCCGTTTTTTTTTTTGAACGGGAAGTCTAAGACTTCTCCTACTGCATCGCTATTTCATGATTCACTTTTAAGGTGTGATGTTTAGTCTCTCATATATAGAATTGCTGGAAGGGCATTTCGCAAGGTGTTTTTGAAAAAAAAAATTAAAAAAACCGGAACAGGATGAGTTACTCACAGGCGCACTACTGCGCTGCATTCGCTCATTCTGTTCCGGCCTATATCGCATATTGCTACGGTATCGCTCTAAACAAACAGATATTATATTGTAGACCCAAAAGAACGTCTGATGGAGCTGGTCGGCTAACCAAGTGCCGCCTAAGATTCCACCTCTGCGCTTTCAGTGTCCGATGAAGCACTCTGCTTCAGGCTTCTTTCCGTTGGTTCTCTTCTGTGAAAAATTCGATACTCTTCACGGGAAGGCCGTGAATACACTCCACCAGAGATTCAGCAGAAATATAATCTTCACAGCCACCACGCTTGATCTGAAGCATATTCTTTCCATCAACGACACTGCGATTCCCGATCCGCAGCCCCTTTGGGGTGCGGATTTCATGTTCTCCGTTGCTCATCTTCTCACGGCCTCCTTTGTGTTGGTTTAAATTTCTTTTTTCTTCTATTCAATTTCACCTTTTGAACTTCCGCTCTTTTTTCACCTTTTTCGACTTGCATATTTACGTTTTTTACGGTATAATAATCCAAAAGATGATAGAATATAGCATATATTATAAGCAAGTCGTGTCGCCGTGTCAAGAGGAAAATGTGAAAATTCGTTGCATCTTCCAGATTGAATATTTACAAATCCCGTTGCACATTGTTACAGCACGATAACTACGCCATAGAAAGGTTGCAAACATGAAATTTGGAGAGAAAGTTCGCGATCTACGAAAGAAACATTCTTTAACACAGGACGAATTGGCACAATGTCTGGGTATCAACAAACGAACGATCATCGGATGGGAGCGGGATGGCCGCTACCCTCGCAGTATTGAAATGCTTGAAAAGATGGCCGACATATTCCATGTACCTTTGACCTATTTACAGCCGGATCAGTCTTTATTTATCGAACGTGCCGCCGAAGCCTACGGAAAAAAGGGCAAAATAGAAGCCCAGCATCTCGCATTTGAGCTTACTGAGCTATTTGCCAGCGGAGATTTGACCCCGCAGGATATGGACGGCATCATGTATGAAATGCACAAAGCCTATTTTAAATACCGAGAACAAAAACGAGAAAAGGAACGAATAATGAACCTGTAAACCACTGTTCCATTCACTATGCCATCCCCGAAAGGAGATCACATTATGGATTCTGCATTTATCTACCGAGCTGCCAACGAACTTGTCCAAAATGCCGGAACTCGCAACATTAAACAAATCGCGCGCAGTTGCAGTCTGGACATCAGTGAAACATCCCGCATTAAAGATATGTTGGGTTTGCTTTCGCTCTATTTTGATAAGCCATTGATTCTTATCAATCGCCAGCTGGATAAACAGACAAAGCAGATGGTGTGCGGCTATGCGCTGGGGCATTATCTGGAGCATCGGCTACTTATGGACCTGCATACCCTGAACAAGTTTCTGACCATTAAGGATAGGCACATCCGTCTTTACGAGCATAACGCTTTCACATCCCACCTGATGCTGGACAGTGATGAAGTCTATCAAATGACGAAGCGTGGGCTGGACGCTGCGCAGATTTCTGCAGCGAAACGGATTCACCTCAATCTGGTGCTGGTGAAGCTGCTGGAGCTGCATCATCTTGGATACGATCTACGGCACTATCACGCCCAGCACTATGCGTTTATCAAACAGTTCAACCTTCCGGCACATTTTCAGTTTGATGTGGCCGCCGGATGAACTTATGTTCTTATAACCCTAAAACCCGTAATGAACGGCGCGTTATGCCTGTCCATCACGGGTTTTTCTTGTTATTTCAGTTTTGCGAGGATTTCATCGGCACTCATGCCTTCGGCAAGCAGCTTTTTCAGAACGGACTCTGCTTCTGTCTTTTTTGCTTCTTCTGCAGCTTTGGCATCTGCCTTCGCCTTCTTTGCTTCCAGCTTGACAATTTCCTTGTCGATAGCTTTCAGCGATGCTTTCTTCTCTTTCAGGTCAGCTTTCAAAGTGTCAATGTTTACGGTGATGGATGCGATTTCCGCTGTGAGCGCTTCCTTTGCGGACTGCTTTTCTGCAATCTGCGTTGCGAAATCAGCAGTCATAGTTTTGGGCTTATTCTTGCTGCCTTTTGTTCTGGGCATCGTTGTACACCTCCAAATTATGTATAATCCCAAGTCTAGTATAGCATCATTATCCACTATAATCAATGCGCTAATATGCCTTTTACTTTGCAAAACAGCTTTTTTATCATGTTGCAGAAAAACTCATCTCTAAGGACTAGCAACGTAATAATATAAATTATTGTTCCCTCTAGAATCAAAAAGGTTAATCCCAATACTGATGTATTGCAAATTTCATTTGAAACTTTAACACACAAGAACATTACAATTCCAGCCACCCACTTTTTTAGCGAGATTGAAAAGACCCTTTTTATATCCACAAGATGTTTTACTTCAACATAGACTATCATAATTATGCATCCGACACATTCAGCAATAACCGATGCACTTGCCGCTCCATATGACAGAAATCGCGGGATCAAAAAAGAGTTCAAAGTAACATTTACAACCGTACTTGACAATACTGCTGCTGAATAAACATTTTGTTTCTTTGTTGGAATCAAAAACTGGCAGCCCGTGACATTACTTAATGCCACAGGAATGACAGAAAGTGAATAAATCGGCAGAAGAATCTTAATTTTATCATATCCGCTTCCATAAAAGACAGGCACAAACGTATCCGCAATCGCCATCACTCCCATCATAATCGGTATTCCGATTATCCAAACGAACTGATATGATTGTTGAATATATTGTCTCATTTGCTCAGTTTTCTTATCATGGAACAACTTTGCAATTCTCGGAATCATCACTGTTCCTAGCGAAGTAACTACAGCCAATGCCATTCTTACAATTTTTTCGGTTTGTTCATAGTAGCCGTTTTCTGCCGCGCTGATTGCAAATCCGCCAATCATCGTCTTATCAAGTACAGCGTTAACTTGAATCGCAATAGTTGGAATAAAAAGTAAAAAGATTTCCCTAGTGTTTTTTAATGGCTTAACATCTGACAACTTCACTTTTTGTATTATCTTTGGAACATACGGCCACACCGAAATATTGGCCACAAAGGTCATTCCCGCTAAAATAAATGTGTATTTATCTACATCTCCTGCCTGCTTCACAACCGTCAAAATCAATACAACATTAAATATCTTGGCAATTGTGTTTCGGAGCACTATTCTCTTAAAATCTTCTAAACCTTGAAACAGCCACGATATGTCAAATGCTATAGCTATAAGATATATTATTTGTATTGTAGCAACTTTGTTATATTGACAATACGGCGAACACAGATACCAAATATATCCTACCGAGCACACTCCTGTTGTCAAAGCGCGAAACAGTAATATTTCAAAAAACTTGCAACTTCTTTTATATTTATCGTCTTGGTAGTATGCTATTGTACGTTGTCCGTATGTAGTCGTACCCATTGCCGCAACAATTAAAAAATACGAAACAACCGAATATGTATAGCTGTAGACTCCAATTCCTTCTGCTCCAAGCACACGGGAAATATATGGAGTTGTAATAAGTGGAACTATCAGAATTAATATTTGATATGTAGTATTAAGTATATAATTTACTGCAATACTTTTCTTTTGCATTTTTAATTCATCCTCTATGCCTTTCTTCTGCATAAATCCATCCCAATATGCTTCCCCATACAAGGAATGCCTCAGAACAAACAGCGCCTCTAACAACCCACATATTAGCAAAACCTGCTACCATTATGCTTATCAATATTATTCCGCTCACTTTACGATCTCTATTTTCGTATTTTGTCATTTGAAATCCTTTATGGATGGCTCCGGCAAAAATAAGTAGCATTGATATAACCGCAAAAAGGCCACCTTTAGGAAGCAATGTATAAAATCCATTGTGCGCTAAGGGCATTTCACCATTTTCAACCATTCCCGCACTTTTCCAGTTATACGGAACAAATTCGAGTTCGATGCCTTTGCCCATGCCATGGCCAAAGATTTGTGATAAAATACCGCTTTTCCCCCACTGTTTCAGTGTGGCTTGCATCTCATAAGCACGCCAGTTCTGCATTGCAGATGCTATTGAATCGATATTTTGTTTTGTGTTAATCTCTGTTGCTGAATTTTCTATCTTAGCAAGAAAAACCGATGTTGTACTATCAGGAAGGGCATAAAAAAGGACAACCACTGCAATCGTTAAAGCTAGAAATATCCCGGCCAAAATTTTTATAGTTCTTCCCTTATTTTCCATTGATTTAATACTCAATATGCTTATTATTGAAAATGCTATTAAGGGTTCCAAAATGGCTATTCTTCCAAACGAAAGTCCTATTTGAACAATCATTAATAAAAGTATGAAGCGATCAACCTTCGTTGAGAAAATTATTCTTTTTAAAATAACCATTTCAAAGGCCATAATGGGGAGCAAAAAGCCAATGTCATATACATATGTTCCGAACACAATACGTATCTGATTAAAATCCAGCGTCGGATTAAGTAAAAAATCAATTACACATTTTATGGAAATGACCATCCCATATAAATATAAGGTTTTAAGCAGCGATTTTCCCGTTTTGTTATCCGCACATAGATTATAACCTATTATAATCCACAATACTGTCGGAACAATATAAAACAAATCCCTAACAACATTTCTAGTTGAATACAGACAAAACCCTATAATCGTCGAATAAATTATAAATGTCATATAGAGCTTCAGTCCCGCCATTTGAGGGATCCTTAATTTCATCGTCCTTGATACACAAGCAAAAAAGTAAATCAATGACAGCACAAAAAATACTTCTTCATTGCCCAAAAAAATTCTAGAAATCATTAATATCAGCAATCCGTAGTAAATTTCTTTATCTCGATAAATTTGCATATTCTGTTACCGCTTTTTCTAAAATTTCTATTCTTATTTTCTGTCTACTTTTCTCATCGAGTGATTCTTCTGACGTCCTCGATAAATACAAATTGATGATTTCCAATAAATACATTATCACCATCTCAAGCGATCTTCTATCATCAAATTTTTTCCAAATGGAACTTTCTTTTAAGCTTGAGTATATCTGATTGGCATCATTTAAACCATCTACAAAGAAGTTTTTCTGTAAAAGATAATGTACAGCATCCAAATATGGTGGGTAAGTTCTTTTTGCATATTCAAAGTCAAACACTTTGATTTTTCCATTTTCAATTACTGTATTCCACGGCGTGAAATCCCCGTGGTAAAATCCAAATTCAACAGTCGAATTATTATATTTTTTAGAAATCAGTTCACATGCTCTCTGAACAATCTCAAGATCAGTTTCTTTCAAGACTACCGCGTTTTTTTTCACCTGTTTTAACAATGCATAATAATCTGTTTCTTCAAATTTTATTACTGTTCTTGTTTTATTATACAAGTTCGCAAGGAATAGCCAATGCTTTTCTGTCATTCTGTCAATCGTTTGTCCGCTTTTATCTTTCACGCTACTTTGGCAAAAAAGTTTTAAATCATCTAAATCACAGCGAAATAAAACTTCGGGAATAGAATCCACGCTCTTCTCACGCAGATAATTTAAATTCTCACACTCCTTATCAAATAAATATCCAACATCCTGGCTTCTAGCCACTTTGCAGTATCCCAGTATTTTTAAATTCCTGTAGATTTGAATTACCGCTTTCTGATGAACGCACGGCGTTCCTCCAAAACACGAAATGCTAACATCATTTCCGAATGTTCTTTGTAAAATATGCTCAATCTCCGGCTGCAGTTTCAATTTTTTCTTTTTGATATGTAGTCTCGAATAAACAAACGGAAATCTACAAACGCAAGGAAAAAAGCTCTTTAAAATCTTCCCTTTTATTGCTGTTGGTTGATAAATTTCAAAAGCAGTTCTTATATCTTTTGATCCTATGAGCCATTCTTTCCCTTGGCTATTTAAAATATCATAATAAATTTCTCCATCCGGTTCTTCAAAAAATATGTTACTTAATACCTCCATATAAGAACTTTCCTCCAATTTTTAAAACGTATCCCTTTATTTCACTTACAATCTCATCAATTAATAGTGACCCTATCAACCCACATACAACATAAATGGCGATCCACTTTGGATCACAAATTGCCGCTTTAGTCGCTACCAATGTCCTGTCTAAATTGTAGCACCATACATAAGCCATTTTCACAAAGCAATATACCAAAAAGTGCCATGCTACAATGGGCATTGTTTTCTTTCCGATATATTTAAGTATCGCAACCACTTGTTCCTTTGCTACCTTTGTCAAGAATTTTGAGATTTCAACCACACAATAAATTGCTGCTCCGGCTGAAACCGCTGTAATCAATAAATTTTTTCCTTGCCAAGATTCAGAGTACAATGTGCATCCCATCCATATTGCAAGGCATCCTACCAAGGCAGCTACCTGCTTGGGAACGCTCCGTTTCAACTCAAGCACATTATATTTTTTGCAAAAATATCCTGCACTATAAAACAGAATCAACCGGGAAGCATTGCTTAAATTTCTGGGCAAATTCAAATTTGAAAACAGAATATAAATAAATGCAACAATTACAGCGACAACACAATTACATTCTTTATCTTTTTTTATTTGTTTGAATAGGCACAAAAGAACTGTGAATATGATTTCCAATTCAAATAGCGGAATCAGATACCATAACGCTCCGGTCAGTGATTCTCCACCACCTAATGTAAGAATCAAAACGAATTGTTTTACGTACCCCCCCCCGGATAGGATTTTGTTTCCATTTATTTCGCCAATAAAATTGATTTTATAGAAGAAATTATGCAGGAGCAAAAAGAACAAGCTATATGCCTCAAACGGGATATATAATTTTTCTATCTTTTTTACGATGAATATTCTAACTTTTTGAAAATTCAAGCTATATTCTTCTTTGTACACTATACCCGACAGAAACGCAAAAAGTGGCATGTGCATTTGCCACATCATATTTTTAAAATACCCGTCCGGACATGCATGATATGCCAAAACAATGATAATACCAATAGCCTTAGCAACATCGATCCACTCTATCCTTTTATCCTTCATTGAACTTAATTCTCTCTTCCTTTGCATTTAATCAAGCAATATATCCGATCTGAAAACATCAATGCCGCAAGTTTCATCTTTCCATATCCACTATATTCTTTCCAATAATAGCGTCTGCTGCTTCGAAACCTGCGCAAACGATTAACTTGATTTCCTTTTTCGCTATCATGATGCATATGATATGCCGTTATTTCTCGAACGTATAGTTCTTTGTAACCATATTTTTTCACCCTGCTTGCTAAAATGGGTTCTTCACAGTACAAGAATACGCTTTCGTCCAAATAACCCATTTTCTCAGCAAAGGACATCCGTATAAAAAAGCAACAACCTGAAACCTTTTCACAATAGCCTGTTTGATCAGCACCAAGATAGCTATTGTTTTTTCTAATTTTCCTGGTAACGCTTTCAATGGGCCAGAGAAGCTCCTCCCAATATTTCGGCTCAATCATTGGATTTTGTCGTTGCCCATTTGGAAGTATCACATTGCTTGCTGCTACCGCAACCTTATGTGTTTCGCTTATCGCGCTTATCATTTTAGTGATATAGCTTTTGTCCCTTAGTTCAACATCCGGATTGATAACAAGTGACCACTCTGCATCCTTTTCTTTTGCACGGCGTAGCCCGATATTATTTCCTGCAGAGAAGCCAGAATTAATTTCATTCCTAATCAGTTCAATTCTGTTGCTTTGAAGGGTATCAATATCAGATTCGAGTTTTTGATAGTCATTCATTGGAGAATTATTATCAACAACCACAATTTCAAAATCCGCATAATCTTGTTTTAAAAGATATTCTAGACACTTTTTACTATCTTTCGCCGTGTTATAATTTAATACAACCGCAACCACTTTATTCATGTGATTTTCCCTCTAAATCATCAAATAATTTATCCATGAATCTCCCTTTTGTATCCCAATTATACACATTCAAGATTCGTTCCCTTGCATGAACACCATACGCCACTCTCTTTTCTGGATTGTTTATTAAATCCTCTACTGCATCTGCAAAACAATCCACATCTTGTTTCATCGACGTCGGCTTAATTCGATTTGCACATAAATCATCGGTTATAACTCCTGTCCCTGTCCAGTCAAAACACACAACAGGAAGTTCTGCTGCCATAGCTTCCATCAACGCCCATGACCCGCCTTCACGTAAGCTTGGAAACAAGTACATGTCTGCCATCTTAAGATATTCCATGACTGTTTCACGTGGCACTTCTCCAACTAATTTTATATTTTCTGCAAGATGATAATTTTTTACCATCTCTTCAATCTGCTTTTTTTCTGGTCCTTTTCCCACAATAGTGTAGTGGAAGGAATATCCGTCATCACGAATCCTTTTTAAGACCTCGATTGCCATACGTATATTTTTGAACGGCACCAATCTTCCTGTTGATATAATTTCCACGCACCCTTTTTCCTGAATGCTTTTTCTCTCATTTAATAAGTTACCGTTCTCCATTGCTGTTTCCAAAATCACATGGCACTTTTTCCTGTACCTTTGTGGTATTGCTTCCACATTATTTTGTGTCCGACCTATGATTGCAACAGCCGCTTTGCTTGGAAAATACACAAGCGGATTTATCGGAGCCGTTTTTATCAATATGTATCGCATCGATTGTACTACCCGTTGTTTAAACGGAAGCTCTTTCAAATAGGCTTTGGGAACACCGTCTGCGCCTCCCAACGGCCCCCAAATAAATGGCACTTTAAAAAAAGGCAAAAAAGTCGGCATCCAAAGGCTACCAAATGTCAAATGCATCGTGTAGTCCGGGTGTTCTTTTTTGATAATTTTTTTAACAAGTGGAATTATTCCAATTTGCCAAAGCCAATAATATAAATACAGTCCTTTCTCTCTTTTCTTTAATTTCATCAAAACGGGATGTGTGTCATAGTAATAGAAATGTAATACGTTTTTATATTCTTCCGGAATGTTGTCCTCTATTTTATTTTTGTCATTTTTTCTCGCTATAACATACATTTCATTATGCCTAGCCATTTGCAGAATCCAATTCCACCCTACACCAGCTTCAGATCCTCTAAATGGCTCACAGCCATATGCACTCACCAATATTTTTCGCAACGTATTGTCCTCACTTTTGAATCTTTAAGCAAAATTTATCAAGAATGATTTTCTTTGCATCCAGAACCATTTTTTCGGGCGTCTGATTTGCATTTATTTTATAAAAATTGTCGCCCAAATTACTCAGTTTATCAAACTCTTCTAACTGCCTTTGGATTTCATCAAGCGTCAGTTCTTTTTTTCTTGAATATATAACATCGGCTGGTGCATCAAGTACAAAAACAATCCTCGGCTGCTGTACCATTTTTGAAAATGCTGTTCGCATACATCTCGGCAAGTTAATGCGCGAACGTAAAGGGTCAATGATGAAATCATAAATATATCTGTCAAAAATCGTTATCTTATCAAACTGAACATCCTTCCGAATGCAAATTGCGCCTCCAATAAGATAATCCAGCCAATAGTACCCCATTCTTACGAAGGAACTTAAAGGATTCGCTGCTTTATTTCTATGTGGGTTTTCAAAATTTGTATCTTGCTTCATGACTCCAGCTTTTTCACCCACTGCACCCAAATTAGGCAACACTGAAGGTCTAAAATGATACACATGCATTTTTTCAATATCACATACAAAGGTTTCTGCAAGCATTACTGTTAATGCATCAATAAATGTAGTCTTCCCTGTACCATCAGGCGCTTCCAACGCTATCATCTTCCGATACTTCTTGGGACATATTCCAATACGATACACCTTTTCATTCAAGAAGCGCATAACATTGACAACCGTACTAATCGGATGCTTTTTGAATGCAATTTTTTTCGAGGTTCTGGAAATAACCTTCGAATGATCTACTATCCACTCATATTCGTCAGCTTCCACCTTGCTGCATACTTTCTGAGCCAAATCACTTCCTAATACTTCAACAAGTATATCCCTGATTTCATTTTTGCACGACTTGTACCCTGCTGAAATTTTATCTCTATATCTTTGCTTGAGTTCTTTTGCTCCTATTACCTTGTACAAAAGCAACATCGCAATATCATAGGGCTGATTCAGCACACGATATTCTTTATATGCCGCCGTATTACCATACAATTTATCGAATTCAAAAATTTCAAATCCTTTATTAACGTATCCCTCAATTAAGTCGATATGAATTGCAAAGTCACTCGTTGAATTCATTCCAAACCAGCAACGTACACGTTCGTATTTCACTACATAGTAATACTCAACGCCATGGCATCTAAAAGTATTTAAAAGCAACTGTGCCGCACTTTTATATTTACCAGGTTCAATAATCAAATCAATATCCTTTGATTCGTTATACTCAGGAAGTCCTTCGTAATTTCTTAAAATGAAATATCGAATTCCTGTGTCATCCAACGCATGGATATAACTATCAAAAATGGTAGCATGTTGATTGCCCCAATCATATATTGGCTTTTTCACCTTAATCCTCCTGTCTCTCACATATATTATCAAGATAATACTCTGTCGCATTTTCCTTGTTGAAAATCCTTGCTGGGTTGCCCAGACATACACTGTGTGATGGCACATCCATATTTACATAGCTATTGGGAGCTATTAAAACATCATCACCTATAGCAATTTTCCCAACTATCGAAGCATTAGAGCCTATCCAAACTTTATTCCCAATTGTTGGCGAACCTTTTAGTTTTCCCCTTCTTGTAGATCCGATTGTCACGCCATGGAATATTGTAACATTTTCCCCAAGCACAGCTGCTGGGTTAATGCACACCCCACCACGATGAATCAACCTTAACCCTGGACCAATAACGCACTCCGGCGCTATTTCATATCCATATTTTATTGATGCCCTTTTAAGTAAGACTCTCCATATTACTTTTTTAAATTTGTTTCCATATATTGCAGAATGTGCACATCTATAAAGAGCCACATATTTAAACTCAGGATCAAAGAGGATATGTTTTATACTGTTCCCCCCCCCACTCACTCTGAACAAATCACTTTTTATTGTCTCAATTGTATTCATATCAATCGTCCTTTTCTTACCTTAGTAGATTTCTTATTGCTGCCTCTATTCTTTTAGCCGTTTGATTTCCAAACACCTGTATAATTGCTGCTCGTATTTTCTTCAAAATCGGACGCATCACATTACGCCAAAGTAAATTTGTTCCTCGCTTTTTTTCCCTCTCTGTAAGCCAACTTCCAGAAAATCTATGAATCGTTACAGATCGATCCGTTACCGCAAATGTTCCGTCATCCATCTTTTTAGGGCAAAAAACATCCCTCTCGTAAATATGTATATCCGACAAAATTTGTTCTGAATTTCTCGGTTCAAATTTCTGTTCCATCAACAGTTTCGAAATAATTTGAACATTTGTTGTTGTGTCAATATTTCCATTGTCATCCACAAAATTATGGTTACTGTAATAATTAAGCATCTCTTCAAACAGAGCAGAATGCTTCTCAGCTCCAATAATTCCTGTGCCAATCATTGTTCTATTCTCAAAACCTATAAATGCTTTATCCTCAAGAAATTTATCAAGCGGTTTTAAGACTTCAACATCCGTATCAAAGTAAACTCCACCATAGTTATATAAGGCATACATTCTTACATAATCGCTGACAAACGCGTACTTTCCTTTTTCATACGCCTCTCTCACATAAGGCACACTATTAACATCAAAGTTTTGCTCATTCCAAAACATTATTTTGTAATCAGGCAGGACTTTTTTCCATGAGGCAATACATTTTTGCTCCATCTCTGGTATTTCTTTAGGTCCAAACCAGCAATAGTGTATAATTTTAGGCACACTCATATTATTTTTCCCTCTGTGTTTCTCTAATAATGTCTTTTACTTTCTCAAAATCATGTATTTGTACATTTTCCAAATCCGCCGTCATTCTCCTGCAACTTGAACTTCCTGATCCAATCAACCAGTATTTTTTATTTTTCATATACTTCTAAAATTTCCCTCTCATGCGCTAGTTCTGTTTTTATAATTGTTTCCGAGTTCATTATCTTACGGTTGATGCTTCTTAAATCAAGTTTCTTCAGACCAAATTTATCTCCAGAAAGAACCAATTCTGGTGAAATATTACAGACAATATCCTTCGCACCAACACTATCAGTGACCATGACTGGCACCCCGTAGCTCAGCGCCTCTAACACCGTAAATCCGAATGTCTCATACCACTGGCTCGGAGCAATTAACAAATCTGTATTATCGAAAATTTCTTCCAGTTGGCTGTACGGATACCCCTCTTGTTTATGCGTAATGTACTCTCTTTCTACATTTGTATTTGTGTAGATGTGCAATTCAAACTTACCAGGAGTCTCCCTCCAAATATCATCCAGCACTCCAATTAGAAATTGAAAGCCCTTGAAAGGTTTTGCCGGTCCCAAATACGTTATGCGTAAAACATCGTGGTCAAAGTTCTTTCTTTTTCGATGATCCTTTATATCCCTATGTGTAATCGAAATCACTGCACTATTTTTGGGGTGAAAATAACGATTATATATCATTTCCGTTACTGAACTATTGAAATGAATGAAATCTATCATTTTTAACATTGATACGTAATATTCACGCAGTTTTTCATAATTTTGATTTTGTGCCACATTGGTATTTTCTGCACTAGCTGCCGTTTCTGTTTCAGTCTCTTCAAAAAAGTTCTTCCTATGTCGGCTTCGAAGCAGTTTTACTACACGGGTATTTTTCAGTTTTCTATAAACAGGTGACTGTAATACCACAATTTTCTTCAAACTCAAAGCAGATTGATTGCACTTTACGCAATCCATGCAATTATGATCATTGTCGCAGGGCTTTCCATTATGAAATAGCGTTACCTTAGGACAAAGCCCAAAATAGTCGTGTGTTGTAAATACCGTCCTGATTCCCAGTTCGTTCGCTGCATGGATAAATTCTTTATGTAGTCCCATCAATGTGTGGATATGAATAACATCTGGGGAATAATCCTGCAAGAATTTGGAATAAACTGTTTCGTCACCTTTTTTTATGTAGGCGTCAACATCCAAAATTCCCTCATCAAGCGGAACGGGCAATGGATTGATGATTTCAAATGACTCTATTCCATTCCAGTTTCTTCCCTTATGAATTTCAGGCTTCTTTTTTACTATTGTTATTCGACCCGGCCAAAGCAATGCCACTTCATGTCCTTGCTCCGCTTGTGTCAACATCAAATCTATGCAGTACTTCGTCAATCCCCCTGTTCTGTATGGAGGAAATCCCAAAGCATAATGTAATATTTTCATATTTATTTAAACCTATACTGTATTTTTTATATATTTTTCTGTTGCATTTTCTTTCGCCACAATTTTAGCCGGATTACCTAAAACAATACTATGGGACGGGACATCAAAGTTCACATACGCTCCTGGTGCAATTAAGACATCGCTCCCAATCTGAATACGTCCTACTACAATTGCATTTGCTCCTATCCACACTTCATCTGCTATTGTCGGACAACCTTCACGAATGCCTCTCTTTTCTTTTCCAATAGTTACTCCGTTATAAATATTACAATTTTTCCCTATTACAACATCAGGATTTACAACTATGCCATTAAGATGTTCTATCTTAAATCCTGGGCCAATTTTTGTGCTGGCCGGTAAATCAACACCATACTTGATCTGCAATTTACGGTAAATCATCCATAAGAACCCGTAAAGCAATTTGATATTTTTATATTTCTCGCATCGTCTTTTCCACTTTAGCAAGCGATATTGTGGGCAGGTTGTGTACCCCCCCCCCCCCCCCCGTTTTTTTT